>Ga0007791_10000147_pt1 | contig 19040 bp, 13 predicted proteins | sample CryBogmetaGMA05M_FD_60368 | JGI IMG/M metagenome (GOLD analysis project Ga0007791, IMG submission 60368) | Freshwater microbial communities from Crystal Bog, Wisconsin, USA - MA0.5M | ecosystem: Environmental > Aquatic > Freshwater > Lake | place: Crystal Bog, Wisconsin, USA | collected 2009-07-06 | reverse complement strand
CTTCTATACCGTCTGCATCTTCGTCCACGCGCTCCAAGTCGAGCAGCCCGGCATCCAACACGCCCACGGGCAGATCAAGTCCGTTTTCAATGGCATACAGATAAATTTGGTTGCGCAGAATGTGGCGGTCAATGGATTGCAGGAACGAGTAGCCGCTTGACTCCAACCGTTTGAACAAGTTGGTACGGCAAAAGCCCATGAGCCGTTTGCCTGCCTTACCCAGGTTTTCAATTTGTTTGCGCTCTGCGGGCGTTGCCGTTTTCTCGGCTTGCGGATCTACATAAAGACCTAGACCATAGCGGGGAACGTGCAGGGCGGAGATCTCATCGACTACGGCTGGCGAGTAAAGGCGTGCATACCGATCTGCTGCATCAGACTCGTCCACCGTGAACCGGAGCGACAAGGGCTTGCGCAGCGGGAAGTAACGTTTTTCATCATCGTTGCCAGAGATGTAGCGACGACCATTTTTGTCGGCTTGTGTGTAGTGCTGGACGATGAAGCCGCGAGTGCGGCGCACCATGTAGAGGCGGATAAGCTCGCGCCAGTCGTCAAACTCGTCACTCTTTTCAATCGCCAGAATGGAATTGACCTTGCACTGGTACTTGCGCTCAAACTCGGCCTCGCTCATACCCGCTTTTCGCATAAAGCGCTCGGGACGAATTCCAATATTGGCCTTTTCGTCAATGAACAGGCGCAACTGTGATGACAGATCGGTCTTCGTCTTGTTGTAGGGCGTGGCGGTGAGCAAGATGACTTTGGCGTCACAACTCTTGATGTAGTCCGCAATGGCCTTGTACCGGCGACCATCACGGTTACGAAGGTTATGGCTTTCGTCGATGAGCACCAATCTGTAGCGTTTCAGGTCTGGCAGTTTTTTAGTGACCAGAGAAACCGGTAGCACCATGCCACGCAAGCCATATTCGGTGCGATAGCGCTCCCACATGGGCTCCAAATTCTTGGGGCAGATGATGAGCGTCTCATAGCCCATATCGTCTTCAAACATGCGGGCAAGGGCGGTGGCCATCATGGTCTTGCCCAGGCCAACCACGTCGCCAATCATTACCCCGCCCCGGCGATGCAAGTGGCGCGCTGCAATTTTTACTGCGCTTTTCTGGAACTCAAAAAGCTCGTTCTCAAAACGGCCTGGCAGACGAAACTGGCTTAAACCAGCCCGAGCTTCTGTACTGAGGTGGTAGGCAATGTTGAGGTAAATGTGGTGCGGGGGAATGGTGTCTTCTCGCGCCCAACTGGTTTCGATAATGGTGGCCAGGTCCTCAGACACATCCAGTGCCCAACGGTCGCCCCATCGCGCATCAAACCAATTGGTGAGTTTCTGCGTGGCTAAATGATCGAGAACATCAACATTCAGTTCGCCTTGCTTGGATAAGCCTGACAGGGTCAGGTTGCTGCTGCCAACAAAGCCGGTGATTGGATTGTTGATGTCATCCCGAAACAGCAGGTACAACTTGGCGTGCAAGGGGTATGGCAAAAAAAGCTTGACCACCAATTGTTTAGCGCGTAGCTGCTTGGCCAATCGCCGCAAGCCTGCCTCATCAGCACCGGTTGGGATGCCCAGTGTGATCTGCTCGCGCAAATGGGCGGCGAACTGCATCTTCAACCGACTGGCCGTGGCGTTGTCGATCAAATTGCCGTCGGCTGATTGCCGGTACAGCTCCCGAATTTCTTCGTAGGGTGGGCGTTGCATCCCGACCAAGACGCGGCACACTTGCCCTTCTTCGGGGCTCCATGGTTGGACTAAATCATCAACAGCTTGCCAGCCACGCAAATTGAGATAACCGACACAAAAATCCGCTCGCTTTGACACCTGCATCGTGCCGCGCAAGGTGGTCAACAGGTCTTGTTCAATGTTGTCGAAGATGCGGGACATGCGCGGAGTGCCTCGAAGGAATATTTCTTCTGTCCATTCTGCCTTTACAAAGTCACTTATCGAGTACCTGCTCCCACAACTTTACGCGGTGCAAGAGTTTGAGCTATTTGAGCCTTCCCGTAAGCGCCCGCATGTGAAAAGATGCATGCGCCCTCAAATAACGAAAATCGACCCCTATCGGACAGGTCAGCCGTGCTTTACACCCTAATTCTATGCAATCGGCACCTTCGGGTTGACGTAAGTGCTTGGCACAGGAATCGAGCAAAAAGCCCGTCCCGTTGTACGCACCCACAGGGCAGCTCTGCAAACATGGCTGACCGTCGCACTGCAGACAGATGTCGGTGCGGCGAGGTTGCGCAGCAGGTGCCGCACCTCGCAGGTCGCCGGCCTGCAGCGCAGGCAACGCAAGCGCAAAACGGTAGGCATGCCACAAGCCGAATTCGGGGTGGATGCGCAACATCATCGGGCTGCTTTGGGTGGGCTCGCTGCGGTCGGCCCATTGTTGAAACGGGTGGTAAGGCGGGCCGTCGGACGGGTATATCGCTCTGCCCTCCCAACGCGCTGCCAATGCATCACCGATATGCGCAGACCACCGGTCCATGGGGTGCGGCAGCCCGTCGCAAAAAAACGGTGAAGCCGAAAACACCGGCCAGCATTCAGAGCCGGCCATGCCTACCATCCAGACCACAGCGGCAGACCGGCCGTTTGGCAAGGGCGGCAGTGCATCCGTCGAGCCTGGAATCCAGCCGCCGCGCAAGCGCAGGCCAAAGTTTGCCAGGGCCTCTTCGATAGCAACCCGCGCCGGTGCAGTCATCCCTGTTTCAACCCGGCCTGGTCACTGGCGGGCCAGATGCGGTGGCGGTCACGACCGCCTCGAAAAACATATTGCCGTCGATGTCGTTGTTGACGTTGTTGTCTTTCTGGCTGAAGCGTACCGCCACGCTGGCAGCACCGGCGTCCAGGGCGTTGGCATGGGCCTCGGCTTGCGCCAGCTCCCGGGCGTGGGCCAGCGCCGGTTCCAGCCCGGCAAAGTCTTTGGGCCCAGCGTGTGTGAACACGCGAAAGGTCCCCTTGACCGGCTGGGAGACGGTAAGGTGCACGCGCTGCGACACTTCACCCAGCACAGCACCAACCGCATTGGCCACTTCGGCATAGCGCGGCACCACCAGTTGCATTCCCAAACCATGTGCAACTGCGGGGTAATAGCTCGCCGCCGGAGCGCCAACGGCTACCAACGGTAACTCGGGGGCAAAACGCAACTGGAACACATGCGGTGCGGCATCGGCGGCGGTGCCGCCCGTTTGTCGGGCAGAGCCACTTTGCACTGCCATTTGCGTCAGCAGCGCCGCCACGTTGCTGGCGCTGTCTTCGTTCATTTGCCCGGCGTCGTTCAGGCCGGCCTCAATCAGCTTTTGGCAGATCGTCGCAATCACTTTGTCTATCACCTGGCGGGAGGGCGCGATCTCGTCGCCCAATGTCCAGGTGCCCAGGCCATACATGTGGCGCATCTGCCGCGCCCATATGCGCGCACCCAACACGGCAGCTTCTTTGCTCCAGTGGGTCGCCATACCCAGCACGTGGGCCGCATCGCTCGGCGTGAAGCCACTGTAGATGGCCAGACCCTTGCGTTCGAGCCGCGCCAACGCCCGTGACAGTGGCCGGTCTTCCATGTTGGCCCGTTCCATATCGATCGGGCCGTTCGCCAGTGTGTTCCACGCGCGCAGTTCGTCGTCGGTTAGCCGGTTGATCAGCGCTTCGTCGCTTTGTAAGCGTATGGCAAAGCGGATCTGGCTGGCATGTGGCGACTCGCTTTGCTGGTGCTGCAGTACGGTCAGTACGTGCGGGTGCTCATGTGCCAGCAAACTCAAAGGTACTACCCGGCGCGGACCGATGGCCAGCCCTTTGCCGCCGAGAAAGCGCACTTCGCTGTCGCCCCCCAGGCCGATCGAATACACCTTTATAGCTTCCACCATGGGGCGCCAGTCGCCTATCAGCGCGCCGTCTACGCTGAGCTCGGGCCGCCCGTTGTGCACCACGGCAATATCCGTGGTGGTACCGCCCATGTCGGCCACAATGGCCGAGTGCTTGCCGCTGAGCGCACAGGCGCCAATCACGCTGGCCGCCGGGCCCGACAGTACCGTGCCAACCGGGCGCGCCAGCGCGCTACGCGCATTGATGAGTGTGCCGTCACCCTTGACGATCATCAGCGGCGCAGCAATGCGCCGCATGTGCAGTGTGTGCGTGACGGAGTCAATCAGTGCTTTGACATGCGAAATCATGCGGGCGTTGAGCGCCACCGTCATGGCGCGGCGCGGCGCGCCTAAGGAGGACGCCAGCTCGTGCCCGCAGGTCACCGGTTTGTCGCACAGCGCCTTGACCCATTCCCGGATTTGTATTTCGTGTGCTGGGTTGCGCACGGCAAAGCTTGCTGAAATAGCGAAGGCGCTCACGCGCGGCGCGTTTCTCACAATCGCGGCTTGGGTGGCCTCTGGGTCCAGCGCACATACCGCATCGCCGCCTGCGTTGTGCCCACCGGGCAAGGACACAATCGCCTCGCTCCCCAGCAGATCCAGCAGTCCGCTGGATTTGATTTGCGCCTCGTCATACCCGGCCAGCAGAATGCACACTGGGGAGCCCTTGCCCTCGACCACCGAGTTGGTGGTCAGCGTGGTGGAGAGGGATACTAGGGCTACTGCGTCCAGCGCGTCCTGCGGCAATTTGTCCAGCGCCGCACCAATGCCCTGCGCCAGATCAAACCGGGTCGTCAGACTTTTGGCAGCGGCAACGACTTCGCGCGCGTCATTGACCAGCACGGCATCGGTAAATGTGCCGCCGGTATCGATGCCCAAATAAAAACGCCTGTTCATGGAGCCACGATCGTTTCAGAACGCCAGCGACCCACACGCAGTGGGGGAGCGTGGGGGCATAGCATTCAGCGCCGCCGGGCCGCCCCAAGGCGCGAAGGCCCCCTCGGGGGGCAGCGACCCACACGCAGTGGGGGAGCGTGGGGGCATGATCTACGTGCCTGCTTCGCACAACCAGCGGAACAGGTAGTCCGCAAAGCTGCGGCGCACCGTGAGTTCATAGCTTTGTCCGGCCTGCAGGCACAGCAGCGTTACGTTGGCTTTGGCAATGTGGCTTTGGGCCAAAGAGCCGTCCGGAAAAGCGCGGGCATGCAGGTCCGGGGGACAACCGCGCGCGAGCAGGTCTGCAGCGGCCGCACCCTGCAGTGCGAACGTGGTGTTGCCGCTGCCCACCTGCACCACGGAGAAGTGCTGTCCGTGCAGTGCGGCGCGCAATGTGGCTTCGATGGCTTCGCCTTCACCCAGCGGCACTTTGAGCAACCATTCATCGGGACCCAGCCAGAGTAACTGCCGCTCAGGGTGCAGGCTGAGGGTGTTGGCGTTTACTGGTAGCACCAATCCGGTGGCCGATGCGACCGCTTGCACGAACGTACCGTTCGACGCACTGCCACGAAGATTGAGCATGTCCTGAAGCGGTAGTTCGTTCAGTCTGCATGTGCGGCCATCCACCCCCAGTTCACGGCTGGCCTGCCCAGGAACATTCACCAATGGGCTCTCCAGAATCACATTAGTCATGGTGGTGTTGTCCTTGGGGGTCGTAGAACACTGCGCTGGCGATGGTGGCGGCGACGTGGCGACCATCGCTGAGTGCGGCGTAGATCTTCTGCCCCATTTTTTGTTGTCCATCGCGGACCACCGCCATCGCGATCGAACGGTTCAAGGTCGGGCTCCAGTAGCTCGATGTCACATGTCCGATCATCGGAACCGGTGCTGCCACCGAGGGCCTAGCGATCTGGGCAAGCGCCGTGAGCTGCCCACCCTCGGGCAATACGATGCGCGGGTCGTCCGTGAGCAGGCCGACGAGCTGTTTGCGGTTGCCACCTGCGGTGTGGCTGCGTGACAGGGAGCGGCGGCCCAGGAAGTCCTTGGTCTTGGAAACCATGCCACCCATGCCGAGGTCGTGCGGCGTGATGGAGCCGTCTGTGTCCTGCCCCACGATGATGTAACCCTTTTCACCGCGCAGCACGTGCATGGCCTCTGTGCCGTAGGGGGTGATGCCAAATTCCTGGCCCGCAGCCATCAGGGCTCCCCAGACGTGTGCGCCTGCATTGCTGGGAACGTTAATTTCAAAACACAACTCGCCCGAAAAACTGATACGCATGATGCGCGTCTTGACGTCGGCCACCGTGCCTTCGCGGTAACTCATGAAGGGAAAAGCTGCCGCCGACAGGTCGACATCCTTGCAGAGTTTTTCCACCACCGCGCGGCTTTGGGGACCCGCCACGGCAAAGGTACTCCACTGGTCCGTCACCGTTGTCATGTAGACCTGCATGTCCGGCCACTCGGTTTGCACCCAGCGCTCCATCCAGCCCAGCACCCGGGCAGCACCGCCGGTGGTCGTGGTCATCAGAAAACGCTGTTCTGCCAGGCGCACGGTCACTCCGTCATCAAAGACCATGCCGTTTTCATCCAGCATCAGACCGTAACGGGCCTTGCCCACTTCCAGTTTGAGCCATGGGTTGGTGTAAAGCCAGTTCAACAGCTTGGCGGCATCCGGTCCCTGGATGTCGATCTTGCCCAGCGTGGAAGCATCCATGATGCCCACACCCTTGCGCACCGCCAGCACTTCACGGTTGACGGCCGCATGCATGTCTTCGCCAGGCCGGGGGAAATACCAGGGGCGTTTCCATTGGCCTACGTCTTCAAATGGTGCGCCTGCCTGCACGTGCTGCGCATGTGGACTGGTTTTGCGAACCGGATCAAACAGTTCACCGCGCTCCAGGCCAGCAAACAGACCGAAGCTGATGGGCACATAGTTGGGCCGGAATGTGGTGGTGCCTACCTGATCGATAGGCTTTTTCATCGCCCGTGCGGCCAGGGCCATACCGTTGATATTTCCCAGTTTTCCCTGGTCCGTCCCGAAGCCCATGGCGGTGTAGCGCTTGATGTGTTCGATGGACTCGAAGCCCTCACGGATTGCCAGTTCAATGTCTGCAGCGCCCACATCATTCTGGTAGTCCACAAACGCCTTCGCGCGCCGGGAAACTTTTTCACCGGTTTCGGCGATCCAGAAAGCCGCCACTGCTTCACTGTCCGGCTCCACCACCCGGTAGCTGGCTTCGGACGCGGCAAAGCCCGCGCGCGTGGCGGCGGTGGCACCGGCCAGGCTGGCTTCTGCCAGCGTGCCGGCGAGCGTCAGGGTCGCATTGCACGCGCCCACGCTGTGCTGGTTGGGCACGGGAGCGCCGCGGACAAAACACACCAGGGCATCGTTCCAGCGGGCCTTGCCCCCGGCATGCGAGAACAGGTGGATCGCGGGGTTCCAGCCGCCGGACATGCCCACGGCGTCTGCGGCCAGCGTTCGCTTGTCGCCGCTGGCCCAGTCTCCCTTTTGCTGTTGAACGGTGATGGAACGCACTACCGCAGAGCCATCCGCCTGCAGCGGCACGTAGCCGCGCAGCACTTCCACGCCGGCATCGCGTGCCGTCTTTGCATATCCGCTGGCTATTTTCTGGTCCGCGCGCACGTCCACGACGGTGACCTGCGCTCCCGCCCGCTGGAGGATCAACGCATCCGCATAGGCGGTGTCATTGCTGGTCAGCAGCACAATCCGTTTTGCCACCAGAACGCCGTACAGTTGCACGTAGTCTGCCATGGCGGACGACAGCATGACGCCGGGGAGATCGTTGTTGCCAAACACCAGGGGGCGCTCGTGGGCACCGGTCGCCAAAATGACCTGGTTCGCGCGAACACGCCACAGCCTTTCCCGAAATCCCTGCCGCTGTGCCAGCGGTAAATGGTCTGTCAGCGCCTCGCGGATCGTCAGAAAATTGTGGTCGTGGTAGCCGAAAACCACGCCCCGGCGGATGATGCGCACCTCCGGCATGGCCGCCAGCGCAGCCTGGGCCTCGGCGACCCATTCCGAGGCCGACAGGCCGTCGATCTGGCCCGAGAGCCGGTGCGCACTGCCACCGAGGGTTCCCTGCAATTCAGAGATGATCACACGGGCTCCGCTGCGCCCTGCTGCCAGCGCGGCAGCTAACCCGGCGATTCCACCGCCAGCAATCAGCACGTCGCAGTGGACATTCTGGTGGACGTAGCGGTCTGCGTCCTCTACAGCAGGGGATGCGCCGAGGCCACCGGCCTTGCGGATCAGGCGCTCGTAGAACATCCAGGCCTTGGCTGGCCACATGAACGTCTTGTAGTAAAAGCCCGCGGGAAACAGGGGGGTAAAGTTGCGGTTGATGCTCAGCAGTCGGTTCAGCGCGTTGGGCCAGGGGTTGACGCCTTCCGCGTGCATGCCTTCGTAGAGTTCCACTTCCGGCATCTTGGCGTTGGGGATCAGGTGGCTGCCGGTCTCCACCTGCACCAGGGCTGAGGGCTCTTCAATGCCACTGGTCACGATACCGCGTGGGCGGTGGTACTTCCAGGAGCGTGACAGGACCCGCTCGCCGGCCGCCAACAGTGCGGACGCCAGCGTGTCGCCCTGAAAGCCGGTGTAGCTGCGGCCGTTGTAACGAAAAGACAGAGGGCGCGAGCGGTCGATGCGCGCGCCCGACGTGGCAATGCGGTAGGGGCTCACGGCAGGGCTCCATTCGCATTCGCTGGGTCGGGATTCTCGCCGGCCTTGTAAAACCTGCTGAACACATAGCTCACAGTGTGGCGCTCTGCATTGAACCAGCGGCGGCAGCCTGCAGCGTGATTCCATTGTTCGCGGTGGACGCCCTTGGGGTTCTTGCGCATGAAGAGATAGTCTCCCCATTGCGCGTCAGTCAGTGCGTCGGTGTCGAGCGGACGCGCAATATGCGCCTCTCCGCCACAGGAGAATTCGCTTTCGGCTCGGGGGCCGCAGTAGGGGCAGGTGATGAGTAGCATGGTCGTGGTGTTCAGTGGGCCACGGCGGCGGCGCCGTGTTCGTCAATCAGGTGGCCCGTATTGAAACGGTTCAGCGAGAACGCCGCATTCAGCACATGCGGGTTATCCTGTGCAACGGTGTGTGCCATGACCCAACCTGAGCCCGGCGTGGCCTTGAAGCCGCCGGTACCCCAGCCGCAGTTGAAGTACAGGCCTTTGACATGCGTTTTGGAAATGATGGGGCAGGCATCGGGCGATACGTCGACAATGCCGCCCCACTGACGGTTCATTCGGACGCGGCGGAAAATGGGAAACATTTCGCAGATCGCCTGCAGGGTGTGCTCAATGATGGGGAAACTGCCGCGCTGGCCGTAGCCCACGTAGGAGTCAATACCGGCTCCAATGACGAGGTCGCCCTTGTCGGATTGGCTGACATAGGCATGAATCGCATTGCTCATCACCACCGTGTGGATCACAGGTTTCATCGGTTCGGACACCAGGGCCTGCAGCGGGTGACTTTCCAGTGGCAGGCGAATGCCCGCCATGTCCGCAATGACGCTGGAGTGGCCGGCCGCGACCACCCCGATTTTTTTGCTTTTGATGGTTCCCCGGCTCGTCTCGATGCCGACCACCTGATCACCTTCGCGCTGAATCCCCACCACTTCGCAGTTCTGAATAATGTCCACGCCCAGGCGGTCTGCAGCGCGGGCAAACCCCCAGGCAATGGCGTCATGGCGCGCTACACCGGCGCGCGGCTGGAACGATGCGCCCATCACCGGGTAGCGCAGTGAGGTGTTATTCATGATAGGCACGATTTTCTGGACCTGTGCGGGGGACAGCACCAGGCCGTCCACACCGTTCAAACGGTTGGCGTTGACCCGGCGCTCGATGTCGCGCATATCCTGAAGCGAGTGGCCTACGTTCATCACGCCGCGCTGGCTGAACATGGTGTTGTAATTCAGGTCCTGCGACAGGCCCTCCCACAATTCCATGGCCTTTTCGTACAGGTGCGTTGACTCATCCCACAAGTAGTTCGAGCGCACGATGGTCGTGTTGCGCGCGGTATTGCCACCACCCAGCCAGCCGCGCTCCACCACGGCGATATTGCGCATGCCGTGCTCTTTGGCGAGGTAGTAAGCAGTGGCCAGACCGTGTCCGCCCCCACCCACGATGATGGCGTCGTACGCGCGCTTGGGGGCCGGGCTGCGCCACTGCTTTTGCCAGTCCTCATGGTAGGACATGGCGTTGCGGGCCAGGGAAAAAATGGAAAAGTTGCTCATCGGGGAGTCTCTGGTTTGGCCTCGGCGTGCACACAGTCCCTGACGCACTGCAGGCGGTCTGACTCGCACTGTTGATAGGCTTGCTCAAACCCGGTCGAGTTGTCGGATTTGCGTAGGGTTGGTACTTGGGTCATACCTGCCAGGTCGTTACTGTTGCCCCCGATTCTGGCCGCCACGGGGTTCAAGAAGTTCAAAGCCAACCCAACGCTGAACGCAGGCAGGGCAGACCGGGCCACGTCACGTTGGCACCCGTTCTTGGACACGGCACAAAATGAATTACAAACATCCAGGTTTTTTTGTGCATCCACCTGCGCAATCGCTGAACCCAGCAGGCAGCTCACGACGATGGCAGTTGCTCGAATCCCTGCACTTCTTTTCATTACGATGCCCTAACACTCGATGACATTGACGGCCAAGCCCCCGCGGCTGGTCTCTTTGTATTTTGTCATCATGTCACGCCCGGTATCGCGCATTGTCTTGATGACCTGGTCCAGTGATACAAAATGTGTGCCATCGCCGCGCAGTGCCATGCGGGCGGCATTCAGGGCCTTGACCGAGCCCATGGCGTTGCGTTCTATGCAAGGAATCTGTACCCGCCCACCCACCGGGTCACAGGTCAGGCCCAGATTGTGTTCCATGCCGATTTCGGCTGCATTTTCTACTTGCTGGGGGGTGCCTCCCATGACAGCGGCAAGTCCCGCTGCCGCCATGGAACAGGCAACGCCCACTTCGCCCTGGCAGCCCACCTCGGCGCCGCTGATGGAGGCATTTTCCTTGTAGAGCTGACCAACCGCTCCGGCGGTAAGAAGAAAGTCGCGCAGGCCCTTTTGGCTCGCTCCCGAAATGAAGTTCAAATAGTAGTGCATCACGGCAGGGATGATGCCCGCTGCACCATTCGTGGGGGCGGTTACTACGCGGCCACCCGCTGCATTTTCTTCGTTGACCGCCATGGCGTAAACATTCACAAAATCCAGGATGGTGAGTTGGTCGCGCAGGGCCTGTTCCGGGTGGGCGCTGAGCGCGCGGTGCAACTCGGGAGCGCGGCGCTTCACCAGCAGGTTGCCCGGCAAATGCCCTTCCGTGCGAATTCCCCGCGCGACGCAGGCCTTCATGGCCTCCCAAATGCGGTCCAGCCCCGCGTCCACCTCGGCGTCGGTGCGCCAGGCTTGTTCGTTGACGCGCATGATTTGGGCAATGCTCAAGTCCGTTGCGACGCAGATGCCCAACAGTTCGTCCCCGCTGGAAAAGGGGTACTCCACCTTGGTCGGGTCGGAAACGATGGCGGGGCCGTCCGTGGGTGAATCGGCCTCCTCCTGCGACACCACAAAGCCGCCACCCACCGAAAAGTAGCGGCGTTCGGTCAGGACCGTGCCATCGGCTGCAAAGGCAACAAACTTCACCCCGTTGGAGTGGTAGGGCAGGGCCTCGCGGCGCAGGAAGGTCAGGTCGTTTTTCTCACTGAAGGGCAGCGGGTGCGTGCCAGCCAGCAGAACCCTTCCCTCTTTGCGCATGTGCGCGAGGCGCGGCTCGATGGTGTCGGGGTCAATGGTGTCGGGCATCAGGCCCTCCAGGCCCAGCATCACCGCCTTGTCGGTGCCGTGGCCCTTGCCAGTGGCGCCCAGTGAACCATAGAGCCTGACTTCCACTCTGGCAGTGCCTCCCAGCAGGCCATCGGTGCGCAGGCGGCTGGCAAACAGGGCCGCTGCTTTCATCGGGCCCACGGTGTGCGATGAGGAAGGTCCAATGCCAATCTTAAATAGGTCAAAAACACTGAGTGCCATGGATGCGTCCTTGAAAAATGACGTGGGGCCTGCCGGACGAGGGGAGCTTCAGATTGTCTGGAGTGGCCCCGGCGGCGCTATCGACACTACGACGCCGGTGGCTGTATCCGCGACACTGAGGCCCCATTCTCCTGGCTTCCCGGAGCCCGCCGCAGCTATTGGGCTGTTCCCTTTCGAGCACGGGCGGGACCCATTTTCCAAGTAAGGCGGTGTGTCGAATCGGTTCAAATTGATACAGTCGCCCTTGTACAGGGCGTCTGCACGCAAATCGACGTCGCAAACACATCCAAGCGATTTCCCCGCTTGCCTCTACCATGCAGGTCATTCTTATGCGGCCGGCTTCGTGCGCATGCCGTGAAATTGGAGAAACAAGATGGAAGACACCGCAGTTCAAATAGAAGCAGGGGTGCAGGAGCAGACGCCGCGCGGTCGCCGTGCCGGCGGGGGCAGGGAAGCCAAGCGCGCGGCCCGCAGCGCCCGCAGCGCCCAGTCTGTGCCCTACATCACGCGCAAGATTCCGTATTTTGAAGTGCTCGATGAAGAGGGCCTGTGCACCATTGAACGCAATGCCGACACGATCCTGGAAGAGGTCGGCATTGATTTTCGGGACGATGCCGAAGCACTGGAAATGTGGAGGGCTGCGGGAGCCGATGTCAAAGGCGAACGTGTCCACTTTCCGCGTGGACTGTGCCGCAGCTTGGTACAGGCCACGGCACCGCGTGAGTTCATCCAGTACGCCCGCAACCCGGCACACAACGTGGTGATCGGTGGCAAGAACACGGTGTTTGCGCCGGCCTACGGTTCGCCATTTGTGCGGGACCTGGACAAAGGTCGCCGTTACGCGACGATTGAGGACTTCCAGAATTTCGTCAAGTTGACCTACATGGCCAACGCCCTGCACCACTCGGGCGGCACCATTTGCGAGCCGGTGGACCTGCCGGTAAACAAGCGCCATTTCGATATGGTCTACGCCCACATGAAATACAGTGACAAGCCTTTTATGGGCTCTGTCACCCACCCTGACCGGGCCCAAGATACGGTGGAGATGACCAAGATCCTGTTCGGAGACCAATGGCTCGACCCGCTCACGGGAAAGCCCAAGACGGCCGTGATCAACCTGATCAATGCCAACTCGCCTATGACGTTTGACGAGACCATGCTGGGAGCCGCCAAGGTCTATGCCCGCGCCAACCAGGCCACCATCATCACGCCATTCATTCTTGCAGGTGCGATGTCCCCTGTCACGGTCGCCGGTACTGCGGCGCAAACTTTGGCTGAGGCACTGGCAGGCATGGCATTTGTGCAGTTGTGCAACCCTGGCGCCCCTGTGGTGCTGGGCAGTTTTGCCTCCAGCATTTCCATGCAGTCCGGTGCTCCGACTTTTGGTACGCCGGAGCCGGCACTGGTGTTGTATGTGATGGCGGCGCTTGCCCGCCGCCTGGGCGTTCCGTTTCGCTCAGGTGGCGGATTGTGTGGCTCCAAAATCTCGGACGCTCAGGCGGCTTCGGAGTCGGCCAACACCCTGATTCCGACCTGTCTGGGCGGGGTCAACTTCGTGCTCCATACTGCGGGTTGGCTCGAGGGTGGTTTGTCCATGGGCTATGAAAAATTCATCATGGATGTCGACCAGGCTGGCATGATGCACACCCTGCTGGGCGGTGTGGATATGTCGGAGAATGGGCAAGCCATGGATGCGATCCGGGAGGTTGGTCCCGGCAAACACTTCTTGGGGTGCGCCCATACCCAGGCGAATTTTGAGAGTGCGTTCTACCGCTCGCCGATTACCGACAACAACAGCTTTGAACAATGGGAAGCCGAGGGCTCTCGCGACCTGACTGCGCGCGCCAACGCCATGTGGAAGAAGCAGCTCAGTGAATACGATGCGCCGGCCATGGACGTGGCGGTCGATGAAGGCATTTTGGACTACGTCCACCGTCGCAAGGCATCGTTCCCGGATTCCAACGTGTGAGGTCTGACCTGCCGCTCGGCGCTTGCGCCGGCGGCCGTGGGCAGAAAGCAGGGCAGCTGTGTACAAGTTACTGATTCCACTGGCTTCTTTGCTCAGTGGATTGGCCATGCTCGTGGTGGGCACCGGGCTGCTGTTTGCGGCCATTGGCGCGCAGGCCGGCTCTGCCAACTTTTCCGGACTGGTCACCGGGTTGGTAATGTCCGCCTACTTTGCCGGCTTTGTCTATGGGACCTATGCCTGTCCGGCAATGATTCGGCGTGTCGGCCACATCCGTGCCTTTGCAGCCATGGCCTCGATCGCTTCGGCCCTGCCGATATTTCATGCGCTATGGACCAATGCGCTGGCCTGGGGCGTGTTGCGATTTGTCACCGGCGTGTGCCTGGTCGGGCTGTACATTGTGGTGGAGAGCTGGCTTAACGTGGTGGCTACCACCGCACAGCGCGGGAAAGTATTTGCTGCTTACATGGCTGTCAGCGGCGTCTCCATGGCGGGCGGGCAGTGGCTGATTTTGGTGGGTGACCGGTTTGGTTTTGTGCCGTTCGCGCTGGTATCGATTCTGTTCTCATTCGCCCTCATTCCCATCACGCTGACCAACGTGGCAGAGCCGCAAGCCATGGACGCTCCCCGGTTCGTCCTGAAGGAGCTTTTCTATATCTCGCCTATCGGGGTTATTGGAACGGTGGGTTCTGGCCTGCTCAGTGGCGCCTTTTACAGCCTGGGGCATGTGTTCGGACAAGGGGTCGGTTTTAGCGAACGCGGCATCGCCGCCTTCATGGCGGCCACCATTCTGGGGGGTGCCGCGTTCCAGTGGCCTGTCGGACACCTGTCGGACAAGTATGACCGCCGCTGGGTATTGTTTTGGGTGTGCCTGTGGTGCGCTGGTGTGGCGGGCTTGGGTTTCTATCTTGCCCGTGAATACGAAAACTCCCTGATTTTTCTGGGTATCGTGTACGGCGGGCTGGCGTTTACCGTCTATGGCCTGAGCGTTGCTCACGTGAACGACCTGATTGATCCGGCCAAGGTGCTTGAAGTGACCAGCGGACTGCTTTTGCTGCATGGCGTGGGTGCCACCGTGGGCCCTACAGTGGCGGGGTACGTCATGGATGTCGCGGGCCCTGAGAGCCTGATGCTGTATTTCGCAGCGGTGCTGTTGTTACTGGCATTGAGCGTGTGGCGCTTTGCCTCCAGCCAGTATTTGCATCCATCCCGGGACAGCCACAAGACCGATTATGTGGTCATGGGCAGTGGCTCCCAAGCCGTGTTGCAAATGGATCCACGCAGGCCCGACCTGCAGAACCGTGCCCCTTCGGTGCCATTGGTGGATCCCGGGCGCTAGTCAAAGCGCCCAAATGTGACGGATGGTGGCCACACCCAGTGCAAAGAGGTAGGCATAGGCAAGGCGATCAAGTCCCACCCGTTGCTGCCCGCCCCGGGCACGCAGCGAACCAATACCTACGGTGACGATTGCGGCGGCAACGGGGCCCGCCAACAGCGTAGCGGTACGGCCTGCAGGGCTGTGGGCGAACGCGTAGGGAAACAGCCAGACACTGAGCCCGCCAGCCAGGCATCCCAGGAGCGCATACCCCACCATCAGCCGCCAGCCACTACGGGCGTCGGTGCTTTCTGACCCCCCACGGGCCAGGTGCATGCCGGCCTCCGCCAGTACCTCGATGGTTACCTGCAGCAGGATTTCACCGAGTACTTCAAATACCAGTTCGAAAACGGCTTCCATGTCGCTTCAGTCGCTTGCTCAATCAATTGGTGCGTTGTCGCGCCGCATCGGGCCGTCCAATCGCTTCCGCCACGATCACCGCTTCGAGCAAGCCTGTATCGCTGCAAGCGTTGGGCATCCATTGTTTCGTTACCGTCGTCCTGACCTCTGGCTGGTGTGCACCCATTTCCAGCACCGACGCGGTCGCCAGTTGCGCGCAGAGCGTATGCGCTACCCGCAACGCTTCGGCGGGGTCGGTGAATTGTTGCGTGCTGGCCTGCGAGTGCAGCCGGAACAGGCCGGTTCCGTCCCCCAGCACGCGCACCGTTGCGCTGTGGGCAACCACACCGGTGGCTGCGCCGATGGCGTTGGCCACCTCACAGTTCTGCGGAAACACGATCTCGCAACCCAGCCGGCGCTGTATTTCTTCGTAAAAAACCCGTACGGGTCCGCCCACTGCCACTACCGGCACCGATGGTTGGAGACGGATGCGCGCGAAGCCCAATGTCCCAGCGCCGGAGCAGACGGCATGGAGCAAAGCGTTGTCGGGGACATCTTGGCCAAAAGCCGTTTGCAAAAGTGCACTCGCCGACAGCCGCACGGTCTCACTCCACACCTCGCTGGCAAAACGCCGCGTGCGTTCCGGTGTGGGGGCTTTCATGTCACGCAAGCGGGCCGCCAATTGCCCGGCCAGCGTCGCTGCTTCGGTGGACCAGTTGGACTGCAGCCCCAGCACATGTCCTGCGTCGGAAGGTGTGAAGCTGCTCACCTGAACCAGACCTTTGCGCTGCAGTGCATGGAGCGCGCGCTGTGCTGGCAGCGACTGCGCCACCCGGCGGTAAGGTTGGGGTGCTTCTGTGACCATTGCCAGGGTCTCCAACTCCCGCGCGGACAAACCCGTCGGCCTGGCGTTCGGTTGCGAAGCGAACGGCAGCAGCACAAATTTCCCATGCAGCGAGCTTCCGCCGTCTACGTCATCCAGATCCGCCCGCAGCATGGCTAGCGTCTGCGGGTAGCGCGCTGCGATCAGCGCCACCGGGGCTACGCGCTGTGGCCCCACTTGGATCTTGCCGCTGGGCAGAACCGTGATTTCGCTGTCGCCGCCCAGGCCTATGGTGCGTACATCGATGGCCCGCACCATGGTCTGCCAGCCGCCCACTTCTGCGCCTTGCTCCTTCACCTGCGGTCTGCCATCGACAAGAATACCCAGGTCGGTGGTGGTGCCGCCCATGTCGGACAAGATAAACGTGTGCAGACCGCTGAGCCACTGTGCGCCCACCAGGCTCGCGGCCGGGCCGGAAAGCACCGTCTCGATGGGCCGCGTTGCCACAGACTCGGCCAGTGCCAATGACCCGTCGCCTTTGACGATCATCAGTGGGCAGCGAATCTGCAGTTGCACCATGGCGCGCTGTACGGCATCGATCAAGCCGCTGATGCGCGGAATCAGCCGCGCATTCAAGACAGCCGTCAATGCCCGGCGCGGCGCGTCCAGGGAGGATGACAGCTCTGTGGACAGGGTCACAGGCTTGCCCGTACGCGCAACGATGATGTCACGGGCTTGCTGTTCGTGCGCGGCGTTGCGCACGGCGAAGGTGGAGGCCACGGCAAAGGCTTCCACCTTGGCTGCCATGGCGTCCAGTGCGGCATGGAGCGCGTCCAGGTCCAAGGGCGCCAGCGCATCGCCGTTGTGGTTATGTCCACCGCTGATTACGGCCAGTGGGATGTCGGGGAATGCCTTGGTGATCCCGGTGCGTTCCACCATGGGGGCATCGAATCCAATCAGGACCACGCCTGTGGCACTGCCATGCCCCTCAACGACGGCGTTGGTCGCCAGCGTGGCGGACACCGACAGCATCGCGACATTTTGCGGCGCGACGGAGTGCGGCAGTTTCGCCAGAGCGGCAGTCACTGCCTGTGCAACGCCGACGGCAAGATCCCCCTTGGTCGTGATGGCTTTGGCAGTGGCGACAACCCGATGGCCGCGCGCTTCAATGATGGCGGCATCGGTATACGTGCCCCCGGTGTCCACCCCCACCAGGTAGGTCTGTCCTGCGGCTGGCGCAAAGTTCTCCGTCACGGCGCTGGTTTGGCTGCGCCCGTCCCACCCCGGCGGCCACTGCCCCGTTTGAGGTTGGCTCCTGCTGCAGCCCCGCCGGCCCGGCTCAGTTCTCCCCCCCACTGCGCCCGCGCGCCCGTCGAAACATCACCCAATGCGCTCACCACCTCGTCAATTGTCGGAGCCGGTCCTTTGGTATGCGCATCCAGCGCGTCTTTCATGGCGCGCAGGTGTTTGGCGCTGGTGCCGCAGCAGCCGCCGATGATGCGTGCGCCGGCGTCCAACGCCATTTTGGCATATACACTCATCAGCTCGGGGGTGCCGTTATAGACAATGCTGCCATCCACATACTGCGGGATACCGCAGTTCCCCTTGGCGACCAGGACCACGTCCGGCCCCATGGCCGTCGCCATGTTGTGGATGCAGGCCACCATTTCCGAAGCGCCCACGCCACAGTTGCTTCCGCAGGCGGCCAGGCGCGGCGACAGCGACTGCTCGATACCGGAAAAATCGCTGGGGGAGATGCCCATCATCGACCGGCCATTGGTGTCAAAGCTCAAGGTGCACACGATAGGCAGTCCTGCCGTCGCAGCCCCGGCCACTGCCGCTTCGACCTCTTCGCGGGAGGACATGGTCTCAATCCACAGGACATCGGCACCTCCGGCGGCCAGGGCCTGGGCCTGCTCGGCAAAAGCAGCTTTGGCCTGCTCATGGGTGAGCGGTCCAACAGGCTCCATGATCTCGCCCGTCGGCCCCATGCTGCCCGCTACCACCACGGTGCGCCCGCTGGCATCCGCCACTTCCCTGGCGATGCGCGCTGCGCGTGTGTTGAGTTCGGCCATGCGGCCCTGCGCCTGGTGCAGCTTGAGCCGGTAGGTGGTGCCGCCAAAGCTGTTGGTCAGGATGATGTCGGCACCGGCGTCCACAAAACTCCTGTGCAGGGTGGCGATGCGTTCGGGATGCTCAGAGTTCCACAGCTCCGGTGCATCGCCCGACATCAGACCCATGTCAAACAGGTTGCTGCCCGTGGCCCCGTCGGCCAGAAGCCAGGGGCGCTGCGCGAGTAGCTCGGTAAATCGGTTAGTCAATGATGTGGTCATGGGTCAGAATTTTGGGTGGTCAAGCGGCTGCCCCGTCCGGGCCAGACACGGAAGGCGGCATCGAGTGCCGCCAAGGCGTAATTTTGCCTGAGTGCCCTAGCGCCTGTCGCAGTGGCGTGGGCGCCATGGCCGATCGATGGCCTGTCAGCGTTGCTGGGTCTGCCAATCGGGATGCACCCAGCCCGGTGCTGCGGATGGCGGCAGTGCTTTGCCCTGGATGGCGTCGGCGATCTTCTCAGCCATCATGATCGTCGGCGCATTCAGATTGCCGCTGACCACCAGCGGCATGATGGAGGCGTCCACCACGCGAAGGCCATGCACACCATGCACCCGCCCCTGTGCGTCGACCACGGCCATGTCATCGTTGCCCATGCGGC
>Ga0007791_10000146_pt1 | contig 19058 bp, 18 predicted proteins | sample CryBogmetaGMA05M_FD_60368 | JGI IMG/M metagenome (GOLD analysis project Ga0007791, IMG submission 60368) | Freshwater microbial communities from Crystal Bog, Wisconsin, USA - MA0.5M | ecosystem: Environmental > Aquatic > Freshwater > Lake | place: Crystal Bog, Wisconsin, USA | collected 2009-07-06 | reverse complement strand
CCCCAGGCCCTTGGCCAGGGCGGGAGCTGTGAAGCCCTGGATACCCACGGTCAGAAGGATGGTGAGGAACACCAATCCCTTCAAGGCACCGGCACCGGCAATACCAGCCTCCTGGAGCTGGATGGCAAACAGACTGGCCACTGCTGCGGTCACGATGCCGCGGGGGGCAATCCAGCTGAGCATCAACTTGTCGCGCCAACCCAGGGAGGGCAGGCCAATGCCGCCAACCTGGATGACGATCCAACGGAAAACCATCAAGACCATCACACAGGCCACCCCACCCCAACCCAAGGGGCTGAGCTCACCCCAGGACAGATCCGCTGCCAGCAGGGGAAACAACACGGTGATAGCCAACTGGGCCAACTGACTAATCAGCTCATCGAGCTGGCTGGCCTCGGCATCGAGCCGCAAACCCACAACCACCCCGGCACTCACCGCTGCCGGTAAACCCGCTTCTGGCAACAGGGCCTGGGCACCACTCACCAGCAAAAACAGCATCCCTAGGCTGAGCTGCAGCTTGAGGCCGTCGGAATTGGGGGGCAGGCGCTTGAGCACCTCCACCAGCAACCAACCACCCAGGGCGCCGATCGCCACGCCCCCACCGAGCCGCAACGCCAACAGTGCAGCCACATCCTGCCAGCTATCGAGATCCCCCAAGGCCAGTTGCAGCAGCAGCAGGCCCAAGACCGCGCCAGCCGGTTCAAGGATCAGGCCTTCCGCTTCCAGCAGCTGCCCCAAGCCTGGAATCAGGCGCATCTGCTGCACCATCGGCGTGACCACCGTGGGGCCAGTGGCCAGGGCAATCGCCCCAAACACCCAGGCCAAGGGCCAGGGCAACCCTGCCAAATAATGGGCAAACAAAGCCCCACCCACCAAACCGAGCACGCCCCGCACCAACACCAACTGCACCACGGCCCTCTGGAGGTCGCGACCGGCCAGGCGCAAATTCAGGCCGCCATCAAACAACACCAAGCTCACCAGCAAACCCACCAAGGGCTCCAGCCCCCGGCCCAGGGTTTCTGGCTGCACCAAATCCAAGCCAGCTCGACCAATCAACAGCCCGGTGGCCAACAGCAGCACCACGGCAGGCAGGTTGCTCAGCCGTGCCACCAACTGGGCCAAGGCACCGGCGAAAAACGCCTCTCCCCAAAGCAATTCCATCAGGTCAATCGTCGAGGGAGCCGTAGAGGGGTTCGACCCGGATGCCGATCACAGCACTGGGACGCAACACCAAATACTCTCCCTCAAGATCGCCCATCGGCACATTCACAAAGGTGTCGGATGCGGGAGATGACGAAGAGGCCGCGGTCAGGACCCCGCCGTACCACTGCTGAAAGGCTTCCAAAGTTTTGAAGTGGGCGATTTCGCTCTGACCACCACTGAGATGCAGGTGCACGGCGTAGCGCCGGGGGGTGCGGGCCATGGCAGGGGGTGGCCCAGGGGGCCTTCACTCCACTAAGGATGGCGGATCGCGCAACGCAGATCGCGGAATAGTGGCCCTCCTAACCTGCTCTGGCAGGCTGGGCGCACCCCAATCGATCCAGGGCCGAAGGGCTTGCCATGCCAGGAGAAAAGCCCCTGCTGCTACTGGTCGACGGCCATTCCCTCGCCTTTCGTAGTTTTTACGCCTTTTCCAAAGGCGGTGAAGGGGGCCTGAGCACCAAGGAGGGCGTACCCACTTCCGTCACCTATGGCTTTCTCAAAGCCCTGCTCGACAACTGCAAGGGCTTGGCCCCCCAGGGGGTGGTGATTGCCTTTGACACCGCCGAACCCACCTTTCGGCACGTGGCCGACGAGGCCTACAAGGCCCACCGCGACACGGCCCCCGAGCACTTCTTTGCCGACCTGGCCAACCTGCAAACCATCCTCGAAGACTCCCTCGACATTCCTCTCTGCATGGCGCCGGGGTACGAGGCCGACGACGTCCTGGGCACCCTGGCCAACAGGGCTGCCAACCAGGGCTGGCGGGTGCGGATCCTCTCCGGCGACCGGGATCTGTTTCAGCTGGTTGACGACCACCGCGATATTTCCGTGCTGTACATGGGGGGAGGGCCCTATGCCAAAAACAGCGGGCCCACGGACATTCGCCGCGAGGGGGTCATCGCCAAGCTCGGCGTCACCCCGGAAGAGGTGGTCGACCTCAAAGCACTCACGGGCGATTCCTCCGACAACATCCCTGGCGTCAAAGGCGTGGGTCCCAAGACCGCGATCAGCCTGCTCCAATCCTTCGAGCATGTGGATGGCATCTATGCCGCCCTCGATGGCCTTGATGGCCCCAAAGCCAGCAACGGGCCCCTGAAAGGAGCCCTGATCGACAAGCTGCGGGCCGACAAGGAGAACGCCTACCGCTCCCGGATGCTGGCCGAGATCCTGATCGATATCCCCCTACCCAGCGAGCCGCGGCTGGAGCTGGGTGAGGTCAAAGCCTTAGCCCTCGCCGGCAGCCTCGAGGAGCTGGAGCTCTTCAGCCTGGTGCGCCAGGTGCCCAACTTCGCCACCATTTTCTCCACCCATCCCCCGGACCTTTCCGGGCTCAAAGAGGGCCCAGCAACCAAAACCGCCGGCGCATCAAGCCAAAACCCTGCCAATCCAACAGCCACCGATCCAACGGCTGCCAATCCAACACCCCCTGATTCCCCAGGGACTGATTCCCCAGTCACCCATCCCGCAGCAGGCCAACCCAGCCTCGAGCCCCAGCTGATCAGCCTCCCCGCTGAACTCGAGGCCCTGGTGGGGCGGTTGATGGCCGCCACCGATTCCGCCCATCCCATCGCCCTCGACACCGAAACCACCGATCTCAATCCGTTCAAAGCTGAGCTGGTTGGCATGGGTTTCTGCTGGGGTCCAGGTCCAGCGGATCTGGCCTATCTGCCGATTGGCCACCACCCCCCCATGGCCGCGGATCTGCTCAGTGCGGCTCCCGCCGCCCCACCCCAACTTCCCTTGGCTGCGGTGGTGGAAGCCCTGGCCCCCTGGCTGACCAGCCCAGACCACCCCAAAAGCCTGCAAAACGCCAAGTACGACCGGTTGATCCTGTTGCGCCATGGCTTGGCCCTCGGCGGCGTGGTGATGGACACCCTGTTGGCCGATTACCTGCGCGATGCCAACGCCAAACACGGCCTTGAGGCCATGGCGGAGCGCAACTTTGGCTTTATCCCCACCAGCTTCAGCGACCTTGTGGCCAAGGGTGCCAACTTCGCCTCGGTGCCGATCGAGGTTGCGGCCCTCTATTGCGGCATGGACGTGCACCTCACCTGGAGGCTCAGCCAGCTGTTGGGCCAGCAACTCCAGGACCTCGGCGAAGCCTTGACGCCCTTGCTTCGGGATGTGGAGCTGCCCCTGGAGCCCGTGCTGGCAGCCATGGAAGCCACCGGCATCCGCATCGACATCGCCTACCTCCAGGAGCTCTCGGGCGAATTGCTCGCCACCCTCACAAGCCTGGAAGCCCAGGCCAAGGAGGCCGCCGGCAGCGATTTCAACCTGGCCTCCCCCAAGCAATTGGGCGAACTGCTGTTCGACACCCTGGGGCTCGATCGCAAAAAGTCACGCAAAACCAAAACGGGCTGGAGCACCGATGCCGCCGTGCTCGAGAAGCTGGAGGCCGATCACCCGGTGGTGCCCTTGGTGCTGGAACACCGCACCCTGAGCAAATTAAAAAGCACCTATGTGGATGCCCTACCCGCCCTGGTGGAACCGGAAACGGGGCGGGTGCACACCGATTTCAACCAGGCTGTAACCGCCACCGGCCGGCTCTCGAGCAGCAACCCAAACCTGCAAAACATCCCGATTCGCACGGTGTTTTCCCGCCGAATTCGAAAAGCGTTTTTGCCCCAGGATGGCTGGCAACTGATCAGCGCCGACTACTCCCAAATCGAGCTGCGCATCCTCACCCACCTCTCGGGGGAGGAGGTGTTGGTGAACGCCTACCAACAGGGAGACGATGTGCATGCCCTCACCGCCCGCTTGCTGCTGGAAAAAGAGGACATCACTCCCGATGAGCGGCGGCTAGGCAAGACCATCAATTTCGGGGTGATCTACGGCATGGGCGCCCAGCGGTTTGCCCGCGAAACCGGCGTGGGCCAGGCCCAGGCCAAGGAGTTTTTAAGCAAGTACAAGCAGCGCTACCCCAAGGTGTTTGCCTTCCTGGAACTTCAAGAACGGCTGGCCCTCAGCCAGGGCTATGTGGAGACAATCCTGGGCAGGCGGCGGCCCTTCCCCTTTGATCCCAATGGCTTGGGTCGCCTCAGGGGCAAAGATCCCCTCGCGATCGACCTCGAGGTGGCCCGCCGGGGCGGCATGGAGGCCCAGCAACTTCGTGCCGCGGCCAACGCCCCCATCCAGGGCTCCTCCGCCGACATCATCAAAGTGGCCATGGTGCAGCTGCACCACAAGCTGGAAAGCAATGGCCTGGCCGCCAGGCTGCTGCTCCAGGTGCACGACGAACTGGTGCTCGAAGCCGCCCCCGAGGTGCTGGATGCGGTGGTCACCCTGACGCGTGAAACCATGGAAAACGCCGTCAAACTCTCGGTGCCTCTTGTGGTGGAAACCGGGGTGGGCCCGAACTGGATGGAAGCGAAATGACAGCAGCCCCCATGGCCCTTCAGCTCACCAACACCCTCACCCGCCGCACCGAAACCTTTGAGCCGCTTGAGCCCGGCAAGGTGAGCATCTATTGCTGCGGGGTGACGGTCTACGACCTGTGCCACCTGGGCCATGCCCGCAGCTACATCGCCTGGGACGTGCTGCGCCGCCACCTGATCTGGAGTGGCTACCAGGTGACGTTCGTACAGAACTACACCGACATCGATGACAAGATCCTGGGCCGCGCCGCCGAGGAAGGGAGCTCGATGGAGGCGGTGAGTGAGCGCAATATCCAGGCCTTCGTGGCGGACATGGCTGCGCTGAATATTCTTCCGGCCGATCGCATGCCCCGGGCCACCCAAAGCCTCGATGGGATTCGCGCCTTGATCAGCGAGCTGGAAGCCAAAGGCGCCGCCTACTCCGCCGATGGGGACGTCTATTTCGCCGTGATGAAGCACGCCGGCTACGGCAAACTTTCTGGCCGCGATCTTGCCGAACAACAGCACAACGCTGAGGGGCGGGTCGCCGATGTCGAAGAGGCACGCAAACAGCACCCCTTTGATTTCGCCCTCTGGAAAGGAGCCAAGCCGGGCGAACCCAGCTTTCCCTCCCCCTGGGGTGCGGGCCGGCCTGGCTGGCACATCGAGTGTTCCGCCATGGTGCGCGCCGAACTCGGCGACACCATCGACATCCACCTGGGCGGTGCCGACCTGATCTTTCCCCACCACGAGAACGAAATCGCCCAATCGGAAGCGGCCAGCGGCCACGAGCTCGCCCGCTATTGGCTGCACAACGGCATGGTGAACGTGGGCGGTCAGAAGATGAGCAAGTCGCTCGGCAACTTCACCACGATCCGGGCCCTGTTGGAGAGCGGTGTGTCAGCCATGACCCTGCGGCTGTTCGTGCTGCAGGCCCACTACCGCAAACCCCTCGATTTCACCCCCGAGGCCCTCGAGGCCGCGGCCACCGGCTGGAAGGGTCTCAACGCCGCCCTGAAGTTGACGGCTGCCACCGGCCCGGCAGCCCAGGCCGCCAGCGAACCCCAGCAAGAGGATCGCCCAGACTTGGCCGATGCCCGCAGCCGTTTTGCGGCGGCCCTCAACGACGACCTCAACACCTCCGCCGCCCTGGCGGTGCTGTTTGAGTTGGCCAAACCCCTGCGCGCTTTGGCCAACCGCATCGAGCGGGGCGATCCAGCCGCCGAAGCCGAAGCCCACCAAAGCGAGCTCATCGCCCGCTGCCACCTGCTGCAGGAACTCGCCGGCGTTCTGGGGCTAAAAATCGAAACGGAGCCCGCCAAACCAGACGCCGGGGGCAACGGACATCCCGGAGCGGGCGACGCTGAGATCCAGGCCCAGATCGAAGAGCGGCTTGCCGCCAAGGCCGCCAAAAACTTCCAGGAGGCCGATCGCATCCGCGACGCGCTCAAGGCCCAAGGCATCGAACTGATCGACAAGGGCGGCGGGCTGACGGAGTGGCTACGGAATGGCTGAGCGATCGCGCCGCTGGGTGGCCAGCAACGCCAAGACTGCTGACAGCAAAAGTACGCCGCCCAGGTAGGCCAGGGCCAGGGTGTCGCCCTGGGGCCTGAGCATCAGTCGCCCCATCACAAAAGGAGCCATAAAACCGCCGATGTTGCCAAAGGCGTTGATCGCAGCAATGCCCCCGGCGGCAGCCCTGCCGCCCAGAAACTGCAGCGGGGTTGCCCAAGCTGGCCCCAGGCTTGAGAAAGCAGCCGCGGTGGCGATGCTGATCAACGCCAATCGCAATGGACCAGTTGCTGGCAGCGATAGGAACAAGGCCAGGGCCGCCACAGCTAGAGGTACGGCCACAAACAGACGCTTATCAACGTGGCGATCGGCAGCGCGACCCACAAGCAGCATCACCACCACCGCCAGAGCGTAAGGAATGGCACTGAGCAAATTCACCAGGACTGGCGACGGTGCGTCCTGGCCCAGGGCATCACCCACAAAACGTGGGATCCAGAAACTGAAGCCGTAGAAGCTGGTGGCGATGCCTAAGTAAAGGAAGCTCAGCAGCCAGAGACGGCGGTCTCCCCAAAGGGCAGCCAGACCTTGGACCTTGTCGCCGCTGGCCTGACTCTGGTCACGCTCCTGCTGCAAGGCCTGCTCGAGCGCTTCTGCCTCGGCGCTCTGAAGCCAGCCGGCTTGGTGGGGGCGGTTGGGTAACCAGTGCCAGACGATGACGGAAAGAACAATGGCGGGCAAAGCCTCCAGCAGAAACAGCCAACGCCAACCAGCCAGGCCGAGAAAACCATGCAGTGAGAGCAGCGCTGCCGAAACCGGCCCCCCCAGCAGACCAGCGACCGGAATGGCGAGCATGAAACCCGCCAGGGTGCGGGCCCGCTGCCCTGCAGGTACCCAATGGCTTAAGTAGAGAATAATTCCAGGGAAAAAACCCGCTTCTGCCACGCCAAGCAAGAGCCGCAGCCCGTTGAACTGGGCCGCTGTGGTCATGAACGCCATCAGCGCAGCGACCACCCCCCAAGTGAACAGGATGCGGCTGATCCAGCGCCGCGCCCCAACCCGATCAAGGATCAGGTTGCTCGGGATTTCAAACAGGACGTAGCCGAGAAAAAAGATCCCGGCGGCAAACCCGTAAGAGGCGCTGTTGAGACCAAGATCCCTGGAAACCCCGACGGCAGCAAAGGAGACATTGACGCGATCGAGGTAGGCGACCACGTAGAGGAGGAACAGAAACGGGAGCAGGTGCCGGCGCAGGGCGGCCAAAGCCCCCTCAAGGGGATCACCAGTTCCGGGCAGAGGGAGGTCGTCGGAACCCACTGAGCGCATCACCGCGTTAGATCAAAGAGTTTCCCTGACCAACGGCAACAACGCCGTACAGCACCAGATTGGGAGCCAAGGCCAAGGGGATCAGGAGGGCGGCTGCTTTTGCGTAGCCATCATCCGCTCGATTTTGCGGATGCGGTCGAGGGTGGTGCTCCACACGTCAAGCTCGAAAGCACGGGCCTTATCACCAGCTTGAACCGCAGCGCGGCACTGGGCGACCAAAGCATCAATGTCCTCGCCCTGTTCGAAGGCCTCCCACAGGGTGCGCTCGAGCTTGGCCCGTTCGATGAAATTCCAGCGCTGGAGAAAACCGGGCAGATCAGCCATGGGGTACCAGGACCGAACTCGGCCCATCGGGGTGCTCCCATGGTGCCGGGCAGCGCAGCCGCAGGGGCTTGCCCGTGGCCGGATGGCGAAACCGCAGCCCCCAGGCATGCAGCCGTAGGCGATCTGCCCCTGGTGCCACCCCATAGATCGGATCCCCCAGGATCGGATGGCCGATCTGCTCGAGATGCACCCGCAATTGGTGGGAGCGGCCAGTGCGGGGCACGAGCAACAATCGCGAGATCGGCCGGCCCTGGCCATCCCAGCGCCGCTGCAGCAAGCGCCAATGGGTTATGGCTGATTTACCGCCTTGGTCCACAGGCAGCGGGCCATAGCGGGGCGGCCGGGTGCCGATCCGGGCCAGGGGCCGATCGATCAGGCCGCCCTGGGCCCTGGGGTGGCCGGCCACCTCGGCCCCATAGACCTTGTGGATCGCGCGTCCGGCAAACAGGCCACTGAGCTGGCGGTGGACCAGGGGGGTGAAGGCCAGCAGCAGCAAGCCCGAGGTGTCGCGATCGAGCCGGTGCACCAGGCGCAGCTCCGGCCAGCGCTGCTGGACCCGGGTGATGAGGGAATCGGCCAAATCCGGCCCCAAACCGGGTTGGCTCAAGAGCCCCGAGGGCTTGTCAAAGGCCGCCAGATAGGGGTCTAGGTACAGAAGGCGGGGTTCCAGTTCCACAGGGCCAATCCAGCGGGCAGGGGCGATGGGAAACTGGAGCGCCGAAACCTACAGGGGCCCCAGCCGTGAAAGCCATCAGCGTGCTGGGATCCACCGGTTCGATCGGCACCCAAACCCTCGAGATCGTGGAGGATTTCCCCGATCGCTTCAAGGTGGTTGCCCTCACGGCAGGGCGCAACCTCGAGCTGCTGATCCAGCAGATTCAGCGCCACGCCCCCGAGGTGGTAGCCCTGGCCGATGCCGAACTGGTGGCCAGCCTGAAGGCCCGGCTTAACGCCTTAGAGCCCGCCCAGCGCCCGGCCAAGCTGCCCGAAATCCTGGGCGGCCCCGAAGGCATCTGCGTGGCGGCGGCCTGGCCCAGCGCCGATCTGGTGGTGACCGGGATCGTCGGTTGCGCGGGCCTGCTGCCCACCCTGGCTGCGGTGCGCGCCGGCAAGGATCTGGCCCTGGCCAACAAGGAAACCCTGATCGCCGCTGGTCCGGTGGTGTTGCCGGAATTGGCCAAGAGCGGTTCGCGGCTGTTGCCAGCCGATTCCGAGCACTCGGCCATCTTCCAGTGCCTCCAGGGCACGCCCTGGGCCGACACCGCCCGCCTCTCCACGGGCGTTGCCACCCCGGGGCTGCGCCGCATCCAGCTCACCGCCTCGGGCGGCGCCTTCCGGGATTGGGACGCGGCTGATCTCGCCAAGGCCACCGTGGCCGATGCCACCAGCCATCCCAACTGGAGCATGGGCAAAAAGATCACGGTGGATAGCGCCAGCCTGATGAACAAGGGCCTCGAAGTGATCGAAGCCCACTACCTCTTCGGCCTGGATTACGACCACATCGAGATCGTGATCCACCCCCAATCGATCATCCATTCGATGGTGGAGTTGGCCGATTCCTCCGTGCTGGCCCAGCTGGGATGGCCCGACATGAAACTACCGATCCTCTATTGCATGAGCTGGCCGGAGCGGCTGGAAACCCCTTGGCGGCGCTTGGATCTCACCGAAGTGGGCCAACTCAGCTTCCGCAACCCCGAGCCCAGCAAATACCCCTGCATGCAACTGGCCTACGCCGCCGGCAGGGCTGGCGGCACCATGCCAGCGGTGATGAACGCCGCCAACGAGCAGGCCGTGGCCCTCTTCCTCGAGGAACAGGTGCATTTCCTCGATATCCCCAGGCTGATCGAACGGGTGTGTGATCGTCACCGGGTGGATCTCACCAGCACCCCCTCCCTGGACGACGTGCTCGCCATCGACACCTGGGCCCGTCAGGCGGTGCAGGAAGCTGCAGCCCTACCGGTGTGATCGCCCATCACCTGCTGCTCTGCGCCACCCCCAGCAAGGCCCTTTGCTCACCTGATCCCAGCCTTGGCCTAGCCAGTTGGGAAACGCTGAAGCGCCTGGTGCGGGAGTTGGGCCTGGAGAAGCCCGATCGCCCTGGCGGTGTGGTGCTGCGCACCAAGGCCGACTGCCTGCGCATCTGCACAGAAGGACCGGTGCTGCTGATCTGGCCGGAGGGGATTATCTATGGCGGGGTTACGGCGGAGCGGATCGAGAAGATCGTGCTCGAGCACGTGATTGGCGGACACCCGATCGAGCCCTGGATCGTGCAACGGCTGCCGTTTCAAGGCCTTTCCCCACCACCAGCTCCCTAGGCCACCAGAGCGCTGAGCCACTGAACAGCCAGCGCATCACACCAGGAGCCCAGCGGCCCATCCCCCACCCCGTGGAAACCGTTGTGGCCGCCCTTGGCTGGGATGCAAACCTCCAGACCCCTTTGATTCAGGACAGGATTCACCCCTGGATTCACCCTTGATTGAAGCTGTTGGAGGGCCTCCACGGGCACCCAGGGATCGTCGGCGGCATGCACCAGCAACAGCGGAGCCCGGGCGGGCGATTGATCGTTCAGCAGGCTGGCCAGCGGACTGGCCCCGGCGTAGTAGTGCTCCACCGAGCCATAGCCCCAGCGGGGCGCGGTGATCGCCGCATCGAAGGCGCGAATGGTTTTTGGCCCGCCGCCCATCAGCAGGGCCTGGCGCTCCTGACTGGTCACACCAAAGGGATCGGCGAGGGTTTGGGCCACCAGGCGCTTCAGCAACCAGCATTGGTAGACCCAATTGCGGGGCCGCCCAATGGCCTGGGAGCAGGCCGCGAGATCCAGGGGACTGCTCGCCGTGACCAGGCCATCGAGGGCCTGGGGTTGTTCGCGCAACAGGTTGAGCAGCATCGTGCCCCCGAGCGACAGCCCCACCCCAAAGAGCGGCAGGGATCCGGCCAGGGCCCGCGCCTTCGCCACCACTGGCAGCAAATCGGCATTGCAGCTGGCCGCATAGGTGCCGGCCGCCAGGGCCCGGCCTGGCCCGGCGCCCCGCAAATTGAGGCGTAGCACCGCAAAACCGGCCTGTTGCAGGCTGAGCGCTTGGCGGCGCACCCCCTCCCGAGCACTGCTGCCGCCCAGCCCATGCACCACCATCACCAGGCCCTTGGCCGGGCCGATGGTGGGCGGATCATGCAGCGCCAAGAGGCGCCCACCCCGGCCATCCGCCCCTTGCTCCGCCCCAGGCCCCGGCCCAGAGGAGATCGGCTCAAGATCAATGGTGATCCGTTCGCCCCGATCGGCGGGCAGGGGCAGCGGGCGGATGGTGTCCCGCAGGGTTTGGAGATCGGGCCCAAGCCAGGGCCAGCGCTCCTGAAACGAGGCTGCAGAGCGCACCATCGCCACCGATTCAAACCCCCTATCCAGCCGGCCACCCTCGCACCCCCGGCTGGTCACAATGGGGCGATGGCTCCCCCCTCCTTTGACCTCGGCTTGGGTTTGGCCAAGCGCCAGGCGCTACCGGCGCTGCGGTTGCAACCCAGACAGTGGCAGAGCCAATTGGTCCAGCTGTTGCGGGCGCGCCTGGGCCAACAAGCCACCGATGGGATAGGCCGCGCTGGGCATGGGGCCGATGTGTTGATCCATGCCGGCCCAGGGGCCGGCAAAACCCTGGGGGCCCTGTTCAGCTTCCACAAACTGCACCAGGAACAGCGGCTGGATCGCTTTGTGGTGTTCTGCCACCGCAGCTCGATTGCCAACCAGTGGCACCAGGCCGCCGAGCGCCTCGGCCTGCACCTACTCCCCTGGGATCCCGAGCTGGGACTTGGGGCCCTCCCCAAAAACAACGACTGGCATGGCCTGCTGCTCAGCTACCAGAGCGCTGGCCGCCATCGCCAACGCCTGCAGCAGGAACTGCCCAAGGCAGGGATTGGCCGCTGGATGGCCATTGCCGATGAGGTGCACCACCTGGGCTTGGACCCCGACGAACCGGAAGCCGCTGCCTGGGGCCATGCCTTCAGCCACCTGACCGCAGGCGCCCAGCTGCGCCTAGGCCTCACCGGCACCCCGTTTCGGGCCGACAACCTGGCCTTTTGCGCCGCCAGGCGGGTGAAGGTGCGCGAAGGCCAGCAGATCATTGAACGCATTGCCCCCGACCTGAGCGTCGAACCACGCCAGCTAATTGCCGCAGGGGATGTGCGGCCCCTTGAATTTCGCTTCCAGGACGGCTGGGTGGAACATGGCCGCCGCCACGAACCGGGCGACACCGAAACCTCCCCCCTCTCGGCTGAGAGCCGCGAAAGCTGGCGCTCCCGCAACCTACGCCGGGCGATTCGCCTCGGCGACAGCAGCAGCATCGCCCTGCGGCTTCTGCTTAATGCCCGGCGGCGGCTTGAACGCGTTCGCTGCGTCCATCCCGAGGCTGGTGGGCTTGTGATCGCCCGCGACATCGCCCATGCCCGCCAACTCACGGCCCTGCTTGCCGAAGAAGGCGATCGGGTGCAGCTTGTGCACTCCCAAGATCCCGATGCCGCCAATCGGCTGATGGCCTTTCAAGCGGGTGACGGCGATTGGCTGGTAAGCATCGACATGTGCTCGGAGGGCTTCGACGCACCGCGCCTGCGGGTGGTGGCCTACCTCACCACCGTGGTGACCCGCAGTCGTTTTGTTCAGGCGATCACCCGCGCCGTGCGCATGGACAGCACCCGCTCCTCGGTCGAAGCCATCCCCAGGGACGCCTCCTACGTCTTTGCACCGGCCGACCCCCTGCTGATCAGCTACGCCCGCAGCTGGTCGTTGAGCGAGCCCTACCTGGTGAGGCCCAAGGTGGTTGCCGCCGATGGGGCCCTGGGCGGAGCGGGGGGAGCAGGCGGCCTTCCCCTGGAAGCGATCCAGGAACAACTTGGCGACGTCATCCGGATGGGTGGACCTGAATTACCAGCATTTCCGCGGCAGATTGCATAACGCTTAACTGCGGATTGCAGCGATTCCAGCAATCACAGCGCCGCAAATTTGCGACGTTGTGTCAACCGATACCCCCACACAGCCGACCGCCAGGCAGCGTGGTCCCAACCAAGGGGGACACGGACAGATGAACGCTTCCGTCGAACGCCGACTCACCGTTGCTGTCAGCTGGGCCCTCGCCCGCGCAGCCACCCTCGATGCCCTGGAGCATTTCGAGGAAAGCTATGCCCTCAACGAAGAATTTCGGGAGTGGTTGCTGTGCCTGGAGGAACGCCCCGACCTCCTAGACGCCACCGTGCTGATGGTCCCAACCAACCTGAGACCTAGCTCCAGGGTTGAAGGCGACGGCCTCCTGGAAATCTGAAGCCGCAACAGATCCAAATCAGCCAGGAAATCAAGCCAGATCGGACTCAAGCCAAATCCGAATAAAACCTAAATAAAATCTAAAGAAGCCCCAAGGAAACTTTGCATTAAGCCCTGGTCAAATCCAAGCCAAGGTCGCAGACGTCCCCGGCCATGTCACGCCCAACCCCCAAACGCCGCAAGCCGCTGTCATAGACTCAACTCATAGTCAATCCGCTTAAGCCGTGAGCGCAGGTCGCCCCGCCGTTGAAAACCTTGTCATCGTTGGCTCCGGCCCTGCCGGTTACACCGCGGCCATCTACGCCGCCCGGGCCAACCTCAACCCCCTCCTGATCACCGGATTCCAGGACGGTGGCATCCCCGGCGGACAACTGATGACCACAACCGACGTGGAAAATTTCCCCGGCTTTCCAGACGGGGTGCTGGGGCCAGTCCTGATGGACAAGATGAAGGCCCAGGCCGTGCGCTGGGGCAGCCACCTGGTGGAAGCCGATGCCGATTTCATCGACCTTTCGGCTCGCCCCTTTCGGATCCAGGCCGACGGAGCAACCTTCCACACCCAAGCCCTGATCATCGCCACCGGCGCCAGGGCCAACCGGCTGAACGTGCCAAGCGAGCAGCGGTTCTGGAGCAGGGGCATCAGTGCCTGCGCCATCTGCGATGGCGCCACACCCCAATTTCGAGACGAGGAATTGGCGGTGGTGGGGGGCGGAGACTCCGCCTGTGAAGAGGCCGTGTATCTCACCAAATACGGCAGCCGGGTGCATTTGATCGTGCGAGGCAGCCGGCTGCGGGCCAGTGGCGCCATGGCCGATCGGGTGCTGGCCAACCCGAACATCACCGTGCATTGGAACCGCCAACTGGTGGATGTGACCGGAGACGACTGGCTAGGCAGCCTCAGCCTGCGTGATGCCACAGGCCCCGAAACGGCTGGCGCGATCGAAAGCCTCAGCGTGCGGGGGCTCTTCTACGCGATTGGCCACACCCCCAACACCCGCCTTGTGCAAGGCCAGCTCGAGCTCGATTCCCACGGCTACGTGGTGACCAAGCCCGGCAGACCAGAAACCAGCCAGGAGGGGGTCTATGCCGCTGGCGACGTGGCCGATGCCGAATGGCGCCAAGGGGTTACGGCGGCCGGTAGCGGTTGCCAAGCCGCCCTAGCGGCCGAACGCTGGCTCAGCCACCACAACCTGGCGATCACCGTGAGCCACAACCCGGTGGACCCCAAACCGAGCGGCGAACCCGTGGCCACAGCCGAAAGCGACGCAGAGAATTTCGAGGCCGATGGCCTCTGGCAGAAGGGCAGCTATGCCCTTCGCAAGCTGTATCACGACAGCCCAGGACCCCTCTTGGTGGTCTACACCTCCCCTAGCTGCGGCCCCTGCCATGTGCTGAAGCCCCAGCTCAAGCGGATCCTGGATGAATTGGGCGGTGCCGCCCAGGGGGTGGAGATCAACATCGAGGCCGATCCCGAGATTGCCCAACAGGCTGGTGTCACGGGCACACCCACGGTTCAGCTGTTCTTCCAAAAAGAGCTGAAACAGACCTTCCGGGGCGTCAAGCAACGCAGCGAATTCAAAGCAGCTATCGAAGAGCTCTTAAACGCAAGCCGCCTGGATTGAATCCCTAGCGGCGACGCGGACCACCCGGGCGGTTGCCGCCTGGGCGAGGACCAGCTGCGGCATTGCGTTCCCGGTAGGTGATGCGACCGCGGGTGAGGTCGTAGGGGCTGATCTCCACAAGCACCTTGTCGCCGGCCAGGAGTTTGATTCGAAACTTGGTGAGCTTGCCGGCTGCGCGGCACAGGCACTGGTGTCCGGCTGGCTGCTCCAGGGTGACCAGGTAAAACCCGTTCCCCTGCTCCTTTTCGATCACACCGGAAGTCTCAATCATGCAGCTGGGCGCTCAGAAGGATCAATCGCTGCATCTACCTTAATTGCCGCCCGCCAGGCGATAGGGTCGCAGCGTTGGTCCCCCAACCGCGCCCCAAGCCATTCAACCCATGATCCTCCCACCGATTGCCTTGGATCTGGGACTGCTTCTCATCTCAATCGGCGCGGTCAACCTCTGGAAAGCCCGCAAATCCTGACGTGGACTCCTGACCAGCCTTCTCTTCCACAAGCCCTACGGGGTGCTGAGCCAGTTCACCCCAGAAGCGGGCAGCCGCTGGCGATGCCTGGCTGATTTCATCACGGTTCCAGAGGTCTATGCGGCAGGCCGTCTGGATGCCGACAGCGAAGGGCTGCTGCTGCTCACCAGCAACGGCAGGCTGCAGCAACGGCTCACAGACCCAAGTTTTGGCCATTGGCGCCGCTATTGGGCCCAGGTCGAAGGCGATATCGTCAGCCACCCGGATGCCATCCGTCAACTTCAGGGCGGATTACTAATCCAAGGACAACGCACCCTGCCGGCTCAAGCCTGCATGATTGACGCCCCCCAGCTCCCGGATCGGGATCCACCGATTCGGCAGAGGCAGTCGATTCCAACCAGCTGGCTTCAGCTCGAACTGCGGGAAGGGCGCAACCGGCAAGTACGACGCATGACAGCGGCCGTGGGGCTACCGACCCTTCGGCTGGTGCGGGTCGCCATCGATTTAATGGATGGGGGGCCCCCTCTGAACCTCCATGGGTTGGCCGCTGGGTGCTGGCGGGAGTTGAGCCCGGGGGAAGAACAGCGGATCCACAAGCTGCTCACCTCACCCGGGCGCGGGGGCCGGGCCGGGGGCGGGAAATCAGGCCGCACAGGCGGTGGCGGATAGGGGGGGCGAGCCGAAGATTGATCCAACGGCCCAGCCCCTCCCTTAAGCCATAAAAGGAAGGAGAACTGAATCATTTCTTCCCAGCCAAAGGTTTATCTTCCCACGATGAAAAGTCTTGATTTCCCATGGCCAGAGGCAAGCAGATACCCGTCAAGAGACGACTCAAGCAAACCAAGCAATCCATAGATTAAGTACCTTATTCAGGGTAGAATCTGTTGGACGCAATACGCTAAGAAGATGGCAAAAAAGAACGGATCCTTGCTTACAAGCTTTTTTGCTTGGGCTGCCAATCAACTACTTGGGCCTCGACTGCGTCATGCCGACTGGGTGCGATCGGAATTACGCCAAAGCCTCTCTGAGACCCTAGCCATGACCTCAAACGAACCAGCCGTTAGTCTCGCCATCCTTGAGGGAGCCATGGCGATAGCCATGGCTGACGGTGAATTCGAACAAGAGGAGTGGGAGCTCTATTCCTCATTTATGGGTCAGCTGCAGTTATCCAATGAGCAACTCCAAGGACTCAGCACCCATGGCGAGCCTGATCTCGAGGCAATCGCGGCAGCCCTTTCTGGCATTCAGAATTTAACTTATCGGGAAGCAATCAGCACCTGCTATTGCCTATTTACCGCCGCCGATGGAGAAACGGTTGGCCAAGAACAGGCCGTGCTCACAGAACTCCTTGAGGCCCTCGGTTGCGGAGGGATGACTGCCCAGCTGCCAATGCTGGCGGCTCGTTTTCGCCGACGGGAGGGTCGGCGAGCCTTCCTACGGGGACGCCTGGGCGAAGCTTGCAAGCGTTGGTCTAGGGGCGGCAGGGTCTCAAATGCCTGGTAGCGGCCTCCTTGACAACGACAGCCCCGAACCCGTGAGCCGCCCAAGCTTGCGGTTCTCGCACCCAAGGCTGGCTCTTAATCGATCTGGCCTCCTTCTGCACCCACTCCCAAAAAGTGGGGGTGGGTGAGGTGTCAAACCCTCAAGCATCAACCCAACCCAATTCGATCCAGGCGAAGTGCTAAAAGCTCAGCCGACCACGTCTTTGAGCTCCCTAACGGTCTGCAGTTGCCCGTAGTAGTAGTTCGCCCGGGAGCGCCGGTCGGGATCCTCCAGGCTGTCGAGGGCATCGAATCCCAGGCTTTGCCAGAGCTCATGGCCGCAGGCCCGGTTCACCTCATCGACGGCCTCGCTCTCAAGATTGGCCAAGCGGCGCTGCAGGTTTTTGATCTGGGACACCGACATCGCCAAACGCGCGCACTTCATAGATAGTACAGACGCACTGATGGATTGACCAGGGCTAGGCCGGGCCGGCAAGTTCTCAAGCAGGCGTCAGAAAGGCAATTTCTTCTTGGCGTCCTTGTCGAGGTCGGCCTCCATCTCGCGCAGGCGCTTGAGGATCGTGTCGTAGTACTCCTTCAGGTAGGCCTCCAGGCCCGTTGTTTCAGCGGGATCAAGACCAAAGGCGGCGTAGCTGTCTTCCATCGGTGCATCCAGGCTCTTACCGCCTCCAGTCACAGCATCGAAGCTGAGGCGCTCGGCCACATTGAGGCTGGCCTCGAAAAAGCTGGTCACCCCCCGCATCGCCTGAATCAGGACCGGCGGCACGCGAAACATCCGGGCCTCCTTGCCCGTGGAGCGCTCGCAGAGCTGGGTGATTTCGCTCGTGGTCCAGGCCCTCGGGCCCACCACCGGGAACACTTGGCGGCTGGTCGCTGGATGGTCGAGGGCGGCCACGGCAAAGCGGGCCACGTCCTGGGTGTTCATGTAAGCGATGGGCGTCGGCGAGCCGCTCACCCACACGGTCTGGCTTTCCAACACCGGAATCGCAAACTGGCTGATCAGGCCCTGCATGAAGGCCACTCCCCGCAGGATCGTGTAGTCAAAATCGGAAGCCTGCAGCCACTGTTCCGTACAGGCCTTGATGTGCATCAACGGCACCTCGGGATAGGCCTCGGCATCGAGCAGGGAGTGGAACACCAACCGCTTCACCCCCGCCTTCTGGCAGGCCGCAAACAGGTTTTGCTTCCCAGTCCAATCGATCTCGTAGGCACTGCCGGGATCCGTCGCCCTGGCAGTAGCCGCATCAATCACCGCCTCTTGCCCCTCGAGGGCGTAATCCAAGCTTTCTGGCTCGAGCAGATCGCCGCGGGTGAGCTCACAGCCCCACTCCTGCAGGAAAGCCGCCTTGCGGGGCGAGCGCACCACACAGCGCACCTGATGGCCCGCATCCAGAGCTCGCCTAGCGATCTGACGGCCGAGGGTGCCAGTGCCGCCAACTACCAGAACCTGCATGCACCACGCTCAAGCGGGGCTGAGCCTAGGGGGGCGCCAGGGGCTGAAGCGAGCCCTTAGTCGTTGTCGGCGAATTTGAGCAACAGGGCGCCGCCGGCAAGACCCACGGGGATCAGCACCCAAAAGATGGCAGCGATGCCGAAGATTTCAGAGGCCATGGGCTGGCAGCAGAGGGGCAGTAACTGGTTCCTTATCTAGCAGCTGCAGCGGCCCTTGCGGCCAAGTCCTGGGCGGTTTGCAAGATCAGCGGCCATGGCGCATCGCTGCGCAGCTGCCCCGCCATCACCCCACTGGCCCAGGCCTGGGCCCCTTGGGATCGCAACGCCTCCACCAAAAGATCCAGCCGGGGTGGGCCTTGCTTGAGCCGGCGGGCCAGGTCCGCCGTGGGCCAACAGCGGGCGGGCACCCCTGGATCGGCTGCCAATCCCGCCAGCAACTTCAGCGCGGCCCTACCCACTGCTGGCTGGCCAACTTCTGGTGGGCTGACTTCTGGTTGGTTCCCCGCAGGCTCCATCGCTAGGGCAGCCATCTGGTTCAACAGTCCTGGTTCCTGCAGCGGACCAATCCAAAGGGGGCCGCTAATCGCCAAGGGCGAGGGCTCACCAGCGGCCCCAGCCGTGCCCCCACAACAGTGCTGCCATTGCCTTAGACGCAGCAGGCTCTGCACCTGTTGATCCCCGCAGCGGTGGCAGAGGGCCACCAGGCCGAGCTGCTCCTCTTCCCTGTCGGCGCAGAGACGCACCACCCGGACGGCCGTGCGGAAGGTGCGCCCCTCGCTGAAGCTGAACAGGGGTTCGATGCCCCGGCCCATGGCCCAGGCCGCCCGGGCCAGGGCCCCCAGCTGCAACCGCAACGCCAGCTCCCAGCTGGCTGGCTGGGCCCGGGCCGCCGCCCCCCAATGGCGAATGGCGGCGGATCGGTCGTGGCCCGTGGACGAACGGCCATCGGTGCTGGCCAGGTAGAGCGCGCCGCCAAAACTCACCGCCTCCAGGGC
>Ga0007791_10000145_pt1 | contig 19070 bp, 14 predicted proteins | sample CryBogmetaGMA05M_FD_60368 | JGI IMG/M metagenome (GOLD analysis project Ga0007791, IMG submission 60368) | Freshwater microbial communities from Crystal Bog, Wisconsin, USA - MA0.5M | ecosystem: Environmental > Aquatic > Freshwater > Lake | place: Crystal Bog, Wisconsin, USA | collected 2009-07-06 | reverse complement strand
CCTGGCTGCCCGTGAACCCCGTGGCCCCCACCCGCGGATCGGCGACGAGCCGCTCGCCGTCGGCCGGGTCGAGCCCGTGAAGGAGCTGCACCGTCGCCGCGGGCAGGCCGGTTTCACCGAGCGCCGCCAGGGCCTCCTCCGCCGCGAGCCGCGACACGGTCGGATGCCCCTCGTGGGCCTTGGCGATCACGGGATTGCCGGCCGCGATCGCCGCGGCGAAGTCGCCGCCGGTGACGGCGCCGTAGGCGAACGGAAAGTTGGCCGGCGGGAACACGACGACCGGCCCGAGGCCCGCGGCCGCCGCGCGGATGTTCTTCGCGCGGTCGATCGTCGCCATCCGCCACGTGCCCTCGCGGGCGCTCACCGCGGCCTGCCGGAGCTGGTCGAGCGTCCGGGGCATCTCGATGGCGGCGAGCCGCGGCTGCACCGCGAGGCCGGTCTCGGCATGCGCGACGGCCACGAGCTCCGCGGCCCGGGCCTCGAGCCTGGCGGCATACCGGTCGAGGAAGTCGGCGATCGCCGCGGCCGGCAGCCGCGCGAGGTCCGCGGCCGCGGCGGTCGCGGCGGCGAGGGCCTCGTCCACGTCGCTCCACCGGCTCACCGGCCACACCGTGTCGCCGGCCGTGCCGGTCGCGGGATCGACCGCACGGTAGGTCCTGGCGGCCGCGGCCGGCCGCCAGGCGCCGGCCACGAGGATCGGTGCGGGGGTCACGGGCATCGCGCTCCGGGAGGCGGGACGGGGAGCCGCGATTCTAGCCCGCACGCCGCCTTGCGACGCCCCGGAAAACGCGGAGAATGTCCGGTTTCCTCCGGAGTTGCCGCGCCGCATGCGCCACGCGCCGATCGACCCCGCCCTGTTCGCCGCGAACCGCCGCCGGCTCGTGGGGCTCCTGCCGCCGAAGTCGGTCGCCGTCGTGCACGCCGCCGACATCCTTCCCACGACGGGCGACGGCTCCCTGCGGCTCCACCCGGCGGGCGATCTCTTCTGGCTCACGGGGATCGAGCAGGAGGAGAGCGTGCTCGTGCTCGCGCCTCACGCGAGCGAGCCGGCCCACCGCGAGATGCTCTTCGTGCGCGAGCCGAGCGCGCACCTGGCCACGTGGGAGGGACACAAGCTCTCCAAGGACGACGCCCAGCGGATCTCGGGCGTCTCCAAGGTCCGCTTCCTCGCCGATCTGCCCGCCGTGATCCACGCGGCCGTGTGCGAGAGCGACGCGGTGTTTCTCAACTCCAACGAGCACGAGCGGGCCGTGATCGACGTCGAGAGCCGCGACGTGCGGATGGCGCGGCAGCTGATCGCCCGGTATCCGCTGCACCGCTTCGAGCGGCTCGCGCCGCTCCTGCGGCGGCTGCGGGCGGTGAAGACGCCGGCCGAGATCGCACTCATCCGCCGGGCGGTCGACATCACCGACGCGGGGCTGCGCCGCGCGCTCGGCATGCTGCGGCCGGGGGTGATGGAATACGAACTCGAGGCGGAGTTGATGGGGGAGTTCACCCGCCGCCGGGGCCGGAGGGCCTACGAGCCGATCATCGGTTCGGGGAAGAACGCCTGCGTTCTCCACTACCTCGACAACGACCAGGAGTGCCGCGACGGCGACCTCGTTCTCATCGACGTCGGCGCCACCTACGCCAACTACAACGCCGACCTCACGCGGACCTACCCGGTGAACGGCCGGTTCACGCCGCGACAGCGGGCGGTCTACGACGCGGTGCTGCGGGTGATGCGCTCGTCGATCGCCCGCACGACCGTCGGCACCCGGCTCCGCGACTGGAAGCGGGCGGCCCAGGTGGAGATGGCCGCGGAGCTCGTGGGGCTCGGCCTGATCACGGCGGAGCAGGCGGCGGCCGACACGGCCGACGAACCGGCCTGCAGGAAGTACTTCATGCACGGCCTCGGCCACTCGCTCGGCCTCGGCGTCCACGACATGGCCCCGGTGGACGGCCCCCTGGAGGCGGGATGGGTGATGACGGTCGAGCCCGGCATCTACATCCCGGAGGAAAACCTCGCCGTGCGGCTGGAAAACGACGTCGTCGTCACCGAGAACGGGCCCGTCGACCTCTGTGCCCACGTGCCGGTCGAGGCGGACGAGATCGAGTCGCTGCTGGCCGCCCCTGCGTCCGGCGGCGGCCGGGTATGATGCCGCCCGAGTTTTCCTTCCCCGGAGTCATCACCGTGCGCGCCGCCCTCCTGCTCGCGTTCCTGTCCCTCACCTTCTTCGCAACGGAGACCATCGTGGCCCAAGCCCCCGACGCCCAGGAAGTTCCGCACCCCACGCTGCCCGCGGGCGCCGGCAAGATCGACGCCGACGCACCCAAGACGTTCGCGAAGACCCCCTCGGGCCTCCAGTACCGCGTGCTCCGCAAGGGCGCGGGCGCAAACCCCAAGGCCACGAGCCACGTGAAGGTTCACTACCACGGCTGGCTCGACAGCGGCAAGGTGTTCGACAGCTCCTACCAGCGCGGCGAGTCGATCGACTTCGGGCTCAACCAGGTGATTCCCGGCTGGACCGAGGGGATGCAGCTCGTGGGCCAGGGGGGGATGATCGAGCTGCTCATCCCCAGCGACCTCGGCTACGGCAAGCGCGGCACGCCCGGCGGCCCGATCCCGCCCGACGCCACGCTCCACTTCCTCGTGGAACTGCTCGACGTCCGCTGAGCGACGTCGTCCGCACGGGGATCCTCAGCCGATGGCCGGCGCCGGAAAGGGCCACGCCATCCGTCGCGTGGCCGTCCTCATCGAGGCCTCCAACGCCTACGCGCGGGGGCTGCTCGCCGGCATCCACCGGCACGTGCGGGAGCACGAGCCGTGGACGGTGTTCCTCCCCGAGCACGGTCGCGGCGCGCCGCCGCTGGGGCGGCTCGCGCACTGGCACGGGGACGGCATCGTGGCGCGGATCGAGACCGCGGCGATCGCCCGTGTCGTCGCCGACCTCCGCCGCACGGGGCGCATCCCGGTGGTGGATGTCAGCGCCGCCCGCCTCCTCGCCGACGTGCCGTACGTCGAGACCGACGACGGCGCCATCGCCGCCCTCGCCGCGGCCCACTTCGCGGAGCGTGGCTTCCGGCGGTTCGCGTTCCTCGGCGACGGGCGGTTTCGCTGGAGCACCAACCGCCAGGAGGCGTTCGCCGCGGCGGTCGTCGCCCGAGGCCATGCGGTGGACGTTTTTACGCCGCGGGGCAGGCGGAGCGCGGCGGCGGGAGACGATGACGCGGCGGTCGAGGCATGGCTCCGCGGCCTCGAGAAGCCGATCGGGCTCTTCGCCTGCTACGACGTCCGCGGCCGGCAGGCCCTCGACGCCTGCCGCCGCACCGGGATCGCCGTGCCCGACGAGGTCGCGGTGCTCGGCGTGGACGACGACGAGGTGCTCTGCGAACTGGCGAGCCCGCCCCTGTCGAGCATCGTGCCCGACGCGGCGGGCGCCGGCCGCACCGCGGCCGAGATCCTCGATCGGCTCATGGCCGGCGGCACGGTCGGCGGCACGGAATGGCTCCTGCCGCCCCTGGGGATCACGACGCGCCGCAGCACCGACGTCGTCGCCATCGACGAGCCCCTCGTCGCGGCCGCCATGCGCTACATCCGCGACCACGCCGACCGCGGCATCAAGGCCCTCGACGTCTCGCGGGCCCTGGGCATCTCGCGCCGGGTGCTCGAGACCCGGTTCGTTCGCCGCGTGGGCCACACGCCCCACGACGAGATCGCCCGCGTGCAGATGCGATTGGTCGAGGGCCTGCTGCGGGAGACCGACCTGCCACTGGCCACCATCGCCGCACGGACGGGCTTTCGCCACCCCGAGTACCTCACGGTGGCGTTCACCCGGCACCACGGAACGCCCCCGAGCCGCTGGCGGCGGGAGGTCTGCGGCGACCGCTGACAGCCGTGGTGCATTTTCTCAAGCATGGCGTGCACGCTCTCATGGACTGCCGCGTCTCGGTGCCGGATACTCTTCTTTCCGGGGTTCCGCATCGGGAGGAATTTCTCAACATGGCTGTCCACGTCTCTCCGCGGCGCGTTCGCACCGCCATCGTCGGCCTCGGCTTCGGCGCCGAGTTCATCCCCATTCACCAGCGGCATCCGCACGCCGATCTCGTGGCGATCTGCCAGCGGTCGCAGGACAAGCTCGACCAGGTGGGCAAGGCCTACGGCGTCGAGCGACGCTACCGGAACTACGCCGACGTCCTCGCGGACAAGGAGATCGACGCCGTCCACATCAACTCGCCGATCCCCGACCACGCGGCGATGTCGCTGGCCGCCCTCGAGGCGGGGAAGCACGTAATGTGCACCGTGCCGATGGCGACCTCCGTGGACGACTGCCGGCAGATCGTCGAGCTTTCTGCGAAGACCGGCCTGAAATACATGATGGCCGAGACGGTCGTCTACGCCCGCGAGTTCCTCTTCATCAAGCAGATGGCCGACCGGGGCGATCTCGGGCGGATCCAGTTCGTGCAGGCGAGCCACCAGCAGGACATGGACGGCTGGCCGAACTACTGGCCGGGCCTGCCGCCGATGCACTACGCGACCCACTGCGTGGGGCCCTGCCTCGCGCTCGAGCGGAAGGACGCCGAGGAGGTGAGCTGCTTCGGTTCGGGCCGGATCCGCGACGAACTCGTCGGCCACTACGGCTCGCCGTTCGCGATCGAGAGCGCCCACGTGAAGCTCCGGAACAGCGACGTCGTGGCCCGCGTGATCCGCTCGCTCTTCGACACGGCGAGACAGTACCGTGAGAGCTTCGATGTCTACGGCTCGAAGCAGAGCTTCGAGTGGCAGCTCTGCGATGGCGAGGAGCCGGTGCTCCACACCGCCAAGGTGCCCGAACCCGAGATCCCGAAGCGGGTCCCCGTGCCCGACTTCGCGCACCTCCTTCCCGAGCCGATCCGTCGCTTCACGACCGGCGGTGTCTACGATTCCGACGAGCACCAGCACCTCTCCTTCACCCAGGGGGGCGGCCATGGCGGCAGCCACCCGCACCTCGTGCACGAGTTCGTCACGGCCCTCGTCGAGGGCCGCGACCCCTATCCCAACGCCCGCCAGAGCGCCAACTGGACCTGCACCGGCCTCCTCGCCCACGAGTCGGCCATGAAGGGGGGCGCGATCATGAAGCTGCCCGAGTGGAGTTTTTCGTCATGAATCGCTCGCTCATCGCCTGCGTCCTGTTCGCGTGGGCCGGTGCCGCGGCCCTCGCCGCGGCGGCGCCGGCCACCGCCGAGCCGCCGATCAAGGTGCTCTTCCTCGGCGACGAGGGGCACCACCGCCCTGCGGAGCGGTTCGTCGAGCTGCAGCCGGTGCTCGCGTCGCGCGGCATCGAGATGACCTACACCGAACGGCTCGCCGACCTCGACCCCACGGTGCTCGCGGGCTACGACGTCCTGGCCGTCTACGCCAACATCGACAACCTCCCGCCGGCTGCCGAGGCGGCGGTGGCCGAGTTCGTCCGCTCTGGCAAGGGGCTCGTGCCGCTGCACTGCGCGAGTTTCTGTTTTCGCAACTCGCCCGTCTGGATCGCGATGGTGGGCGCACAGTTCCAGAAGCACGGCACGGGTGAGTTCACCACGGTGATCCTCGCCCCGGACCATCCCGTGATGCGCGGCTTCGGCGGCTTCACGAGCTGGGACGAGACCTACGTCCACACGAGTCACAATGAGCAGGGACGCACCGTCCTCGAGGAGCGGGTCGAGGGATCGCACCACGAGCCGTGGACGTGGGTCCGCGCGGAGGGCCAGGGCCGCGTCTTCTACACGGCATGGGGCCACGACCGGCGCACGTGGTCGCACCCGGGCTTCCACAACCTGGTCGAGCGGGGCATCCGCTTCGCGGCCGGCCGCGACCCCGCCGCCGCCGGGCCCTCCGTGAGCCATCCGCCGATGACCGCGCCCCCCGCCGGGCTCGCCCCCTTCGAGTACGAGCCGGCGAACGTCCCCTACTACGTGCCCAATGCCCAGTGGGGAAAGATGGGCGACGCGATCACCCAGATGCAAAAGCCGCTCCCGCCGGAGGAATCACGAAAGCACGCCATCACGCCGGCCGGCTTCGCGATCGACCTCTACGCGAGCGAGCCGCTGTTCGCCGCCAAGCCGCTGGCGTTCGCCTTCGACCACGACGGAAAGCTGTTCGTGTCGGAGAGCGTCGACTACCCCAACGGCATCGTGCTGCCGGGCGAGGGGGAGGGGCATGACCGCATCGTGTCGATCGCCGACACCGACGGCGACGGCAGGGCCGACGAGCGGACCGTGTTCGCCGAGAGCCTTTCGATCTGCACGAGCCTGCTCGCCCACGACGGCGGCCTGATCGTCACGCAGGCGCCGCACACGCTCTACCTCAAGGACACCGACGGCGACGGCAAGGCCGACGAGCGGCGCGTGCTCTTCAGCGGCTGGGGCACGTTCGACACGCACGCCGGCCCGAGCAACCTCACCTGGGGCTTGGACGGCTGGGTCTACGGCATCGTCGGCTACTCGGGATTCAAGGGGGAGGTCGGCGGCGAGAAGCTCGAGTTCAAGCAGGGCTTCCTGCGATTCCGGCCCGACGGCTCGAAGCTCGAGTTCCTCCGCAGCACGAACAACAACTCGTGGGGCTTCGGCTTCAGCGAGGAGGGGCTGCTCTTCGGCTCGACGGCCAACGGCAACCCCAGCGAGCACATGCCGCTGGCCAACCGCGTCTATGAGCGGGTCCGCGGCTGGAGCGCGACCACGCTCGGCGGCATCGCGGGCACGCCCGAGATGGAGCTCGCGCCGCGGAAGGACGGCCCCGACGGGAAGGCGCCGATCCGCCAGGTCGACCACCACGGCCACTTCACCGCCGCCGCCGGCCACCGGCTCTACACGGCCCGCGCGTTCCCGCGGGACTACTGGAACCGCACGGCGTTCGTCTGCGAGCCCACCGGACACATCGTGGCCACGTTCGAACTCACGCCGCAGGGGGCCGCGTTCACCAGCCGCATGGGTTGGAGCCTCGTGGCGAGCGACGACGAGTGGACGGCGCCGATCCAGGCCGACGTCGGCCCCGACGGCGGCGTGTGGGTGATCGACTGGTACAACTTCATCGTCCAGCACAACCCGACGCCGACCGGCTTCACCAACGGCAAGGGCAACGCCTACGAGACGCCGCTCCGCGACAAGGTGCACGGTCGGATCTGGCGGGTGGTGCACGAGCAGGCGCCCACCCCCGCGCGGACCACGCTCGCCGGTGCCAACGCCGCCACGCTCGTTTTGGCGCTTCGCGACACGAACATGTTCTGGCGGGAACGGGCGCAGCGCAAGCTCGTCGAGCGGGCGGCCGGCCGGCCCGACGGTGGCCGCGACGTCGTGCCCGCGCTCGTGGGTCTCGTGAACGACACCGCTGTCGATGCGATCGGGCTCAACCCGGCCGCGATCCACGCGATGTGGACGCTCGCCCAGCTCGGGGCCCTCGAGGGCGCGACGGCCGACGCGGCCGCCGTCGCCGCCGTGCAGGGCGCGCTCGCCCATCCCTCGCCCGGCGTGCGCATGAACGCGGTGCGGGCACTGCCCCGCACGCCCGCCACGCTCGCGGCCTTCGCGACGTCGGCCGTGGCGAACGACACGTCGCCGCTCGTGCGGATGGCGGTCCTCGAGGCCCTCGGCGAACTGCCGCCGAGTGTGGAGGCCGCGGCCGTCGTGATCGCGATGGTGGCCGATCCCCGCACCGACGCCGACGCCGTGCTCGCCGACACGGCCACGAGCGCCGCGGCGGTGCAGGCGGCGGGCGTGCTGCCTGCGCTCCTCGCCGCCCAGGCGGCCGAGGTGCCGAAGTCGCGGCTCGCGCTCGTGGAGCGGATCGCGGAGCACGTCGCCCGCGGCGGCGACGGCCCCGCCGTCAACGGCCTCGTGCCGCGACTTGTCGAGGCGCCCCCCGCCGTCGCGAACGCGGCCCTCGCGGGGCTGGCCCGCGGCTGGCCGAACCGCATGCCGATCGCGTTCGATCCCGCCGCCCGGGAGGCGATGGTGAAGCTGCTCGCGAAGCTGCCGACGGCGGCCCAGGGCCAGCTCATCACGCTCGTGCAGCGGGCCGGCAGCGACGCGCTCGACACGCAGATCGAGGGCGTGACGAAGTCACTCCTGGCCGGCATCGACGCCCCCGGCGCCGGCGACGGAGAGCGGATCGACGCCGCGCGGCGGCTCATCCTCCTCCGCCCGGCCGATCGATCCATCGCCACGCAGGTGCTCGGGCGGATCGACGCCCGTAGCTCACCCGAGTTGGCCCTCGGCCTGCTCGCTGCCGTCGCCCAGTCCGACGCCAAGGGCCTGGCCGAGGCGGTGCTCGACAAGGCGGCGACGCTGCCTCCCACGGTCCGCGAAGCCGCCTATCGCACCGCGGTCAACAACAACGCCTGGACACCCCTGCTGGTCGAGCGGCTCGAGAAGGGCACGATCCGTCTCACCGACCTGCCGCTCGTGGAGCGGAACCGGCTCGCCGAGCATGCCGACCGCAAGCTCCGCGACCGGGCCCGCGCGCTGATCGCGCAGGGGGGCGGCATGCCGAGCGTCGATCGTCAGAAGGTGATCGACGAGGTCCTGCCGGTCGTGCTCGCGGGCGGCGACGCGGCGAAGGGCAGGGCGATCTTCAAGGAGCAGTGCGGGAAGTGCCACGTGCATTCGGGCGAGGGGGGCAAGGTGGGCCCCGAGCTCACCGGCATGTCGGTCCACCCGGCGAAGGAGCTGCTCGTCCACGTGCTCGATCCCAACCGCTCGGTCGAGGGCAACTACCGCGCGTATGCGGTCACGACGGCGGACGGCCGCGTGGTCAGCGGCCTGCTCGCCGCGGAGAGCAAGACGGCGATCGAGCTCGTCGACGCCGAGGGCAGGCGGCATGCCATCCAGCGGAGCGAGATCGACGAGTTCACCCCGTCCACCAACTCGCTGATGCCCGTGGGTTTCGAGAAGCAGATCCCGCCGCAGGGGCTCGCCGACCTCCTGGCCTTCCTCACCGCCCGTGGCAGGTTCGTGCCCGTGCCGCTCGACAAGGTGGCGACCGCGGTGAGCACGAAGGGGATGTTTTACGATCAGCGCACGGAAGTGGAACGGTTGGTGTTCCCCGACTGGGGGCCGAAGACGTTCGCCGGTGTCCCCTTCTCGCTCGTCGATCCGCAGGGTGACACGGTGCCCAACGTGGTCATGCTCCACGGGCCCGAGGGCTACCTGGCGCCGAAGATGCCCAAGAGCGTGTCGCTGCCGTTCGGCGCCGCGGCCAAGGCGCTGCACGTCCTCGGCGCCGTGTCGGGATGGGGCTGGCCCCACTCGGGGAAGGGTAGCACCTCGATGACCGTGCGGCTGACCTACGAGGACGGCACGAAGGAAACGCACGACCTCGTCAACGGCGAACACCTCTCCGACTACATCACCCGCAACGACGTGCCCGGCAGCCAGTTCGCGTTCGACCTCGGCGGCCGGCAGCTCCGCTACCTGGTCGTGCGGCCGAAGGAGGCGAAGCCGATCCAGACGATCGACCTCGTGAAGGGGGACGACGCCACGGCCCCGATCGTGGTGGCGATCACCGCCGAGATGCCGTAGCCGTCGCTGCCGATCAGGCGCGGGTTCGCAGGCGGGCGAGTCGCTCCTCGACGACCCGGGCCGCTGCCGGCGTCGAGCCTCTCCCCCCTGCGCCCATCACCACAAACAGGCCTCACACAGACGGTTTTCAGGCGATCGCAGCCTGTCCGCCGGCCCGCATGACTCAGCCCGGCCCGATCCGCTACGCTCAAAGGCCCTTTGGCACGCAGCGAAGCCTCGCGACCGCCCTCTTCGTTTTCAGGAATCCGTGTGATGGGCATGATGAAAGAGGCGTTGAGGCAGCTGACGCCGCCAATCGTGTGGGGTGGCTTGCGGCGCGCTCGCCAGGCACTCCTCCCCGATCCGGTCGATGTGTTCCAGCACGAAATCACCACATTGGAGGAGGGGTTCCGGACCGCGAACGCCGGGCTCGGGCAGAGTGTCATGCGGATTCGCCCCGGGTTGGATCTTGGTGTCCACCCCGAAAGCCGTTTCGGCTACGAGCATTTCTGCTTCCGATCGCTCCAGATGGTGAAGGAGATGGATAGTTTTCTCCGCGAGGCGGGGGATCGCTCGCGACTGCTCGACATCGGCGCGCTTCACGGCATCTTTTCCTTGGTGTTCACGAAGAATCGACCTGACAAGCGGGCGATTGCGGTCGACGCCTCACCCCTCGCGTACTCGCGATTGCTCTACAACGTGCATCGCAATCCCGACTGTGCGATCACTCCGGTCGAGGTGGCTATTTCGGACCACGCAGGCGTGATCCGGATGCATTATGAATGGGAGCACGCTGTCTTCGCGGAGCGTGGCGAAACCGATCAGACCGTCGAGATTCCGACGATCACCGCGGACGACCTGTGCGACCAAAGGCGATTCGATCCCGACATCGTCAAGGTCGATGTCGAGGGGCACGAGGTGAAGGTCTTTCGTGGTTTTTCCAAGACCATGAATCGCTGCCGGCCCGTCGTGTTCCTCGAGTTGCATCCGAGCAGTATCAACAAAGAAGGTGAGTCAATTTCGTTCTTGGTCGATCTGTTTTCCCGACTCGGCTACCGTGCTCGTACCGTTGCCGGCCAAACGATCGCCTTGGACGACATTTCACGGCTCACCCAGCACGAGAACATCGTCCTCAAGCCTTGACTCGAGGGTGGCGGATGGATCGGAGGCGGTCCTGCCCCTTCCCACGGATCACACGTGCGCCTCCAGTGTGACCCACCGGGTGTTGCAGAGTGAGCGGATGTCCTCCCGCCGGAGCGTGCGGCGCCAGGAACAGCGGCGTGATCCGCCGGTCACGGCGGTTGAGCCGCGTCACGCCGGCATGTCGATCACGGCCTTGATCACCCCGCTCTGCGGATCGAGCAGCCCCGGAAAGGCTTCGATCACGCCGGCGAACGGGATGTGGTGCGTGATCCACGGCCGCGTGTCGATCATGCCCTCCTCGATGAGCCCGATGATCCTGGAGAAGTCGCGGGAGAGGGCGTTGCGGCTGGCGAGGAGCGTGAGTTCGCGGCGGTGCATCACCGGCGCGTGGGGGAACACGAGATCCTGCTGCGTGATCCCCACGTAGACCACGCGGCCGCCGAAACTCGCGAACTCCAGCGCCCTCGCCATGCTCGCCGCGCTCCCGGTGGCGTCGACCACGACCTCGGCCATGCGGCCGTCGGTGAGTCGGGCGAGGGCTTCGACGTCGGCCGGCGTGCCCGTGGCCAGCACCGTGTCGGCCACGCCCATGCGGTCGCGGACGAAGGCCAGTCGCTCGGGCACCATGTCCATGACGATCACCCGGGCTCCCGCCACCTTCGCGAACTCGAGCGCCGAGAGGCCGATCGGCCCGGCGCCGATCACGAGCACCGTCTCGCCGGGCACCGGCGCCGCGCGGTCGATCGCATGGCAGCCGATGGCGAGCGTCTCGACCAGCGCGTTCTGCTCGTGCGTGAGGTTCGGCGATGGGTGGAGTTTGCGGGCGGGCACCGTGAAGAGCGGCCGCAGGCCGCCGTCGCAGTGCACGCCGAGCGTCTGGTGGTGCTCGCAGCAGTTGGTGAGCCCACGGCGGCAGGAGTGGCACCGCTGGCAGTTGATATAGGGCTCGACGCACACGCGGTCGCCCGGCTTCACGTTGGTCACGCCCGCGCCCGCCGCCACCACCTCCACGCCGAGTTCGTGCCCGGGGATCCGCGGGTAGCTGAAGAACGGCATCGTGCCGAGGTAGCCGCCGTAGTCGGTGCCGCAGATGCCCACCGCACGCACGCGGACGACCGCCTCGCCCGGCCCGGGCGGAGCCGGCTCGGGCGCGTCGATGAACCGGAACTCCTTCGGCTGCTCGAGAAGCAGGGCCTGCATGGCAATCGTCTCCTGGTGGTCAGTCGAGGCCGTAGAACCGCGCGGCGGTGCCGCCCTGGATCGCCGCCCGCTCGGCGGCTGAGAGCCGTGAAAAATACTCGCGCGGAATCGCGGCGATGCGCTCATAGTCGGCGGCGACGAGGCACACCGGCCAGTCGCTGCCGAACATCAGCCGCTCCGGGCCGAAGGCCTCGAGGACGACGTCGAGAAACGGCGTGAAGTCGGCCGGCTTCCAGGCCTTCCAGTCGGCCTCGGTGACCATCCCGGAGACCTTGCAGCACACGTGGTCGTGCCGGGCGAGGGCCACGATGTCGCGCCGCCAGGAGGCGAAAGCGTCGGCCGCCGCCGCTCGCTCGAGTTTCATGCGCGGCTTGGCGATGTGATCGAGCACGAAGGGCTGCTCGGGCAGGAGCCCGGCGAGTTCGACGGCCGCCGGCAGCTGGTGCGGATAGACGAGCAGATCGTAGGTGAGCCCGAACGGCGCGAGCGCCCGCAGCCCCCGCACGAAGGCCTCCCCCACGAGGAACCGCGGATCGGGCTCGTCCTGCACGACGTGCCGCACGCCGACGAACCGCTCGTGATCGGCGAGCGGCGCGAGCTCCTCGGCCACGCGGTCGCTCCGCAGGTCGACCCAGCCGACGACACCCTTCACGAAGGGGTCGGCATCGGCCAGCTCCAGAAGCCAGCGGCTCTCCTCGAGCGACTGCCGGGCCTGCACGGCCACCGACCCCGTGATCCCGAGCGGCCGCGCAACGGCGGTGAGATCCGCCGGGAGGAAATCGCGGGCGATCCGCTCCATGCCCGCGGCGATCCAGGGATACCCCACCGGGGAGTAGCGCCAGAAATGCTGATGCGAGTCGATCGCGGAGGCCACGTCAGTTGTTCTCCGGGAGGCCTTCGAGGTGGCCGATGTTCTTCACGGGCGCGAAGATCGCCTGCACGTCGCGAAGGAGCTCCTGGTCGAGAGGCTCGGCGGCCCAGGTCGCCCAGTCGCGGACGTTCTTCGGATTGGCGCTTCCGGCCACGGTGGTGGCGATGGCGGGATTGGCGATCGCGAACTGGAGTGCGAGTTTCGCGATCGAGCTGCCACGGCTCCGGCAGAACTCGGCCGCCTTCCGGGCCGCGGCCTTCACGTTCTCGGGCTCCTTGAGCCACACGGGCAAGGCTGCGTCGGTGAGCAGCCGGGCGCTGAAGGGCCCCGCGCTCATGACGCCGATGCCCTTGGCCTGAAGGTAGGGAATCGTCTCGTCGGCGAAGCACGTGTTCTGGAGCGTGTACTGGTTGTAGTTGAGCACGCAGTCGACCGCGGCCTGGTCGCAGATGAAGCGGAAGATCTTCTGCGGATAGCCGCTGAAGCCGATGTACCGCGCCTTGCCCGCCTGCTGAATCTTCCGCAGGGCGGGGAGCGTCTCGTCGACGATCTGCTGCATCGGCACGAACTCGATGTCGTGGCAGAGCACGATGTCGAGGTGATCGGTGCGGAGACGATGGAGCGACACGTCGACGCTCTCGGCCACTCGCCTGGCCGAAAAGTCGAAATGCTCGAGCGAGTAGCGGCCGAGCTTCGTGCAGAGAAGGTACTCGTCGCGGGGCACGCCCTCCAGCGCGATCCCCAGGAGCACCTCGCTCATGCCGCGGCCGTAGAAGGGGCTCGTGTCGATGAGCGTGAGGCCGCCGTCGAGCGCCGCCCGCACGCTGCCGAGCGCCTCGTCGAGCGTGATCGAGCGAAACTCGGCGCCGAGGGAGCTGGCGCCGAAGGCGAGGATCGGCACCTCGAGGCCGGTCTTTCCGAGAACCCGTTTCTGCATGGCTCGTGACTCCGTGATCGACCCCAAAGGCATCCCGCCGCACGATGCGGCGGCCGTCGACCCAGGAAACCCTTGGCGTTTCCTGCGGTCGACCACGCCCACGGGGGCCATGGATGGCCCCGTGGGCGTGAAGTCAGAACGTCCGGCAGCCGACGGAGAGGAGGAGGTTCGCCCACGGCTGCGTGTCGGCGGTCTGGATCGTGAGCACGTGGTCGGCCGACGCGACCGCCTCGTAGAAGTCCCACTTCACGATCGGCGTGAGCTCGCAGGGCGACTTCGCCGCGGCGAGAATCCGGCGGTACTCGGCCCACACGGGCGGGTCGCCGGGCGTGGCGGCGGCGTAGGAGTCGGTGCGGTCCACGCCCATCGTGCTCACCTCGTCGATCCGCACGGCGCCGAGGACGGCCTCGAACACCTGCGCCACCGTGGGCACGCCGGGCATGAGCTGGAGCGACACGAGTGCCGCACGGGGCCCGCGCTTGTTGGCCGCGGGATAGTTGCCGTCGGCGATGAGCACCTTCGAATGGTGGCCGGACGTGGCGAGGATGCGGAGGATCTCGGGATGGAGCAGCGGGCCGTTGAGCATGGATGAAGGTCTCCGGAGGATCAGGTGTGGACATGGCGGCGGAGGCTCTCGATCGTCTGCCGGGCGGCGGCCTCGGCCGACGGCGACGGAAACACCTCGGCCGAAAGATAGCCGGCGTAACCGATCGACCGCAGCGCCCCGACGACGGGGGCGACGTCGGTGTGGCCGAAGCCGATGGCGCGGCGGTTGGAGTCGGCCCAGTGGACGTGGCCCACGTGCCGCCCGCACGTCCGGAGCGTGCCCGCGAGATCGTCCTCCTCGATGTTCATGTGGAAGAGATCACAGAGCAGCTTCACGCCGGCGATGCCCCGGGCGTCGAGAAACGCGGCGGCGGCGGCCTGGTGGTTGAAGAGGTCGGTCTCGTAGCGGTTCAAGGGCTCGTAGAGGAGCACCTGACCGCGCGCCGCCGCCCGGCCGCCGAGATCCGCGAGGGCGGCGGCGAGGTGGTCGAGCGCCGCCGCATGGGGCACTTCCGGCGACGACCGCCCCTGCATCGAGCCGATGATCGCGGGCGCCCCGAGGTCGGCCGCGGCGTCCACGAGCGCCGCGATGAAGTCGCGTGCCTGCTCCCGTACCGAGGAATCGGGATGCACGAGATGCAGCCCGTGCTTCACGAAGCCCGCTCCCGTGCCGACGGCCGCCACGGCGAGGCCGTGGGGGGCGGTGCGCATGGCCGGACCCGCGGCGCGGAGTTCGGCGGCGCCGGCTGGAAAGATCTCGACGGCGTCGAAGCCGAGCGCCGCGGCCGCGCGGCAGCCGGCCTCGAGGCCGTCGTGGAACACGAACGGCCCCTTCCTCGCTTCGGGCACGAGACAGATGGTGACCGCCGACTTCACGCGCGCGTCCTTCAGCCGACGAAGAGGGGCCGAAGATGGCGGTCGAAGAGGTTCTCCGTCACCTGGCGGGCCACGATGTCACGGTTGGCGACGAGGAGGTCGGTGTAGCGCGTGCCCTGTTTCGCCGCCACCTTGAACGACACGTGCACGAGCTGCCGCATGTGGGGGTTGAAGTCGGGGTTCGTGGGCACGTGCCGCAGCGCCGCCGCGAGCGTCGGCCCCGGCCAGGTCGCGACCTCCGCGGGCGACGGCAACTTCGCGGTGTCGATGTCGATGACCGACGCGTACGGCCCGCAGAGCTCGTCGACGTGATCATAGGCGTAGGCGTAGATCTCGCGGGCGAGGGCGAGGCCGTCGCCACCGGCTTCGGCCAGGCCGATCATCTCCTCGAGCCAGGTCGTGCCGGCGGTCTTCACGTGGAGTCCCGCGCCCGTGCGGGCGAGGGCCCGGCGGATGACGGGGTAGAGCGAGAACTTGTCGCTCCCACTGTGCACCGAGAGCTTGAGCGTCGCGGGGAGCCCGTAGCGGGCGACGGCGTGGGCGAGCACGGCGAGGTCGTCGGAAAACTCCCGCTCGAACACGGCCAGATCGCCGACGTAGTCGACCCCCTTGTTGAAGCGGCCGGTGAACTTGGGGGCGATCGTCTGGAGCGGGATCTTCTCGTCGGCGAGCAGTGCGAGGATCACGAGGAGGTCAGGCGGCGTCTGGGCCGCGTCGGTCTCGTCCATGCTCACCTCGATCACGATATCGTCACCACGGCGCGCGTGAATGTGCCGGAAGATGGCCCCGGCCTCGCGGGCGGCGAGGAGGTAGGTGCGGGCGATCGCGGCCGTCGCCGCGGCCGTGAGCGGGATCGCGGCGGTGATGTCGGGGATCACGACCGGAACCGTCAGCTCCGGATGCCGGGCCACGAAGGCCGCGACGTCGGCCTCGGACGCGGGCTTTCCGATCGAGTCGGCGACGTCGATCGTGAAGAAGTCGCTCGAGTCCAGGAACCGGTCGACCGTGTCGAGGCGGATGTGGTCGGCGTCCACGAACCAGGGATGCGACCACGCCCGCGCGGCCACGGCCTTCGCCGCGGCGGCGCGGACGCTCGCCGGCTCGCTGCCGATGAACGTGTGCTCGCGGTTCGACTTGTTCCAGACGGGCGCCACGACGACGCCCGCGGCGGCGAGCTGTTCGAACGCGGCGAGCTGGGCCTCGGCCTCGTGCGCGAATCGGTCGCCGACGCCGAACGAGAAGCGGGGGAGTGTGAGCATGGGACGAGCATACGGCGGCCAGCCGCGCGGCGGAATGATGATTCTTGACCGTATGATGGCTATTCTTGACCTCGTGCTGGCCCCCGTGGAGCCATCGATGGCCGCCATCCTGCCCGGGTTCGTGTCGCGCCAGGTGGCGTCTGCCCGCCGCTACTTCCTCGACCTCGCGCCCGACCGCCGCCGCCCGCTCACGGTGGTCTGCGGCGGCTGCGAGGTCGTCCGCCGCGACTACGAAGTCGAGCGGGCCGATTTTCCCTACTGCTGCGTCGAGTTCGTCGCGGCCGGGCGGGGCATGGTCACCCTCGGCGGCCGCGATCACCCGCTCGCCGCCGGCAGCGTGTTCGCCTACGGCCCCGGGGTGCCGCACCGGATCCGCACCGACCCGCGGCATCGGCTGCGGAAGTACTACGTCGACTTCGTCGGCCGCGACGCCGCCGCCACGATGCGTGTGGCACGGCTGCCGCCCGGGGGCCACCTCACCGTGAGCCGGCCCCGGGAGGTGCAGGAACTCTTCGACCTCCTGCAGCATGGCGGCCTCGCCCATTCGCCGCACAGCGGGGCCCTGTGTGGTCAGGTGCTCGCGGTGCTCTTCACGAAGATCGCCGAGCGCGGCCTGCCCGCAGGGACGGTCGATCCCCGCGCGTATGCCACGTTCGAGCGATTCAAGAAGCTCCTCGCCGACGGCCGGAGGCGGTTCGCGTCGGTCGACGCCGCGGCGCGGGAGTTCGGCATCTCGGCGGCGTATGCCTGCCGCCTGTTCCGGCGGTTCGACGCGGCGAGCCCCTATCAATACCTCGTGCGGCAGCGGATGAGCCTCGCGGCCGACCTGCTCACGCACGAGCGGCTCAAGGTGAAGGACGCCGCGGCCCGCCTGGGCTTCTCCGACCAGTACCAGTTCTCGCGCACGTTCAAGCGGGTCTACGGCATCGCCCCGGCCGTGTTCCAGCGCCAGAGCGGCTGACGTCGCCGCGGTCTCCTCACCTCACGCGAGGGTCTGACCGTGCCCCGAGAGCCGGCGTATGCCGCCAAGCGCAGCCAGGATGGCGAAGCGCCGGCGGCATCCGAGTGAGCGAAGGGCAGGATGCCCGCAGCGAGCGTCCGGCTCCCGGGGCACGGGCAGACCCGACCCACCCCCACGAGCCGCGTTTCTTTCAGAAGCACTCCGTGCCGGGCAGCTTCGCCGCCTGCTTGATCCAGCGCGTGAGCAGGGCCTCGTCGATCTCGTCCGCCTCATGGATGTGGACGTAGCGGACGTCCTCCTGCGTGGACGCGACAGGGGGCGGCGGCTCGAGCGACGCCCCGCGGAAGAACGCCAGCTTCACGTACTTCGTGAGGCAGTGGACGCCGAGGAACCAGCCCCTGCCCTCGACGCCGTAGAACGGCGAGTTCCAGCGCACCGCCTTGCGAACCCCCGGCACGGCACGCTCGACGAGGGCATCCAGCCGCCGGCCCACGTCGCGCTTCCAACCTGGCATCGCCTCGATGAAGGCCCGCACCGGCGCGGCGCCGTCGCCCTTCGGGATCTGCGGATTGCCGCCGGAAAGGAGCTTCGGCTTCGCTGGGGCCTTGCCCCCGCGCATGGATTTCTTGGCCGCCATCGCGTTCCTCCGGCCGGAGTGCGTCAGACGTCGAGGTTCTTGACGTCGAGGGCGTGCTTCTCGATGAAGTCGCGCCGCGGTTCGACCTTCTCCCCCATGAGCACGCGGAAGAGATCGTCGGCCGCGGCGGCGTCGGTCATCGTCACACGCAGGAGCGTGCGGTTGGCCGGGTCGAGCGTCGTGTCGCGGAGCTCCTCGGCATTCATCTCGCCGAGACCCTTGAAGCGGGTGATCGCGAGCCCCTTCTCGCCCGCCCGCCGCACCGCCGTGAGCAGCCCGCGGAGATCCTCGAGACCGATCTCGTTGTCGCCGCGACGCAGCGTGTAGCGCGAGTCTTCCGAGCCTGTGCGGTCCTGCGGGATCAAGGACTCGATCCCGAAACCCATCGCCTCGAGCTCCTTGAGCCCGGCGTTGATGCTGCGGACCTCGTGGAGATCGACGACCACGAGCTGGTCGTCGCCCGTGCCCGGCGCCGTGCCCGGCGTCGTGTCGCCGGCGGCCTCGGCCTCCTCGAGGCGGCCCACGGCGAGTTCTCCGCCGGCCGCCTTCTCCTTGCCCTTCACGAAGGCCTCGAACTGGTCGCGGCTCGTGAACCAGTGCTCCTCGACGCCGTAGTAAACGTGGTACATCGGCAGCCGGCCCGTCTTCGGGTCGCGGCGGCCGGCATGGTCACGCAGGCTCACGCCCCGCTTCTCGAGGGCCACCAGCGCGTCCTCGAGGCCGGCGAGCGTGCGGCAGAGCTTCTGCATCTCGTCGCCCACGATCTCGCGGCCGTCGCCTGGGAAGAACACGCCCTCGCCGAGGCCCTGGTCGAGGAGCTGGTTCTTCATCTCCTCCTCGGTCTGCACGTAGTAGACCGTCTTCTTGCTCCGCACGCGGAACAGCGGCGGCTGCGCGACGTAGACGTGCCCCTCGGCGACCAGCCGGTACATCTGCCGGTAGAAGAACGTGAGCAGGAGCGTGCGGATGTGCGAGCCGTCGACGTCGGCGTCGGTCATGATCACGATCTTGTCGTACCGGCGCTTGCCTAGATCGGCCTCCTCGCCGATCCCCGCACCGATCGCCGAGATGACGCTCCGCACCTCCTCGTTCGCCAAGACCTTGTCCTCGCGGCTCTTGTAGGCGTTGATGATCTTGCC
>Ga0007791_10000144_pt1 | contig 19215 bp, 20 predicted proteins | sample CryBogmetaGMA05M_FD_60368 | JGI IMG/M metagenome (GOLD analysis project Ga0007791, IMG submission 60368) | Freshwater microbial communities from Crystal Bog, Wisconsin, USA - MA0.5M | ecosystem: Environmental > Aquatic > Freshwater > Lake | place: Crystal Bog, Wisconsin, USA | collected 2009-07-06 | reverse complement strand
TGGGCGTGTCGGCGTGCGTTGCCGCTTCCATGAGGGAGCGTAGATGGAACAGGGGAAAATCGGCAAATGCGAAGGCCGCCGGCAGTCCCATCGTTTTTCGCTCATCGGCCGGCTCCGCAGAGCGTGCTCCCTCCCTTGGTCCTCCACCGTATCGGCGCGTTCGAAAGTCGGGGACCGACTCACTCGCCGTGTCTCCGCAACGCCGACAGGCTTTCGAGGAGTGGGGAATCGAGATCGCACGACCTCATCCAGCCCAGAAAGGCTTCCAGATCCTTGGGGAGGCAATGGCCTGCTACAGGCCCCCAATTCCGCGTGCCATAGGCGGGATTCCACATACCCTCGGCGCTCTGACACGTTACCGAGAATATCGCCTCGGCATCCGCGGACACGTCGAGCTGTTTCGCCAGTCGACGCATGTCGTTGAAAAAACTGATTTTCAGGGCGTTAAACGTGTTGTGGACGTACTTCTGCAGTTCCGCGGCCTCGAGCGACACCCGCACCGACAATCTCGATCTTCATGGCCGTTGTCGTCCTTCCACGGCAAAAGCGGCGGCTCTCGGCAGGGCCTGAGAGAAGCGGGCGTGATTGTCGTGAAACCATGCTCTGGCGTTGGCGCAAAGCCCTTGCTTCGTCTGCTCGTCCATCGCCAGCAACCGATTGACACCCGCCTCGATGGACGCGACCGATGCATGATAATTGGTGCCAATCGCCTGCTTGCTCGTGCGATCGTAGGCGACAAGTATCCCGCGATCATCGGTGACCAATTCGTTCATCGGCGGTGCGTCAGTCGACAAGACGATGGCCCCGAGCCCCATCGACTCGCAGAGCACATGCCCGAATCCCTCCGCCTCCGACGGGTAAAGATGAACTTCTGATCTGTTCTGGAGGAGGCGAAGTGCGTCGTCATCGAGCCGGATCGGTCGATAATCGACGTTCGGAATGTCCACATCCTGCGTGCTCACCGGATTTTGAATCACGACCAACCGCGGCCATTGGGGGTTCCGTCGCCAAGCCTCGAGCACCGCTGCCGTGCCCTTTTGCCGGCTGCGGCCGGCAACGTGGAGAAACGTCCGTGGTTCCTTGGCAACCGACGGCTCGTACCGGTCGAAGGAACTGAACCCGACGTATTCGACCGACGCCGAAAATGGCCTGAAGATTTGCTCGGCATATCGTGTCTTTACCCAGACTCCATCGAGTCGTGGCAGGTGGCGCTGCCAGCGGCGAGGCATCCATTCCTGATTCGGAATCCAGACGTTTCTTCGCGCGAGACAGAACTGCGAAGGCACCAGTTCCTCGAGAAAAATATTGAGATCGGCCTGTTCGATCCGGCCGGCCCGAACGGCCAGATGCCACCTTGCTCCTTCAAGACCGTGCCGCAGCCACCTTTGCCACCGGTGAATCCTGAGAACCGTGGGATGCGTGGACTCGGGAAACTTGAGATCCTCGACGAGGTCTACCTGCCACCCGGCGGACGTGAGTGCGTTCGACACGATCCGGGCCGACCGGGACAAGCCTCCGCCATTGGACCAATAAACGATGCGAGCCCGCAGGCGGGTCGTTGTGCCGGGGGAACTTGATTCTGCTTCTCTCATACCGCGGAGGTGACGCCGAGTCTCTGTGTTGTCAAACATTCGTGGGCAAGTCTATGCTCCATCGCCGCTTGTCGTGGGCAGACGTCGCAAGCTGCGTTCTCTTTCAGAAAGTCCGTCGGGCGTACCTGACGCCGCCCCCACCACCCGGACTGTCTCAGCCTGGAGCGGTCGGCTTTTCGCGGCGGAGCCTCAGGCTTTTCCCATCCTTCGATCCCCAGGGCCGATCGCGTGGACATCGGCTATCTGTGCGGCATCGCGGCCTTCGTCCTATGGGGGCTACTGCCGATCTACTGGAAGCAACTCGATGCGATCCCGAGCCTCCAACTCGTCGCCCATCGCATTGTCTGGTCGAGCCTGACGTTCGTGCCGCTGCTGTGGTGGTGGGGGGGATGGCGGCAGATCGCCGCGGTGCTCGGGCGTCCCGGCGTACTGGCGCGGCATTTCGCGGCGGCGATTCTCGTCGGTGCCAACTGGCTCGGCTTCGTCTGGGGCGTGACCCACGGCCGGATGATCGAGTGCAGCCTGGGCTATTACCTCACCCCCCTGGTCAGTGTCCTTCTCGGGGTCACGGTGCTGCGGGAGCGACTCCGGCCCGCGCAGTGGGTGGCCGTCGGCATCGCGGCCGCGGGGGTCGCCTGGATCACGGCCGGATATCACGAGTTTCCCTGGATCGCGATCTTTCTCGCCGCCACGTTCAGCGGCTATGGGCTGGTAAAGAAGAAGGGGGCCCTCGACCCCCTGCCATCGCTGGCCCTCGAAACCGTCCTCCTCCTCCTGCCGGCGATCGGCTATCTCGCTGCACAGCACGCCGCAGAGCGCGGCGGATTCGGCAGCCATGGTGCCGCGACTGACCTGCTCCTCGCGCTGGCTGGGCCGGCGACGGTCACCCCGCTGTTTTGCTTCACCGTCGCAGTGCGGCGGATCCCGCTCTCGACGGTCGGCCTGCTGCAGTACATCGGTCCGACGCTCCAGTTCCTCGTTGGCTCCCTGATCTACGGCGAGCCGTTCGATCGGACGCGTCTGGTCGGGTTTGGGATCGTCTGGACGGCGCTTGTGCTCTTCGCCATCGACAGCCTGCGGCATGCGGCGGCGCGACGCCGGAGCCTGGACAATGAGAAGATCACGCCGTGAACGGAGAGCTTCCGACGTCGATGTTCCCCCGGCCAGCCGTCGCCAGCTCCAAACCGCGGCCAGTGCCGCTTCCGGCAGAACTGCCACCTCCACGGGGTGAGCGTGACGGAAGGCGGCGGTGGGCTTATTCTAAGGTTCCGCAGATCTCCTGCGGCACCGCACATCGAACCCGATCCCGTTCCTCTGGAGTCCTTCAGCATGGCCTCGTCGAGCCTCTCACGCCGCCGGTTTCTCTCCCACGCCGCAGCCTCCGCCGTGGCATTGCCGGTGGCCAGGCTGGCCGCCGGGCAAGAGTCGCCCAATGACCGGCCGGTGTTTGCGACGATCGGCCTGCGGAACCAGGGATGGTCGATCACCGAGAAGTCGTTCAAGTTCGCCGACTTCGCCTGCCTCGCCGACGTCGATACGAGTGTGCTTGCCACGAACATCGCGAACGTCGCGAAGGCCCAGACTCACGCTCCCGACGGCTACGCCGACTACCGGAAGATCCTCGACCGGAAGGATGTCGACGCGGTCATGATCGCCACCCCTGACCACTGGCACACGAAGATCGCCGTCGAGGCGATGCGGGCCGGCAAGGACGTCTACTGCGAGAAGCCGCTGACGCTGACAATCGATGAGGGGAAGCTCATCGAGCGGGTCGTCGAGGAGACTGGACGGGTCTTCCAGGTGGGGACGATGCAGCGCACGGAGTCGGACGGCCGTTTCCTCCTCGCGGTTGCGCTGGTCCGCCACGGACGGATCGGAAAGGTGACGAAGGTGACCTGCGGCATCAACGGCATGGAACCCTCGCCGGTGATCCCTGAGGCTGCAGTGCCAGCCGGGCTCGATTGGGATACCTGGCTCGGCCCCGCGCCCGCCGTTGCCTACCGGGCCCTGCCGCAGCTCCGCGAGGGCTACGGCGGCGGCGTCCCGCTGTTCAGCAATTGCCATTACTCGTTCCGCAACTGGCACGAGTATTCCGGCGGCAAGCTTACCGACTGGGGCGCCCATCACGTCGACATCGCCTGCTGGGCGCTCGGCGCGACCGACACCGGGCCGAGCCTCGTGACCCCGGTGGACTACACGCTGCCGGTCCCTTACCGCGACGGACACCCGACGGTCGCCGACCAGTACAACGCCGCCACCGAGTTCACGATCCGCGCTGCCATGCCGGACGACGTGGAGATGATCATCACCAGCGCCGGCGACAACGGGATCCTCTTCGAGGGGACGCAGGGCCGGTTCTTCGTCAATCGGGGCAAGATCACTGGCACCCCGGTCGACGAACTCAAGGACCGCCCGCTGCCGGACAACGCCATCGAGGAGGTGTACGGAGGGCCGGTCGCGGAGAACCACACGGCCAACTTCGTCGCGGCGATGCGGTCGAGGAAGCAGCCGATCTCCGACGTTTGGTCGCACAACCGAATGCTGGAAATCTGCCATCTCTCCAACATCGCCATGCGGCTCGGCCGGGAGATCTCCTGGGACCCGGCGGCACGGCGCGTCACCGGCGATCCGCAGGCCGACAGTTTCCTCGGGCGGGAAAGCCGCAAGGGTTTCGAGATCGAGGGGGCGTGAGCTCAGAGGCACCCAAGCGACAACTCGAGAGCGACTACTCGAGCCGGCCGAGGAGCATCGCTCCCCGGCTGGCTTCGAGTGGATCACTCACAAACGCTGGATAGACCGAAATGACGGCGACCTGAGGGCGCGGGGCACGGTGGCGTCAGACGCCCTCCACGCTTTCAACGCTTTCCACACTTTCCTGTGGCAGCCACCCATTGAGCAGTCGAATGCCGGCGATGAAGTTTCGCCGCATCGTCCACGTCGAAGGGCCTTTCTCACCATCGAGCTTGGCCGCAAAGGCGGTGGTGCTCCACGGGAAAGCCTCACCATTCGGGTGGACACCGTGGCGATAGCCGTTGATCGCGGTGAGCTTCTCGGCGATCAGCCCGCCGAATCCCGACAGAATCAACTGCACTTGGCTCGGCGACATCTTGCTCGAGGCACCGATCTGCTGAGCGGTGCCTGAGTGGCCCGGCAGTTTCACCCACGAGCGAAGAACAGTGAGAACCTTGTCGGTCTTCTCCCGCGTCATCCGACGATCCTGACTCACTCTCCGGATCGCGTCCCTGTAGTCCTCGGGGGTCGCAATGTCGTGGTCCTGCGGATGGTCAACCGGCCGTAATTCTGGCAACTGTATTCGCTCCGTGAGTGATTTCCGGCATCGACCAGGCAGCGAGTGTGCCTGAGCCGGTAGACATGCCAAGCCTAGCCCCTGGGTTCGGAATCCACACCCCCAATTCGAATCCACGATCAATCCAGCCTTTCGACTGCTTCACCGGCTTCCCGGATGATCTCCCCGACGTGCCGGAGAAGCTGTGCGATCCAGTAGGGCTTTTCAGTGATTGGGCGAGTCCCGCAGTTGACGCCGACGTGAGGCCGCGATCCGGGCCCCGCCGCCAGGACCGGGTCCGCGGCGGTTTCGGAGAGCGTCGTTGCCGAATCGGCCCCGGTGTTGACGCTCATCCGCTTCGGCAGGTCACGTAGTGGAAAAATGCCGCCTCGTCAGGCCGGCGGCTGCTCGCTTCGCGCTCCGTCTCAATATGGAGCTCGACGAAGCCCGCGCCCTCGAGCAAGGCCACGAGTTCCTCCGCAGAAAAATGGTGCGTCGTGTAGAGGATCGTGCCCTTCTCATCGCGAGAGTAGTAGCTGTAGGGCTCGCCGGTCAGGCGCGCATCGTCGGCATAGAGGCGGGCATAGCCGGCGTTGATCGAGTCCGACACACCGGACGCGGAGAGATAGAGGCCCCCGCCTGGCCTCAGCTGCTGGTAGAGGTTCCGGAGGAGGCTTTCCCGTTCACGAACGCCACCGATGATCGAGAAGACGAGTTGACAGACGACGACGTCGAACGGCCCGCCCTCGATCAGGGGACCTTCCGCCACCGAACAGTCGACCACGTCAAACCGAAGGAAGGCACCTCCCCCTTCGCTGGGGAAGGCGAGCGGACGGGCCTCCTCGATCGCCGTCGGGCTGATGTCGACTCCCAAGACGGAGAACCCCGCGTCGAACAACCGCCTGGCGAGCCGGCCGGTGCCACAGCCGACATCGAGCAGCGTCGGCCGTCGGGTTGCTGGGGCTTGTGTCCGAAGCCCCTCCAGAAATCGGTCGAGGTGGGGTGTTGATGCCTTGCTCGGAATCGATCCGGCTGGAAAAGCCCGCCAGTCATCACCCGCATTTCGCATCGCCATGGCTTGCTCCGTGGTCACCTCGTCACCTTCCGATGGTCCATGCACGCGTATCAGGTGGTCTCAGTCACCACCCCAGTGCCCTGCGTAAGCGTTGACGGGATCGTACATCTCCCGTTGCTTTTCCACATTGAAACGCCGCCCGCCACGGGGATCCGCTCCTTGCCCGGCGATGTAGCGCCAGTTTCCGATGTTCGAGGCAGGATCGTGGTCGATGAGTTGCTTGGCAAAATACGCGGCGCCGATCGTCCATGGCCATTCGCGCTCATAGATCAAAAAGCTGGCGACGATCTGCCGCATGCGATTGCCGAGAAATCCCGTCGCATTGAGCTCCCTCAGTCCCGCATCGACAAGCGGGTGCCCGAGACGGGCGGCCGCCAGATCCTGCCAACGTGGATCGTCGGGATCGATTTCCCCTCCATCCTCTCCGCGCTGGTCGGCACGGAGGGAGAAGAAGTCTCGCCACAAGAGCTCAAACCACAGCCAGTAAGTCCCCTCGTTGGCGTTATACGCCTGCTCGTACTCGGCAAGATCGAGCGCGATGCGCCGCGGCGAGAGGCAGCCCCAGGCGAGCCAGAGCGAAAGCTTGCTCGAGGCGTCCCACCCGAGCAGGTCATTCCGCGTCTGCTTGTAGGTATCGGGAAGCCGACGGTCGCGATACTGCTTCCAGTGAGCGAGCCCCGCACTTGCCCCACCGGGCGCGATCAGCGGCACAGCGGGCGCGTCGATCGTCGGGCAGGCCGTCCCTTCCGGCAGTGGGGGAAGCCGTTCGGGGCAGGGGATCGGTGGCGTGAATCGCGTCCCTGCTGCCTCGACCCGCTGACGAAACGGGGTGTAGGTGCGCGGCATGGCCGATGGCAAGAAGGGCAGATCCCCGTCGGCGATCATGCGCATCGGGCACTCGTAGCGCTGACGCATGTCGGCAGGAGGCGCTTCGTGGAGGAGCAGCAGGTCGGAGCCCCGTGCCCGCAGCGCCCGCTGGAGATCGGCGAGTGATTCGAGGAGGTGGGCCTCCTGATGAGCCCCGCGCCGGACAGCCGGATCGAGGGCGAAGACCGGCAGGAGGCGGTCGTGTGTCTTCGTTGCCGCGACAAGCAGAGGATTATCGTCGAGGCGGAGGTATCGCCCGAGATGAACCGTCACGTCGTGCATACGGGGCACTCCAAATGAGAGGCAAGGGTTCGACCGCCGACTACGGTCGCTGGAGGCGATAGGCAGCTTCGACCGCATCGCCGAATCGGGGCGCCGGGATACGGGCCTTCATCGGATCACCCTGGGCCGGATCCTCCCAGACCTGCTGGCCCATCTCGGTGAGGATCACCGTTGGTGTAACGGCGTTGGCCTGGATGTTGAATCGTCCCCACTCCGCCGCCATCGCCTGCGTAAGCAGATTCAGCCCGCCCGAGGCGCCGGTCACAAGGGCCCGCCGACCGGCCAGCGTGATCCAACTCGGGCGCTCAGATACGGTGAAGTCTCCGATCTGGTCGCCCGGGGAAGAACGCGTTGCGGCCCCACGCGAATCGCCGCCTCGAACCGAGGAGGATGCGAGAGTATATCCTGTCAGGTGAAGGCGGGGCCGTGTCGCCACCGAGACCGGATCATTCCGCCGGCGGGCGGGAGTCGTGGGCCGCCATGTCCATTCGAGAAGCGAGGTCTTGCAGGCATGCGGAGGCGCAAAGGGACCATTCTCGCCGGGGGCAGTGGATCGCGGCTCCATCCGGTGACGCTCGCCATCACCAAGCAACTCCTGCCGGTTTACGACAAGCCGATGATCTCCTATCCGCTGAGCGTTCTCATGCTCGCGGGAAGCCGCGACATTCTCGTGATCTCGCCGCCGACGGCAACGCGTCGGAATGAACGGAAGTGGCCTCTGTGGCAGGCCGCAGCCTGGCTAGCGATGCGGCCGTCGGCCCGATACCCGAGTAGAACGACGCGGACGACGGAGAGCGCAGGAAAGCCTCGGCGCCTTGACGCAGTTCCTCCGGGTCGATCACCGCCGTCACGAGGCGTTCCCGACGCGAAGCATGGAACGATCGGCCGACATCGCCGGCACAAAGGGGGCATCGTATACTCCTGCCCCGTGGGCACGGTCTTCGCTTGTCGATCATGCGTTCCCTGTCCCATTCCCTTTCCATACGGAATGAATCTCCTTGCTCCCGAGCCCCGCCCCGTCGGCCGATTCGATTCCTCCGACGCGATCAAGGTGGATCGGTCGCGGAGGCCCCGGCCTGAGAGTCCTGCCGGCCGCGCTTGTCGCCTACGGGATTTTCATCCTCATCGTCGGGGCCGCTCATGCCTGGCGCGGCGGAGACGTCGACATGGGGCAACGGCTCCGCGAATACTCGCTGTTCCGGCGCGGCGTCTACCCCTGCTTCGCCCTCGAGCAGGATCCGGGCGGTGTGAAGGTCTACAGTGTCTATCCACCATATGCGTTTCCCCTCTTCACGGCTTTTTTCGAGCCAGAAGGGCGCGAGCAGGGGCGGGTGATGATCGAGAGCCTCTCCGTGGCGAGCCTGATCGTCATCGGGCTCTATGCATGGCGGCGGTTCAGGCCCACCTCCGGCACGGTAGTCGGCGCTGTGGCAGCCACACTCTCAGCGGCCATTGCCGGCAATGGGAATGCGTTCGCGCTCGGCCAGTTTTCCATCATCTGCATGGGGCTGATCGCCCAGACGATGATCCTCCTCGGGAAGGGAAGGCCTGTTGCCGCCGGCATCTGCTGGGCACTGGCGATGATCAAGCCCCAGATCGCCCTCTGCTTCGCACCGCTGTTCCTGTTCGGCGGGAACATTCGCGGGCTGGTCTGCGGCGTGGGCGTTCTCGGCATGCTCAGCCTCGCTGCCTGCGAGTGGACCGGGGTCCCGCTCCGGGCCGTGGTCGATCACTGGTTCTTTCGTTCCAGCCTCAACTTCAACGGAGACGCGGGCGCTCCCCGCGCCGTGGCCGCCTGGACCGGCCTGTCGCAGCGTTATCTCGTGGGGCTCGGCCTGGTCGCGATCGCCGGAGTGGCCCTGGGCGTCCGCCGACGACTGGCGAAGATCGGAGATGTCGATCTCCTTCCGCTCGCCGGATTGTTCGCGGCGATCGGAGCCCTGGCGTTCTATCATCGTCACTACGACTACATCATGCTCTGGCCAACCCTCTTGGCCGCATTCGCCGTGGCCGACCGGCGGCGCGATCGAGCTTCCCTGGCCATCGCGGCCGCGATGTTCCTGTCGCTGGTCATTCCGGAGCGTTGGCTGAAGGACGTGCCCTACCAACTGCTCGTCCGCAGTGCCGTCTGGGGCACGACTGGGGTGTGGGCGTTTGTCGTGTCACTCCCCAAGCCCATGCCTGCCCCTCCGGGTCACAAGCCGGAACGTCAATCGTCCTCGTCCTCGGCGGGGCCGACGGCCCATTCGGAATAGGCCGCGCAGCGATCCACGGCCCAGGGCTACACTCCTTCTTTATGGAATCGTTCTCCGACCCCTTCATCCGTCTTCAGGGGCTTCTTCACCGCCCCGTCTCAACGCGCCCTGATTGGCTCAAAGCGTGGCGGAACGAAGCCCAGTATCTCCTCATCCTCGCCCGCCGGGCCAGCGACGATGACGACGAGGAACTGCTCCAGGAACTCGAGGATCAGGCCGACGACATGGCGGCCATGGTCGAGGCGAGGCTCACCGCCGAAGGGCTCTGATCGCCGCCGAAGGCCTCTGATCATGGATCGACTCGTCTCCTTCCCCCCCTCCATTGGAATCCCACCATGACGAAGCCCGTGTCCGCGCGCTTTTCGCTCTCCCGCCGCAGCCTCCTCAGGCACGCTGCCGTCGGAGCGGTGACGGTCGCGTCGACCCAAGCGATGGCGGGGGAGGCCGAGCCCGGAGATGACCGGCCACTCACCTTCGCCTGTATCGGCATGGGGGGGCAGATGCGCGGCTATCTCCTGCAGGAGCTCGCCAAGCTCGATCAGCGGGTCGTCGCGATCTGTGACGTCGACCGGCAACAGCTGGAAACCGCCGGCAAGATCAAGGAACTGGCCGACGCTCGGGTCTACACCGATTACCGCGAACTGCTCGCCGAGGAATCGGGAGTGGATGGCGTGATCATCGCCACGCCCGACCACTGGCACGTGCCGATCTGCCGGGCCGCCCTCGAGCGGGGCAAGCATGTCTATTGCGAGAAGCCGCTGGCCCATTCGGTGGCCGAGTGCCGGGCGCTCGAACGCCTCGCCCTCGATCATCCAGGCCTCGCCACCCAAACCGGCAATCAGGGCTGCTCGACGGAGGGTTTTCGGCGCAGTTTCGAGGTGGTGCGATCGGGCCTTCTCGGACCGATCCGGGAGGTTCATGTCTGGCATCCGGCCCATGGCTGGCCCCATGGCGTCGATCGACCTCCCGGGAGCGATCCGATTCCCGCCGGCCTCGACTGGGACTTCTATCTCGGCACGGCGCCGCCGCGCGCTTACAAGACGGGCCTGTACCATCCAGGGAACTGGCGCGGCTGGTACGACTTCGGCGGCGGTTCGATCGCCGACTTCTGCTGCCATGGCTTCCAGCTGGCTTTCCGATCGCTCGACTTGGGCGCCCCGCGGCGGATCGAGGCCAGCGGTGACGATCTCGGCCACGAGTCGTTCCCAACCCGGTGCACGATCCGCTACGAGTTCGCCGCCAAGGGGGAGCGCGGGCCGGTGACCGTGTTCTTCTACTCCGGCAACGACAACCTTCCCCCCGAGGACGTCACGCGCGGCCCGGTTGGCACCACTGGATGTCTGCTTGTGGGGAGCGAGGGCACGCTGTCGGCGGGCCTGTGGAACACCGACTGCCAGGTGCGGCTGAAGGGGGAGGATGCTTTCAGCGGCGCCGATCATCCGGGGGTGGCGAAGATCGCCCGGACCGAGCCGCGGATCGACACCGAAGCCCTCAAGTGGGATCCGGGCCGGGTGGCGAAGGGAGAACGGCCACGCTGGAGCAAGGTGAACAATTCCCACATGTTCGAGTGGGTGCTCGCCTGCGCCGGAAGTACGAAGACCTACTCGCCATTCGAGGTCGGCGCGCGGATCACCGAGATCGGCATGCTCGGCGTCCTAGCCTTGAGGATGCAGGAGCCGATTCAGTGGGATGCCGACACCTGCTCGGCCGTCGGGCTCCCCGCGGCCACGCCCCTCATCGATCCTCCCCCGGCAACGACGAAATATCTGCCGGGGTGATCGCGACCGGCGCGGCTCGAGACGCCTTGAGCGTCGTCGGCCTGAAGGCTTGCTGTGCCGGGGTGGGATTAGGTCGCTGCCGTCTCCCGGCCAGGGATCCGGACATCACCGGCTGGAAGCAGGTTCATCGGAAAAAACGGCTCGATGTAGAGGTGATCGGGGATCCGGTCGGCGATCGTGGCGTGGAACTCCGGCAGCTTCGACCAATGAAGCTTCGGCTTCACGTGGTGCGCCGTGTGGTAGCCGAGGTTCCCGGTGAGGATGTTGTAGGTACGGTGCATGATGTTGTGGGACGCCTCGTAGGGGTTTTGCGTGTCGAGGCCGGCGTGGTGGCAGTAGGTGTGCCAGCAAGTGATGACGTAGCCCGCCACCATCGGAATCGCGAACACGAACAGGGCGTTAAGCGGATTGAACACGAAGGCCGCTCCGAGCAGCGCCAGCACGATCAGCCCCATGCCGAAGAAAGCTGGCTGGTGACGCGGGTAGCGCCACGAGACACCAAGCGCCCGGAGATAGCCGGTCAGCGCGATCACGGCGGTGTATTCCAGTTCCCCCATCGTCGTGCCGTCGCGCCGCTTCCAAGCCGACTCGTCCTTCGTCTGGTCGAGGTAATTGACGTGGTGTCCGACGACATGGTGGAGCACCCACGCGTTGGTCGTGATACCGGTGTGGAATGCGTAGGCGATCTCGAGGAGACGGTTGAGCACGGCCTGATGGAACGTGAAGAGATGCTGGTGGTGGTGATTCCAGGAACAAATGCAGGCCTTCGGCCCGATCACGAGCACGAGCCAAGCGGCGAGCATCCACACGCTGCGGGCCTCGAAAAACACGAGCAGGTCAAGGAGGGAGAGCGTCACGATGCAAAACACCGGGAGCACGTCCTCGCTATGGCGAAATACTTTCATGGCTGCGCGCTGAGGGTGAAGGGTTCCCTGGGTAATCCTACCCAGTTCCGGGGTGGACGCGAACTGCTCTTCACCCTGCCGCCACCAACGCCGCCGGCGACATGCGCAATCTGCTCTTGCCGATGCCGACGAGGGGGCGGGATGATCGGATCTCGTCTGGTCTGCCAAGAGCCACTGCAACGGTCCCGATCGTTCCCCTCGAGCGAGAAGCCCATGTCCTCCCTTTCGCCCCGTCCCTGGCTGGCTGCATTCTTGGGCCAGGGTACGCTTCTCTGCCTCGTCGCTGCGTCGCTCATCCTCGGTGCCCGTTGCTCCGCCCAGGGTTTCTCGCTCGGGCCCACCTCCTCCACGCCAGTCGCATCGCCGATTCCCTGGCCGGCCAGGCCGCCGGCGCGGATCTATGTTTGCCCCTTTCCCATGGAGCCGGGCCTGCAGCAGCAACTGGAGCAGGCGGCCGCCACCGGCCTCCCCCAAGGGCCGCTGCGGCGGATGATGGCCGAGCGCCCACGCGTCTCCGACATGGTGACCGGCTTCGACCGTCAGGCTCCGGCCGGCTGGTCGATCGCCCAACAGGTGGCCAACGCGCTTGCAGGCGCCGGCCTCCCGGTCGTGTTTTGGAATCGCCCCGACCCGCCGCCGGCCGACGGCTGGCAACTCCGCGGCGAGGTGGTGACCCTCGACGACGGTAGCGCTGCAGCGCGTGGCCTCGTCGGCTTCGGTGCCGGCAACAAGAAGGTGGGAGTCGATGTCGTCCTCTGTGATCCGCAGACCGCCGGCGGGCAGGCGTTCTTCGTTCTCGACACCTCCGACAAGGGGCGGATGACTCCGGGGGCGGTGCCAATAGGCGCCGTGGCGGGCTTCAATCCGACGGTGATGATCGGCCGCGCCGCGGCGACCGCGACCGGCATCAACGACATCACCCAGCAGGGGCGGATCTCGAAGGAGATCACCGACGGGATCATCGGTGCGCTGCGGCAGCACGGACAGTGACGGCGAGCAGCGGCCGCGAACGCTTGGCGTGATGAACGCCTCAATCAGCCAGACGCCCAAGCGGAACACCCTCGAGCCAGTCGATCACGCCGGCATAGGCCGGCACGCCGAGGCGTGCCCTCGCCTCCGAGTCCTTGGGAACGCGCGGGTCGGGGACGATCGCCGCAACCTGAATTCCGGCATTCAGCCCCGCTTCCCAGTCGACCGCCGAATCGCCGAGCATCCAGGCCGCGTGGCGATCGATTCCATGGAGGATGAGCGTCTCGTTAATGAAACGCGGCGAAGGTTTCCGGTAGGCGGAGGGCTCGTCGGGATGCTCAGGCGCGATGCAGATCGCCGCGAACAGATCCGTGCCGAGCCCGAGGAGGTCGAGCATCCGCCGGTTCACCGCTTCGACGTCGGCCAGCGTGAACAATCCACGCCCCACACCCGATTGGTTGGTGAACAGGAAGAGCCGGATCGACGCCTTCCGTGCACGGACGAGCCCCTCCCGCACGCCAGGAAGAAGGACCACCCCGGCCGGATCGTGAAGGTAGGGCACATGCTCGATGAGCGTCCCGTCTCGATCGAGGAACAACGCTTCCGGCGGTCGCCGTAGGCTCGAGCGCGGGGGTGGTGGGAGTGCAACTTCCATCGGCGCAGTTTGCGGTATGATCGGTGCACGATTCAAGGGCGATCCCGCTCCTGTCGCCCCGCCCGCAAGGGGCCTCCGAGACGACCGGCGGACTCGAGCGGATCGCGGCGCCAGCCAGATCGACGCCGGCCGGAAGAGACTGAATTGGCCCTCGAGAGGCACCCGTGAACGCCAAACGTTTTCTCCACCCCGCGACCTCCAAAAGCCTGCCGATTTTGATCGTCGGCGACCTGATGCTCGATCGCTATCTGGATGGTCCGGTGGAGCGGATCTCCCCCGAGGCCCCCGTGCCTGTACTCCATGTCCGCCGGACGTTCGAGCGCGCTGGCGGTGCCGGAAATGTTGCGGCAAACGTCAACGCGATGGGGGGAAGTGCCGTCCTCATCGGCGCGGTGGGACGTGACCCTGCCGCCGAGCTGCTCCGAAAAGTTTTGGGGGAAGCCGATGTCGACACCGCCACGGTCGTCGACACCCCCTCGATCCCGACGACGACGAAGACGCGCCTGCTTGCCGGACACTCCCAAATCGCCCGCTTCGACGAGGAAACGCCGCTCAACGACGCGGCGGCTCGGGACGCGATCCTCGAGCGCGTGGCCGCCCACCTCCCCGAGGCCCGGGTGGCGATTCTCTCCGACTACGCCAAAGGGGTCTGCGACACGGCTGTCTGCCGAGCGGTCATCGAGGGGGCTGCCCGGGCCGGGATCCCCACGATCGTCGATCCCAAGGGGGCCGACTTCAGTCGCTATTGCAGCGCCTCGGTGATCACGCCGAATCGAAGCGAGGCGATGGCCGTCTGCGGATTCCCGATCCGCGACAGCGACGACGCCATCCGCGCGGCAGAATCGATCCGCGCCCGGTTTTCGATCGCGGCGGTCGTCGTCACGCTCGGCGAGCAGGGGATGGTGGTCGTCTCCAGCGGACGCGTGGCGGTGATCCCGACCCAGGCGAAGGGGGTCTTCGACGTTACCGGCGCCGGCGACACGGCCGTGGCCATGCTCGCTGTCGCCCTCGCCGAGGGCATGCCGCTCGAGGAAGCCTGCGTGCTCGCCAATGCCGCCGCCGGCATCCAGGTGTCGCGGATCGGCGCCGCGCGGATCTCTCGCAGCGAGGTGCTCGCTGCCATCGACGCCCAGTCGACGATCGCTCAGGGGAAAGTCCTCGGCCTCGAATCGCTCCAAATCGCCGTCAGGCAGGCGCGGCTGGAGGGACAGAAGATCGGATTCACCAACGGCTGTTTCGACATCCTCCATCACGGCCATGTCGCCCTCCTCGAGTCCGCAGCGCGGGAATGCGATCTCCTCGTCGTCGGCGTCAACTCCGACGCTTCGGTGACCCGGTTGAAGGGAGCACCGAGGCCCTACGTCCCCTCCGCGGCCCGGCAGGCGGTGCTCGCAGCCCTGTCGAGCGTGGCCTGGGTGTGCGAGTTCGATGGCGACACGCCGCTGGAACTCATCCGGGCCCTCGAGCCGGACGTGCTCATCAAGGGGGCCGACTACAAGGCCGCCGACGTCGTGGGGGGCGATCTCGTTCAGGCCCGCGGCGGCCGGGTGGTGACCCCGTTGTTCGTGGCGAACGTCTCCACGACGAACATCGTCGATTCGATCCTCGCCTCGCGGAAGGCACCCCCATGATCCTCCTCACCGGAGCCGCCGGCTTCATCGGCTCCAACATCCTCGCGGCCCTCAACGCCCGCGGCCGCACCGACGTGCTCGCGGTCGACGACCTCACCGAGGGATCGAAGTGTGCCAACCTCGCGGGGAAGTCGTTCGCCGATTATCTCGACGGCGACGAGCTGCTCGCTTCGCTCGATGCCCTTCCCCCCCTCACCGCCATCCTCCATCAGGGGGCCTGCGTCGACACGACGGCGCGGGATGGAAAGGGGGTCATGCGGCTCAACTACACCTATTCCAAAACACTCCTCGCCCTCGCCGAGGCCCACCGCTGCCCGTTTCTCTACGCCAGTTCCGCCGCCGTCTATGGCGACGGCCGCAACGGATTCCGCGAGGAGCCTGCCTGCGAGGATGCCCGGACGCCGTATGCGTTCTCGAAGTGGGCGTTCGACCAGCATCTCCACCGCACCGGCCGCATCGCCACCGTACCCGTCGTCGGCCTCCGCTACTTCAACGTCTACGGCCCCGGCGAGGGGCACAAGGGGCGGATGGCGAGCGTCGCCTGGCACTGCTTCGGGGCGGTCAATCGCGGCGAAGCCCCGCGCTTGTTCGAAGGGAGCGACGGCTTCCTCCGCGACTTCATCGCCGTCGCCGACGTGGCCGACGTGAACCTGTTCTTCCTTGACGCGGCGCTCGCCGGTCGCGGCCACACCGGCTTGTTCAACGTCGGCACCGGCGTGCCTCGGTCGTTCGGGGACATGGGGCGGATCGTGTCGGCGGCGACCGGCAGTCCACCACCAGTCACGATCCCCTTTCCGGACGACCTCCGCGGCCAGTATCAGGCGTACACCTGCGCCGACATCACCCGGCTGCGGAAGGCGGGATGGACGCAACCGTTCCTGTCGCTCGAGGAAGGGATCGCCGCCTACTGGAGTGCGATCTCGTAGCCGAGGGGCGGGGAAGCCTCACCGTCGGATCCCAATCAAACGGGCTTGGTGAGGCGGTCTCGGCGTTCCCCCAGCACCCGCCGGGCCGTCGCTTCGACCCGGTCGACCGTGATCGCCTGCATGCAGAGGTTGTTGCGGCAGGCCGAAAGCCGATTGTTGGCCGCGTTCACACACGGCGAGCAGGGGAGCCCGGCGTGAAAGATGTGGCTTAAAGGACCACGCACCCCGAACACCGCCGGCGTCTCGGGGCCGAAGAGCGTGATCACGTCGATCCCGGTGAGCGAGGCGAAGTGGGCCGGGCCGCTGTCATTGGTGACGAGAAGATCGGCGAGGCTGTAGAGGACGATCAACTGCCGCATCGTCGTCTGCCCGGCGAGCGAAAAGCAGCGTGGATCCCCCACCTTCCTCACGAGCGCCTTGGCCGCCGCGGCCTCCGACGGCGCCCCGGTAAAGGCGATCCGCAGGTTGGGATTCGTCGGGAGGAGCCGGCGGGCGAGATCGACGTAGCGATTGCTGTCCCACTTCCGCAGCGGCAAAAGGTCGCTGGCATTGGCGTTGAGGAGGATCAGCGGCCCCCCCTCGGAATCGCCCGAGGCCTTCATGATGATGCCGCGGACTTCGTCGGTCTCCATGGACGTCGGCTGGAAGCGCTTCAAGTCGGCGTCGAGCGAGCGGAGATCGATGTCGAGGGCGGGCAGGTCGTGCGGATCCTGCCCCACGGCCTCGACCATCAACGACATCACCGTCTGCATGTGGAGATGGGGATTGCAGACGAGGCGGTGGGTCATGAGGTCGCCGCGCCACGGGCCGTCGCCGTGGTAGCTGTGATAACCGATCCGCCGGGCGGCACCGCTGACATAGGCGAGCACGGCCGAGGCGCGGGAGAAGAGTTCGTAATCGATGACGGTGTCGATCCCGGCCGCGCGGATCCTGCCGATCGCCCCGAGCATCCCGCGGAGTGTCTGCACGATCCCTCCGGTGGGTACGGCGACGACATTCTCCGGCGGGATGACGTCGAGGAGATCGAGAATCGGCCGATTCTCGGCCAGGACCATGAAGAAGACGTTCTCGCGGCCGACCTTCTCGACGGCCGCCCGGAGAGCCGGGTAGGCAAGGACGGTGGCCCCCTGTTCGACGAGCTTGAGAAACAGGATTCGCTTCACCGGCCCGGTCGGCTTCCGCCAATCAAAGAGCTTGCGGAAGAGCGTCAGTACCGCGCAGGCAGGGAGACCGAGCCACCGGTCGGCAAGGCGGATGGAATTGGCGTTCATGCTGAGGAGGGGGAAGGGCTGCGGGGCGGCACGGGAGACAACGTCTCAGTATCGGCGGCACCGCAAGGGGAATCCATTGCAGGCCCCTCTCGAGGCCGCTGCAGCGAGTCCTGCCGGTGACGTCAGCGGGGGGAGAGTTCTCCGCCGACGCCCCCCTGGAAATGACAATCACCGCACGACTTTCGCAGGCTTTGCGAGGCTGTCTGGAAGGCGGGCAGGTCGCGATCCGCGATCGCCGTCCGCAGCGCCCCGACCGCCTCGACGTACCCGGCGGATGAGTCGCGAATCGCGGCGTCCCGGGCTCCGAGGAGCGCCCGGCACATCTCGTCGAGGGGAGACAGCACAACCTCGAGCTTCTCCCACTCAGGGGCAGCGGCCGTGGCCTGAGCATTGATCCGGGCGTACGGCGATGACGGCCCCGCGTGGATCTCCGCCATCAATTCCTCGACCGCCCAATCATGGCGGGCGACGAACACCCCGACCGCGATCACGGCGACGGTGAGGAAGATCGCGGCGGTGATGAGGACGACCCGCTTCATGGCCTCTCCTGGTCAGCGAGCAAGCGGGCTTGCGCTTCCCGCGGCACCTGCTGCTGCGTGGGATCCCGCTCGCAAGCTCCGACCATACCATCCCGGACTTTTTTCAGATGCCGGAAACGCTCCTCCCCCGAGGATGACGCCGAGCATGGCGCGCCGCTACGATGGCGGAAGACCGCGTTTGCCGTGCCTCCGGGGAACCTCATCGATCATGCTGCTGCGTTGTGCCCTGACATTTTTGATGCTCGTTTTCCTCGGTGTGAGGGCCGGTGCTGCCGAGGAGCCAGCAGAGCATGGCGAACACGATTTTCGCGATGCCATCGTCGTCTTCACGCTCGAATACGAGGACGACCTCCTCCCGGCTCCCCCGTGGGCCCTCGCCGAGGCGAGGATTCGTCGACTCGGCAACCTCTTTTTTCTCACTGGCATCCAGCCTGAGGGGCATCCCGCTGCGGAGATTGGGGACGCACCGCCACCGCCGGCCAGGCGATTTTGGATCCCGCTGGCCGACATCGTGAGGATGGCGGAATACGACGACGTCGAGTCGGCCCTCCGGGCCCTCGAGATCGACGAGGCTGCCGACGACGGCGGGCGACCGGTGGTGCGGAGCGTGTCCGAGAGCACGAGGAACCGTCCCAGCAAGGCACCAACCAAGGCACCAAACACGACAAGGAGAAAGTGATGGCAAGGGGACATCTTCTCGAGATCGCTGCGGCGATCCTCGTCGGGCTTGTGGCTGGGCCGGGGGCGATCGCGGCCGAGCATGTCGAGGACGCGCCGGAACGCTGGTCGGTCGAGCGGGCCCAGGCGTGGCAGAAAGCACAGCCCTGGTTGGTTGGGTGCAACTACATGCCGAGCACCGCCATCAACCAACTCGAGATGTTCCAGGCCGACTCCTTCGATCCGGAAACGATCGACCGCGAACTCGGCTATGCGGAGGATCTCGGATTCACGAGCATCCGGGTTTTTCTTCACGACCTCCTCTGGGAGCAGGATCGGCAGGGGTTTCTCGACCGTTGCGAGCAGCTTCTGGCAATCGCCGACCGGCACGGCATCAAGGTGATGTTCGTCCTGTTCGACAGCTGTTGGCACCCCGAACCCCGTCTCGGCCCGCAGCCGGCACCACTGACGCACGTCCACAATTCAGGCTGGGTGCAGTCGCCGGGGGTGCCTGCGCTGCGTGATCC
>Ga0007791_10000142_pt1 | contig 19260 bp, 20 predicted proteins | sample CryBogmetaGMA05M_FD_60368 | JGI IMG/M metagenome (GOLD analysis project Ga0007791, IMG submission 60368) | Freshwater microbial communities from Crystal Bog, Wisconsin, USA - MA0.5M | ecosystem: Environmental > Aquatic > Freshwater > Lake | place: Crystal Bog, Wisconsin, USA | collected 2009-07-06 | reverse complement strand
CAACTTTGCAGTTCCGTACACGAAACACGACCGCGAGTGGCACAACGACCTCATGTCGTACTACCCGTCGTCCCAACCAAATCAAGACCAGGACGAGTTCTACCGCCGCGAGTTCCACCCACTGAGCGGTACTTGTGGCACCTACGCAGTTCAAGAAGAGTTGGCGGATGGGACGATTGAGGTACACGAGGAGTATGATTGGGTGGATGAAGAGAAGCTGGGTGACATAGGCTCAGATGGAAGCGAGGATGAGGAAGAGAAGGAAGTGTGCTCCAGTGTGAAGCGTGCTCGTCGTGACATGTGACACTGCCGCATTTTGATGTGAAGACAATGTGTCATATGATAATGCGTCATATGATATGTATACTATTGTGCGAATCGTCAGGACAGGAATTGATAACATATTCAAAGTACGCTATCAGGTTGATTAATATCAGTGTTTCCAAATGAATACGATATGAAGAATTGAGTAACATCATTATGTGTAACATCAAATAGATTAAACTTGATAGGCATGACCTCGGAATAAGAACGTAGATTCATGTTCTCAAAATCGAGACATATTCGAAATGATTTTATATCTCGATGTGTATTGCAAAAGGTAATAATTTCTTCTTGTAATTTTGTTACTTTAAATGATCTATAATCATGAAATGAATTCACAAATACGACAAAGTGTATCATCACTTTGTCATAGTAATGCATCATGTTACACATAATTCTTGCAATTCCTAAAAAACGAGATTGGGGTTTACATTGGTTTTCTATATTTGTACGTGTTTTTCTATCAAATATGCCATTTATGTCTGAACCGCAGACGCCTGTCATCTGATAAATTGGAGTATTATATCCTACCCGTACATAAAGTGTTTCATTTGATGTTGTCATATCTTTTGTTATTTGTGTTGATAAGTACATGTATTTTGCTAATATATGTAATTTTAAATAGGTTTCATTTCTTCTGATTTGGTAAAAGCGTTTAATTGCTTCATCACGAGAAAAAAGGAAGTTCTTTACATCAACAATTGACCAAATCCCTTCATTGGATACTGTAAATGAGTTGTCTGTGAAAGCATTTTCAAACATTATCTTATTAATTTCAACGTTCTCTCCATTGATCTTGATGATATTACATGCTTGATCAAATTCTACCTTGTAAACTATGTTGCACCATTCCTTAAACTGTTCCAAAGAACAATATTCTATAAATTTCTTTATTATTTCGTCATCATTCTCCGAACACTTTGGTGACATCATAGGTTTTATGTAGCTATCCACTATTTCGTTTCCTATTCTTAAGAGTTTTTTACTTAATGTGAAGAATAAAGGTATGGGTTTAGATCGTAAATCGTTTATAAATATGTTGAATGATAATAAATCAAGCGTGTCTCGATTATGCACCAAGTTAGACAAATACGACTCTGAATTACCTTCAGCTTTTTTTGGCGGATTAAGCTCATTTGATGTTCCCTCGCGCGATCTATACGTCTCATAGAAATGATAGGGGTATATTAAATTCAAAAGTGTTCCTCTACCAGATTTTTGTCGTAACATTTTTTTGGAGTGAGAGCACCTCAGGTTTGATTTGTGTGTATATAAAGTAACACTTTTAAAAAAACATAACTGACTTTACAATATTCTTTGCATCTCAAAGTGCAAAGAAAACGAAATATACAATGAAATCTCGAATTAGCAAATATGTAGTGCAAGCTGGCATCCGCTCTTGTGTACTGAACAACTCCGCACTACGATTGACGTGCACTGCATTGTCACTACCAGTATCAAGAATACAACTTCACACTCTTCCACTTGACGTTGTTGTCAATATAATTATGTTGTGTGGATCTTCCCTTGCCACGCAGCTCAAAGTTGCACATACACTCTCGCTCGTACATTCTGAATTTGCAAGTGTGGCACACTTGTGGATCGCGTCTGTGCGGTGCGTCAACGTACTCACAATGTCCATAACGTCTGTGGCATTCGAGTGCTCCATGCGACGCATGCACTCAATCACAAGCCTGAACTTATCATCTAATATGCAATGTGATAATGTGACACTCGAATTCATATCGTCATGCTGTCCCTTGCTCACCCACATAAATTTACGCGGGTGCGAGAAAATAACTGACGACGGTATGAAAGTACTCGTTCGGAAGTGCACGTGCATAAAAGCAATCAATGTGTCCCGATGTTTTAAATTGACGCAAGTGTCTATTGCGTTACTTACTCAATCTCTCAATCTCTTAACTCTCGAAGTGTCGGGATGCCATCGAATCACTAATTTTGACTTTATTGACGACTATACGAAGTGGTCTATACGCGCTGCGAATATCCTCACCACAAACGATCGAGACGTGAAAATAAGTGCATGTCGCAATACAACTGGGTGTGATAATATCACAACACTCGACGTATCAGTCCTCAATAGCAGACTCCTCACAGAAGTTTCGATCGTTAATTTTGTCACAAAGTGCGCTCGTCTCACAAATCTCGATATCAGTCGCGTGGCGAGCATGACGAATTCGGCGATTGATGATATTACCACACACTGTGTCCATCTCATCAATCTGAATATATCGTACTGCTGCAGAGTGAACGATCGCGGTGTTCAAGCACTTGCAAGGTGCAAATATCTCGAAAATGTCCACATGCACAATCTGTTCAAAGTTACTGGACCTGGAATTGAGGCGTTCAGCAAAAAATGTTCGCGACTACAAATTCTATGCTTTCCCTACTGCTCCAAAGTGCAGGACATCCACATAACAGCCTTGCACTGGTCGAACTTGACGTCACTCGACGTGACACAAGTCACGTCAGTCAATGATGAGTGTGTCATTTCGATCGCGTCACACTGCCCTCGACTCACATCGATCCAAATGACACAGTGTCTCGGTGTGACTGATATAAGTGCATTCGCACTCTCGTACTGCCATACGCTAACCTCAATAGACATGTCGCACTGCTCGAAGCTAACTGATGACGGTGTTGTGGCAATGACACTGAATTGTCGTCGTCTCACATCGCTGCGTCTCGTCGAGTGCACACGTCTCACACAAATGAGTCTCAGCAGCATATCCAAGTGCACACACCTTCGTAAGCTCGACATCGCACAGTGCTACGGCATGAATGGATGTCGCGTGTGCTCTCATTCATACGAACGATCTGAATCGTGCTACCTTCCGTCAGTGAATGCCACACCAACATCCACGACGCTTGCATTCAAGACATTCTTTGTTGCGTCCAGAGTGACGCGACTACACAAACTCAGATTCTGCACAAATCTCACAGTTCTCAATCTCAGCGATATACATCGACTTACGAATGCAGATCTCGTCTCTATTGCCAAGGCGTGCGTTCTTATCACTCATTTAAATGTGTCCAATTGCACAAACCTCACCGACGACGCAATTGTTGACGTTGCGACGCACTGCAAATATATCGAGTGCCTCTACTTGTTTGGATGTCGTCGTCTTCAGGGCACGTACGTCGACTCGCTTACCAGATGCCCGAATCTCCGAGTGTTGCAATTGCCAGAACACACGTCAACACAGATCATCAAGATTGTCAATGTCAAGTGTTCACACTTGTCGTTCTTCTTCTGTGGTCAAAATATCGTGCACTGTGTGAGTTGATTCCTTGAGTATGACGCACACATGTATTATATTCACTTGAACAATTACATTAACAAACAAAAAAAAAGGCACATACCACCTTTGTTTTTTTTAGATTGGAAGTATCAAGTACATCAACGCAAATGAAGCAAGTACTACTCACCCTGTGTACGCTTCCACTCACATACTCGTGGGGACGACTCAACGGCGCACCTCACGAAGCGAGACTTGTGAATGTCAACGGGACGATGACAAATACGAGTGTTCAATTCACATGCGCCGGGACGATTCGTACGCCACAAATCGAGCGTACAATTCGGAACGAGAATGCTGACGTACCCGTAGCTCTCATATCTCGAATTCCGTTGCAGAATGGTGTATTTAAATTTTTCAATGCCGTACATGTGTACGGCGTGTTCATACTTGCGACAATGCTGCTCATACAATTCGCACTGGACAAGGGGACTTATTGGCATGTCGTCCGTGGTCGCGTCGTGGCGTACGCAATATTACCGTGGTTCCTCACTGCCGCGTGGGTCCTTCAGTTCATGGCTGTGTTCAAGGACGTCGACGATTACTGGGCTGCTCCGCCCCTCATTGACTATAGAGGCCAGGTGTCGTACATCGTTCCGTTTGGGTTGCATGTTGTCGTGTGTACATTCTTGGCGTTCTACGTCTTCAAATTCGAATATTGCAATGATACAATTCTCACTCTTCTCATATACGTCGAGGAATTCTCCATTGTGTGGGGACTCGTTGTTGGAATGTACGTCAATGCAGATATGATGGCAGGTGGACGTGCGAATTTTGGAGTTGGGAAGTTGATGTGGGACGACTTGGTCGAGAATGGCGTTCGAGCACCAGCGGCAACGCCATTTTATTCTTGGATCGGGTCGATTCTGCTTATCGCAACATTGTGGCAGCTCACACTCGACATATTCACATTGAAGATATTATTCATTCTCCGGCAAAGCAAGAACAAACTCATCGAGTGGCGCGAGCAGCACAAGATTGGTGTCCTCATGTTCTTTGCCCAAGCTGCTTTCATTACGGGTGCATTTGTCGGCTTCTTCCCGTACTGCGTGTTTGGGTGGGCGGAGTGGACGTGCGTTGATAATGTATATATGGTGTTGCCCGTCGTCGTACTTTTTGAATTACCTGTCATCTTCTACATTCGTTGGATCGGGTCCTTTGTCCATAAAATTGTGAAGTTGTAAATTGAGTTGACTGGTGATGCCCAGTTACTGTATTGACGACGATTTTCTTATACGAAAAATTCTGCCATTTATGCTTGATGAACCCTTTGAAGGGCTTCGTTGAGCTCCTGCGAGTGCTGCGAGTTCTCTGTTTGCCCTCTTTTTCGTTTCGTTTAAAGCCTTTTTCATTCTTGCTGGCGTTGCGGGCACACCAGTTGTGTTTTCTACTACTCGGGCCACCTCTTCCGTCATTGCTAATGCTCTATCTGTCGGGATGTTCGAAGATGATGACGATCTTTTCTTAGAATTTAGTTTGTTGACTGTCTGTTGCACCACCTTTAAATTGTTTTGCACATTTGCGGGCGTTGCAGGCATACCAGTAGCATTTTCTAATGCTCCAATTACTTTTCTTGCAGTTTTCCCACTTGCCTGTTTTGATGTCTGTCTCAGTGCCTGCCTCTCTGCCTGTCTCGCTTTCATTTTATCGGTGTATTCATCTGTATACCTCATGTGAATTTTGTAGCACCATTTCTTGTCTTTCGACGATCGTGAATGTCTCTGACATCTCTTGCCCGGCGGTCTGGGATAAGCAGCCCGTCCTTGCGGAGTATTCATTGTTGTGTATTCCATAGGCACGGAAACCCTGGGTGGACTCTTGCCTTTAATACAGTACCTTGGATCTGTAGGTGAACGATGGCTGTTAGGACCACATCGTTTCATCCATTCCGGACGTACGTACTGTCGCTTACCGTGATCTCCAACACTCCATTCTCGGAATGCTCTTTGCCTGGCTTTGCTGAGTGGTCGAGATGTCTTATATGGAAGGCACATTTTGTGTTTTGGAGAGTAATGCTCGTCTGCAAAGCATATGGGTACACACAAGTTTTTCGTATTTTTTCCACGTGATCTACGCATGTGCTTTGGACATGGCAAACCTATCTCTAACTCAAACGGGTCTTGATGTTTTCGTGGCATACCGCGTGTATTTTTTTTATGTGAAGAGGTAGTGGTTGTGGTGGTAATGTTATTACACTCCGTACAAAACAAAAATAACAACACAGCATTCAAATCACATTGCCGACTTGTACCATTCTTGCAAATCGTCGCCGTTCAGGCTCGATGTGCATCCGTATCCGCGCTCAAACAACCATATGCGGAACGAGCGAAACACCTCGCTTCGATTTGCACCCGGCTGCCAAAGACAACACTTGAGATCGCACTGGTTGCGCTTGTGCAACGCGACCACGAACAAATTTGAGTCCTCCGACAGTAATACCCTCGCTTCCTGTGCCGTGTCGTTCAAGAGCAAGACGGAACGAACATATCCGTTAATCCCAGCAACGTCATCAGGTGACAGCGACTCAAGTCGTTCAGGTTTCCACTTGCTCACAAGCGAACGTGCGTCCTCTCCTTCAAAATAAACAAATCCTCGCTTATTATTGTGTGACCCATCGTAAATCGATACTTTGATGTGCACGGGTGGAACAATCAAGTGAAGTGATAAGAGTAAGACGGTATGCATCAATTATGTCTTCTTTACTATATGTTTCAAAAATAGTTGCAGACCCCCCAGCCCCAATTTGACCCTGCAATCAACTTGTTACATTCGCACGAGTTGATCGGTGTTAAATTCGAGCTCTCTCCTCCACCACCACTACATCAACACAAGCAAAGAAACAAACAACACGAAACGGATTCAATACCACAAATGAGTACCAACATTCTCACGTAGAAGAGAGTTTATGTTTGTAACGAACACAATCGTTCACAATATACGTGACAATCACATCGCGCTGAAATAAATCGAACAGTGCGCGCTCGTCGACGTTGCAGTGACACACATTGACTTCGCGCAAGTTCATGCACGACGCAGTAATTGCATCCATACTTTTCTTCCCCACATTGACGCAGTAGCCCAAATCCAGTTGCTCGAGTGATTTGCACTTGTATGCAACTTGGACGATGCTCTCGTCAGTCACCGCGTCACAGAAACAGACGTTCAAAATTTGCATATTCACACATGCATTTGCAAATGCAATGACTGTTGTGTCAGTTACGTTCTTGCTGCACGATACGTCCAAGTACTTCAGAAGACGACATGCAGCTGCTAAATTCCGCATCGCCATGTCCGAAAACTTACAGTAGTGAATGTCCAAATGTTCGAGTGCGCGGCAGTGAAGTCCGATGTTCTCGAGGCTCACGTCAGACAAGTACGTGCTGCACACGCATAAATGTTTCAAATTCTTGTGCTTGCGCACGAGATTGATGATTGACGAATCTGAGATCTTCATGTTATATCCGAATGATACCGTCTCGAGATGTGAGCAGTTATCTCCAATGGTGAATACTGCATCGTCGGTATTCTTGCACAATCCATCGAAATACACATGCTGGAGTTGCAAACAGTGTGTGCCCAATGCGATAACGGCGCGAGATACATACTCGTCATTTTCGCACGTCTTAGTCATGTCAATGTTGTGCAGCGATGAGAGGTAGGAAGCACTCGCGACAATACCACCAGTTGTAATTTTCTCACATCGCCCGAAGTTGAGTTTTGATAACTTGGTGCATCCTCTCGATATAGCTAAGATTCCCGCATCGCCAATATTCTCACATTTGCTCACGTCAAGTGTCGTCAGCAGTGGGCACCGCGATGCAATGACTTCCAAACTTGCATCGGTCACGTTCTTCTGTGAAGACATTTGAAGGACTTGGAGTTTTGACATGTGGAATGCCAGCGACGTCAACACATTGTCTGTCACGTGCTTCTTGTACCAGTACCCGAATGACATTGATATCACCGACGTCAAGTACTTTGCGCGGCACATTGTGATTGAGAACAATATAGAAATCTCACTTTCATACCAATGATCAAACTTGACATGCTCAAGTTTTTGCATCCACATACTCGTTGCAAGTGCAGACGATGTGCACACACATGCAATATTGCGAGTTTCAAGGAGCGTCCTGTGGAAGTCGCCGAGCATCAGGGAGTTCATTTGCGAGATCACGATCATCCATAACTCGCTTGGAAGCCACGTGAACCTTGATAATAACTCGCTCGCACACTCATATTGCAAATTGTGCACGCGTTTCATTTATGTCTTATTGTGTACTATACAAGCTTTACACACACTCCGGTACATACACATATGTGCACTCATATCCTCTTTAAAAATGCAAGCACTTTTTTGTTCTAACAAGTACCTAATTGTTTGTACGCCACAACTCAGCAAGTGTAAGTACAGCATCCACGTTTTTTTCATGTTCACGCACTCCAGCCATACCAACCAATACATTCGCAGCTTCTTGGTCATTTGAATTAGCCGCAGCGAGATTAAGCAATACATTCGCAGCTTTTTCGTGATCTCCGTGATTGGAATTCTCGGCAGCCAGAACTTGCAACGCATTCGCAGCTTCTTTCTCATTTGTTTTACTTGCTACGAGGGCCAATCCAAGCAATGCTCCCGCAACATGTTCACGATCGTCATCCACTTCAGCCACTTCATTCAATATTTGTTCAGCTTGAGGATGATCCATTTGAACTTGTATTTGCACCGGTTGTTTACTACCTGACTTTGTCTCAGCCATTTGCATTAACGCATTTGCAGCAGCATGATAATCGCTCTCAATCATTGTTTTCCAAAAACGTGCAGTTCGGATATTTTCAATAGTTACGACTCGACCTAAAAATAGTTCGATGAACTCCTTAATTACGCTCTCATCTGTCACATTAAGAGTACCCCTCTCACCCAAATTTGCAATAAGACTACGCTGAGAACCTTTGGACCAGGGTTTTCTTGACTTACACTCTTCACAGCCAGCCTTGACTGGAGATTTTAATTTGCCGTCTTCCCATTTGAGTTTGGCGCACAGGCACCTGCCAAACCCACCATTCGGACAATCAAAACATGTTGATTTTTGGCTGCCTCCGTGCGGACACAATGACGATCCTCCACATTGAGGACAATTTGATGTCAGTGTACCACATGGACAATATCCTCTTTTTCGGGGAGTTAATGGGAGTTGATTGGCGTGTTGTGCTGACGACCCAGCTTGTTCATTAGCGTTGTTATCACCACTGTTGTTTCCTGCATCATTTGCGTCTTGTGCTGACGATCCAGGTTGACCATTGCTGTCGGTGGCGCCGTAAATACCCCGGAATTTCATGCGTCCTTTTTTCATGCCGCTCCTTGAGTTTCGACGCACCGTACTGTTTTTATGACTGCGTCGGGATTTGGATCTGAACGAAAGTTCTCTTCTTTGTACACCGAAATCGAATCGCGTGCCGGAGTACTTGCGATTACTATTTCCATAATTACCATAATCCTTCCTACTCTTCCTCTTTTTTTTAGATTTGCCACGACGCGAGTACGTGCTACGACCGAAACTACGACTCATTCGTGGCATTTGTGCGTTTAGGACCTGGTGATTCGGTTATAATGATATATTTCGAAAAAAAAACGACGATCCAGACACACGTTTTTCTTCAAATTCGAATCTTGGTGATATCATAAACTGCACTCATAAATTCGTCGAGTACCGCTCGCTGCATATGTACGATGCGTGCATACAAATTGTGTTTGAGACGCACGAGGACGTCGGTACGCACGTGGCCATACGATCTTGCGTACCGCATGCTCAGATCGTCACATAATTTGGTGAATTCGACGGATCGTCGTACCGACGGTTTGAGCACTCGTAAGTTGACTCGCTCGTCAATGAAGATGCGTAATTCAGTCATTAACTCGTCGAGCGATCTGTTGTACACCTCGATCGGTATGTCATTTGCGTCGTACTTGGCCTTGATCTTTGTGCACTCAACATTCAGCTTCGTCGTCTTCTCCACAACTGCCTTGTGCAATGCCGAGACGTACTCTGCCCACTCTCGAATCACACGTTGCATATATTCACGTGCGAGTACACACGTCGCATCATTCATCGTACGCAGCTTCTTCACAATTGGGTGAGAAGGGAGGTCGAATGCGCGTGTCGACACGTCCACATTGACACCTCCACCATTGTTTGACGCCGTCGTCGTCATTGTGCATTCGTCATTCAGTGCTCGGCGACGATCGCCGCGTCCTCGTCGCTTGAGCTCGCGCAGTTGTGGAGTTGCGTCGCGTGCACTCTGGCGACCGAGTATGACCGATTCAATCACACTTACCATTTGTGGCACGATGTACTCGAGAGAAATGAAGAGTGTCACACTGAGTCGTAAGTCCACGCTCATACCTTACCTCACGAGATATTGCAACATACCACACATTATCTCAAAGTCGTCCTCCACGTCCATTTCCACTTTTTCCGCGTTCACGTTCACGTGCACTTACACTCTGTGCTTTTATTGCTGACGCCGCAGGTGCCGCCACACTTTGCTTTCTTTCGTCGAAATCTACCTGCCAATTACGAATCATATTGTTAGTCTGGTCCTGCATTGTCATCCCAGGTGATGTGGGATCTGCGACAACCCAGTAATTAATATGTTTTGGTACCTTGTGCCCATTGTACGCATGCCTATCTTTACGCCATTCTTTTGGTGGCATTAGGTTCTGCGACTGATCAAGTGCGATTTGGGCAGTCGACTTTGCAATTGCAGAATATGCCAATGCCTCGTCCTTCTGTCCCTGAAGTGCAGATTTCATTGCACTGAGTGCTGCGGCCGTGCTATTCTTTGCCGCAACTGTCGCGGCATTTACTGTGACTGTCGCTGCGGCGACGGAGGGAGGAGGAGATACTAATGCAGGTGCAGACGTTACCTGCGTCTTTGGTGCAGACGTTACCTGCGTCTTTGGTGGCAGCGACGACACACTTTCTCTCTGCGGAGCCAACGTCGACGATACTTTTATTGTAGTCTTGTCCACCACTTTCTGCATCGCCTCCTTCTCTTTTTGCAGAGCGGCAGTTTCCAAATTCTTCACATCCTCCCTCGCTTTTTTCAACGTATTCGATGCGTTTCGAGCTGCTGCATTCGCAGTCGCAGCCAAGTGAGTTGCGGCGGCTACTTCTACCACAGTGAAATCGTCGACCACATGACCAACTAAGCTCTTCACTGAAGCGTACACTGTATTGTATGCAGCACTGACCTCGCCCGAGATAATGTTTTTGAGTGTGCTCATCGACTCGCCGATGAGCGTCTCGTCGGACGTCGCCTTCACTCCTCTTCCTTGCTTTGACGTTTTACTATTTACAACTTGTTTCGTGGCGGCGGTGGAAGTAGGAGTGGTCTTACGGATATATGCCATGCGAAAGTAGTACAGTGCGCACCCACACGTGATTGCAAAGACACTTATAGATGTTGATAGGAGCGCAATCTCCCACGTATTCAAATCGTCGGCTGCGACGAGTGACATGCATGTCGTCGTCAATAAGAAGAATTGGTTGTGCATGTTGAGTTGTGTGGATTATTTGAGGGTTGTACGACTCATTTTTTTGCGTGTCGTCCGACTCGACCCTGCGCCCACTTGTGTGTTAGCGACATTATTTTAGTGACACTACATGAAACAGTTAATACGTACGTTCCATGGCAGTCGTTGAAAATGTGTCGATGCAAAGATTCGAAGTGAGAGAAACCGTGCTGAACATCCTGCGCGACGCAGTCTTGTACTCTGCACTCGTTGCTGTAGGTGGGAGTTGGGCTACGTTCATTCGTGAATCGTCGCTCCTCCTCATCCCTCAAGGATTCGGTGGCGAGGTTGTTGCGGTAGTGTTCACTACATTTGTCGGAGCTGCAATTGCGATCGTCGCCGGATTGTCGATGTACTACCACATGGAATATGACGAACCGAGTGTGGTGGAGAAGACGACGCCAGCACACCTTGATTCAAAGGTCACCATTTTGATGAGAGATACGATCACGTCCAGGGCCATGCGTCCAAAGGGAATGATCGTGCCTGAGCGCCGTCATCGTGAACAACAAGACGCGCGTCCTGTGTATACCAACAACCGTGAAGCGAGTACTCAGCCAACTGCACACACACATACAGAGAGAACGGGGCACCGACGCATTTACAGTGCACGTCGTAATTCGTCGTCGTTGTAGTATGTTTCGTGTACCGGTTAGAATGAGAATGTGCTTGCGTTTTTAATGAGCTGAAGGCAGGACTAAGCATACATCAGTCCAAAGCAAGTATCGAATCAGGTAATAATTGCATCATTTGTAGTACTGTACCGTATAATGTACGTTCATAACTTCCGGTACAAGACAGAATTCATACGCTCATAACACAATATTTGCGTCCCTCTGATAATAGGAGTGCAATCATGTCCGCAAAACTCAGCAAGTGGTCACTGAAACAAGCGTACGATATCAAGAACACTGTGTGGGACAACAACGAACGTCACGAAGAGGAAGAAGAAGCGACAACACGAACTAATTCATCGTCGTGGTTCTCATCTTCATCGCCGAGTCACGAAGCTGAAGAAGGAATATCTCGAATTGATCCATCGTTGTGGTTCTCTCCCCCTTCACGCTCGTCTGGAAGTTTCTCGCCTGCATCGTCGAGTCAGGAACAGTGCATCTTGATGAATTACGTCAGTTACGACTCGATTAATAAATATGCTGATCAGGAGTACGATAAGTGGAGGCGTGTACACCCGGAAATCAACTACTCGAACAATTCGTACTGCAACTTACAAAAATGGGTCGAGCATGTCGACGTCGAAACACTTGCTTGGATGCTACAGAACACACCAAAGGGCGTCACTACGCACAAAGACTACAAGTTCAATCCTTACACTGCGAATGCGTGCGACGAGACTCAACTCCAAGCAAAGTTGACGTACGAGTTCAAGTTTACTGCGTGGCAGCGTCTGAGCATGGCACACTGGTCGAATTTTCTGTTTGACGTTACTTCGGAAGTGTTTGTCGATGTAAGGGACATCACCCAGACCACATCCAAGATACCCATGCAAGCACAGTACACTATGCTCAAAGGTTCGTTCCCGGACGTCGGTATTATCGATTTACCAACTGCATCCGGAAAGACTGCATGGTCGTGTTGCGTCGGGTTCTTGGCGGTAAGGAGCGACTATTTTCCGTTGCTCGTCGAGCAGTACCGCATGAAGAAATTGAACACCATGCTCCAGGGATTGCCGGAAATGTGTGTGGCTCGGATGGTCTTGATTGCAACTGCGGCGAATACGTACGATCATTACGTTAATACAGTTCACGGCTTGATTCCTGAGTTCAAACGACTGGATCCCGCATCTAAATTTGTCCTGTGGCTTGGTTCTCAAAGGAATTACTCCATCAAGGCTGCGTCCGAGCACAATTCGTCAATTATCATCTTCTGGATCGTGCCCGTCAAGCAAGTGAATGCAGTTCTGCGTGCAACGCCTGGAGTCGCAGTTGCTGTGTGCATCATGGACGAATTCACCATCGACACTCCGAGGGAGAAGTCTATGACTGCAAAGTCTGCAGTGGTGAAGCACATGATCACTCAAGCGACGCCGCAAGCCCTCGTCCAAGCAACCAGAGGGAACGTCACGTGGCTCAAACACCTGTTTCGTGGTACGATCACTCCACCAAAGGATATTTATCGTTACATCGTCAACCACGAGTTCAAGAAGGCACGGGAGGCATGCGAACAATTGTGCACGCTCGACCTCTGCACAATGAGTGCATATCGCAAGGTCATTCGTAACGAGTTGCGTCAGCTAATGCCGCCAGGACTGGACATTTACTTCGTGTACAGTCGCAGGATGACGCTATCTGCTCACCTCGCCAAGTCGTCGACCGAATTAGTGCCACTCCGGCTTCCGGAAGTGCTTCTTCGAAGCATTGCGAATGCAGTGTGTGCACCTTTGAAGGAGGCGGCAGACGAATTTAAGGAGTCATTGAAGAATGTCGACCACGCTCGTGCAATCATAAGCGCACTCGAGAAACTCTTGTCCACATACGAACCTCGTCTCATTGAAGGCAATTCTAATGTCAGTCGACTTATGGAGCGTATCAACGAATTCACTGTCGCGTGTCCCATATGCCTCATGGGCGATCGCAGCACACTTCGTGCATTTGGATGTTGTGGCTACTGCATCTGCGACGACTGTTTCGATCGATGCGTCAACCAATGCCCGTTCTGCCGTACACCCATCGAACTCGTCCCAAAGTCGGCAGAGGATAACGAGTCTGATCCAACGACGTCCGCAAATGCTCAGCAACTACAGGATGGCATGATCACGTACCCTGAAGCTGCTGAGTCTATTATGAACAGTGGGGATAATTTTGCCTCCAGGCTCACGCACTTTGTCTCCACTCGATACAATCATGGGTACAATCTGACCATGTGCTTGCACGTCCTTCGTGAACACTCGTTCAATCGCATCCTCATTCTGATCGAATCTTCGTACTACTACCAAACCGACATGTTCTCCTTCTCGTCCGCGTTCAGTGTCGAGAATCTCAGTGGAGTCACCAATATCGACATTCGCCGCATCGACGACATCATGTCGGGTCGCGGGACGGAGTTTTCCAATATCAAGCGTAGGTTCGATACGACTAATGATACACCCATGGCACTCTTGTCTTACGGCATGGATCCTAACATACTTGTTGGCACAAACTTTGATTATGTGGACGCCATCGTCACACTCGGGGATCTCCCGCTCCACAATCTCACTCAAGCATTGGCTCGCACATTTCGACCGCGGGCGTCGCGCGACAACTCGAAATCGATTGTGATGATCAAACTTCATCACTGAGGCATTATCTTTGCGTGATTTGAAGCCAAAGCCCCCCTCTCTCGTTCCTCAACATACCAAAAGGAAAGAACAACAAAAAAAGAAAGAAGGAGTGCGCGAGAACAATGCTTGCACGAACAGAAAAATACGCGATTGTCGCAATCCGTGACAGTGTCAAACATGACGCTGTGAGCATGAAATGTGAATGCACAAACGTACGCTTTCTTGCGCAGTAGTACAACGTGTGAAATTTCAAGTAGTTCCTTGGACTTCAAAAGTAGGCATATGATTCTCATTGTCTGAGAGGATACGGCTGGGTGAGTTGCAACGTACTGCTCGTGCCATTCACTTGTGCAGCAGCAGCACCAGTGTCCTGCGAAACGTAATGCAAATTAGATAAGTCTTTGTTATTTACCACATCGTAGAATGCAATGATCATCCTCGTTGTCTCACGAAGTCGTGTAGGATCACATGCTCGCACAATAAATATAAATAAGAAAAGTGCAACTACGCCTCCACAAGTAATTGCGATAATGGTGGTCTCGGTGAATGGACGGAACTCGGACGGTGTTGGTGGGCTATTCGCAGATGGAGGAGGAGGAGGTGGGGGTGGAAGGATTGATGGAACGTACGCTCCGTCCAGTCCAAATGACACACGACCATTCTGAAAGTCGAATAAAGTAGCAAATTTTCGCATAAATACTTGACCAAGAACCATATCAAAGTTGCCATTCCCGCTTGTAGACTGCACTGCAAGAATACATTTGCCATATACTCGTAGCGTGTAGTCCGAGCCAGTGAGATTAAATATATTGCCGTTGACCTTCAGATACATTGTGGGTAATCGCTGTGCATTACAATCGTCGTACTTATATATGAGGGGATAAGTGCTGTATGTGGTAATACCTTTCATTGACGCGAGCCACGCATTAAACGTGCTGGGATCTAATAGTAAGAACGACGTACCACTATCGAGAATTGCAGAGTGACTTCCAAACGATTTCAAGCTACCTATAGTAACGTCATCAATTCGGATCTGCCAGTATGTTTTCAGTGTAAGTGGGACTGAGACCATATTCCCAATAATCTTTGACGTGTCTATGCCTCCGAGATATAAAGTTGCACTACTCAACAAGAGTGCATACTGTGTAATATTCAGTTTTTGCAGCAGTGGAGTTGCCACATTTAGCAGGGACGGGCTGGCGTAAGCAAGGAGTGAAGGGTACGCACAACCAAATAGACCGTCGGATATCGTGTATGCTTGAAACGACGACACGCTCGTTGCCTGGATAAAATCAGCTCTCGATGCAGTAAATGATCCGATCTTAATAATGTCCGAAGACGTCACTCCTGAAACTATTCCACTCCCGTAACTCAACATAACAGATCTACTTCCTGCATTTGAGAATGTCGACGACTTTGACGAGTCGTATAATTTGTGCGCACCGCAAGTGACACACTTTGTCGAATCAATCCACAGTGCGGACGATCCAGTATCAATTAGTAGATTGAATTCTTGTGGCGGAGTTCCGATTTGGAAGGTTACGTAGTACTCTACTTGAAGACTGTTCTGAATGTTGATCTTCGAGATTGGCAACGTCGTCAACATGCGGTGATTGTGCGACGATAATGTGTAGGAATGTACGGTGACCACATATACCAGTACGAACAGTGTTGATAGTAACATTCGTATCAATGAATAGTTGATGATACTCCTTGAAACAGACCGTTACGATACTCAGTCTGAAAATAATTTCTTGTGTTCCACTTCTGTATGTACGTTTCGTAGATGTACGAATAGTTAGTCTATAAAAGTGCTTGCATTTATATTGAGACAAAATCAAATAAGAAAGTGAAAAACGAATCAAAAAGAAGAGGAAGTCACCTCATTCGCAGTACTCTCAAAGCAAAATGTCGTACGTCATGACCGCCAAGCCGTATGGATCCAAGGGTCGCCCGTCGTCGTTGTCTATATTCATTGCCGAGAAGTCGCATGGTACATTCACTCCGAAGTTCAACATCTGCAACTTCAAGAACGTGGAGCTCAAGATCGACGGCATGCCAAGTGAAATGCCGCCTGCTCTCAAGAAAGGCCTTGAACAAGTGCAAGCATGCGTTGCACATAAAGGCGAGGCTCGCTCACTGCCCAATCTCCGATTCACGATCGATACATACGAGGACAACGTGGCACACATATTCAAGCTGAATGAGATAATGGGATTCGTCTACGATACTAACACGGGCACGCATCTCTCGCACGACACGTACTCGTACAGGATGGTCCAAGACGGCCTCATCGGCACAGTTCCATTCACGGCTTGCTCGGTGATGGCCCGCAAGAACAACATTTGGCACACGTCGTACTACCCTTCGCATCAGAAGGACGCGCAAATGGATCTCAGTCTGTCTGCATACATGGACCCGAACTGCGTGAATGAGTCGCATGTTGTGAAGCCACTCAAGTGGAAGATGTGCAAGCATGAGTAGACTCGAGGAATGAGCAAGCACCAAAAGTAGCATGTGTGCAGACTCGGCAATTGCAGTACCGGACAATTTGAATATACGATAGTGATAGCGAGCATAGTAGAATGACGCGGGAACATCATATTAATTGATACAATTGAAGAATCAAATCTCGTATGCGCTCAGTATTGTTCACTAATTGTGGAGTGAGCAAATCCTCAGTTGGAGAAAACTTGGCACATGTGGGATTCTCAATACACATGTCTACTTCCTCCTCAGCCTCGGTCCGAGCTTGTAGTGGCGCGAGTGACCCACGTTCCTCCTGTATAGAAGAAGGTGGTGGAGGAAAAGGATATGCTGAAGCACGTTTGTACATTTCGACCACGCAGTCCCACGGTAGAACGGCATATGCACACGACCGATTACGAGCGAACACGACACATGGTGTCGAATCAACATGTTTATGTGCATTCGAAGATGCTTGCTCCAGAGCTTGCCACACGTTGAGTCGTTCCACACACTTGCACTCGATAGAGAGTGGAAGGCATGCACGAGCGCGAGGTGACATTAGAATGTCCTCTCCCTGTGCTCCCATTGACGTGCTTCGTACGTCGTCGTGAGTGAGATGTGGGAATGCGTCAATTATGGAACTCACGATTCGTTGTTGGAACCTCCGACCTTTGCTTTTACAGGACTGAGGTTTCATTACGATCTGTGACCTGCTTTGCTCTAACTCTAACAAATATGTATATGTGTTTGTGTGTACGGGAAGCGAAAACTGATGTGTCAAAATATCGGCTTGACGAAAGATCTTGCAACGATGTTATTGAGATCTTTTGTTATAATCAAAACGTGTAAAACGATTATTATTTGTAAATTTTGTCATTTGAAAAAGCGGAATTATAGGTGCATTGCTTTCAGTTATTGATTCTTGTATGCGCGTTTGTATAATTATTCTAATTTGTACTTTTTGAATAAATTGTATAATAAACCAATCCTTTGCACTCACATAAAAATTATTTAATTGATGTTGAACGCAATTATAAATTAATTCAAGCGTCGAAAACCTATTGTGAGGAATTATGTGGACTAAGATAGTGATATACAGTGCATTAAAAGCAAGTACTGATGACATTGTATTTTTATTATGTGTCGAAATTATTTTTTTATCATTTGTTACACCTGTATTTGTAATTGCACAGGTTAGAAACGATAATTTATCAAATACACTGATTGTATCATCTACAATATTTATGACATGGATTCGATTAACATAATGTATTATGTTCTCTGCAGGAAAGCGCTCTACAAAAATTTGTTGAATAACATTTCTAATAGCATCTTTATCTCTTTTAAAAGTGATTACATTGTACAATTCTTGTTTATGTGTATCATGATCAATCCACTGGACAATAACATGTTTTATCTCTAAATTAGTCAATAGATTAATTTTACGAGCGAGATGTTCTTTGCGTAAAATATTAGTCGTACGATTGAAAACAGGAATGCATGTATCGAAATAAGTATTTAGAATTGTATCTTGAGCGTTATATGGAAGCTCAGAAAAAATGTCTTTCGTATACGAAGATGCATGTGCTGTACTCCTGTAATTCATGCTGAAAGTAGTATCGTTATCAGACAGATTGTTACGTTTAAGTAAGGTATTTTAGTCTTCCTTATAATTAATGAATTTTGAAAAAAAATGCCGCATATTTTACAACATGCCTTGAAAAAACGTATTGAGTTGTTCAGTTTACCTTATGCGACCTGTGCACACGTGCCCTCGCCTCGGCTTCCCACACTTCTTACATATATTCTTCGATTCTTTGCCCTGCATTCGCATCTTACGTGCACTGTCGAGCCGTATCCACCTGTTGCGTATTGACGACAGGGTTCGACCAGGTAATTTTTGAGTGATGCGTTTCCACTTCTGTCCCGAAGTACGAACGAGATCGATGATTGCCGTGTCTTCTTCCAAACTCCATGATTTCATATTTGGACGCCGCCCTCCTCTCTTCTTTTTGACGCGTTCCGTAGTTGATGATTGAGGTGCACTTGATGACGGTGCATTTGAGGATTCAGGATTGTTTGAATCGTGATTGTAAAGAGGAGCTCCAGGTGAAGTGAAGAAGTTATTCTGTTTGTAATATTCGTGTAATTTAGATCGTCGTTGTTGTCGAGGAACAGATGACATGTGTTGTGAGATTGACGTAATATGAATCTTTTTTTTTTTGAGATTTTTGGCAAACAGATCCTTCATATTGTGGTTGGTTTTTTTTAAAAAACTAAAACATAAGACAGATTCATCC
>Ga0007791_10000140_pt1 | contig 19500 bp, 22 predicted proteins | sample CryBogmetaGMA05M_FD_60368 | JGI IMG/M metagenome (GOLD analysis project Ga0007791, IMG submission 60368) | Freshwater microbial communities from Crystal Bog, Wisconsin, USA - MA0.5M | ecosystem: Environmental > Aquatic > Freshwater > Lake | place: Crystal Bog, Wisconsin, USA | collected 2009-07-06 | reverse complement strand
CGGTGGCAGAGAAGCTCGACTCCATCGCTCCTCGCCCCGGCAAGAAGGCTGCCGCCACGACGCCCGCAGTCGCCACGCCCGAAGCCACGCCAGCTGCCCCGGTTGCAGAGCCTGCCGCCCCGGCCGCGCCCAAGACTCCGGTACGCCGCGGTCGCAAGGCTGCCGCCGCCGTTGTCGAGAGTGCTCCGAGCGATGTGACGGCACGCCCGGTCGAAGCAGAGCAGGCACCGCAGGAGTGGGCGCTGGACGGTGAGTCGTTCGTTGACGACCCGGCAGACAAGATCAAGACCGAGACGCCAGCCACGGCACGGGCCGGGTTCGACGGCACCGATGTGTACGAGGGCGACGAAATCCCGCACTGGGGAGAGCACTCGGACATCTCGGGCGTTGGTGCTCACTCCGACATCTCCCATATGGGCGATGCCACCGACATCTCGCGAGTCGGGGATGCCACTGACCTTACTGGCACCGGACGATCCAGCGCCGTTGACCTCCGCAATCAGGGCAACCACAGCAAGTGGGCACCGCAGCCCGCGACTGCTGCAAAGGCCACCCCGTCGTCGCTCGGTGACTCGCTGACTCCCAACCAGCGTCGGTTCCTCATGGCCGCTGTTCCGGCCACGGGCCTCGCTGCCATGCTGGCGATGCGTGGTGGTGGCTCGCAGTCGGGAGCCAACGGCGATGTGGGCGGGGTTGTCGCTCCTCCTTCAGGCCCGACTGCCGGTGGTGCAGCTGGCTTCTCGGATGCGGAGCTTGATGTGGCAGCTGCGGCTGGCAAGCAACTCGACCGCATTCGTCAGGCTCGCGACAGCATGCAGGGCATGCCCGGCTTCATGTACAGAGACACGAGAGGGATGTGATGGATATCCGCGAACTGATTGCACAGAGGAACGCTGCGTACCCGGCTGCTGGCCTTGCCGAGGTCGGCTGGGGTGCGCCCACTGCTCCTCCCAAGGAAACTGTGCGCACCGCGGATTACCGCAAGGGACGCGACGACGTTGGCGGCGGGCCTCGAACTGCCGATTTCAAAATCGGGCGAGACGACGTTGCCGTTGGGCCTGCCGTCGTGCAGGTGGGTAGCCCCAAGCCGCACGCAACGGAAGTCAGCTCTGGTGCGCCCGAGGCGGCGGAGCACTTCGATCCGATGGCCGGTCACCCCGGATACCAGAAAGACCCGCACGGCTTCTGGTTGGCAAACTTGGGAAGCCAAGAGTACATGAACGGCAGGAACGCTGGCATGCCGCACGAAGCGGCAAAGCAGCATGCGATTGCGAAGACTCGTGGAGCAGCCCAGCAGAATGGGTGGGATGTGCCGGAATGGGCGAGTGACAAGCCCGCAAGGCAGCACGCAACGGGCATTGCCGAGGTCAGCTGGGGTGATCCGCAGCCCGCCACCACGCCTGCTCCCAAGCCCGCCCCTCGCGCCGCTGGCCCGATGACCTTCACAGACAACACCGGCCAGCACTCCACGACGGGTCACATCACCGCCTTCGATCACAAGAACGGCGTGGTGCGGATCAAGAAGGAGAACGGCAACCACACGAGCGTGCCGCTCGAACGCCTCAGCCCCGAATCGAGGGAGCAGGCTTACGCCACCCTCTTCTCCAAGCAGACCCTCGGCGGCGAGCTTCGCCCCGACCTCGTGACGCACGCCAAGTCAAAGATCAGCAAGCCCATCGACCGGGCCACTGCGGTCGCAGCACAAGTCGTGCAGTCCACCAAGCCAGCAGCTGCCAAGCCCGCTCGCCAGAGCATCCCGTCCGACCCGATGGATCGTGGCGTGGCGGCATTCGATGCAGTGCAGGCAGACACGGGCGGAGACTTCAACGAATCAGTGCGTGCGTATGCTGGCGAGTTGATCGCCTCTGGCGTGCAGCCCGAGGAAGCCAACCGCCGTGCGGTGAAAGTCGCCATGGAGCACGGCCGACGCCGGGCGGTGGCAGCGCACGACGCCGCCCAGCAGCCCGCACCCCAGCCCTCGCCCACTTCCGCTCCGGGTGTGGGCACGAACCGCCTGCCGGATCGGGACGCACCTCCGGGTGGCGAAACTCCTACCGGCCGGTGGGCACGCCTCAATGGTCGCGATCCCGGCTTCGTATCTGGTGGCCTGACCGATGCCGTCGCTCGCCAGCGGATGCGTGAAGAGGCAGAAGCAGCCCGCCGTGCGGCCGAGCAGGAAGAGCACTTCAAGGCGATTGGTGCCAAGTACGGCCCCGAGAACGAGGCTCTCGCCCGCGAGTCCTTTGCCCGCACCGGGGCCATCGACTTCCGCGCAGTCCAGACCCCGCACGAGCTTGCTAAAAACGAGGAGGCCAAGCGGCTGGAGTGGGCTGCCCGCAACGGAGACGAGGAAGCCAAGCGAACCATACAACTCCGAAACCAGCAGGCCGCGGAGCGCCGTAAGGAATGGAGAGAGCGGGTCGCAAGTGCACCCGGTGCCGCGGAGCACCGGAGGCGTGAGGCCGACGCCATGAACACTTGGGTTCAGCGCTCGATGGAGAAGGCCGGGAACATGGGGCCAGCCATCGACAGGCGGATGGCGATGGGAACGCCAGAGGCTCAGGTCGCTGCACTCCAGACGCTGTCTCGCCTCGACCCGCAGAACGCCCACGTTTACGCACATCAGGTGGCATCCATCATGGGTGCCGAGAAGGCTCGCCACGAAGCCGAAGCAGCTGCGTCCATTGCCCGCGGGAAGCAGGGGGCGGATAAGCCAGCCCCATCTGCCTACGCCCGCGATTGGATGGATCGCAACAGCGGCGGTGCCATGAGCTTGGACGAAAAGCAGATCAGCCTGCAAGCTGACCTCGAAGCTCAGGGCGTGGATCGCGAGACGGCACAGCAGCAGTCGAAGCAGGCGGTGGACTCGCATGTCTTCAACGGTGCCGCCCGTGGGCACATGACGCCCGACGTTCGCCAGCACCTCCGCAACATGATCGCTCAGATCGACCCCGCTACGGGCGCACCCAAGATGGTGGCGCAGCCGAATGGCGGGGCAGCTGTTCCGGCGGTGCCGCTCACTCGCGAGCAGTTTGCCCAAGAGGCTGCCCTCCGCGGCCTGCACCCGGATGTCGGCGGCAGGCTCTACGACGAGATCACTGAGCAGCCGAGGCCGACTCAGGTCGCCGGTGCAGCACCGACAGCACCGCCGTCAACAGCTGGCGGCATCGGCCCGAATGGTCGCTGGAGTGGCGGCGGGCGCGCACCCGTCCAATAAGCATGTCATTCACTGCCATGCGGACGCTCGGCGGCGGCTCGACCACCGCCGACCTTCCGAAGCTCGATCCTGCGCTCAAGGAATCCATGCTTGCCAAGCTCGGCAGGCAGGGCGGGCAGTTCGTTTCCGACTTGCTGTGGGGGCTGGACACGCCAGCAGCTGCCATTCGCAGCGGCATCGACTACCTCCAAGATGGCGAGTGGAACAACCCTCTCGATGCCGATCAGCGGGTGAGCGGCGAGAAGCTGCTAGAGAACGCCGGGATGCAGGAGGGCACGGGCCGCTGGCTGGCGGGGGCGGCGACCGACATCGTCCTCGATCCACTCACTTGGCTCGGAGGCCCGATGACGGCGCTCGGCAAGGGTGGCCGTGCCGCCAAGGCGGTTGGGATTCTCGATGACGCAGCCGAGGTGGCGAGCCGCAAGCTGCAAGACTCGGCCATCAAGAACGGCACGCCCATCGCCGGTCGGGCGAAGCGCACGCTCGAAGCGATGGACTCGAACATCGATGACTACATCGAGCACTCCTCCAGACCGCTCGTCGGCCAGCGTGCGGCCATGCGGCAGCAGACACTCGAAGACCTGATGGCTGGTGCCGACAAGTCCACCAAGGACGCACTCGATGCGTTCCTGCACAAGAAGGGCTGGAAGTACGATGACATTAAGGGAGAGCAACTCGGAAAGTCATTCGGTGTGGCTGGCACCTCCCTCGCGTTTGATCCGCTTGGCGCAGCTGCGGGCGAAAGGCTTGCTGCTGGCATGGATCGCGTCGGGGAATCGCTCCGCTGGTCGCAGCCCGGTCTTGTGGCGCACTCCCTTTTCAACAAGGCAGTCGGCGGGCAGACCGACGCAATCGCACAGGCAGCCGCCACCCGGATCAACGCCGCTGCGGAGGTGGGTGAATCGCGGGGGCGCAAGCGGGCAGCAGAACTCGCCCACGACCTGACCAACACGAAGATCGATCCGGCCGTCGCTGGCCGCACCGGGATCACCGATGTGTTCTCCCCCGAGGCGGCTGACGCCATCGACCGATACATCGAGGGCGTGGCGAAGACAGCGGGCGATATCGACTTTGTGGAGAACACGCCCGGCGTGAAGGCGTTCGTGGACAAGTGGGGCACCGACGCCGCCGACATCCTCCGCCGCAGCGAGGCCACCGGCCTGCGTGCCCACCAGTTGGATCACGCCTACGGTGCGAACTATCGCCCGTATCAGATGGAAACGCTGCTGGAGCGGTCTGCTGCTGGCAAGAAGGGGAAGACCGCCCTGTTCGACATGGCAACGGGCGACATGCAGAAGCGAAAGAAGTCGCTCCAGTTGCCCGGTGGCATTGACCAGCTGCGGGCATTCAGCCAAGACCCGAGGTTCGTCGGGCTGGGCGATGCGTTCGAGGAAGACAAGCTCGCCAAAGAACTGTTCGATGAGATCAACAATCCGAACAGCGCCTACTACCAGAAGATGGCAAGCTCCCCGGTCGGGCAGGCTGCCGCGTCTGCTGGTGGGCAGACGGCGAACTACTCCAAGGGCAAGGCCCGCCAGCTGGCGAAGTTCCTGCATGGCCTAGAGGTCACGAAGGACGCCGCCGGGAACATCACGAGCGGCCCGGTCTTCGGCAACAACCCGCTCGAAGCTGTGTCCCGGTACACCGTGGGCCGCGAACGAGCCATCGACACCGCCGATGCCGTCATCGACACCATCGCCTCACGCCTTGTCGATGGCCCATCCGGCTCGATCCAAGGCGGCAAGCACATCTCAGCGAAGAACGCATTGTCCCGTGCTGGGCTGCGGTCACCGCTCGATGCCGCCACCAACCTTCGCGGCGGTGCTGCACAGAAGCTGCGGGAGAAGATCGCTGCGAAGCTGTCGAAGACCACGGGGCAGACGGTAAACCCCGACACCATCGACCTCGCGAAGTACTCGATCTCCGAGGACTCGATCAACAACCTCACGCGGATGCACGACTTCTACGCCCAGCCCAAGGCGGTCGAGGGGCTGTCGAAGTACCTCAACGAGTACACGAAAATCTTCAAAGCTCAGGTGCTCACATGGCCCTCGCGGTTCACACGCGATTCGCTCAGTGGGTACGTGAGCAACGCCATCGAAGCTGGCCCAGCTGCCGCCCTCGAAGGTACGGTGCAGGCCGCTCGCCTGCTGAACGGCGACTACGAGAAGGTGCTGCCGTACCTCAAGAAGATGCCGCTCTACGCCAACCTCCAGACCGACGAGGAGGTTATCAAGCAGTTCCTCCTCGACTCGGCGGAGTCCAAGATTCTGCGTGGCGGATCGATCAGCGATGTGATGGCTGGCGACCGCACTGCCTCCTCGATCCAGAAGCTGCTGCCGGGGCAGACGCCGCAGTCCATGCTCGGCTCTATCAGCTACGACCCCAATCGCTCATGGGGAACGGCGCTGAACCCAGCTGGCGTGCGTGGCGTGGGTGGTCGAAAGGACACGACCAACGCCATCTACAAAACTGGCGAGGCACTGGGCGATTGGACAGACTCGGTCAATCGCATGGCTGGCTACATGGCCCTCCTACAGCAGGCCGTGTCACCGCAAGAAGCGGCTCGCCGCATGGGTGCTGCGCATGTGTTGTACGACAACCTCTCCACCACAGAGCGCCACCTCCGCGACAAGTGGATACCCTTCTACGCATACTCCAGCCGCATCGGGAAGTACGTTGCCGAGAGAATGCTGGAACGGCCGGGTGGTGCCTACGGCCAGATGCTGCGAGTCGTGGACAAGGCACAGCAGACCGACGACGACACGTATGTTCCGCAGACCATGCGTGAGCAGACGGGGTTCGCGATCCCCAAGGAAGTCGGCGCCATCACCGAGGCCATGGGGTTGGGTAACGTGGCGGAGCCTAGCCCCGGCGTGCGGCGGTTCGTCAAGAACCTCGACCTCCCCGGCCTGTCGGTTCTCAACCTGTTCTCCACCGCCAAGACCGGAGGGAAGTTCGACCCTAACGCCGCGGTCGTCAGCACGGTGCAGAACTTCGCACAGCAGCTGGCACCGCACCTGCGCACGGGCATCGAGGCCGTCACCCAGCAGGACATGCACACCAAGCGCAAGCTGGGTGAGGTGCCCAGTGAAATCGACACCATCCTCGGGGCGCTCACTGGCAACGAAGACTTCCGCCTGCCGACGATGGTCAACACCGCCGTGGACATGGCTGCTCCCGGTGCCAGCCGCGTGCTCAGTCTCGGCAGGCAGGTGGCCGACCCACGCATCGAGAACGTCGGCGCTCGGATCGGGCAGGCTGCGTTCAACCAGATCAGCCCGGTTCGCTTTGGGTTGGTGGACGAGAAGCGGCAACGCAACGACGCCATCCGCCAGCTGGACGAGGAGCTTGGTCGCACGCCGCAGGCACGCACCATGGAGATAACCTCGATCTCGAAGGAGGACTTCGCCAAGCTGTCGCCCGAAATGCAGCAGTACTACATGCTCCGGCAGCAGCTTCAGAAAGAGAACCGTGCGGCGGCGAAGAAGAAGTCCGACGCCAAGGTCAGGGCCGCTCGCTTCAGTGGGTTCTCGGCTCGGACGGCGATGCTTCAGTGAGGGCAGAGCAACATCCCTCGTCATCTCCTCCTCTCGCTTTCGCTTGAGGGGAGGCGACCACCTGTTTCATCGAAGCCCAGCCACCGAGCGTCTGACTTCTCGGCTCGCCCCACACGCTCTTTTGAGGAGATGACTTTATGACCGGGACGTTGTTGCAATGCTGGATCGAGTACCAGCCCGTTGCCCGGCTTTGCCCAGTGCCCGCTGGGCGGCGTGTGTTGTAGAGCGTTGCTGACAACCTCCTGCGATCCGTAGGGATGCCGTTCTTTAGGCTCGCGCTTTTGGTTTCACGATGGCGGATGCTGCGAGTAGATGAACCGCACCCTACGATTCTCCATGCAACGTCAATGGTTCTCCTCGCTTGTTTTTTCAACTCAATCAAGCAGCGGGGCAGACGGCATGTCGGCCATCATCTGAGTGAAATCACAGTAGTGCTTCTCGAATAGGCCGGGCGTCCGATGACCAAGCACCTTAGCTCCTTCGCCCTTCTTCGCGATCTCTGCGTGAGTCGCTGCCGCACGCCTCAGCCATTGAGAGCGGCCCTGATCCAAGCCAACCTTTTTGAAGTGCTTGGAAATGTTGGCGAATGCCCACCGCCGGGAGATCGCCCAGCTGAACACTGTGCCGTCCGGTGATAGCTCCGCTAGCTGCGACAGGAGCATGCTCGTGCGGGCACTGACGCGGCGCACGGTCGGCTCGCCGGTCTTGTTGGCGACCAGCGCCACGCCGCCGGGCACCAGCGAGGACTCGCGCAGGTGGTATGCGTCACCAAATCGGATTGCCGTCTCGTAGCACAGCCGCGTCCATGCCTCCATCCACAAGGCGATTGGGCATCCGCTGTTTCGGAAAGTGCCTGTTTCCCGAAAGAAATCGAAATCAGAAAAACGCTTGACCGCCTTGGTACACTGATCGCGAGAGAAAGCACGAACGACCCTGCGAGGCACCTTGACCTTCGGCAGATTCCTGATCGGGTTGGTGATGCTGCCGATCTCGATTCCGAATTTCCAGATTGTGATTGCGGTTCTTCGTTCACTGTGTAGACTGACAGCCCCCAGCCCAAGCGTTCTCAAGGAGGAGAGCCAGTGCGACACCCGCTCGCCATCAATGTTGATGCAGCTGATCCCCGCTGCGTCCATCTTGCGGGCGGTTCTTCTGACGTTCGCCGCGTAGCCGCGAGAGATGTCCCGTTGCTTGCAGTAGTCCTCGGCAACGTCTATCATCCGACCACCACCTGAACATCTGTACTTCAAATAGTTAGATTGACCGGAGAGACTACCCTTGCCAGACGAACTCGCAACCACCACAATGCACACTCCCAATTCGGGGCGTAGCTCAGTCTGGCTAGAGCGCTACGTTCGGGACGTAGAGGTCGCAGCTTCCGAGCAGGCCACCGCCACTGTTGGGAATCCCCTGATCCTTCGGGGGCTGCCCAACGCGGTCTACCACGCCCGTCGTGAGTACTCGAAAAGCCCCCTGTGGGCTTTCCGACATCACGGCCCGGTGTGGTTCCATGAGCAATACATTGCTCGCTCGCATTCTGCGTATACGAGTACCTCCCTCGCAAGGGGTACACTCGTTCACCTCTTCTTCGAGCTTGGCGAGGCTGAATTTAAGCGTCGAGCGGTCGCCGTCCCCGAGAGATTCGTAACCTCCAGCGGGACACTTTCCTCAAGCAAGGACGCGAAGGCGTTCTTTGCCGACCATCCCGCCGACGCCATCCTCGTCTGCCCCGCCGACGCCGCGGTCATCGCGGGCATCTGGCAGCAGGCGCTCGCGAACGCTGCCGTCCGCGAGATCATCGAGTCGATCTGCGAGCACGAACTCAGCTGCGTCTGGAAACGCGAGGACGGGCACGAACTCCGATGCCGCTTCGATGCGATCACGCACGACGGGCGGCTGATCGATTGGAAGACGACCCGTGAAGCCCGACCGCTGGAGTCGTGGCAAAGCACGGTGATCGAGCACGGCTATCACTACCAAGACGCCCTCTACCAAGAGGGTGCACAGGCGTGCGGCATCTCTGACCAGCCGCTGACTTTCGTCTGCCTTTCCACGACGCCCTCCTATCAGGTGCAGGCCGTCACTCTCCCCGCTCGCCTCGTAGACCCGTGCCACGACCAGATCACTGAAGACCTCGAAGAGATCGCTCTCCGCAAGGAGATGAACAACTGGTTGCCGGATGGCTACGGCGAGGTGCGTGAACTTGTGTTTCCAGAGTGGGCCTATAGGAGGACTGAGAAGTGATCGTCCCCGAGCGCATCAACAGGCAGGGGAGGTGTGTTCCCTCCTTCCAGATTGACGAAGCGTTTGCCGCGCAAGTGCTGGCCCACAGGTGGTCAGACACCAGCTATCGCCGCGGCCTGCGGTACATGAAATCGAAGGTGGATGGCCGCGACGTTTTGCTGCACCAGTATGTCTGGCAGTTGGCGGGTCGCGCGTTACCTAAGCACCCGTATTCCCTCGACCATGTCAACCGCGACCAAGCCGACAACAGGTTATCCAACCTGCGGGCTGTTTCTTCGAGAGTTCAGAAGCTGAACCGCGGCGCTCTGTCGTCGAAGAGGAGCGACCTTCCGAGGGGCGTGACGAAAGTTGTTCACCGCCGCGGCAGCCGCGTGCACGGCAAGTACCGCGCCACCATTCGGCTGACCCTCGGCTACTTCGACACGCCAGAGGAAGCATCGGCTGCTTACGAGCGATTTGTTGCAGAGAGGATCGAAATAGAAGTCACCAAGGAGAGCGCAAATGTCTGAGAAGGAAGTCACCGACATCGATGGAATCCCCGTGCGTCCAGCCAGAGACGGTCGGCTCAGGCCGCAATCGTCTTACTGGCCTGCGATGCAGTCTGAGTACACAGACCAGATTGCTGCTGCTCAGGCCGCGGCGCGCGTCAAGTACGGAGAGCTGAAGAAAACCAGCAAGTCGAACTTCGGACTGTTCTGTCCGCTCGACAAGGTGTTCGACGCAGTGGTCGCGGCGAACAGCGAGAACGGCCTGTCGCTCGCTTCATGCCCGACTGTGATCGGGGATGAGGACTATCTCGTCACCACGCTTACCCATTCCAGCGGGCAGTTCATCAGGGCGATGAGCCGGATTCGCGCAAACCCTGCGAAGCCGCAGGAAGTGCTGTCATTTTGCACCTACTACCGTCGCCTGCATGTCGCGAGCCTCTGCGGCGTGGCGGCGGACAGCGACCTCGACGGCGAGGGGCTGAAGGGCACGACCTCGAAGGTCAGCCCGGCGCTCGGCCTCGCCCGCTCCGCACTGCGTGGTGCGAAGAGCGATCACGACCGGGATCAGGTGCTCGCTCGTGCTGCTCTCTCTGTCGCCTCGGGCCGCATCACCGAGGACGACCTCCTCGTGCTCAAGGCGGAGCGAGAGGAGATGCCTCCGTTCAAGGAGGTGGTCAGTGCTTAGTGACCAGCAGCTGTCGGAGATCGAGTCGCGGGTCAGCAACCTGTTCCTCGAATCCCTTCCTCAGATCGTCAACGTCGATGTGCCAGCCCTCATCACCGAGGTCAAGGCACTGCAAGCCATGGTGTTCGTCAAGCAGTTCCTGAGTCTTCAAGGAGGAGAAGCAAATGGTAGCGGCAGTGATCAGCCACACGGATCGACTGAAGCTGGGAGTCCAGCTGTACCACACGGGCATCTCGTTCCGGCTGGCAGCGGAGCAGTCGGGCACGACACCGGCCCTGCTGTACCAGCACCTGCGGTTCACGAACCAAGTGCGGAAGAGCGGCAGGAACTGGCAGCGTCAGGTAGACCCCGACGAGGCAACGATTCTGGCTCGCGCCGAGGAAATCCGCGCAGGGTGGACGCCCGAAGAGGCAAGCCGAAGGTGGGTCGGAAAAACCCACGGCCGGGTAATCGAGATTCGCAATGACCGCCGCCGCGGGAGGGTCGCTTGATGGTCGCCGTCCGCGATCTATTCAACGACCCGAGGCCGCAGCCCCGTGACTACCAGCTGCACGGGGTTGCGGCTCTCCATGCGACATGCAATCAGCATGGCATCGCTGCGTGCGAGTCTGCCACCGGCACCGGCAAGACTCTCATGCAGGCCATGCTTTCGGAGCACTACAAGAAGACGCTCTTCATCGCACCGCAGATCAACCTCACACACCAGCTGGCCGCGGGCGTCGAGGCGTACCGGCTGCGGACGGTGGAGATCGAGCAGGCTGGCAACTGGGCCAGCAGCAATGCCGATCTGGTGTGTGCCTCGCTCGACACGCTGCTGACTGATGGCCGCTACGAGCGGTTCTCCCCCGGCCTCGTGATCGTAGACGAGATGCACTACGGGCTGGGCGAGCAGTGCAGGGCGATGCTCGACTACTACCGGGCGAAGGGTGCCCATGTCTGCGGGTTCACCGCCACACCGCACGTTCGCCCCGACGGCACGACACCGCTCCGCTACTACGGCAACTGTCCCGTGCAGTATGGCGTGGTGCCCGCCATCGCCCACGGCTGGCTCGTGCCACTCAAGGCACGCCGCGTTGTGCTCAAGGGTCTGGACTACTCCGGGGTTCCGGTGCTCGGTGACTTCGATGCCACCGAGGTGGAGAAGATTCTCCGATCTGAGCAGGTGATTCAGGAGCAGGCTGCCCTCGTCGCCGCCAACCACGACCGTCGCCGGGCAGGGGCTGTGTACTGCTCGTCCATCGCCACCTCGGAAGCGTTCCGCACGATGATCGAGATGCGGCACGGCGTGTCGTGCGCCCTCGTCCATAGCAAGATGCCGCCTGCCCAGCGGGTGGAAGAGTTGAAGCGGTTCGAGAGTGGCGAGGCGACTCTCATCGCGAACGTGGCCGTGCTCCGTATGGGCTGGGACTCCCGCCGCTGCACCGAGCTTCACCTGCTGCGGCCAACGTGCTCGCTGCCCGCCTACATACAGACTGTTGGCCGTGCGCTCCGCCCGAATCCCGAGGATGTCAAGCATCCGACCGAGTACCTGCGTCGTCTGGCGATCTCTCAGGGAACGAAACCCGAGGCGCTGCTCATCGACTACACCGACACGCACCGCCACCACCGTGTGTGCTCCGCCATCGATGTGTTCCTGCCGCCTCACAGGATTCAGAAGTACCGTGAGAAGTTGCTCCAGCAGGCAGAGGAGAAGGACATCACCGCCTTGGAGCTGGAGGCTGCGGTGCTGGCCGAGGAGAAGCGTGAGCGGGAGCGGGCGTTGGCCGAGATGCACGCCGAGAAGGAGCGCCGCCGCCAGCTGGTGCTCGGCGTCACGTTCGATGCCCACACAGTCGATCCCTTCGCCAAGCCGACAGCTGCTACGCCAAGCCGCCGGGAGCCGCGGATGTTGTGGGGGCCATACCGGGGCCAGCCCATTCGCCTGATCCCCGCATCCGACCTGTCGCGAATCATCAAGTCGATGAAGCGGACGCCCGGCAACGAGTGGTTGGTCAAGGCCATCAAGCGGGAACTGGAGAAGGTGGCACGCCCATGAAGAAGAAGAGGAAGAAGCAGCACGAGGCGATGCTGGTGGTGAACGGCAAGCACGGCTGGCTGTGCACCGCCACCTTCCGCCACGGCGGAAAGGACAGCCCCGTCGGCGTGGATAGCGGGGTGTGCGACACAGCCCTGCCCCGCCAGTACCGGCTCGCCTCGGTCAAGTGCACCCGCCCCTGCGTTCTGCTGTCCACCTCTGCCGTGTGCGCACTCGACACGCCAACCCAGTGCTGGGTCATGGCTCAGTGGCTGATCGCCGCCTCGCTTGCGATGCAGTCGGAAATCGAACGCAGGGAGGAAGGGAAGTGATCGTCGTGCTTTCGATCTTCACAGTGCTGGCGCTCGTGTCTTCGATAGTCAACGTGTTCGTGGCTGCTTACTTGATGATTCTCATGTTCAACAAGGAGGAAGACTGATGAGTTATCTGTTGTTCGCGATGGCGGCTGGTGTTCTTGCCGCGGCTGCGTTGCTGATATCGAGCAGCAGCAGCGGCGAGGCCGAGTACCCGGTGGCCCACCCGGTGAGAAACTGCTGCGCCGGATACCCCGACACGCTGCGGGACATCCTCACGCACCTGCCAGCTGACGACGCCCAGCGTGCACGCGAGGGCGACGACCTGATTACGTGGGCACACGAGGGACACCACTTCGTCAACTCGCGAATCTCGAACGCCCGCGTCCGAGGGTTCTATCTCCTCGATAGCTACAGCTGGCGGTTCCCCATCCCGGTGCGGGCGAAGCTGATGCACGTAGCCGAGGCGGTGCCCAAGGAACTGCGTGGCAACGTCTACCGCACGTACCTCGTGGATGCACAAGGAGATTGGAACGACATCCCCCTCTACCCGTTTGACGAGGCGCTCGCCTACTGGACGGGGGCCATGGTGCGGCAGGAGATCGCCCGTGCAGACAGGCAGGAGACTGAGCGGTACGGCGTCGAGCTACTCGTCTACTCCCTTTACGCCACGCAGGAGATATGCCGACGCGAGGCCGCTGACTACCCGAAGGATGAGCTTCAGGAGTTCCTCGATCTGCTCGTCGCCCGCGGTCGCCTGATCTGCGAGGACTTCGACAAGCAGCCACACGCCGAAGCACTCGGGAATCTTGGCAGAAACTTTGAGGTGGTCGATGCCAAAGCCGAATAGGCAGCTGGCCGAGTACGCCGAATCTCACGACCGCTGTGCTGTGTGCTACTGGCGGAAGGGCAGGCCCGGTCGTCGCATGGAGGTGCACCACATCCAAGGTCGCCGGGGCAAGACGCCCCACGATCCGAGAGGGCTGATCATGCTGTGCGATGAGTGCCACTACGGCGTTCACTCGGGTGGCGGCAAGAGCCTCGATGTCTGCGAGATCATGGGCGCAAAGGAAGAAGAGGACGGCAGCGTCGATCAGGTGTACCTAGCTGGCATGCGTGGCAAGAAGGGCATGCCGTGCGACCCTCGCCCGGTTCCCGCGTGGGCACGCGACGAAAGAATCGACAACCGTCACAGATAAAACCATTGACACGACAGGGAGAATGGAAGCATGTCAATCCACAGCCGAAATAAGGGGGCCGCAGGCGAGAGAGAACTCGCAGAGAAGTTCGAGCAGATGGGGTACACCGCTCGTAGGTCGCAGCAGTACTGCGGTGCAAACTCCGACAGCGATGTCACCGTCGATGAGTTGCCGTTCATGCTGATCGAGAGCAAGAGGGTCGAGCGCCTGAACCTGCACGAGGCGGTGACCAAGGCGGCGAGCGATGCCTCGCCCCACGACAAGACTCCGGTCGTGTGCCACCGACGCAACGGTGCCGAGTGGCTGCTCACGATCAGACTGAAAGACCTGCACACGTTCGTGGAACGGATGACGACCGGCATGGCAAGGAGGGCGCATGGATGTGCTGACGCCAAGGGGCCAGCAGACGCTCAGGGATGAGCAGTCTGCCGCCAAGATATTCGAGGAGGCCACCGGCCTGTCCTACGTTCGCACGCCCGACGACCAGCCTGCCAAGGTGGACGCGGTGATCGTGGACAAGGGCAGGATCGTGGCGGTGGTGGAAACCAAGTGCCGGTACTTGGTGGATCGCAAGACGCTGCGAGAGAGGTGGAACGACGAGTGGCTGGTCACGATGGAGAAGGTCGAGAGTGCGAAGGACGCAGCTGCCCTGCTGTCTGTGCCGCTCTACGGATTCCTCTACCTCGTGGACGAGGGATTGCTGCTGACCAAGCAGCTGGCGGATGCCACCGGGCAGTACTCGTGCAGGATGCGGCTCGACAACACGAGCACGCAGAGAACGGTCAATGGAGGAAGCATCGTGAGATGCAACGCATTCATCGACATGAGTGCGGCAAAAGAGTGGAAGCGTAGCGAGGAGAAGTGACTATGGGATGGGGCAAGCCGAAGGTGAGCGGGCAGGTGGCGACATACGGCAGCGGTGCCAAGAGGTCTGCCAAGGATGTGCGTTTCGAGTTGATCTCCCCCATTGGCATGCGTCGTGTGGCGCAGGCCAGCCACGAGGGGGCCGAGAAGTACGGGCCGATGAACGTCGAGTCGGGGCTGCCGGTCAGCGTGTTCCTGAACCACGCCCTCTCGCACATCTACGCCTATCTGGAGGGCGACCGCAGTGAGGATCACCTCGGTCATGCCGGTTGGAATCTGCTGTTCGCCTGCCACTCTGAGGAGTTGTGGCCGGAACTGAACACCGACCTGCGGGAGGCCGGGTGCAAGCCGCCGACCCATGAGCGCAAGCAGGGGGGTGAACAGTGAGGCAGCTGGAATCCTGCGAGATCGAGGGTGGGTATCGCAAGCTGTGCGGTGCCCTGCTGGTGCATGCGGCGCTGTCCCTTTCCACGAGGGGCAGTCGCCGCGGCGACAGCTACGGGAACGAGTTGTCCCGGCAGAAGGACGCCGCCGATGAGTGGCTGGATGGCGGCGTCGGTCGCATCACCTTCGAGGAGGCGTGCGAGGCGGTGGACATGGACTCCGACTACGTGCGGACGGCCATGGACAAGTACCTCTCCAGCCCGCAGAGGTTCAGAAAGAAGCCGTGGATGCGGCGCAATGGAGGGGCAACGTCGTTCGTGCCCATAAACCCAGTGAAACCCGAGTCTTCTCCATCTTCATAGCTTGCTTAGGGGGATTATCAGTTGGATACTGGACGCTCGTACACGCACCCGCTTGCCGGTGCCGTGGGCCGTGAACACGTAAGCCACAGGAAGGAGCCTGTCGCGTTGGTCAGGTACGGGTCGGAGGTGCTCATCTCCATCCTCTTGCTGGCCGTCGCAGCCGCATCGTTGTATGGCTACTCGATCTACAAAAAGTACTCCGCAATCTACGGGGCGCTCGAAGCCGCCAAGCAAGCGGTCGAGTACGAGCCGCTCTCGCACGCGGGTGACGGCTCCTATGCTGAGGAAGAATCTAGGGGTCGCTCCAGCAAAGTCCTCGACCGCCTCCGCAGCTGGCGAGGTAGCCACTGAGTGTCTTGAGTGCCACTCACGACCGCCGACTGTGAAGGTCAACTTCAACGGGCTGCCCTGCCCGCCGGTTCTGTGCGACCGCTGCCACGAGAAGCTGCTCGCACGCAGCTGGCGTGCGGATGTCTGGCTCCGCACCATGGAGTAGCGGCATGCGTCGGCTGACGGCCCGGCAGAAGAAGCGTGCGGAGGATGCACTCCAGTACGTGAGCGTCGGGGTGCGGGTGTTCAAGGCCCGGCACCCCAGCTACTGGTCGATCCTCTCTGGCTGCGATCTGCACGGCGTGGCACAGATGGCGGTGGTCGAGGCCAGCATCACCTACGATCCGAAGAAGTCGCAGCCGCAGACTTACTACGGCACTGCGATTCGCCACGCCCTTCTCAAGGAGGTGCGTCGTTACCAGCGGTCGAGGGAGGGGGCGAACGAGCGAGTGCACCTCGACATCGCCCTCGACCTGAAGCTGTCGCACGATCAGCGGCAGCACGCCCTCGACTGCCTGTGCCACCTAGAGCCAGCAGACCGGGAGCTTATCGAGTCCCATGTCATCGAGGGCCGCAGCCTCATGGCTATCGGCCGCACGATGGATCGCGATTGGAGAACCGTCAAGGCTAGGTTGACGAAGGCTTTTGAGCACCTACGTTCCTGCGTGAACGGGAGTTTAGGAAGTACTTCGGATACCCCTGAGTCCGAGCCTTCAGAGCCAGCCTGATGTACTTGGGGTGCCAAGTGTTCTTGCCCCTCCTCTTCCATCGGTACTCGGGCTGACGCAGGCGGAAGTAAATCCGCTCGAACGACAGCCCCTCCGCACGCCACCGTGCGAAGTGCTCGATCTGTTCACGCTCGTTCTCGTCGGGCAGGTAGTTGCCGGGGCTGCCAGCACTACGCCACCCGAACGGCATCGAACTCACCGACTGCCCGTGCAGCACGCCTCGGGTCTTGAGGTACTGGGCCACCGCCTTGTTGCGCTCGACCGTCTGGTCACGCTCCAGCTGGGCGAACGCCAGCGACATCGTGAAGCAGGCCCGGCCAAGTGCCGTGCTCGTGTCCCAGTTGTGGGATACCAGCACGAGGTACACGCCCTTGGCATCGAGCAACTCCGCAGTAGTCAGGCCATCCTTGGTGTTACGGAACCCGCGATCCAGCTTGGCGATCACGATGTAGTCGCCCGGCTGTGCGTGGAGCAGCAGCTTCATGCCCTCGGGTCGCTCGAACAGCGGCTTGCTGCCACTGACTGCGGCGTCATAGAACCAGCCGCCGAACTCCACTCCCTTCACCTTCAGCGTCGAGTTGATGTAGGCCATGCACGCATCCTTTTGGATGTGCTCGGTCATGCCCTGCGACTCGGTGCTGTGCCGACCATACAGCCACGCCTTGCTCATCGGATTGACTCCCTGATTTCCTTGTTGATGTCCACCTTCACCCGCACGGGGAGGCTCGGCCCCTCGTCGCGGCTGCCGATACGCTTGATGTACCGGCCCGTCGTCGTGTCGATGTACCCATGCCCATGCTCACGCAGGAATCCACCCTGCGGTTTCGCCAGCATCCGCCCTGCCTGCGGGTAGTACATGCCGTTGCTACCGAATGCACCGTGCCGATACTGGAACAGTGCACTCGGCTCATCGGCAGCAGCTGCCGTGCATGCGAGGGCCACGAACAGGATCACTGATCTGCACATGAGTACCTCCTGCGTAGCTCGGTGTACGCCTCGCGGATTTCATTGGCCGTCGAGCGGTCGTCCTGATGATCGACCACGACGCGGCACTTGGTTGCCAGATTCACGCCACTGAACATGGCTAGCATGCGGGCCATGACCTGCCCCGGCGTGCCCTCCATCTCCACCCGTCGCACCACCCAGCTGGTGTGCCCATTGTGGTACACATCCTCGCCGTGCGATGCGAGGTGCTCGACTGTCTGCCTGATCACATCGTCCCGCTTGCCACAGCAGAACTGCACCCGCCCCTCTTTGGGGTCGGAGTACTCCGAATAGTAGAAGACGCCCTTCATGTCATGCCCTTTCCATTCTGAAGATGACCGTCCACACCGCCACGAAAAACACGACGCCAAGAATCTGTTCCACGTTGCATCTCCTCATGCCATGGGTAACTGTGCAAAGGCGAGCCGACACCGGGCGGCGTCGATCATCTCGTCCATGCTACCGAACCGAGCAGCTGGGCCAAGCGAGGCGGTGCCTCGGGTTTTCACCCGCACCACGTTCGCCAAGTCCAGCAAGAACGCATCACCACGCCGCACCATCTCGCGACTCGCGATACCGGACGGCTCCACGAACACCACTCCCGTGCCGTCTACATCCTGCGTGACGGGCACGAGATCACCGAACATGTTGGGCATCTCGATCCTGAGCTTGGTGCCGTCGCCAAGCGGGATGCCCATCGCCATGATCCGAGAGCAGGCAGGTGCACACGGCACCAGCATGAACCCGTGATCTATGCGGCTGCCCTGCCGCATGGCGAGCGCCGCGTACGGCCACGCCCATGCCACCGGATGGCCGTTCTTCCGCAGGTCGAGCCGCTCGTACATGCCTAGCTCCACCTCTGCACCGGGGAAGTCAGCTGCCATCTTTGTCAGCTGAGTGTGCATCACCTTGCAGTGCTCGGGTGCCAGAGACGACGAGTAGCTGCACCACCGTGTCGCCTCCTTCACCAGAGCCACCCTCCCGTAGGGCTGAAGCTGTGCACCCACAATCAGACATCCATTGTTCCTCATCACCCGGTCAACCCAGCTGTCATCCCGGCTCTTCATTCGCTTGGTCATTGAGTCACCTCCCTTCTCCACGCGGAACCTAACGGCCACGCGCCACCCTTCCACGCTAGGGCATCGGGCCACTGCTCTCCCTTCACCCACGCACGCAGCTTCGGCACCCAGTACTGGGTGTACCGGGGCGTGAGTCCACGCTCCTCCATCCGGGTTTCGAGGACGCAGTGAGCGTTCTCGCCGGGAACGTAGATGAAGTCGCCGCGGCGGGGCAGGTTCTTCTTGAGCACCCCGCACATGTTCGCCACCTCCAGCGGGTACTCGACCCACGGCTGATCGTCATCCACGATTTGCCGCAAGCGAATGACTTTCAGATTCTTCTCGTTCATCACTCACCTCCCTTGGTTACATCCACCAGCTTGGCCCACGCGGGCACGGGATACCGCTGGTAGGACTGCTTCACCGCCGCGACCACGACCTTGGCCCGCGGCTTCTTCTCGCACCACCCCGTCTCGCAATCGGTGACCACGATGATCGCGGCAGGCCGATCCTCACGCTCGATCTTCTCGATGAGGTGCCCCATGTCGGTGCCGCCACCACCCTCGATCTTCATCCTGCCAATCGCCTGCACGAACTGTCGGTTGTGCAGGTCAGTGTCACCACAGATCACCTTGACCCGACGCATCTTCGACACCGCCTTGGCGATGACGCCGAGTGCCTTGGCCTTGAGTTCAGACTCACGCCGCAGCTGCATCGAGCCGCTCGTGTCGAGGAGCACCACGACATCGGGCATCTCACGCTTGATAGCCCAGCGCCGCGGGCCGGTCGGATCGACCTGCCTTCGGGACGGGCGGCGAAGGGTGAAGTCGATCAGCCCACCGGGGGCTGCGATTGCCTTGGCTACCAGACCCTTGAGCACATCGAAGGGATCGGCCTGCGGGCGGAGCTTGAGATCGACCGCATCCTTCAACTCTTGCGGCACCGAGCCGGGGCAGCTGGCCTCTTGCTCGATGATGGCCGCTTCGAGTTCCTTTTCGCAGGCGTACTCGCGGTCGGCGTGGGCCGGGTCGGGAGGGAGTTCCCAATCGCGAGCGAATCCATCAGCACC
>Ga0007791_10000139_pt1 | contig 19540 bp, 18 predicted proteins | sample CryBogmetaGMA05M_FD_60368 | JGI IMG/M metagenome (GOLD analysis project Ga0007791, IMG submission 60368) | Freshwater microbial communities from Crystal Bog, Wisconsin, USA - MA0.5M | ecosystem: Environmental > Aquatic > Freshwater > Lake | place: Crystal Bog, Wisconsin, USA | collected 2009-07-06 | reverse complement strand
GCATTGTCAGGGTCGAACCACCTGGACCGCGACCGATGGTTGCCACGTTGGTTGCCGCCGCACGGAAGAACGAAATCCAGTCCACTCCGTTGTGCTGGTAGAAACGTGGGTCTTCGGTTGCAACAACCGCATCAACCAAGTTCTTGGAAATCTGATCAAACGGCACGCTGATGCGGTTTTCGTCGTAAAAAGTTGCCACCTTAACGGGTTTTCCGTCTTTGGTGGCATAGATGTTTGAGGCGTCGCTGGCGTTTACCGGCTTGATGTAATCGGGTAGGTTCTCAAATAAAGCAACACCCGTAGTGGCTCCGAAGGTGCCGATTGTTAGCGAAGGCGCGAGCAAAGCAGTTCCAAGAATTCCCGCAATGGCACTCAATCCAATAAGTTTGAGAATGTTGCCAAATCGGCCAGGGTTTCTGTCTCGCATAGAGACAAGGTTACCCAATAACACTGGAAGGTCGCTGTAAATGCATAAGTGGGAGTACATAACTACCCCGTTGTTAATCCACAACACCACCGCAATTCTGAACACCTGGGGTTCGCAGGGTTGGGAGTTGGTAACCGTGATGGTTAACCAAGAAGGCGGACTGGTGGCATACTTCAAGCGTCCAGTTGCCGCCGAGTGAAATAGCCCTCCGACTTAGAAGGATTTGAAATGTCAAAAATTGAAGCACGCCTTGTGGAGCTCGGGTTCCCGCTTCCCGAACTTGCCAAGCCGGTTGCCGCCTACACTCCGGCGGTGGTGTCCGGAAATTTGGTTTTCACCAGTGGTCAACTTCCTTTTGTGAACGGCTCGCTGCCTGCAATCGGCAAGGTTGGCATGGGCGATGACTTGATCGACCCAGCAACCGCCAAGGACCTTGCGCGCCTCTGTGCGCTGAACGCCTTGACGGCAGTGAAACTAGTGATTGGTGACCTGGATCGCGTCACTCGTGTGGTCAAGGTGGTTGGGTTTGTCTCCTCGGTGCCCGAGTTCACAGGGCAACCAGGAGTCATGAACGGCGCCAGCGAGTTTTTGGTTGAGGTCTTCGGTGAAGCCGGGGTTCACGCCCGCAGCGCCGTTGGTGTTCCAAGCCTGCCGCTGGACTCGGTTGTTGAGGTTGAACTGATTGTGGAGTTTGCCTAACCGGTAAAAGCGGAAAAAGTGCCAGCCGCCCTTACGGGTTGCTGGCACTTTTTTTAATTCCTCTGCCTTTGCCGGCAGGCTGTTCAGTGGCTAGTCGGCAGCACCGGCCGCAAGTTTTCCGGTGATCAAGCTCATCACGCCAACATCCGCCAGCGTGGTGGTGTCTCCAACGTCGCGTTGTTCGGCAACGTCTCGCAGCAGGCGACGCATGATCTTGCCAGAGCGGGTCTTAGGCAGTTCTGGCACGACCATGATCTGGCGCGGTTTGGCAATGGGGCCAATCTCCTTAGCAACGTGGTTTCGCAGCACGGTGTTCACATTCGCGTCTGTGCCCGCTTCGGCCACCTTTTCGGTGCGCAGAATCACAAACGCAACGGGGGACTGGCCGGTAAGGTCATCGGTGGCACCAACCACGGCGGCCTCGGCAACCCAGGGGTGAGATACCAGTGCCGACTCAAGCTCGGCAGTGCTTAGACGGTGACCCGAAACGTTCAATACATCGTCAACCCGGCCCAAGACCCAAAGGTCGCCGTCATGATCCAGCTTGGCGCCGTCACCAGCAAAATAGCGGCTTGGGAATCTAGCCCAATAGCCCTCTTGGTATCGTTCCGGGTTCTGCCATATGCCTCGGAGCATGCTTGGCCAAGGCTCGGTGATTACCAGGTAGCCTCCGTGTCCGTTTTCCAACTCGCGGCCGTCATCGTTCACCACGGCGATTTCGATGCCTGGGAGAGCCAACTGTGCCGAACCTGGCTTCAGGCTGGTGATCCCTGGTAGCGGGGAAATCATGATTGCACCGGTCTCGGTTTGCCACCACGTATCCACGATTGGGCATTTTCCGCCGCCGATGACGTCTCGGTACCACAGCCAAGCCTCAGGGTTAATTGGCTCGCCAACCGAACCCAGAACGCGCAGGCTGGTGAGGTCAAACAGATCTGGGATTTCGCGACCCTGCTTCATGAACGAGCGAACGGCGGTTGGAGCGGTGTACAAGATGCTGACCTTGTACTTTTGAACAATCTCCCACCAGCGTCCTGCATGCGGGCTGTCTGGGGTTCCCTCGTAAATCACCTGGGTGGCACCGTTTGCCAAAGGGCCGTAAACCACGTAGCTGTGACCGGTGATCCAGCCCACGTCCGCGGTACACCAGTAGACATCGGTGTCAGCATGCAGATCGAAAACATTCTTGTGCGTGTAAGCGGCCTGGGTGAGGTAGCCACCGCTGGTGTGCAGAATTCCCTTAGGTTTGCCGGTGGTGCCAGACGTGTACAAAATGAACAGAGGGTTCTCGGCAGGAAAAGCTTGAGCCTCATGTTCAGCGCCAGCGGTATCAACCAAGTCTGTCCACCAGATGTCGCGCCCCTCGTGCCAAGTCACGTCTTGGCCAGTTCGCTTCACAACAACCACATTTTTCACCGATGGGCACTTGTCGTTTTCAAGTGCCTCGTCAACCGCGGGCTTGAGTGCGCTTGCGGCTCCGCGGCGGTAACCGCCATCGGAGGTGATGACAAGTTTGGCCTGAGTGTCATCGATGCGGGTGTGCAATGCCTCGGCGCTGAAGCCACCGAAGACTACCGAATGAATCGCCCCCAAGCGGGCAACGGCCAGCATGCTGATTACGGCCTCGGGAATCATTGGCAGGTAGATCGCAACGCGGTCACCCTGGGTAATCCCCAAATCTGAAAGGGCGTTGGCCGCCCGCTTCACTTCTTGAGTCAGCTGCGCATAAGTGTAGGAACGGCTGTCGCCCGGCTCACCCTCAAATTGGATGGCAACGCGGTCTCCGCGACCCTCAAGCACGTGGCGATCCAGGCAGTTGTAGGCCACGTTGATTTCGCCATCGTGGAACCAGCGGGCAAAAGGTGCCTCATGCCAGTCAAGAACGTGGGTGAATGGTTTGTGCCAGTGAAGATTATTTGCCTGTTTGGCCCAAAATGCTAAGCGGTCTGTTTTGGCTTCTTCATAGATGCCTGGTTGAGCTATGGCCTGGGCTGAAAAAACCGGGTCAGGGGAGAATCTGCGGTCTTCGCTAGATTCGCTAATTGAAAGACTTGAATCTGACATACCTTAACCTTCTACTTTGAAAGATTGTTCTAAATCTAGCGGTAAATGGTTTGTCATATTCTTGTGCAACTGTCTATCATTATCTAGTCAGCTTCGGCTGACCCGCGTTATAGCGACTCCCCCCAGTCGCATAGCGCCGCCCGCAGTCTTCCCCCAAGACTGCGGGCCTCTTACTTTTCCACGGTCTTCTTTTTCGCCAGCACTGGCAAGTTCAAAATCCTCGAGGATGGCCGGGTGCAAATCATTAATCGTCATTCCAAAACGCTCAATCCGGCGTCGGTAGCTCCCCCGGAAAGTAACCAACTTCCAACCGTTCGTGCGGTTCGATTTGGTCTGGCCGAGTTTTTACGCCTACTTGCAGCCCCAAAAATCACCGATTTAGTTGCAAACGGACCAGCTGACTGGCGGGTGAGTAAAGGATCCGGATTCGAACCCGTGTTGGGCATTGAATGTAACTCGGCAGAATTGTCGGGACTTTGTCGGCGCTTGGTAGACCTGGCGGATCGACACCTTGATTTGGCAAATCCGATTTGCGACGTTTCGCTCACCACCAGGCAGCTACCCCAGCTTGCGGATCTGGGAATAGAAGCTTTGCGTGTCCACGCTGTTCTCGAATCTGCCGTTAGTGCCAGCACACTGCTCAGCGTCCGAGTTCACAGTTCTGGATTCACCAGTCTGGATCAACTGACGCGGCTGGGCATGTTCAACACCGAGCAAGTGCAACAACTTGAGCGGATCATTGAACTTCGGCAGAACTTTCTAATTGCCGGGTCAGCGGGCAGCGGCAAAACCACTTTGCTCCGCGCCATGCTTGCCGCATCCCCATCGATTCGCACCGTGGTGGTGGAAGATACCGCCGAACTCATGCCAATACCCGGTCACGTGGTTGGACTTCAGTCTCGGCAGGCCAACATCGATGGAAGGGGAGAAGTTTCTCTGCAGGCCCTCGCTCAGCAGGCGTTGAGAATGCAACCAGAGCGATTGGTGGTTGGCGAGGTGCGCGGATCCGAAGTGCATGTGTTGCTGCAGGCCATGAACACGGGCCACTCTGGATCCGCGGCAACAATTCACGCAAACTCAGCACGGGACGTTCTTCCAAGGCTTCGCGGACTGGCTTCGGGAGCAAGCGATTCGGCATTTCAACTCTTGGTGCAGGCGGCGGTTCAGAAAGTGGTGTACCTAAACAACAAGGGAACCCGCAGGGTGGAGTGGATTGGAGACCTGCAACCGTGAGTGAGCATTCGTCACCAACCCTTGACCTCATGCTGGCAAAATCGCAGCTGGCCGCGGGACTCCCTCAGCACCAGGTTGGAAAATGGTTGGGCGCTAAGGCGTTGGAGTGGCCCGCTGGGCTCGGGCAGGACTTCGACTGGCAACTCGGGTTGGCCCAACACACCGGTGGTTCCCTAAACCACGCCATCGATGCCTGGTTAGCGCAACAAAATCACCTGGAATTGCTCGAGCGTGAGCGCCAACTTGCGCTCCAGGGGCCAAAACTTACCGCCAAGTTGATCCACTTTGTGCCCTGGCTAGGTCTCTTGGCGGCTCAGCTTTTTGGGTTGAACCCATTGGGATTCTTGTTCGGGCAAAGTTTGGGCTGGCTGCTGCTTGTGTTCGCTCTGGTCTTGAGTTGGGCGGCCGCGTATTGGACCAGACGGATTGTTGAGGCGTTTTCCAACAAAACCCCGGAGGATCCAGGCAAGGCATACGCCAGCCTTGCGCTCATGTTGCGCTCCGGGTTGGGGGTTGGCAGCGGATTGCGGCTGCTCAAGCGTGGCAGGGTTGGGGTACCCAAGGGGCTAGACCAAATCCTAGACAGTCAAACCGCCTTTGGAGGGGGATTGGTTGAGGTTCTTGTTACCCAAGCCAATTGGGAGCGCAGCAGGGTGCGGCAGAGCGAAAGGGAGCAGCTGGCTCGACTGCCAATCCAACTTCTCTACCCGGTTGCCTTGCTTTTGTTACCGCAGTTCATGGCTCTTACGGTTCTCCCCGTTGCTGCCAGCGCCTTTGTCGCGACCTAACCAAAAAGAAAAACAACTAACGAATAGAAAGAAACGGAAATGAAGCAACTTCTCAAAGATGACGGGGCGGCCACGGCGGAATACGTGGTTGCAACTATGGCAGCGGTAGGTTTCGCAGGATTGCTGTTGGTGATTCTCAAAAGCCCAGAAGTTAAAGCAATACTTTTTGGCTTGGTAAAGCAGGCTCTCACAATCAGCGGTAAGTAAGTGCCCAAGGAAAGGGGTTCGGTAACCGCAGAGCTGGTGCTGCTTTTCCCAGTGGTGGCGCTTTTGGTTGGTTTACTCTGTTGGCTGGGAGCAGCGCAGGCACAGCGGATTTCCACCGTGCAGGCCGCTTCGCAACTGGCGCGAACTGCCGCCATCGATGAATTCAAGGTTCCAGCACTTGCTACACAGCTAGGTGTGGCTTACCGAACTACCCACCCAGGGTCGCTGGTCTGCGTTCGAGTTACTAAGAAAAGTCGCTCCACCTGGCTTGGATTTTTGCCAATCGAACACAAAGCCTGTGCCCGAAGGGAGGGCAGGTGAGGCATTTCATGACTTCTAACCGCGGCTCGGGAACAGTTTTGGTGGTTGGACTGGTTGGGACTGTTGTGTGCTTGGTGACCGCTCTAGCCGTGCCGCTGAACCTGGTTGTGCAACAGGCCAGGTTGCAGGCTTCGGTGGATCAAGCTGCCATCGATGCGAACCATGCGTTGCGAGGGTTAATCACCGGCTATCCGTGCAACGTTGCAAAAACTGTTTTGCATATAAATATGGCAACCACAGGAAAATGCTCTATTGTCGGTGAAGTAACACGGGTTGACGCCTCAGTCAACGTGGCGGGTATAGTTCTAACCGCAACGGCGTGGGCTGGGCCGTGAATCAGCCTCACTAGTTCTAGGAGTTTCATTGGCATCCAAACTTGTCATCGTTGAGTCACCAGCCAAGGCAAAGACGATTTCCAAGTACCTGGGCTCGGACTACGAAGTCCTTGCCTCCGTCGGTCACATCCGCGATTTGGTGGAGCCAAAAAACCTACCCGCCGACAAGAAAAAGGGTTCGCTGGGTAAGTTCTCAATCGACATCGAGAACGACTTTGAGCCGTACTACGCAATTTCGGCCGGCAAATCCAAGACCGTAAGTGACCTCAAGAAGGCGCTCGCCGGCGCAGACGAACTCTTTCTAGCTACCGATGAGGACCGCGAGGGAGAGGCCATTGCCTGGCACCTGCTGCAGGTGCTAAAGCCAAAGATTCCCGTGAAGCGAATGGTTTTTCACGAAATCACCAAGGAAGCCATTCAGGCAGCCATCGAGAACACTCGTGCGCTAGATGAAAATCTGGTTCAGGCCCAAGAAACCCGCCGCGTGGTTGACCGCCTATATGGTTATGAGATTTCACCCGTACTTTGGCGCAAGATCAATCGGGGCCTGAGCGCGGGTCGTGTGCAGAGTCCTGCAACCCGTTTGGTGGTAGAGCGCGAACGTGAGCGCATGGCATTTGTGAGCGCAAGTTACTTTGACGTAAAGGCTATTTTTGCTACCGGTGATGCCACCCAGCCAAACTTTGAAGCAAAGCTAGTTTCCGTTGGTGGCGAGCGAATCGCAACAGGCGATTCCTTCAACGACCTCGGTGAGCTATCAGCAAAAGTTGTGGTCCTGGACGAAGCAAACGCCACCGCGATTGCCGCGGCAGTTCAGGATTCAAGCGCCGTAATCAAGGTTCAGGACGTTGAGAGCAAGCCAAGCATTCGTCGACCTGCGGCTCCATTCACCACCTCAACTTTGCAGCAGGAAGCCAGCCGCAAACTTCGTATGAGTGCAAAGCAGACCATGGACACGGCTCAGCAGCTCTACCAAGACGGTTACATCACCTACATGCGAACCGACTCCCCAACTCTTTCAACCCAGGCGATCAACGCAGCCCGCACTCAGGCAAAGCAGATGTTTGGCGCTGAGTACGTTCCTGAGAAGCCTCGCGTTTACGCGGGAAAATCTAAGAATGCCCAAGAGGCTCACGAGGCAATCCGTCCCGCCGGTGAGAGTTTCCGCACCCCAAGCGAGGTTGCCAATCTGCTCTATGGTCGGTCCCTGGAGCTTTACGATTTGATCTGGAAGCGAACTATTGCATCGCAGATGCAGGACGCGCGAGTGAACACCACCACCGCCAAGATCCTGGTGGAGCCACTGAACGGGACTCACTTTGCCAGCGCTGACTTCTCTGCCAGTGGAACGGTTGTTACTTTCCGTGGGTTCCTTGCAGCCTACGAGGAGAGCCACGACGAAAGCCGCAGCGACGAAGAGGAAAAGGCAGAAAAGAAGCTGCCAAACTTGGAAGTTGGTCACAGCCTAGAAGCCGTTGAGGTTCACGCCAAGGATCACAGCACCCTGCCTCCTCCCCGGTACACCGAGGCCAGCTTGGTCAAGGCCCTGGAAGAAGACGGCATTGGCCGCCCCTCAACCTACGCGGCAATCATGAGCACCATCTTGAACAAGGGTTACGTGACCAAGCGCGGCCAGGCCCTGGTTCCAGAGTGGATTGCATTCACGGTGACGCGCTTCCTTGAAGAGAACTTTGGCACCTTGATTGACTACGCCTTCACCGCGCAGATGGAAGAAGATCTAGACCAGATTGCTGATGGCCACCTTGACCGCAGTGCTTGGTTGCGCAAGTTTTACTTTGGAGAAGACGGCGGGCTTGGCCTGGTAAAAGCCGTTGAGAACTTAGTGGATCAAGATCCTCGGGCAATAAATTCCATCACCCTTGCCAACGGTGTGACTCTGCGAACCGGAAAGTTTGGCCCCTACCTTGAAATTCAAGTTGAGCCGGGTAGTGAAGGTGCCGATGAGAACGGTCGCCGCGTTGTCAATATCCCCGACGAACTTGCACCAGACGAGCTAACCCCGCTGAAGGTGCAGGAGCTCATCGATGCCCCTGTGGCTACCGACCGAGTTCTAGGGCAAGACCCTGAAAGCGGCCTGGAGGTTTTGTTCAAGGACGGACGCTACGGCCCATACGTAACGCTAGAAGACCCGTCGAGCGACAAGCCAAAGACCGCATCGCTTTTCAAGAGCATGAGTGCCGCCAGCATAACCATCGATGAAGCACTAAAGCTCTTGGCTTTGCCACGGGTGGTTGGCGAGGATCCCGAGACCAAGGCTGAGATCACTGCCCAAAACGGCAAGTACGGTCCATACCTAAAGCGGGGCACGGACAGCCGCAAACTTGACACTGAAGAGCAGATCTTTGAGGTAACTCTTGAGCAGGCCCTGGAGATTTACGCCCAGCCCAAGTACGGCGCCAAAAAGGGTGCAGCCGCGGCTCCGCTCAAGGAATTTGGCGACGACCCTGCCAGCGGTGGTCCGGTAGTGGCCAAGACCGGACAGTTTGGGCCTTACGTGACCGATGGATTTGTAAACGCGACGATTCCCAAGGACGAACCCGCCGACGAGATGGCCAACGACCGCGCCTACGAACTGCTTGCCATCCGGCGAGAAAAACTTGGTCTCGAACCAGGTGTGGCACCCGCAAAAACAAGCAAGTCCGGTGCTCGGAAAACCGCACCCGCCCGCACCGTGAAGCGCGGCGCAACGCGCAAGAGCAAGTAGCCCAAAGAGTAAAAATGTCCGGACTTTTCATCACCTTTGAAGGCATCGATGGCGTGGGTAAATCCACCCAGGCCAACCTGCTTCAGGAGTACCTCGAATCGCTCGGTAAAGAGGTAGTTCGCAGCCTAGAGCCAGGTGGAACCCCGCTGGGCAAGGAGATTCGAAACCTTCTGCTGCACCGCAAGGGAACAGTTGCCCCTCGAGCCGAGGCGCTACTTTACGCCGCGGACCGAGCCCATCACGTGGCTACTCGCATTCGTCCGGCGCTCGCCGAGGGCAAGGTGGTGATCAGCGACCGCTACTTTGACTCATCGGTGGCCTACCAGGGAGCGGGTCGAGAACTCAGCATGGCAGAGGTGCGTCACATTTCGCTCTGGGCCGTGGAGAACCTTTTGCCTCGGCTCACTGTGCTGTTAGACCTGGATGCGGCCACCGCAAGAAGCAGGCGCGAGCAAACTGGTGCCGAGCCAGATCGACTCGAACGCGAGAAGCTTGAGTTCTTTGAGGCCGCTAGGCAGGCTTACCTGAGCTTGGCGGCTGACGAACCAGAGCGTTTCCTGGTGATTGATGCCAGCCAAACCGTGAACCAAATGCAGGAACAGATTCGTGCCCGCGTAGACACTCTTTTGGGCTAACCGTGGCAGAAACCGTTACCGCAACTATGCCGGTCTGGGATGAGATGGCCGGACAGCCAGAGGCTGTTGCCCAACTTGCCATGGCGGTAAAGCACCGCGACCAAGGAGTTCACCACGCCTGGCTTTTCACCGGGCCGCCGGGTTCCGGCAGGAGCAACCTGGCCCACGCATTTGCCGCGGCACTTTTTTGTGAAACCGGTGGTTGCGGCCAGTGCAAAAACTGCCGCCTTGTGGCCAGCGGAACTCACCCGGACATCACCGCTCTAGCAACAGAGCGCGTGGTTATCCCTATCGAGGACATCCGTGCCATGGTCTCCAACAGCTACCTTGGTTCCTCGGCCAGCAAGTATCGCGTCATGATCATTGAAGACGCCGACAGAATGCAGGAGCGCAGTTCCAACGTTCTGCTAAAGGCCCTTGAGGAACCTCCGGTGAATACCATCTGGATGCTTTGCGCTCCGTCCGAAGCAGACCTGTTGCCAACAATCCGCTCCCGAGTTCGTAGGGTTGCTCTCAAGGTTCCAAGTGTTGAAGCCGTGGCTCAGCTGCTAATTTCCCGCGATGGAGTGGAGCCAAGGTTGGCCTACGAGGTAGCCGCCGAATCGCAAAGCCACATTGGCATGGCTAGGCGATTGGCCACGAGTTCAGATGCCAGGAGTCGCCGACGCGAAACTTTGGTTTCCGCTCTAAACCTTCGCGGCATTAGCAGTGCCATGCAGACCGCCGACCAGTGGCTGGACATTGCCAAAAAAGACGCCGATGCCCTGACCTCGCAGAAGGATGCGGAAGAGCGCGAAAGCCTGATGGCAACCATGGGCTTGGGGCCTGCCGAGTCTGTTCCGCCGGGATTGAGAAGCGAATTCAAGGCGTTGGAAGAGGGGCAGAAACGCAGAGCAACCCGGAGTCTAAGAGACGGCATCGATAGAATTTTGGTCGATCTCCTTGCCCTTTACAGGGATGTTCTGACCATCCAACTTGGCGCCGGGGTTTCGTTGGTGAATCAAGACTTGTTCACCGGAATCACCGAACTTGCCAACGAAACCAGCTCGGCTCAAACCCTAGAAAAACTTGATGCCATCGCGGTGGCCAGGAAACGGGTAGATAGCAATGTGCGAGACTTGGTTGCGTTAGAAGCGCTGGCCGTGGTGCTTCGCAGAGGAGACTAGATTTTGTCAATGCGGTTCACCTTTAGGCGAGTTACGTCCTTAGTTTTGTCCGCAACTCTGGGCTTTGTTGCTGTTGCACTCCCAACCGCAAGCACTGCAGCCACCCATACTTACAGCCAGAGCAAGTACTCATCGATGACTGAATACCTGGCGCAAAGCGTGAAGTGGAACAGTTGCGGAACCGACCTGTATTGCGGAGTTGTTGCTGTCCCTATGGATTGGAAGAACCTGAAGGGCGAATCCATTTCACTCTCCGTGGTTTATCATCGGGCGTCAGTTTCCAAGCCACTGGGTAGCATCATTTTTAATCCGGGTGGGCCAGGCGCGTCTGGATACGACTTTGTTAAAGACAGCATCTCTGATCTGGCTACCGACAAACTCAAGAAGTACTACAACGTGGTTGGGTTCGATCCTCGCGGCGTTCAGCACAGCAGCGCGGTGAGCTGTGTTTCAAGTGGGAGAGCACTGGACGACTACATTTACGGAGACACCGGTTTCCCTCTAGGCTCTGCCAAGGATATTGCTGAAACCAAGAAGCAACTTGCTGCATTTAGCCAATCCTGTGCCAAACGCACTGGGAAACTCCTTGGATTTGTTGACACCATCAGTGCCGCCAGGGACCTTGACGTTTTGCGGGCAGTTATGGGCGATGCAAAACTCAATTACCTTGGATACAGTTACGGGACCTTCTTGGGGAACACCTACGCGGCGCTGTTCCCAACCAAGGTTGGACGAATGGTCCTCGACGGAGCGATTGACCCGTTGGTTTCTCAGAGCGTTCAAAGCGTAAACCAGCTGAAGGGCTTCGACTTAGCCCTCAAGGACTATCTAAAGGAATGTTTGGCAAACTCGGGTTGCCCGTTCTCGGGTAGCCAAGATGCGGCGGAAACCAAGATCAAGAGCTTCCTGTTGGGGCTTGAAACAAAACCTTTGACCAGCAGCGATCACAATCGCAAGGTAACCGTTTGGATGGCACTCAACGGCATCAACATGGCGCTTTACTCAAACGATTACTGGAAATACCTCACCACTGCATTTGAGCAGGCATTCAAGGGTGATGGAACCACGCTTCAGCGACTGGCCGATTTCTACAACGACAGAAAAGACGACGGCACCTACAGTTCAAACCAAAACGAGGCCAACACTGCAATCAACTGTCTGGATGCCCGAGAGTCTTCTAAGCCGGCGGACTTGAAGGCCCAGAACAAGCTCATGCTCGCTGCGAGCAACGTATTTGGACGCTACTGGCAGTTTGGTGGACTGGCCTGTTACGGCTGGAAGTACCCGGCCGTCAAGCCACTCAAGAGCTACTCGGCCAAGGGCTCACCAACAATAGTTGTTGTTGGAACCACGGGAGATCCGGCTACCCCTTACGGTCAGGCTGTTTCGCTTGCGCACAAAGTGCTGAGTAAGGGATTCCTGATCACCTACCAGGGAGAGGGTCACACCGCTTATGGAAGAACCAGCAGTTGTGTGAATGACGCGGTAGACACGTTCTTTGTTACAGGTGCGCTTCCCGATAAGGAACCGCTCTGCAAGTAGAGCTTGCCTAGGCCAGCAAGAAACCTGCAATAGCCAAGAAGATTGCAACAAATACCGTTGGCGTAACGAACTTCACTACCCAAAGGAACTTTGCCAAATCGTGTATTGCTGCTGCTCCCAAAGACGCCTCGCTAGAAGTAGCCAGGTGCGCCGCCACGGCTTGTGCCTCTGTGGCTGCCGAGTACTGCGCAAGCGCGCCTAGGATTCCACTGGCCAAAAGTATTAGCAACGCAGCGAGCTTTACCAGGATTCCGGCTTCACCCAACCCAAACTGCACTAGGGCAACTGTTGTGATCAGCAGGCCGGTGGGGGCGAGTTGAGAAATGATGATTCGATTCCAGCTCTTTTGCCAAACTCGGATTAGTTCCAGCTGGTTCATGGTTGCCTCTCTTGAACGGTTCAATCAGAAAGTACAAACCAGCTTGCCCAACAACGCATTCCAAGAACGTATGTCAGTTGCGTTTAGGCGACTCCTATCAGGCGCACCTGATGGTGTGCCTCCCTGGTTAGAGGTTATTGGAGCGGGCGATGAGCCAGGGCTATTCATACCCAGCGATGCACCGTGGGTGGTTCACGCAGATTTCGGAACGTTGGTTGGGGGAATCCGAGCACTTTTATTGCAGGCGTTGCACCCTGGAACTCTTCGAGGAGTTGCCCAGCATTCGCGCTACAAAGAGGATCCTCTGGGGCGCCTAGCGGGAACTATTCGATGGCTCACGGTTACCACGTTTGGTTCGCATACGGCCATTGCGGGCGAGGCTAGCCGAGTAAATCGGCTGCACACCAGAGTTAGTGGAACGTATCAAACCTCAGATGGAACCGAGCGCGCCTACAAGGCTGCCGATCAGGATCTACTTCTTTGGGTCCACGTTGCCTTTGCCGACTCCTTTTTGACCTGCCACGAGTGGTTTGCCTGGCGCGAAATCCCCGGTGGAGCGGATGCCTACGTTGCCCAGTGGTCGCGTTCGGTTGAGCAACTTGGCTTGTCGAGAGCTAACGGCGCACCGGTTCCCATGACGCGGGCGGAACTAAACGCGGCCATCGATGGATTTTGGCAGCAAGGTGTTTTGCGAGTTGACGATGCCACGCGCGACGTGGTGCGGTTCATTCAAAAGCCGCCGCTGCCGCCGGTTGCACGCCTTGTTTATGGTTTGCTGTTTCAGGCGGCGGTGATTTCCCTTGAACCGCAGTTCCGCGAATTACTGAACCTAAAGGCGGGCCCTCGTTGGCTCATCCAACCGGCCACCAGGTTTGTGCTGCGGACCATCCGTTTCGCTATCGGGCCGGAATCGCCAATCGAGGACGCCGGCTATGAGCGCCTCAAGCGCATCGGTGCAATCTAGGGTATTCGGCTTCCTCACTGGGCTAATCTTGTCTGGACTTTATAGAAAGCAGACCCCTTGACACTTCAGGCAATCGGCGAGCTTTGCGGCTTTATCGGCGGAACCATCGGAATCGCTCAGGGGCTTCCTCAGGTTTTCCGAATCCGCCGACTGGGGCATTCCAACGGTGTTGTGCTCAGCCCCTGGATTCTCATGTGCATCATGTTCGCGGCTTGGGTTGGCTTTGGTCTCAGGTCCGGTAGCCCCGCCATTTACGTGACCAACGCCCTGACTTTCCTAACAACATCTCTCGTTGTGCTCTCCATCCGAGGCAAGACCTTCTCCACTTTGGCGCTGTTGGTTGGAATTGCGGCTGCTGCATCGATGTTTGTGTTCTACGGCCCTGAGCTGCTCACCAATGTGGTTCTTGTGGCATTGACCGGGTCGAGGATTCCTCAGCTCATCAAGACTTGGATCAACCGAAAGAGTGCTGTGGTCACGGCCGTTTCCATCCCGGCTCTGAGCATTGCAATGGTGAGCGTTGGTTTTTGGATGGCGTTCGCAATTTTGGAACAAAACTACATGGTGATTGGCACAAGTTGCGTTGCGATCTCGGTGTCCCTCGCAACCGCACTTTTGGAAAGTCGCATTGCGAAGCAGGCCAACTTGAAACTAAAGGACGACTCTATCTAAGACCCTGCAAACGAAACTTTGAGCGAAATCAGTAGCTCAAATTCTCAATGTGGATTGGTAGAGCGTTCCAACCGAATACGAAATTGGTGCCTGGCAGTTTCCATTCGAAACCGATGTTGCTTCTGGCATCAAGTCCCACTAGACGGATCCCGCCGTCTTCGCTTGCGTAGTCAATCAGATAACTCGAACCGTCCTGGTAAATGCTTGAACAGATCGGACTCCACACGGTTTGGCCGTGTTCGAAGTTCCAAATCTCGGTAGCCACTTTGGTTCGTTCATTGATCGTGTACTGACGCGGCGCTGAGTAGCCGCGCGATGAACCCGAAGGGTTGTGGGCAAAACTCTGGTAACCGTTGTCAAACAGCATGAGATTACCTGCGGAGGTTATCGACACCGCGTGGTTGCCAATCGGTGGGTGCGTGCCAACCGGAAGCGTGAGTGCGAATGCGCGGAGCGAGGCGTACTGATACCAAGCTTTGTCTGGGTCTCCAAGAATCCACTTGATTTTCTTATCGTCGTAGCCGATTCCAATCACAAAGTTTTCGCGGCTAGATACAACCAACTCGTTTCGCTGCGGCCAGTAGGTAGCGGCATTGTTGTGGAACCAGTCGTAGCCATTGTGATTTACAAATCCACTCGGGTCGTCTTTACCAGCACTCATGGCCTGCTCGATTATGGCTCCCAAATCCCATTCCTTGATGATTGCTCCAGATCTACTCACCTCAATGATGTTTGCCTCAACATCGGAGTTGTGGTTCAGATCAAGCAGTAGTCCAGTTTTTCCTGGGTCGATATTGTGGTGGAACGTGTTGTAGCCCTGGGCTGAGTAATCTCCAACCTGTGCATAGGTCCCATCAAGCTCCATCTTGAAAAGTTGGCTACCTGACCCCAGGTACATGGAGTTGCCAACGAACGATGATCCTTGCTGGCCGTTACCTGCGGTGCCAGCCCAGCGAACTTGCCCATCGGTGTCTAGTACAACAGGGTGAGCATTGCAGGCCCAGCCCTTGAGCATGAAGTAGCTGTAATTGAGCTTTATGGCTTTGTTGCGAGCCACCACGTCGGTGTGAGTTGAATAGTTGCTGTTGCATCCGTTGTCCCAGGCGTTTGTCTGGATTGGAATGTTTAGGGTTCCTCGACCAAAACTTGCGTTGTAAGTCACCGAAACTTGATTGTTGTAGGACTGGTAGAGGCCGTAAATCGGAACTCGGACTACTCCGGTTGCCGAGTTTAGGTAGTTTCGGTTCTTTAGGTAGGTGGAGCTGTAAGTTGCCTGCATAGCCACAGCAGTTGCGTTTGTTTGGGGAGCAATCCTGAAGGAGATGCTTCTAAGAGTGCTTCCCGTGAATCCGTTTACATCAACGAACGAGATAAACGTGTTGGCGCCTGGCGTGACTCCTGCAACTGAGACAGTTGGTGCCGCAACCGCCACTTGTGAGCTCAGAACCAGAGAAAAAGTTGCTACGAAAACAAAAATGGTTTTCTTGAACCTAGCCGTAATCATTTTTGCCGCACCTCAATTTGGTAAATGCTTTTATCCCAAATCTACATCGCTGCGCTTGTTGTTTGGAAAAGAGTTGGCGACTACTAAAAAAGTGCTCACAAGGAAGTGGAGCCACCTAGGAGAATCGAACTCCTGACCTGCTCTTTACGAGGGAGCTGCTCTACCGACTGAGCTAAGGTGGCGAAGCCGGGGATTAGTTCGCCTCAGCAACTCATCAAGTTTACCGACTGCGTTTAGGCTGAAAGCATGACTTCACGCATTCTTCTTCCAAACACCGACCTCAACATTTATCCCCTGTGCCTCGGTGGGAACGTTTTTGGTTGGACCGCCAACAAAGAGCAGTCATTCTTACTTCTTGACGAGTATGCCGCGCTTGGAGGAAACTTCATCGACACCGCCGATGTCTACAGCGAGTGGGCCACGGGTAACTCGGGCGGTGAGAGCGAGAGCATCATCGGTGAATGGATGGCCAGCCGAGGCAACCGCGAGAACATGGTGATTGCAACCAAGGTTGCAAAGTTGAGCACCCGCCCCGGGCTTAGTGCAGCCAACATTCGTGCGGCCATCGATGATTCTTTGCGCCGACTCCAGGCCGATTACGTTGACCTTTACTACGCGCACGAAGAAGACAACACGGTTGCTCTTGAGGAAACGCTGGGCGCGTTTGATGAGTTGGTGAAAGCTGGCAAGGTTCGTCACCTGGGCGCCAGTCAGCACAGTGCCAAGCGTCTGACCGAGTCTTTGGACTTGAGCGAGGCCAATGGTTGGGCCAAGTATGCGGTTCTTCAGAATCAATACAACCTGGTTGAGCGCAAGGAGTTTGAGGCTGACTCAGTTCCCGTGCTAGAGAAAACAGGTCTGACCGCGCTCCCATTCTTCTCGCTTGCAATGGGTTTTTTGACCGGCAAGTATCGTCCCGGTGCTGTTATTGATTCGGTTCGTGCCGGTGGGGTTGAAAAGTATCAGAATGCTCAGGGGTGGGCACTGGTAGCGGCTCTTGGAGAGATTGCCGCCGAGTTGAACACCACCGATTCCGCCGTAGCGCTGGCTTGGCTTCGTGCCCAGCCAACCGTTTCTGCGCCAATCGCGAGTGCCAGAACCGTTGAGCAGATGCATCAGATCATGCCGATTGTTGAGCTCAATGCAAGCCAGCTAGCAAGGCTGGATTTGGCTTCGGCCTAGTCCAAAACCGCGACTGGTAACCCCAAAATGTTGGTTGCAGCTGGGTTCTTTTAGAAGTTTCTACCTGGAGTGAACAATAGGTTAGTCAAAATAAACCTTTAGAAAATTCGGGTCAACGGGCATATCTGCTTTTCGCCTTTCAGTCCTAAACTTCGGACATGAGCAATGATGTAGCTGAAGTGATGAAAAAAGCTGCCACGCGCGTCGAGCATGATTTGTTGGGGAATCTCGAAGTTCCTGCCGATGTCTACTGGGGCGTCCACACTGCACGAGCAATTCAGAACTTTCCAATTACAGGGGTTCCGATTGGCCACTATAGAAGCCTGATTCGCTCATTGTGTCTTGTGAAGGCAGCCGCTACGCATGCCAACATTCAAGTTGGCGCTTTAGATCCTAAGTTGGGTGCCGCAATCATTGATGCCTGTCATCAGGTGGAATCTGGAGGCTTTGACAAAGAATTCGTCGTTGATGCCATTCAGGGCGGCGCAGGAACCAGCACCAACATGAATGCAAACGAGGTGATTGCCAATCGCGCATTGGAGATACTTGGATTTGGGAAGGGTGAATACGAGCACCTTCATCCGTTGAATCATGTCAACATGTCACAGAGCACAAACGACGTTTACCCGACTGCGCTCAAGGTTGCCCTCATGTTCGAAATAGACAATCTGATGAAGGCAATGCGCTACCTGGCTGCGGCATTTGAGGCAAAGTCAAAAGAGTTTACACACGTCATAAAGATGGGCCGCACCCAGTTGCAGGATGCGGTTCCAATGACTTTGGGCCAGGAATTTTCCACTTTTGCCCGCATGACTCTTGAAGACATTGATCGGCTTGGTGACTTAAAGGAACTGCTTTGCGAGATAAACCTTGGGGGAACGGCGATTGGTACCCAGTTGAATGCGCCATCAGGGTATTCAGCAGCCGCTTGCGAAGAGCTTAGAAAACTTACTGGAATGCAACTAGTGGTAGCCGAAGACATGGTTGAGGCAACTCAAGATTCCGGGGTATTTGTAATGGTCAGCGGAGTTATCAAACGGGTTGCTGTAAAACTAAGCAAAACCGCGAATGACCTTCGTCTTCTTAGTAGTGGACCAAGAGCGGGATTGGGAGAAATTAATCTTCCTGCAATGCAGGCTGGTTCTAGCATCATGCCTGGAAAAGTGAACCCCGTTATTCCTGAAGTAATAAACCAAATCGCATTCGCGGTGATTGGGAACGACATAACGGTAACAATGGCTGCAGAAGGCGGGCAACTGCAGTTGAACGCATTCGAACCAATAATTTGTCGGGCATTGATGATGAGCATTACCGAGCTGACTGCAGGTTGTTACGTTTTCGCAGATCGCTGCATCAGCGGGATAACTGCGAACGAGGACAAGCTTAGACATGACGTGGAGAGGTCAATAGGTTTGGTAACGGCACTTTCACCCATTATCGGTTACGAAAATGCCACAGAGGTAGCCCTTGCCGCACAAGCCCAAAACGCAACGGTCCGACAAATTGTGATTCAACTCGGATTGCTAACTGAGTCCGAGTTTGATTCCATTCTTGGAGATGTCGATAGGCTCACCGGTCCAGCATCTTCCTGAAATGGGTTATTTGTTAGCCTTGCGTCGCCTTCTTTTTGGCTTCGATTTCGGCATTTCTCTTATTACGCCGGTCAACTACCAGAACAGACGTGACCGATAACAGAATGATGATGCCGATACCCACGCCAAGGTAAGGAAGATTAGCAATAAAAGGGTCGTTGGTTGCCTTGGCAAAAGGAGTCTTTTCTGTGGTTGGTGCTGGGGCGCCCAGGAGCATTGGCTGGGCTTTGCAGTCCGTAGACGGTTCCACCAAACCTCCGCTTTCGTAACCGGATTTGTTTACCACGGTGAACTCAAACGTTCCCTCGTTCTCGTGCCCGTCGGAGCTAACGGAGCGCCAGTTCACCGTGTAAACGCCTGGCTTTCCAAGGTCAACCGTGGTGGTCTCCGTGACCCCGGCCACGGTTACGCAACCGTTGGACCACGTTGCAGAGTCAGAGCCATCAGGGCCCAAGACCTCAATTACCGCACCCACGTTATCTTGAGTCTGCATGATGTTCTCGGCAAAGCTCACAGACACGTCCATGACCCCCGCCTGCACGGTGGATCCGGCCGCGGGACTGGTTCCCGCTACCTCGTCGTGAGCACTGGCTGCAACGGGGTTTAGGCTGAGAGTTACAAAGGCGATTGCAATTGCGATCACAGAGTTCAAAACTTTACGCATACCGCAAGTTTACAAAGGAGTAACGGGCATGACCGGTCAAATCAAATGGGGCGTAATTGCCCCCGGTGGCATAGCAAACATCCAGGTGGCAGACATGCAGCTTGCCGGTTTGAACATTCACGCTGTTGCAAGCAGAAGCCTGAGCAAAGCTCAAGCCTTTGCTGAGAACTTCAATATTCCAAACGCTTACGGAAGCTACTCCGAGCTGCTTTCGGCTTCCGAGGTTGATGTGGTTTATGTCTCCGCAACTCAAAACGCGCACCTGGATATCGCGCTGCAGGTTATTGAATCTGGAATCCACCTGTTGCTTGAGAAACCTTTCACGCTGAACGCGAAGCAGGCTAAGCAGATTGCAGACGCAGCTAAGGCCAAGGGCGTGTTCGTGATGGAAGCTATGTGGACCCGCTTCTTACCAAGCCACGTTCGCCTGTTTGAAATCCT
>Ga0007791_10000136_pt1 | contig 19577 bp, 22 predicted proteins | sample CryBogmetaGMA05M_FD_60368 | JGI IMG/M metagenome (GOLD analysis project Ga0007791, IMG submission 60368) | Freshwater microbial communities from Crystal Bog, Wisconsin, USA - MA0.5M | ecosystem: Environmental > Aquatic > Freshwater > Lake | place: Crystal Bog, Wisconsin, USA | collected 2009-07-06 | reverse complement strand
GGGCGTGCATGTCCAATACCGCGCGTCCCTGGAGCAGGATCTGGCCGCCATGCACGAATGGAAGCCGGACCTGACCATAGGAACCACGCCCATCGTGCAGGCTGCCAAGGAACTGAGCATCCCGGCGCTTTACTTCACCAACCTGATTTCTGCACGCCCCCTAATGGGCCCAGCGGGCGCCGGCTCTCTGGCCACCGTCATCAATTCGGCTATTGGCAACCGCGCCCGATTTACGCAGATGAAAGAGTTTTTTGGTGATACTGGCACGGGACACTCTGCTGGCGTGTGGGAAAGCGCCAATGGAGTTCCGGTGGACCGCCCCGAATTCAAGGCAGAGACCAAACGCCAGCTCGAGAAACTGCTGAAGAAGCGCAAGGCGGAGGCGATGATCTGATGCTAGTCCTCGACCACGACCGCGCTGGAGGCTATTGGGGTGCGGTGTATGTGTTCACGGCCATTAAAGGGCTGCAAGTGGTAATCGACGGCCCCGTGGGTTGCGAAAACCTGCCGGTCACCTCGGTGCTTCACTATACCGATGCACTTCCTCCACACGAACTGCCTATTGTCGTAACAGGGCTGGCAGAGGAACAGTTGGGTCGTGAGGGGACGGAGGGGTCGATGCGCCGGGCGCATGCCATGCTGGACCCCGATTTACCGGCGGTGGTCGTGACCGGCTCCATTGCGGAAATGATCGGCGGAGGCGTAACCCCGGAAGGCACCAACCTACAGCGCTTCCTACCCCGGACCATCGATGAAGACCAGTGGCAATGTGCCAACCGCGCCATCTACTGGCTCTGGCAACAATACGGTCTGCGCCATGTTCCCAAAAGGGAGCGCAAGGCAGGCGAAAAGCCCCGGGTCAACATCATTGGGCCGTCTTACGGTACGTTCAATTCGCCGAGCGATCTGGCTGAAATTCGCCGCCTGGTGCAAGGCATTGGCGCCGAAATCAACATGGTCTTCCCGCTTGGGAGCCATCTCGCAGACGTCTCCCGCCTGGTCGAGGCCGATGTCAATATCTGCATGTACCGGGAGTTTGGCCGGATGCTGTGTGAGGCGCTGGAGCGGCCCTACCTGCAAGCGCCTATCGGTTTGCACAGCACGACCAAATTCTTGCGCACGCTGGGCAGACTTTTGGGCCTGGACCCCGAACCTTTCATTGAGCGCGAGAAACACACCACGATCAAACCCATCTGGGATCTGTGGCGCTCGGTAACCCAGGACTTCTTTGGTACGGCGAATTTTGGTGTGGTCGCCAATGAGACCTATACCCGTGGAATCCGGCATTTCCTCGAAGACGAAATGGGACTGCCATGCAACTTTGCGATCCCCAGGCTGGCAGGTTCCAAAACAGACAACGCCGAAGTGCGGAAATTGATTGCTGAAAAGACGCCTTTGGTGCTTTACGGCAGCTACAACGAACGCATCTATCTCGCAGAGATCGGTGCCGGGGGAATGATGAAGACAAGCTTCATTCCGGCAAGTTTTCCGCTTCCCATTATCCGGCGCCACACGGGTACCCCCTTCATGGGCTATTCAGGCGCCACGTACATCATCCAGGAATTTTGCAACGCCCTGTTCGATGCGCTGTTCCATATCCTGCCGCTGGGCACCGAACTGGACAAGATCGACGCTACACCCGGCAGGGCGGCAAGCCAGGAAACGATCGAGTGGGAACCGGAGGCTCACACGCATATGGAAGAGCTTTTGGAAGCACAACCGGTGCTGGTGCGCATTTCTGCAGCAAAGCAGATGCGGGATCGTGCCGAACGGGATGCAAGGGAAAGCGGGCGGGCCAAAGTCGAGGCCACCCGTTTCTCAGAATTGTTCGGACCATCGAAAGCGGGAGTGACGGCATGACCTGCCAACTCCCTGTTTCCTTGGTCAGTGCAAGGGTCCGGGCAACCGGGCCAAAAGGTGTCGAAGCGTACTGCGCTTTGGCCATTCGTTCCGCACTCTCACACAGTGCGGTGGTCGCCGAAAGGCATTTTGATAGAGGTGCTACCTATGACTGAAGCAGCGAACCCATCCGGGCTGTCAGACGAAGAGGCGCAAGAGTTCCACAAATACTACGTGCAGGGCTACCTGCTGTGGGCGGCTGGCGCATTCTTTGCGCACAGCCTGGTGTGGATCTGGCGTCCCTGGTTCTAAAAGAACCAAGACCTAAAGGTGTATATGAACCATCAACACGTCGGCGATCCCTCATTCATTTCTGACAGCCATCTCAATGGCTACCGGACGATATTTGTGGTGATCTTTTGTGTATTCATGACGGTTGCAGTGGTCGGACAGTTGCTTGCCCTGAATTGGCGCACGTGGCTGCCTGGCGCAGAGGGAACAAAGACCATCATGGTCAGCGTGAAGTCTGCGGTATATACCGTGATTTCTCAATTGAGTTAACGAAAGGAAATTCCTATGTGGCGCATTTGGCGTGTTATCGATCCTCGCAAAGCAATCGTCCTCACCGGACTGCTGATCGCTTTTGTATCTACAACGATCCACCTGATCCAGATCAGTGGCGATCGCTACAACATCAACAGCTGGCATCCCGACACGGTCAAGGCCGCAAAGGCTGCTCAGAACGCGGCTCTGCCGCAAAAATGACGGCTTCGGTCGTTTTACCGGCAGACGCATTTCGTTCATTTTGGACGGTGCGTCTGTCTCTTGAATAACTAGACTCTCACCGCGCTGGGGCTAATTTGACCGTCGTACGGTCGGAGGTTGCAATATGACCATGCTGAGCTTTGAACGTAAGTACCGCGTGCGCGGTGGAACCCTTTTCGGGGGCGACCTGTTTGATTTCTGGGTCGGACCGTTTTATGTCGGATTCTTCGGAATCACGACCATCTTTTTTACATTGTCAGGCACGGCAATGATCCTCTGGGGTGCAGCGTTGGGCCCCACCTGGAATATCTGGCAGATCAGTATTGCCCCGCCTGACATTTCCTACGGCTTACGGTTCGCCCCGATGCTCGAGGGCGGGATCTGGCAAATCATCACGGTATGCGCTATTGGCGCCTTTGTTTCCTGGGCGTTGCGGGAAGTCGAAATCTGTCGCAAGCTGGGCATGGGCTTGCATGTTCCCGTCGCCTTCGGCATGGCCATCCTCGCGTATGTTTCCTTGCAGGTCATTCGTCCGGTTTTGATGGGGGCGTGGGGACATGCTTTCCCCTACGGAATCTACAGCCACTTGGACTGGATCAGCAACACGGCTTACCAGTATCTGCACTTTCACTACAACCCGTGGCACATGATCGCAGTCACACTGTTCTTTGCGACAGTATTGGCTTTGTCCATGCATGGTGGGCTGGTGCTTTCGGCAACCAACCCCAAGGCGGGAGAGACGGTCAAGTCGCCTGAGCACGAAGACACTTTCTTTCGGGATCTGATCGGCTATTCCGTGGGCACCTTGGGAATCCACCGGTTGGGACTCTTCCTGGCACTGGCCGGTGTCTGGTTCGGCATCGTCTGTATTGTGGTCAGTGGTCCGTTCTGGACTGGTGCCTGGCCGGAATGGTGGGGCTGGTGGTTGAACATGCCTATTTGGCGCACCTGAACAGACAAGGAGACAAGAAATGGCTGAATACCAAAATCTATTTACCTCGGTTCAACCTGTAGGCCCCTTGCATGACGGGGTTGCCTTGCCCAAAGGCGACTGGAACCGAACCGGCACACCTTTTCTGGTGCACCTGTTAGGGCGTATTGGAAACGCACAGATTGGCCCGGTATACCTTGGGTCACTCGGCGTGGCGTCGCTGTTGTTTGGGACGATTGCGTTCAACATCATCGGCTTCAACATGCTGGCTTCCGTGGACTGGAACCCGATCCAGTTGCTGCGCCAATTGTTCTGGTTGGCGCTGGAACCGCCTCCGCCTGCCTTTGGCTTGAGCATTCCTCCACTGGCCCAGGGCGGCTGGTGGATCATTACCGGCTTCTTGCTGACCGTATCCATCATGTTGTGGTGGGCCAGAACCTACCGCAGGGCAAGGCAGCTCGGTTTGGGCACGCACGTGGCCTGGGCCTTTGCTGCTGCGATATGGCTGTATCTGGTGTGTGGTCTTTTCCGTCCCATCATGATGGGCAGCTGGTCAGAGGCTGTTCCATTCGGTGTATTTCCCCACCTTGACTGGGTCTCGGCCCTCTCCCTGCGCTACGGAAACTTGTTTTACAACCCGTTCCACGCGCTGTCCATTGTTTTTTTGTACGGCTCCGTCCTGCTTTTCGCGATGCACGGCGCCACGATTCTCGCAGTGAGCCGTTTTGGGGGAGAACGCGAGATTGAGCAGATTGTTGACCGGGGCACGGCCTCGGAACGGGCAGCGCTGTTCTGGCGTTGGACGATGGGTTTCAACGCAACGATGGAATCTATTCACCGCTGGGCTTGGTGGTTCGCTGTGCTGTGTCCGCTCGTGGGTGGCGTTGGAATCCTGCTGACCGGTACGGTCGTGGACAACTGGTACCTCTGGTCTGTCAAGCACCATGTAGTTCCAGGCTATCCCCAGGTAGGCCCTCTGGTTATTGACCCCGCTCTTTTGGGAGTGAAGCCATGAACAATACGATGCGATTGGTAATTTTGTCGGGTGCAACGCTGCTGACAGCGCTGTTGGCGGGCTGCGAGCGCCCCCCCATTGAAACGGTGCAAACCGGCTTCCGCGGCACGGGTATTGAACAAATATACAACCCGCGGACACTGGCAAAGCAAGCAACGCTGAACCAGGCGCCTGCAGCGCCCGAGCCTGCCAGCCCGGATGGCCCCAAAGCCAAGGACGTTTACAAGAACGTGCAGCTTCTGGGCGACCTGAGTGTTGCGGAGTTCAGCCGCACGATGGCGTCAATCACACAATGGGTTGCGCCAGAGGCTGGTTGCGCTTACTGCCACAACCAGGAAAACTTCGCGGATGACGCGAAGTACACCAAGGTCGTGGCGCGGCGCATGATTCAGATGACCCAACGCGTCAACGGCGACTGGAAAACCCACGTGGCGGCCACGGGGGTAACCTGCTACACCTGCCACCGGGGCAACAACATTCCGGCGCAGGTTTGGTTTGCACCCAAGGATCGCAAATACGCCAACAGCCTGTTGGGCGATCTGGCGGGCCAGAACCAGCCTTCAAAGTCCGTGGGGCTGACCTCACTGCCCTTTGATCCTTTCACGCCCTACTTGAAAGGTTTTTCGGAAATCCGGCTCAATGGCAATGAAGCCATGACAATGAAAGGCGCTGCCGAGAACCGCACCTCCACCAAGCAGGCCGAGCACACGTATGGCTTGATGGTGCACATGTCCGAGTCCCTTGGCGTGAACTGCACCTATTGCCATAACACCCGGAATTTCCAGTCCTGGGAAGAGTCCCGCCCACAACGGGTGACCGCATGGTACGGAATCCGTATGGCGCGGGACCTGAACAATGAGTACATGGTTCCGCTGACAGACAAGTTCCCGGCAGGGCGACTGGGCCCCACGGGTGATGTGGCGAAAATCAATTGCACCACTTGCCACCAGGGCGCCTACAAGCCCCTGTATGGCGCACAGATGGCAAAGAGCTTCCCTGAGCTACAGGCGCTCGCCAAGCAGTAGAAATAGAGCATGGCCCGCGCTTTGTGCGTGGGCCATGCTTCTTCATTTGTATCCTGCGCATCTCTGGAGTTGGCATACCATCCAAGTTTATGGAAGCACTCTCCGAAGAAGTTGCGGTTCTTTTGCTGGCTGACATACAACCATCGGCACTTCTTTGGGGCTGGTCTCGTATTGTTAGGGGGCCGCGGTCACTGCGATCGGTTCCCTGCCTGCGATTTGCAAAAGTTCTGGGAAGCGGCTTTGAGGGTGGCTTTAGTCTGCGTCCCAGTGGTACGCGCCAAGGCCTGTTTGCGTTGTTTAGCAACTTGCGCTCTGCCGATGAGTTCATCGAGCACTCCGAACTTGCTGCGAACTATCAACAGTCCTCGCGAGAGTACTGCGTGATTCGGTTGAAGGCGTGGTCCTGCAGGGGGAGCTGGGACGGCAACAGACTGTCGGTCGCGGCACCACCACCGACTTCCGGCCCCATTGCGGCGCTGACCAGGGCCTCGATTCATATGGGGCGGGCAGCGGCATTTTGGCGGTATGCACCCGACGCGCAGAAGTCGCTGGAGCAGGCAGCAGGTTGTCAACTGGCAGTAGGCTTGGGCGAGGCGCCGTTTCTCCGGCAGGCCACTTTCAGCTTATGGGATAGCGTCGCCTCTATGGATGCGTACGCACGGACCGGCTCCCACCAGGAAGCCATCGTCGCCGCAGCCAAAAACCGGTATTTTTCCGAGTCGATGTTTGTGCGATTTGTACCTTTGAGTATTCGCGGCACTTGGAAAGAGCGCCAATATGGTTGATTCCGTGCGAAGCCACCGCGTCGTGGTGGTGGGCGCTGGCATTGGTGGATTGGTGAGCGCGTTGGACCTTGCCAACAGGGGACTCCAGGTCACTGTCGTGGACTCGGCCAATGCGCCCGGTGGAAAGATGCGGCAGTTGGTCGTCGACGGTGCGGCGATCGACTCGGGCCCCACCGTATTCACGATGCGATGGGTGTTTGACCAACTGCTTGCTGAATTAGGCACCTGTCTCGATGACCTTGTTTCGCTGGAGCCCATCCATGTGCTGGCACGGCACGCCTGGCGCGGGACCGAGGGATACCTTGACATTTTTTCAGATACCCAGCGATCTGCCGATGCGATTGCGGCATTCAGCAGCCCCCAGGAAGGCCGGCGATTTCTGAAGTTTTGTGCGCAGACCCGCAAGCTGTACCAGACCTTGGAGGGACCCTACATACGGTCCGAGCGCCCCACCCTCGCGAGTATGGCGCACGATCTGGGTCCGAGAGGGCTCGGGGTCTTGATAGGGTTGGGGCCATTTGCAACCCTGTGGGGCGCACTGGCCAAGCATTTCCACGATCCGCGCCTGCAGCAGCTGTTTGGCCGCTACGCCACCTACTGTGGCTCGTCGCCCTGGTCTGCACCGGCGACACTGATGCTGGTGGCGCAGGTTGAGCTCGATGGGGTCTGGTCGGTCGCGGGCGGGATGCACGCGGTGGCATTGGCGCTGGAAAAGCTCGCGCGCGCGCGCGGCGTACGTTTCCAGTATGGCGTGTCGTGCCAAAAGATCCTGCTAACGGACGGCAAAGCCAGTGGCGTCCTGATGGCTGACGGGGAGCACCTTGATGCAGATGCAATAGTGTTCAACGGAGACAGCAGCGCGCTCTCCAGCGGCTTGCTTGGCGACCCGGTCAGCCAGGCCGTGACTGGCTTTTCTCCCGCCAAACGTTCACTGTCTGCGTTGACTTGGTCCATGCGTGCCCGTGCGCAGGGCTTTCCGCTGGTGCGCCACAATGTATTTTTCGACCGCGACTATGCCAGTGAATTTGATGATATTTTCCGCCATAGGCATCTTCCCGGACAGGGCACTGTCTATGTCTGCGCACAGGACCGCACCGATGCCGCGCATGACCCGGGAACAGCAGAGCGTCTCCTGTGCCTGGTCAATGCGCCGGCCACCGGCGACACCCACTTTTTTGATGCATCGGAGACAGAGCCATGCGAGATTCGAAGCCTGGCGCTACTTCGCCACTGCGGCTTGACCCTGGAGGCGCAGACACACCAGAAGGTGCTGACGACGCCACACGACTTTCACCGTCTTTTCCCGGGGACGGGAGGGGCTTTGTACGGCAGAGCGACGCACGGATGGATGTCGGCATTTCAGCGACCATCGGCAATGAGCAAAGTGCCGGGGCTTTTCCTGGCGGGGGGCAGCGTCCATCCAGGGCCTGGAGTGCCGATGGCAGCCATGTCGGGAAGATTGGCGGCCGCAACGCTGATGGCGAACCTCAATTCGACCAGCAAGTGGCACCGGGTGGCTATCTCTGGTGGTATGTCGATGCACTGAGCGACGACGGAACCAATGGTCTGTCCATCATTGCTTTTGTAGGCAGCGTTTTTTCTCCGTACTACGCCTGGGCGCGTCACCGGGGCAAGGGCGCAGCAGACCCGGAGGATTTCTGTGCCATCAACGTGGCGCTTTATGGTGCCGCGGGTAGACGGTGGACGATGACTGAACGCGGTAGGGGCCAGACACACCGCGGCCAACATGCGTTCACTGTGGGCCCGAGCAAGGTGTCCTGGAATGGCCAGGCACTCGTGATTGACATCGACGAGGTCAACGTGCCCATCCCCATGCGGGTTCGCGGCCGGGTGACTGTCAAGCCGGTCGGGCTGAGCCGCTTTGTCACCGGCCTGGATGCTGAGGCGTTGCACCGCTGGGGCCCCATCGCCCCCTGTTCGCGCGTGACGGTGGAGATGTCAAACCCCAAGGCCTCCTGGACGGGACACGCCTACATGGACTCCAACGAAGGCGATGAACCCATCGAGCGGGGATTCCGCGAGTGGGATTGGGCGCGCGCAGAAATGTCCAATGGCGATACTGCCGTGATTTACGATGTCAGGCCGGCCTATGGCGGGGACCGCGTGGTGGCACAAAGGTTCGCGCCCTCGGGGGAAACGGTAGCATTTGAGGCGCCGCCACGGCAAGCGCTTCCCCGGTCGAAGTGGTGGATTGCGCGGCATATGCGCAGTGAACCGGGGATAGCGCCTTCCGTGACAAAGACTCTGGAGGACACGCCGTTTTACGTGCGCTCCGTAGTGCACTCCGGCCTGCTGGGCGAATCGTTGACTTCCGTCCATGAATCCCTGAATATTCCCCGGCTCGTGTCACTGCCGGTACGCCTGATGCTGCCCTGGCGCATGCCACGGCGCGCCTGACCCCAGCTATGCCCGGCCCACGCTAGTGGTCCGCTCCTGCCGCAAGCCGCGCCAGCGTCCTTTCCCGCTCTCTCGGCCCAAATGTGGAGGCCAAAGGACCCTCCGCGCGCAAACCCTCCAGATACAGGGCTTCAATCTCAGGTGCAGCCCGGATTAACTCACGCTCAAAGACACGGGTGTGCAGCAGCGAACGCAAGCCGTACAGTATCCGCAACCAACCGGGAACCCAGATCCTTCGCGCCCGGCAGGTCATTCCATCGGCAATTGCGCGGGCCACGATTTCCGGCGAAGTCTCCTTGTTCATCGGGCCAGGCATGGTCGCGCGCAGTCGGACGAATGCCGGGTGCAGGGCGCCTTCCGTCACCAGCGGAGTACTCACCCAGCCAGCATGGATAACGCCCAGAGCGACCCCATGCGAGTGCAGTTCGAGGCGCCATGAATTGCCCATGGCTTCCACCGCCGCCTTGCTCGCTGCATAGGCGGACATGACAGGGGGATGTGCAAAGGAGGAAACCGAGGCACTGATTGCGACATAGCCGCGCTGGGCTTGCACTGCCGGCAGGGCCGCACGCACGGTGTTGAACACACCAAAAACGTTGACATCGACACAGCGCCGCCAGGCACCCGGGTCGGTATAGGCTAAGGGACCGAAGGCAGCCACCCCGGCATTGGCCCAGACGATGTCGATGCGGCCAAAGCGCGCCAGCGCGCTCGCAACCATTGCATCCATGGCTTCCATGGAGGTTACATCGGCCACGTATGAAAGCGCATCCCGACCACACTTGCTGGCAATCTGCGCAAGCGGTTCGGCATCGCAATCCACCAACACCAGCAATGCGCCCCGGCGATGCAACTCGACAGCCGTTGCGGCACCAATCCCCGAGGCAGCGCCAGTAATGACAACCACCTTGCCGTGCAACGAATCCGCAGCTTTTGACATGGCCCGATGGTGCCCGGCTCGGCTCAGGCCACTTTAGTGACCATGAGGTACAAAATGGGCAGTGGGAGTACGGTGGCTATGGCGCCAGCGATTTGCCAGATGCGAGACCATTGCAAATACTCCGCGGTGATCTGGGTGGACTGGCGTAACAGGGAGCGCTGCTTGAACTGGATCGGTACCAGGACTGCGGCCCAGATCAGCCCCGACAAGCCGAAGAGAAGATAGGACCACTGAATCCAGGCGTGCGAGTTGTCACCCCCGTAGCGCCCAGCCATCAGGTGACCGGTCACCACGACACCGAGGGCACCCGTTGCCGTGAACAGGGCGTCGGTGATCAGTACCATCCGGTTGCTGAATTGAATAATGGCATGCCGGCCGGTTCGCTCTGCTACGACCGCCCACACCCCACTGACCACCACGTTGCCCAAAAATAGGCAAGCGCACAACAAATGCACGATTTTCAGATTGACGCTCACTGTGGTTCCTGGGGGGGCGCCTCTTGCAGATGCTGGGCATCCCGAATGGCTTTTTCTCTGGCCGTACGTTGCTGGGCAAGCCTGACGTCCCGCAATTGCCACCAGGCAAAGACAACCCCGGCAACCAAAATCACGACCGCTTCGAAAATCTTCATGAATGCCAAGGACTACCGCGCGATGCGTTCCCGTCGGTCCAGACGCCCGAACAGATCGACCATCCACACAACGCGTTCTTCAAAGCTGCGATGCGGAACGCTCCAGGCCTTCGCAGGAGCCAGGGATCCACGGTCTGCCACCACCAGATCCACCAGGAACTCGATCGCTGCCACTGGCACCATCGGAACTGCCGGAACGGCAGGACTGCCGAGCGCAACTGCCGAGGCGCGGGCGATCAATAGCAGCTTGCGGGCCTTGGATACTACCGTGCGACGGTCTATGGAATTGAGGCCTTCCCGCTCGAGTTGTTTTCCGATTTCCGCGTAAACCAAGCGCGCCGCCTGGATCGCTGGCCGGCAATCCCAGGGCAACTCCGAAAGGCCAAATTCACCACGCTGGTACAGCACGTCGGCGCGCAACAGAAGCCGTTGGGTAAATCCGGCTATGCGGTCATCGAATACCGGATTAGCCAACCACGCGTCTGCATCCATGCCTATTTCCCGGAACCACGCCCGCGGGATGTACAAGCGTCCGTTGCGTGCGTCTTCGCCAATGTCGCGGGCAATATTGGTGAGCTGCATTGCCACACCCAATTCACAGGCCCGGGCCAAGGCGCTCTCCGATGCCGTACCCATGATCAACGCCATCATGGCGCCTACCGTGCCGGCTACCCGTGCGCAATAGGCCTCCACATCGGCAAGCGAATCGTATCGACGACCCTGCGCATCCCACAGAAAACCGTCCAGCAGTGCATCAAGCAGTCCGCGCGGGATGCCAAAACGGTGCACCACCTGCGCCAGCGCGCGGTCCGCATCGACCGGCCCTGGACGCCCCGAATAAATGGCGTCCAGGCGCTGCTCCAGATCACGCATCGCCAAGGTCGCATCCGTCCCCAAATCGATGGCGTCATCTGCCAACCGGCAAAACGCATACAGGGCCGTCGCAGGTGCACGCAAACGGACGGGTAGCAGCAGGGACGCTGCAAAAAATGTCTTGGAACCGCCGCGCATCAGCTCGCGGCAGGCATTTTGATCGTACGGCAGCATCGCAGATGGCAGCGGGCCGCCAAGGTTGTGCTCAGGCGAAAGATTTGACATCAGGAACCACCTTTTCAAGCATTTTTGCGGACATCAGTACACTGGGTACGCCTGCGCCAGGCTGGCTGCTTGCACCCACCAGATAAAGATCTTTCACGTCTTGGCTGCGGTTGTGCGGCCGGAACCAGGCGCTTTGCACCAGGATGGGCTCCAATCCGAAGCCTGCCCCTTGGTACGACCAAAGCCGGTCCTGAAAATCCTGGGGTGTTGTCAGGCGCGAACTCACCACGTGTTGGTTCAAGTCCGGCAACACGCTCTCCTGCAACGCCGTTGCAATGGCCTGGCGGTAACTCTCGCCCACCGCAGCCCAGTCGGTTCCACTGCTCAGGTTAGGCACCACCGAGAGCACATAAAAGCTGTCGCAACCCTCAGGCGCCAGCGTCGGATCCGTCGCGGTGGGTCGATAAAGGTACAGACTGAAGTCTTTGGACAGGGTATGGTTCTTGAAAATGTCCTGCAACAGACCCTTGTAGCGTGGGCCCAGCACCATCATGTGGTGCGGTACGTCCGGGTACTTCCGGTCGGTTCCAAAGTACCAAACGAAAAGACCGGACGAATATTTTCCCTTGGCAATGCGCCGGTTTGTCCAGTGCTTGCGGTGTTCAGGGGCGACCAGATGCCGGTAGGTCCAAGCGGCATCGGCGTTGCTGACCACGATGTCGGACGCGATGAACTCACCATTCTCCAGTTCCACGCCGCAGGCACGCCCGTCCTCCACACGGATGCGGGTGACCGGGGCGTTGTAGCGAACAGGTACCTGACGCTCTTCGAGAAGCTTCACCAGCTCCCGGACAATCGCGCCAGTTCCACCCATGGCCGAATGCACGCCCCAGCGACGCTCCAAGGAATGAATGAGGGCATAGACACAGGTGACGGAGTAAGGATTTCCGCCGATCAGCAAGGGATGAAAGCTCATCACAATGCGCAACTTGGGATGTTTGATGTGCTGTGCGACGAGGCTGTGAATCGATCGCCAGGCCTGCATCTTGACCAGATTCGGCATGGCCTTGACCACATCGGTAATCGACTCAAATGCGACCATGCCAAGTTCCTCAAAACCAAGACGAAAGCAACGCTCCGAGGCCACCATGAGATTTTTGAAACCTTGCACATCTTCGGGGCTCAGCCGCTCGATTTGCGCCAGCATCGCCTCATCGTCATTGCTGTAGTCAAAATGGGTGCCATCGTCAAAGCGGATGCGGTAAAACGGCGACATCAGGCGCAGATCCACATGGTCCTGCATCCGCCGTCCACAGAGCGTAAAGAGTTCCTCGATGAGGTGCGGCAGGGTGATGATGGTGGGTCCGGCATCAAAGATGAATCCGTCCTGCCTGTGAACATAGGCACGCCCGCCTGGCGCATCCAGTTTTTCCAGCATTTGGACCCGATAACCCTTGACGCTAAGGCGAATCGCCGCTGCGAGGCCCCCAAATCCGGTACCAATCACAAGCGCCAAAGGCGCACCAGAACTTCCCCCGCTTGCTGTTGCTGGTGGCATCGTCGCACTGCCGTCAATGGATCGCAAATAACTTGTCATGGGTGTCCAGTAGGTCTGCACACAGGCACGCGGCCTAGTTCACAGAAAATGAGTTCACTTCAGCAGGTGCTCCTGTGCGCTTGCGGATCGCCCACCGCCACAAGGCGGTTGTGTCCAGCGGCAATACCAGCAATAGATGCTCAAGAATGGCCAGGGCCAGCATCGTTCCGAACAAGGCATAGCCAACGGCTTGGGACGGGCTTGTCGATGCTTCACAAGCCTGTGACACCAGCAGCGCCAGGTAGGCGCTGGCGCACCCGACGGCCACCGGGAAAAACCAGTTCATGCTCCGGCGGCGAAAGAAGCTTTCCAGGTAGGCCAAATGCCCAGGCAGGAATTCCTCGCTCAAATTGCGCACGCCAAAGAAAAGATTGAGCTTGGCACTGGTTCGCATCACCCACAAAACCAGATACGTGCCGGTTCCCACCTGGTTGGGGGCGTTCCAGGTAATGATGAAAATTGCTACCCCCACGCCAAGTATGCCCAGTTCATGCCACAGCACCGCCCGAAACGATTCCAAGAAGCGCGCCCAGCCCAACGTCCCCGCCGGCAAAGCTGTCTTTCGGGGTCCGGTGATCCAGCCGGTTAGAAAGCTCAGCTCATTCCAGCCCCACACCAGGAGCGCACAGGTAAACGCACAATACGCACCAGCCACACTGGTTTGTCTGGCGGTGTGTATCAGTCCGACCAGCGCAGCGAGCCCGACCAAGCTTGACAAAACAAGACTGGCAGCGATAGCGCTGCGCGACATCCGGTTGAACACCAGCACGATCCCTGTGCTGAACCACCAGATGAAGATGGCGAACATGACGGCAATGGCGGGATCGGTCATCCAAAGCTTTCGAAGGGTGGCCCGGGCCGGGATTACCAGGCCGGCGCCATCCGCACGTCAGCGGGCAATTCGTTGCGAATCACCGGCAGGGCGTACAGGCGCACAAAAGTAGCGAGTCCCGCCACGGCCCATCCGACCCGCTGGAGGTTTCCAACGATGCCGCCGCGCGATTTGGCCATATCGATCTGCGTCTGAATATGGAACAAGCGCTCCAGTCCGGCACGGAACACCGGATGGTCGATATCGAGCATCACCGGAAAGACCTGCCGGGTGATCTCATTGGTGATCCGAAATACGGTGAAGTCGTAGCTGGTAGATTCCAGACCCATCTCATGGTGCAGCATCGGCCTCGTATGGTCGCGTACGTACATCGTGGCATAGACGGCCAGCAGAAAGAATCGGATCCAGAAGACATTGCCGCCACGCAACAAGCCGGGATTGGCACGCATGATGAGCGCGAACGACTCTCCGTGACGGAATTCATCGTTACACCACCGGTCAAACCAACTGAAAATCGGGTGGAAACGCTTGTCGGGATTCTTCTCCAACTGCCGAAAGATCGTGATGTAGCGTGCATAGCCGATCTTTTCTGACAAGTACGTTGCATAAAAGATGTATTTGGGCTTGAAATAGGTATATGCCTTGGTACGCTTGAGGCTGCCAAGGTCAATTCCAAGACCGAAATCCTTGAGCGACTGGTTAATGAAACTTGCATGGCGGGATTCGTCCCGCGCCATGAACCGCATCAGTTGTTTGATATCGGGGTTCTCCACATTCTTGAAGATTTCGTTGTACAGGATGCAGCCGGAAAATTCAGATGTCAGCGAGGAGATCAGGAATTCCAGAAATTCCTGGCGCATTTCAGGGCTGACCTGGGAAAACCGCTCCGCCACCTCCTGGGCGAACTCTGGTGTCCGCTGGAAATGGTCATGGTTGTTGTCGCCCTCGTACTCGGCCATCATCACATCCCACTCCTTGCGCATGGAGGAAATGTCAATTTTGTCCATGGCCTTGAAATCGGTGGTGTAAAACCGAGGACTCAACATCGTGCTTTCGCGTGCCTTGTCTGAAGCTGCGTCCGCACTTTCAATCTTTTGCGCTGATTGCATCTCTTTCTCCGTATTCGATCAAATTATTTTTCAGGGGAAAGCGCCAGGAATCGCGCAAATTCCGCAGTGTTGGTGGGGCCAAAAGATTCCAGGTCGATCTTCTGACCAGTCGCCGGATCAAACAGCGTCATCCGCCCATCGGTACTGGCGATCAACTGAAACGGTTCGGCCGCACCAATGCCACGCGCGTGCCGCTCTCGCGTCAAGGCGCGCAAGGTTCCCCGCACAAAGCCTTGCTCACCATACAAAATCGTCAACCGATCGCCATTGAGCCCGTCGATCACCGAAACACCACCGTCAGCGTTGTCCTCAAAGCGCAACGAGCGCTTCAGAGCGACCGCCGATGCAGCGAGCTTCTGGTCCGGTCCATTTCCAGTGATCCGGATGAGACCCACCGCAATCAGGGAAAAAGCAATGATCCCACCCGCCAAATACAAAACCCAGCGTGGAAAACTGTCTGGCCCCCAAGGGGCAGAGCCCTCCACCAGGACAGACCGTCCTGAATTGTTCATGTCAAGCTTGCCCGAAGAACTTGAGACATCCCAGGGTTGGCTTGCGGCTGCCTTGCAGCATTCGCCGCCATACCGGTAGCCGACGACCATACCTCACTCAGTTGGGCCGCACGTGCATCCACATTAGCGATACTTCTCACCATAGGTTCCGGCCTGGATATGCGCCAAGGCCGTACGCTGGGCCAAAGATGTACCCACGCAATGCGGTCATCGCCAGACAATGCCAGTGTGATATCACCCAATCCGTCACTCATGCGACGAACACTGGCGGATGAAATTTTGACGAGTGGCAAATTAAAAGTAACCGTCAGCACAATACCCAGCCGCATCACAATCCGCTTGTTTGTGAGCGTGTATACCGTGGTGCGGGCTGTCATCCAGGCGAGGATCCATGCAATACCCAGACCGAGGACCGTCAGGGGAGCGAGCCACCTCAGCGACCAAAGCACTTCCAGCACACCCGCGCCCGAGGTGACTTCGGGCGCCGCACGCGCCACCCAGAGGACCGCGAAGTACACCGCCAGCTTGCGGATGTGAAACGCATCCCTGGCCAAGGTGGCCACATCCGGCGATGCCTGCCACACAATTCTCTCGTCAGCAGGCAACCGCTCTGGCAGACCGAACTGCGGCTCAAATTCGTACTCATGCCCGTGATTGTCTATCGTCATTTTTGTCTCACTCTGTCATTTTTCTTGCTGACACCCGCCGATCCGGTTACACCAGCGGTTCACTTCTTTTCGGGTCAGCGTACAGCGTACCACCTCCGTAGTAGGCCATAACCTTTTCTTCTTCCAATTTTGTTATTTGATCCGCATTCTTGAGCCCCGGAACGTCGGCAAAGTGCATTCCATAAATGGAATTGACCTCTACCTGATTGCGACGAATGCGTGCAAACGGGATTGGCAGCAATACCCTGCGCATTCCACTCTTCGATTGCGTTTCCACTTCCAGATAGCGGAACATCATTTCGGCAGAATCGATCCACATATCCCGTACGACACCACCTTGTTTTCCGTCACCCCCCATCACAGGAAGTCCTCTGGGGTCAACGTCCTGGGGCGCCACGCTAAAGGCTGAAGCCACGCGCAGAGGCTGCAGCAAAGGCTTGCCATCGGTCGACATCTCCACGGTATCTTCCCGGTGGGTGTAGGAACCAGGCCCCACCGCATCAAGCATGCCGTTGGTTTTGGGGACCATGGGTGACCCGGAGGACGGCTCCGCCATGGTGCCGCCCAAAGGGGGTTCGCCACGGTGCAGATCGGGCACAGTAACGGTTTTACCGCCTTCGAGTTTGAAGGTCTTTGGCTCAGGGATGGGCCAACCCTTCACCACGCCGCGCCCGCTTGTACCGGACTCCATCGGATATCCCTCGCGATGGTTTTCCCGCACAAGGTAGTAAATAAGACCCGCAAAGAAGATCCAGAACATGTAAAGCATGATCTGGGCGAGGTCGATGTACGCGGTGATAGTTCCTACAGTTTGCATGCCGATTCTCCTAGGTGACGATTAGGTTGTGATGTGGGAAAGACCGAACTCGGTCGAAGGGGCCTGGGCGCTCTTCGGTCTGCGCCTGACCAGCGGACCAATAGCAACGAGTGTGACGAATAACAGCAACATTTCAACGTGGTACACGACGCTGTAGCCGGTTGAGGGTACGGCCATTGCAGGACCCAGAATGCCGCCGGCGGTAAACTCCGTGACGGCATCCCTCAGTGCTCCCCCGAAGAACATGGCCAAACCCGCGGCCGTCGACTGCACGGCGCCCCAGGCACCAAGCGCCAGCCCAACGAATCCGCTCCCCTCCAAGCGCATGGCAGCGAACAGCGTGCCCACTGCGAACAGTCCCCCGCCAAAACCGATGCCCAAGGCTCCGGCTCGGAACAGCCAACCGGCTTCCAGAGGGGCGGAAAATATGACTGCAGAAAAAGCAGGCAAGCCAGCCAGGGCGCCGTAGGCGGCCAGACGCAAAGGGTCAATGCGCCGCTCCAACTGTCGCCCGGCGAAAAGAAACCCCAGCAAGCCTCCACCCGCAAGCATCGCGGTCAGTGCGCTCGTTGCCCCTACGCTCAATCCGAGAATTTCGCCTCCGTAGGGCTCCAAAACAATGTCCTGCATATTGAAGGCCATTGTTCCGAACGCCGTTGCCCACAAAAAGCGCTTGGCATAAGGGGTTCCAATGAATTTCGCCCAAACGTCCCTGAAAGGGGGGGTGACCTCCGACTTGAGGGCAGCCGCCCGTTGCGGGTTGCGCGGCTCCTGCTTCCACAGCGCGACCGCATTGAGCGCCAGCACCACCAAAGCGGTTCCCTGCACCACCTGGACCAGCCGCTCGGGGCTGAAATTGGAAAGCAACAAACTGAAGATCAGGCTACCGGCGACTGCGCCGGCCAGCAGCATGACATAAAGAAGCGCGACCACACGGGGCCGCGTTTCCTCGCTGGCCTGGTCAGTCGCCAGGGCTAGCCCCGCCGTCTGGGATGTCTGCAGCCCTGCACCCACCATTAAAAATGCGATGGCGGCTGCGCCCTGCCCCACCCACGCGGGAACGGGAACCTGCCCCTGACCCGATAAAACCAGCAGCGCAAAAGGCATCACTGCAAGTCCAAAGAATTGAATCAGGGTCCCACCCCACATAAAGGGCACCCGCTTCCAGCCAAAGGCTGACTTGTGGGTATCAGAGTGGTAGCCCGTCACCGCCCGAAAGGGGGCGACAAGAAGGGGAAGCGCAAGCATCAGGGAAACCAGCCAGGCTGGCACACCGAGCTCCACGATCATCACCCGGTTGAGGGTTCCAATCAGCAGCGCAGTCGTCATCCCCATGGTGACCTTGAAGAGCGAAAGTCGCAACAAGCGCGGCAACGGAAGGCCCGCACTTGAAACGTCTGCAAACGGCAGCCAGGTCGCCGGCAGATTCCTGGCAAATTTGTGGAATGTTTTGGCTCTCATGCGCTGACCCACTCCATCGCCTGTGACTTGTAAAAGCCACTCGAAATGCGTTGTGTGCGCGCGGACTTCCAGGGCAAAAGTACCGGATTGGCTGCCATCAGCGTCGCAATCTTCGCCTCTGCCATGGGCTCGAGCCAGGGGGCACGGTCACCCCGTGGAAGGAGGCGGCCAAAGGAAATCATCGCCGCCAACATCGGTGTGCGAGGGGCAAAAGTAAACAGGATGGATGTTGAAGTGCGTGTGGCGAGCCTTGCCAGCGCATCTACGGCATCGTCCGTCTGGTAATGAATGATGGAGTCCATCGCCACGACATGGTCAAACGACCCCAGGGCCGAGTCCAGCATGTCACCACTCCTGAAGTCGATCCGGCTTGCCAGTTCTTCGGGCAAGCGTTCACGGGCCAGGTTCACCAGGGTCGGAGACAAGTCAATGGCGACAACCTCCGCCCCACGCCGGGCAACCTCGACAGCGAAAGCGCCGGTACCACACCCGGCATCCAGCACACGCCGGCCGGTCAGGTCTTGCGGCAGCCAGGACAACAAGGTTGCGCGCATCTGGTCGCGTCCGGCGCGCACGGTTGCACGGATACGACCTACCGGTGCATCAGAAGTCAACTTCGCCCAGGCTGCAGCGGCTGTGCGATCGAAATAATTTTCAATCTGTCCACGGCGTTGCTCGTATGTCACATCGGTCATTTTGAAGAATCCTCAGTCAAAACGCAGGAGGTCAATTGCCTGCCGAATTGGCATCGGCGAGTTTGGCAAAGCGCTTGCGCTCATATCGCAGCCGCCTCGTAGACGCCTTCCAGACGGTCTTCAAGCTCTTCTCCAGCCCGGCGCAGGGCGTCGAGCGTTTCTACATCCGGCTGCCAGTAGTTGCGCTCCGACGCCTCGATCAATCGATTTGCTACCCGGGCGGAGGCCGTCGGATTGAGCTTGGCAAGGCGCTCACGCATCTCGGGGTCCAGCATGAAAGTCTCGGTCAGTTGCTGGTAGACCCAAGGTTGAACCTGTCCTGTGGTCGCCGACCAGCCCATTGTGTTGGTGACATGAACCTCAATTTGGCGTACCCCTTCGTAGCCATGCTCCAGCATCCCTTCGAACCACTTGGGATTGAGTGTGCGGGTGCGCGTTTCCAAGGCCACCTGCTCCTGCAAGGACCGCACAGATGCAGCGCCCTTGGTCTGGTCGCCGA
>Ga0007791_10000135_pt1 | contig 19597 bp, 13 predicted proteins | sample CryBogmetaGMA05M_FD_60368 | JGI IMG/M metagenome (GOLD analysis project Ga0007791, IMG submission 60368) | Freshwater microbial communities from Crystal Bog, Wisconsin, USA - MA0.5M | ecosystem: Environmental > Aquatic > Freshwater > Lake | place: Crystal Bog, Wisconsin, USA | collected 2009-07-06 | reverse complement strand
GTTGGGGGGGCTGGGGCTGCCGGCCGTGGGGCTGGCGCCGGTGGTGTGCCGCGCCGGTGGTTGGCTATGGCGGCTACGGCTACGGCTACTCCTACGGATGGCCGGCGTGGGTCGGCACGACCTGGTTCCCATCGTGCAACTCCGTCTGGATGGGTGCGCCGTTCGGCGGGTCGTTCTTCTCCGGCAGCGTGGTTCCCTATCCGACGATCGGCTACCCGGTGGTCGTGCCGGGGTTCGTGTCGTCCAACTCCGCGACGCCCGTCGTGGCCGCGCTCGCGGCATCGCGTCCCGCGGTTCCGCAGGGCCAGCAACTGGCGGCAACGATCCGCGATCTCCGCGCCCGCCGTGATGCGGCCGTCGTGGCAGCGGCGCCACGCGGCAGCAACGCCGCGTCGCGTCTCAGGGCGGCCCGGCAGGTGGCCATCGGCGACCGCTATCTCCGGGGGGCCAACGGCGACCCAGCCGAACTCCGCCGGGCCGTCGATGCCTACCGTCGGGCCGCCGTGATCGCGAGCGATCAGCCCGACACGTTCGTCCGCCAGGCGATCGCGCTGGTGGCACTCGGCGACCGCGGTCAGGCCGACGCCGCCATGGCGCGGGCCACGGCCATCGACGGCAGGCTGGCCTCCGCCCCGAATCGGAACGCGGGCCCACCCGATCCCGTGTTCGGCGACCGGCCGGCCGGCAGCCCCTCCCCCTTGGCCGTTCGTGGGCAGGCGATCCTGCGGCAGATCGCGGCCCAGGGCGAGTCTGAGGCGGCTGACGGGCCGCCGCGGTTGGCCCGCGTGGCCGCCCGCTGGTCGGAGCGGTTCGGCGCGGGGCCCGTCACGGTCGCCCGCCGCTGACGGCAGGAAGTCCGTCGTTCCGCAGGTTGGAAACCTGCGGCCACGTGGGGCACGTTTCTCCGTTGCACGAGAACACTCGCGGCCACGTGGGGGCAGGGTTTCAGCCTGCACGAGAACCACGTTTGGTTTCGGTTTTCCGCAGGCTGACCGCCGCCGGCTACGACGTGGCTGGCTGCTGGCTATCCTGTGGATGCCATGCCCACTTCTCCGCCCCTCTGTGAACGCATCGACCTCGCTGCCGCCGACGGTCGCGGGCGGCTCGCCGCCCTCCGCGGCAAACTCGTGTCGCAGGGAGATGTGATCAGTCCAGCCGGCCGCCAGAAGACGATCGACGTCTTCGGGGAGCCGCTCTCCCCCCGTCAGGTCGTGGAGCGGATCTGCACCGACGTGCGGCGGGACGGCCTCGCGGCCCTGCTCGACTACTCGCGCCGCATCGACGGGGCGTCGGTCACGGCCGAGTCGCTCGTCGTGCCGCCCGACGCGCTGGCCGCTGCCCACCGGGCGGCCGATCCGGCCTTCCTGGCGGCGGTGCGCCGGATTCGCGACCGTGTCGAACGATTCCAGCGGGCCGTGCTCTCGCGCGACGTCGAAGTGAAGCTCCCCGGCGGCGGCAGCCTCCGGCAGCGCTACGTGCCGCTCGACCGCGTCGGCGTTTGTGTGCCGGGAGGTGCGGCGGCCTACCCATCCACGCTGCTCATGACCGTGGTGCCAGCCCGCGTGGCCGGCGTGCCCGAGATCGTGGTCGTCGCCCCGCCCACCCGGTTCGGTGCGGAGAACCCGCAGGTGTTGGCCACGTGCCACGAGCTCGGCGTGACCACGGTGGTGCGGGCCGGCGGTGCCCAGGCGGTCGCGGCGCTGGCCTACGGCGTCGCGGGGCTCGACCGCGTCGACAAGATCGTCGGCCCGGGCAACCTCTTCGTGGCGCTCGCCAAGGAATATGTCTACGGTGATGTGTCGATCGACGCGATCGCCGGGCCGAGCGAGATCGTGATCGTGGCGGACGACGGCGGCCGGCCCGAGTTCATCGCCGCCGATATGCTCGCGCAGGCGGAGCACTCGCCCGGGTCGGCGATCCTGCTCACCCCGAGCCGCGATCTGGCCGATGCCGTGGCCGTGGCCCTCGAGCGGCGGTTGGCCGTGCTCGAGCGGAGCGATCTCACGCGTGACAGCCTGCAGCGGTTCTGTGGGATCGTGGTGACCACCAGCGACGCGGAAGCGGCCGATCTGGCGCACGACCTCGCCGCAGAGCACCTCTCGATCGACACGCGAGATCCTGAGGCGACCCTCGCCCGAATCCGGCACGTCGGCGCCGCCTTCCTCGGGCCCTACAGCCCGGTGGCCGCCGGCGACTATGCGGCCGGGCCGTCGCACGTGCTGCCCACGGGGGGCACCGCCCGATTCGCGGCGGGCCTGTCGGCCAACGAGTTCCTCCGGGGCGGGAGTGTGATCGCGCTGGCCAAGGACGATCTCGCCGAGATGGCCGACGACATTCGCCTCCTGGCCGACACCGAAGGTCTCACGGCCCACCGGCGGAGCGTGGAGGCGAGGCTCTCATGACGACCGTCGCTCGGAGGATCGCGATCCGCGGCCTGGCCATCGGCGCGGCCTGCATGACGGCATGGCGCGTGCCGCCCTGCCGCGCCGCGGAGCCGGTCGCGTTCACCACGATCGCGCCGGACGAGTTCGCGAACTTCCCGGCCAACTGGGACGCCGCTCGTCGTCGAGTCGCTGACGACAGAGGGGGACGACCTGGTGCTCCGCTACCGGTTCGTGCCGCCGGCGGCAAAGGCCACGTCCACGGTGAAGCACACGCTCGCCCTGCGGCTTGCCCGTCAGCCGATGGGGCGAGTGCGGTTCGTGGAAAACGGCGAACCACTCGGCGATCTGCGGGTCGCCGCCGGCGAGTGGGCCGTGCCGAAGCCCGCAGCTGACTGACATCCGGTGGTGACGGTGGTAACGGTCGCGACGCCTGCGGCGGCCGCGCCGGCCTCGTGAGGTAGACTTTTTCACGCACCGTCCCCGAGACCTTTCCCATGGCTTCCACCCCCACCTCCGCCAGCCGTCCGCTCGTCCGGCCCGCGATCGCCGCTCTCGACGGCTACGTGCCCGGTGAGCAGCCGCAGTCGGGCAAGTGGATCAAGCTCAACACCAACGAGAATCCCTATCCTCCGTCGCCGGCCGTGGCCCGGGCGCTCGCCGCCACCGCCTCTGGCCGCACGCTCGCGAAGTATCCCGACCCGATGGCCACGGCGTTTCGGCGGCGGGCGGCCGAGGTGCTCGGGGTGGAGCCCGACTGGATCATCTGCGGCAACGGCAGCGACGACCTGCTCACGATCCTGGTGCGGACCTTCGTGGGCGAAGGGGAGAGCCTGCGGATGCCCTATCCGAGCTACATCCTCTACCGCACCCTCGCCGGCATCCAAGGGGCCGACTGTGACGAAGTCCACTACGCCAGCGACTGGTCGCTGGGAGACGAGTTCGCCGCGCCGCGCGACGACCTGCGGCTGGCGATCGTCGCCAATCCCAACAGTCCCTCGGGCACACTCCTGCCGCCACGGCGGGTGGCGGAACTCGCGGATCGTCTCCCCTGCGGCTTCGTCGTGGATGAGGCCTACGGCGACTTCGCCGAAGCCAACTGCCTGGCGCTCGTGAAGGACAACCCGCGGATCATCGTCACGCGGTCATTCTCCAAGTCGTATGCCCTCGCCGGCTTGCGGTTCGGGTTCGCCGTCGCCCAGCCGGCGGTGATCGAGCAGATGCTCAAGGTCAAGGATTCCTACAACTGCGACGCCCTCTCGATCGCGGCGGCCACCGCGGCGATCGACGACCAGGCCTGGCTCGCCGACAACCGGGCCACGATCATCGCCACCCGCACGCGGCTGATCCACGCGATGCGAGGCCTGGGCTTCGAGGCCGGCGACAGCCAGGCCAACTTCGTCTGGTGCACGCATCCCGAGCGGCCGCACCGGCCCTTCTACGAGGCCCTCAAGGCCCAGGGCATCCTGATCCGCTACATGAACTACGCCGGCTGGGGTGACGGCCTGCGGATCACCGTCGGCACCGACGACGAAATCGACGCCTTCCTCGCCGTGATGAAGACGCTCTGACCCCGCGCCCGATCCTTCCCCCACTTGCTCGCCGCACCATGCCCCGCACCGCCACCGTTGCCCGCAAGACCGCCGAGACCGACATCCGCCTGACCCTCGACCTCGATGGCACGGGGCGGGCCGACGTCCGCACGGGCCTCGGGTTCTTCGACCACATGCTCACGCTCCTGGCGGGCCATGGCCTGTTCGACCTCCAGGTGGCCTGCACCGGCGATCTGCACGTGGACGGCCACCACACGGTCGAGGACGTGGGGCGGGCGCTCGGCGCGGCGCTCGTCGAGTGCCTCGGCGACAAGAAGGGCATCCGCCGCTACGGCCACGCGATCATCCCGATGGACGAGTCGCTGGCGACGGTGGCCGTCGATCTCGGCGGCCGCTCGGCCTGCGTGTTCGCGGTGGAGTTTCCGGTGCCCACGATCGGCGCGTTCGATGCCCAGCTCGTCGAGGTGTTCTGGGAGAGCGTGGCCGCGACCGCGGGCATGAACTTCCATGCGATCCTGCACCATGGCCGCAACGGCCATCACATCGCCGAGGCGGTGTTCAAGGCCGCCGCCCGCGCGCTCCGCGTGGCGGTCGAGCACGACCCGCGCCAGCCGGGGATTCCCAGCACCAAGGGCACGCTCACGTCGAAGTGAGCGGGCGTGGGCGATTGCAGCATCACGGTGTCGTGTTGCCAGCGCGGTTTTGAACCTGCGGCTGCTCCCTGCCGTATCGCATGGGCCACGCGGAGGCGTTCACCCACAGGCTGCCTAGCGCATCTGCATTAGGCGTGTTCGCTACGGTGCGTTTGTATCTCGACGTGGAAAAAAACGCTCTCGTACACTTGCGGTCGGGGTTTAACCGCACAACTTCATTCGCGATCGAGGTCCACGTGAACCGCCATCTTTGGACAGCCCTGGGTGTCGCCGCCATCGTTCTTCCCTGCTTTTTTCCTCAGGGGGTGCGGGCCGACGTCTACTGGAACGGAACAACCGACTCCGACTGGGCGAACGCAGCTAACTGGACGGGTGGTTCGCCGAGTCAGCCCGGCGCCGGCAACGCCATCATCAATCCAGGGTCGCCGAACGCCACTCCCACGGTGAGCACGCTGGGCAACACGACCGTGGGCCAGATCTACATCTCGATCGGAGCCGGCCTCAGCGTGACCGGCGGAAGCCTCGCCTCGTCCGATCTCGTGACGGGTCTCTTTGGCAACAGCGGCGTTGTCAGCGTGTCGGACGGTCGGGTGGCGCTGAACAGTTACCTCAACATGGGCGCCGGTGGCTTTGATGGCGATGTGAGCATCTCCGGGGGCACGCTCGAGTCTTCGGCGCTGTCGATCAACACGAGCGGCGGTGCCCGCATGAACATCACGGGAACCGGCTCGTACGTCACCAGTTCCAGCCAACTCGGCAATGTCTCCTACTGGGTCGCGCACCAGGCCATCGTCACCTCCGGGGCCGGTCGGTACGTGGACATCGACACCACGTCTCGGCCGGGAAAGCTCGTGCTCACCTCCGCCCTGCGGACCACCACCGACATTGTGTGGGACAACGGTTCGGGTGACAGTCAGTGGACCACGCCCACGAACTGGAATCCCGACGGCCTGCCTGGCCTCGTCGACACGGCGAGGATCAACAACGAACTCTCGGCATTCCTCACCGGCTCGGCCGGCAGTGTGAATGCCGTGGTCATCGGGGACGCGACCAACAATGGCGCGCTGAACGTGCAGGGGGCCGGATCCCTGACAGCGGGCACGATCACCGTCGGCCCCACCGGCAATTCGAACGCGTATCCGAGCTACTACAGTCACGCGGCGGGCGATGTCGCCACGACCGGCAACATGATCTTCGGCGCAAACGGAGGTAGGTCGCAGTCCTACTTCACGTCGGGCACGCTGCAGGTCGGGGGGACCATGCAGTTGGGATCCGCCGCGGGAGCCGGCGCCTCGAGCCTCGCGCTCAACGGCGGTGGCGGCACGATCACGGCGGGCAGCCTCGAGATCGGCTCGGCCGGATCGCTCGACTTCGACTTCCTCGGTGGCACGAGCCTGAAGACGCTGTCGGTGACCAACGGGATCAGCCTGACCGGTTCCTCCGCGCTGACCGTTCGAAACGCCGGGTCGGTCACTCTCGGCACGTCCTACACGCTGCTCGACGGACTTTCGCTCTCGGGCACGTTTGGGAGGGTGACGTTCGACGGATTCGCTTCTGGCCTCGTGCCGGCGCTCGTCTATGACAGGGCGATCGGCAACCTCCGGCTGACGGTCGGGCAGGCCACCCCGACGATCACGATCAACGTCGGCAGCGGCACGCAGACGCAGACGCAGGCCGGCTATCCGCTTCTCTCCGGCACGACTCCGGTCGAGAAGACCGGGGCGGGCGTGCTCGTCGTCGATCAGGCCAACACGCTCACCGCCTCGACGACGGTCCAGCAGGGAACCCTCCGACTGGCGAACGGGTCTGCACTCGGCGCGAGCCGGATCGTGCCGGTCGCCGGCGGCACCGTGTCGCTCACGCCCGCTCTGCAGACGACCGTCGGTGGTCTCGCGGCGAATGCCGGCGGGCTCACTGACGTGGGCAACGGCCTGGTGACGGTGGCGGCAGGTCTTCCCGCCGCCGACCTGGTCACGGCCCTGCTCTCGGGCCGTGGCGACGGCACGTGGAACGGGAGCAGCGGCATCACGTCGACCGCCGCGGCGGCCGCCCTGTCGCAGAGCGTCCCGCGAACGGTGGGGTGGCTCGACAACGGCGATGGCTCGGTGGTGTTCGCCTTTGCCGCGCCCGGCGACACCAACCTCGACTGGGCCGTCGACATTCTCGATGCCGCCAACTTTCTCGCCGGTGGCAAGTTCGACAGCGGAACACCCGCCACCTGGATCGAGGGCGACTTCGGCTACGACGGGGTCGTTGACATCCTCGACGCCGCCGATTTCCTTTCGACCGGACTGTTCGATGCGGGGCCCTACAATGCCGCCGCCCCGATGGCTGGCGGCATCACCGCCGTGCCGGAGCCTGCGACGTGGCCCCTGGCAGCGGCTGCCCTCGGAAGCATCGCCGCTCGTCGCTTGCGGCGGCGGACACCAAGCGTGGCCGGGGCGAAACTGCAATGCCTCCGGACGTAGGCCGCCACGGTACGGGGCAACGGCGCTGGCCGGCCGTGTGCATCGCGTTGCTGCTTCTGGCTGCGGCGCCGCTGAGGATCGGGCGGGCTGCGTGGCCCGCCGATGCCCCGAATCCGCCGAAGGCGATCGACCCCCGGCTGATGGTGTCGTTGCCGTCGAGTCTCGATCAGGCGATGGCGGGGACGCCGAACGGCCTGCACGTGCTCGCCGATGCGGCGTACAGCTTCGGGGCCACGGTCGCTCCCTCCGGCGACGTGTACTTCACCGAGTTCGCGAAGCAGCGGATTCAACGGTATAGCACCGCCGACGGCTCCTTGACGACGATCGTCGCCGACCGTCCGAGTCTGTACGGCATCACCTCCGATCGGCAGGGCAACATCTTCTACGCCCAGGACTCCGATGGTGGAACGGGGCAGATCGTCAAGCGAACCCCTGCCGGAAGCGAGCAGGTGATCTGTTCCGGACTGACCAGGCCGCGCCAGTTGACGACGGATGCGGATGGCAACGTGTACGCTGTCCTGGAAACCCGCTCGATCCTCAAGTGGAATAGTGCCACCGGCAACGTCCAGACCGTCGTCAACTCGCTGCAGATCCCCACGCCGAGTCCGCCCCAAGGGGTGGCCGTCGCCAGTGACGGCCGGATCTACTTCAGCACCTACAGCGAGACGGGATCGTACGGCGTGATGCTGCAACCGGGCGGCGTCTGGGTGCGTGAGACGAACGGCAGCATCACCCAGGTGGCCGGAGGTCTCTGGCGGGCGCGGGGGCTGGCGTTCAATCCGAATGGAAAGCTGTATGCCGTCACGGAAGCGAACGCCTGGGATCAGGGCAACTCCGGTCTCCTGGTGGAGATTGATCCCGCGAAGAAGACGACGAAAACCCTGCTCGCGGGACTCGATTACGCGCAGTTTCCGGCGGTGGGGCCGGACGGTCGGATCTACGTGACGGCGGCCCGCGACGAAAAACTGGTGGCCTACGATCCGGCACACCATTTTACGAGCCAGGTGATCGCTGAGCCGGATCTCGCCCTGAGCGTCGAGAACGCCACGTGGCGGGAGTCCGCCGCCCAAGCCGCGTTTCCGCTCGGCCTCAAGGTCGATTCCGTTGCGGTGGACGGCTACCTGACGTTCGGGCAGGGGGCGAGCGATGCCAGCCTGTGGCTCGAGCTTCCCGCCTCGCGCTTCTCTGCGTTCGAACCGAACCAGTCGTCACCGGGGCCGGGCTTCTTTCAGACGCCGACCGTGAAGGTCGATTGGCACTACGGTGGCTCTCAGGGCTTCGCTGTGCCGCTCCGCGACCATGTCCGGTGCCGCTGGCCGATGATGGACGTGGGGACGGTGAACGAGTCTCCGGCGCCGGACTTCAGCGAGGATCCCGAAGCGTATCTGGTGTATGTCGATGTGAAGGCTCCCGCGACCGCTTCTGCCAACCGCTGGAAGGGAGGCAGCGGGTGGAACAGTCCGGTCAACTGGAGCACGGGCACCGCCCCGACCGCGATCAGTGGAGAGTCGTGGGTCGAGCCCCTGAGCGTTTGGTCAGCGACGTCGTTTCCAGTCGTGGGGACGGTGGGCAACAAGGTCCAGAACCTCGTGCTCGGCGACGACGGCGCGGGCGTCAGTCTGCAGGTCGCTGGCGGCACGCTCGACGCGACCGGTTCGATCAGGATCGGCGAGCAGTATGACGCCACGGTCAACGTGATCAGTGGGACCCTCACGGCCGCTGGTGACCTGAGCCTGTCGACATCGGGCGGCCGCGGTGACGGCACGCTGAACGTCAGAGGCGGCGCGGTCAACGTGGGCGGCCAGTTTCTGCTCGGCTGGAACGCCCACGCCGGCACGCTCACCATGTCAGGCGGGAGCGTCGGCGTGGGCGGGGTGCTCATCTTCAACCTCGACGGGGGGAATGCCGGAGCCAGGGAGGCGCGGGTGAACCTGTTCGGCGGGACGCTGACCGCCGGTGGGCTGTCGATCAACACGCTCGACCCGGCGCGGCTCGACCTTTCGGGCGGGCGGTTCATCCTGCCCGCCTCGAATCTCGGCAACGTGAACTACTGGATTAATAGCGGCAACATCACGGCGCTCGACGGACGGCGGGCGGTTGACGTCGTGCCGGCGCCGGGCAATCTCATCGTCTGCTCTGCCCGAAGGCTGGCGACGGACGTGGTCATCGACGTGGCGAGCGGCAGCCAGACGCAGGCCCAGGCGGGCTATTCGAGCATCGCCGCCGCGACGTGGCTCATGAAGACCGGCCCAGGGGAGATCGTGCTCGACTCCTCCAACTCCTACCCCGGCCTGACGAGCGTCACGGCCGGGAGACTGCGGATTGCCCATGCGTCGGCCGTGGCCGGCAGCGAGGCCCTGGTGATCACCGGCGGCGAGGTCAGCATGCCGACCGACCGCCCGCTCGACGTGTCGATCCACAAACTCTCGATCGCCGAAGGTTTGGGGAGCAGGCTCGACATCGGCGCGGGGCGGGTGCATGTGGCCGCGGGCGGCATCACGGCAGCAGACCTGATGGCCGATCTGCTCGTGGGCCGCAACGGCGGCTCCTGGAACGGCGTCGGAGGCATCGTCTCATCGGCGGTGGCGTCCGCCCTGGCGGCGAGTCGCCCGCGAGCGATCGGCTGGCTCCCGAACGATGATGCGTCCTTCACGATCGCGGCGGCCGCTCCGGGCGATGCGAACCTCGACGGCGTGGTCGACGTGCTCGACGCCGCCGCGATGCTCGCCGGCGGGCGGTTCGATACCGCGTTGCCTGCCGACTGGTCGCTCGGTGACACGACCTACGACGGCATCGTGGACATCCTCGACATCGCCGATTTTCTCGGGACCGGACTGTTTGACGCGGGGTCGTACGACCTTGCGATCGGGGGCATCGCCGGACCGGTGGCCGCGGTCCCGGAGCCGACGCTGTGGCCGCTGGCCGCTGCGACGATCGGCCTGATGGCCGCTCGATGCCGCCGGAGAGGCCCGCGGCGGCAGCATGCGACGTGATCAAGGCTCCAGTTCAAAATCCCGCGTATGCGGCCCCGGTCTGATCTCACACCGCAATCCCGAGGTATTGGGGTTGAGATAACGCTCCGGGAACCCGCTCGCCGGCTTGCCGGCCCTGGGAACGTTCGCTGGAATCGGCAGCGCGGCAGCGCCCCCAGGAAACGTCGGTGATTTGTCTGCCGACGGTTGCGTGGGAAAAACCTGGACGGTCACCCTCGCAGCCCCCACCGGAGCCCCGTTGACGCTATATCCGCCGTCCTTGATGTCGGCGAAGAACACCGGCTTGTTGCCTCCTTCACAGAGGACCGTGAGTCGTCCGGCGGCGACGGGCTTGCCACCGAATCGAACGGTGCCGGCGATGGAGCCCGTTGGCGCCGGCCAGCCGCACCCTGCCAGCACCAGCAACGCCGACGCGAGGCCCAGCCTGACCGTCGAGCGGATGGCACGCGACGCATGCACGCCTGGAGCCTCATGCGTCACGGAAGCCCCGCGCTTTCCCCACCGCTCGGCGTGCACAATCCCCACCACGTGTCGCCGTCGATCGACGAGACGACGAACTGCGTGCTTCCGTCAGCCATACCCACCTGGATGCCACCAGGGTGATAGCTCTGCGGCAGATACCAAATGCAGGTGCTCGGTGTCGGATTGTCCTGTGGCTTCGACGCCGGCCCACCTTGGCCATACCCGTTCCACTGTCCATACGCGTAGGCGCCGCTGCGGGGGCCGTAGTGCAGCATCGCCATGTAGCACTGCGCCCACGGGCCGTGCGCCCAGAGGGCCGGTGACGACGCCTCATTGCACTGCCGATATCGTTCCGCAAAGACGATCGTCTTGCTGAGTCCATCGGTGATCACCCGGAACGCTCCGTCCGACTTCATGTTTTTGCCGCCGACGTCGCCTGCGTCGGGATTCCCGAAGACCTGGAAGTTGCCCGCGTAGTTGGTGGTCGCCCATTCGGGCGGGTTCGTCGAAGGGAAAGCCCATTTGGCGCCGCTGCCGTCCGAGGGACAGGCAAGAGACTCCAGGTAGTTGTTCTTGACGGTCCAGTACCCCGTGGCCCAGTCGCTGGTCCCCTTGTCGTACATCGACTGCTCTTCGAGGTATGGCAGCAGGGAGAAGTGCAGGGAGGCACCGCTGATATCCCCGCTGCTGCCATTCCAGCTGAATGTCCGGCTGTAGTTCCAGAATGGCGGGATCTTCTTTCTCGCACCGTGATATCCCTGAACGGCCAAGCCGACTTGCTTGAGGTTGTTCGAACACTTCGATCGCCGGGCGGACTCGCGGGCCGATTGCACCGCGGGCAGAAGCAGGCCGATGAGCGTGGCGATGATCGCGATCACCACCAGGAGCTCCACGAGCGTAAATGCCGCCCTGCTTCGCGACCGGACGAACCCGTCCCCAGGTAAAATGTGCATACCTGGAGTGTCGGCGCGTTCGCAGTCGTGGTCAAGGGTTTCTCGCCGAAACACCGCTTCGTTTCTGCGGCGATACTGCTGCACTAGCGCAGCGGAAGGGGGCCGGGTGGCGATTCGGCCACTCGCAGGCAGTTTGATGCATTTGCATGATTGACACCGTTGCCGCCCGGGGAAGAATCGATGTCGTGCTGGGGGATCGAGGCCTCCCTCCGCCGCTGTGTCTTCACGACGCCGTGAATCGCGGGACAGTCGCGGGCCAACAAGGAGAAAGCTCATGACGATCAACGTTTTTCAGCATCGGGTCTGCGCCTGGGCACTGGCGTGCGTGGCGATGTTTCACGGCATACAGTCGCCGGCTCAGGCGGACGTCTACTGGGGCGGTACCGTGAGCACGGACTGGACGAACTCCGCCAACTGGGTCAATGGTGTGCAGCCGACGACCGGCGTGAATGTCGTTCTGAATCAAGGATCACCCTACACGCCCGTCGTGAGCACGTCGGGCAATCCGACGACCGGTCAGATTTATATTGGTGCCGGTGGCGGGCTCAACATGTTTCCCGGAGGCATCCTGTCGATGAGCGATTTCGTCACCGGCGCCAATGGCAACAGCGGTGGCACGATTGTGACTGGCGGACAAATGAACATGAGCGGCCTCCTGAACCTGGGTGCCGCCGGTTACGACGGCAAGATCGACATCTCGGGGGGTGTCGTGCAGTCTGCAGCGCTGTCGATCAACGCATCCGGCGGTGCCGCGATGAACATCTCCGGCAGTGGCAAGTACATCACTGACATCAGCCAGTTGAGCAACGTGAACTACTGGGTGAGTAACAACATCATCAAGGCGAACAATGGCGCTCAGGGCTGGTCGGTCGTCGTCGACACCACGACCGACCCCTCCAAGGTGATGCTGACGGTCGTCCCCGAGCCGAGTGTGACCGCGCTGGCCGCCGTGGGCGTGGCCGCGTTGGCGGTGCGTCGACTGCGCCGGCGGTAGCCGACGTTGGGCGTTCAGTGGCCGTGCGAAACGGGGTCGCTGGCGAGGTAGTTACTGAAGCCCACGAGAAGCGTGCTCAGAAAGACGATCGCGATTCCCGCGACGATGAGCCGGAGCGTGCGCGGCTTCGTCTCCCGCCATTCCCCGAGGCGGATCGCCCAGAGGTTGCTGAACACGATGATGAACGCCATGTGCAGCGTCCAACTGCCGAAGTCGTAGGCGCCCATTTGGGTCGCGCCCATACCGTAGAACATGAACTGCAGATACCAGGTCACGCCCGCCACTGCGGCCAGCACGTAGTTCGCCGCCGTCGGTGCCGGGGTGCGGCCGATGTAGTCGCCGAAACTGCCATGCCAGGCGTTCAGGAGCAGGCACCAGATCGCGTTGGTGGTGAAGCCGCCCGCCAGCAGCACCACGAGCACCGGCGTGTTCTTCCAGAGATCCGCGACCCCGTGCCGCGTCGCCAGTTCGGCGACCGGGGCCCCCGCCGCGAAGCCGAACGACATGCAGGCACTCATCAGGCCTGCGAAGAGCGCGACGAGCAGGCCCCTCGTGAAGCTGAACTCGGCTGCGCGGCCGGCCGGGCTGGCGGCGGCGAGGTCGCGCTCCTTGGCCATTCCCGCGACGCCGCAGACGGCGATGCCCAGCAGGCAGATGCCGAGGCCGGCAAGCAAGACGAGGCCCGGCAACTCCCCGAGCAGCGTGCCGAAGGTGCCGTCGTAGATCGGCGGCACGATCGTGCCGAAGAACGCACAGAATCCCAGGGCGACCGCGTAGCCAAGCGACATCCCGAGATAGCGGCACGAGAGCCCGAAGGTGAGTCCGCCGATCCCCCAGAGGACGCCGAAGAGGTAGGTCCATCCGAGCGTCGCCAACGGCACCTCGGCAAGCAACGTCGGCAGATCCGGCACCACGAGCCACGCCACGACGAGCGGGGCGATCAGCCAGGAGAAGATCCCGTTGACCAGCCACCCGCTCTCCCACGACCAGCCACGGATGGCGCGGAGCGGCAGGTAGAACGTGCCTGCGGCGAAGCCGCCGATGGCGTGGAACAGCACTCCGAGTGGAACCATGGCTCGGCAAACCGTCCTTTCAGCATACGGTCGCGGTGTCGATCCCGAGAAGCTTTCCGAGCTTCTCGATCTTGGCCGCGATGTGGCCAACGCCCACGGCACAGTGGTGGGCCGGACCATGGACGTTCCAGTCGTTCACGAACCGTCGGGCGCCGATCGGGAACCTGTAGCGGGAGTTGGTGTTGCCGATTTCGAGGATCGGCCCCGGCACGCTCTGGCCCTCGGCGACGAGAAGCATGAGCCGGCCGTCCACCGTCTGCACCACGCTCAGCAGCGTGACGGGACCGTGCTTCACGCTCATCTCCACGCTCAGCCCTCGGCCCACTTTGCCGTGATAGACCGCGAGCGGCCGCACCTTCGTTTTTCCCTCCGCGATGGCGATGTGCCCTGGCCCATCGTGGCCCATCAGGACCACGTCGTCGCGCCAGTCCATCGCGTAATACTCGGTGAATGAGCCGCCCACGCCGAAGCTGTCGAGGATCTTCATCGCCTGGGCGTTCTTCACCTCATACTCCCCAGCCACGGGTATGCCGCGGGCGGTGAGGAGGGAGTTCCCCAGGATGATCGAACTGATCGCGTCTTCGTTCTCCTCGCTGCCGCTGCCCATGTGGTAGTAGGCCATCGAGCCCAAATCGTGCTCGGCCACGAGCCGGTCCAGTGCCACCGAGGTCTTCGCCGCTCGCTCCAGTTCCACTGGCGAACAGTCGGCCTGCACGGCGAACACCTGCCGGAAAACCTCCACGCGACCGGCGCTCTCAGCCGGTGTGACCGCCCGCCGCAGCGCCGCCAACTCTTCGACCTCGATGATCTCCATGTGCCCGCCGAACGTGGCGCACTGCTGGGTCAGGTCGGAGTAGATGTCGAGCATTCCGCCGTAGTAGTGCCCCATCAGGCCGAGACGATTGTGCCACATCACGTCGGCGACCCGGGCAGCATCGATCCACGCATTCACTTCCTGCCAGCATTCCGGGTCGTCGTGCAACTGGCCGGTGATCTGGTGAAACGCGATGCGAGCCCGGTTGAAGACGTTGGCGATTTCGGGCACCGGGCAGGCACTGCAATGGGCCAGCCATTCTCCCGTCATCTGCGTGCGATTGCCCAGCGCGTTGAATGCGGTGTAGTCGATGGACGCACTCGGCGAGAGGTTGAGGATGATCACCGGTACCTTCGCCCGTTGCACCACTGGCAGGACGGTGGAACTCAGCGCGTAGGTCGTCACGTGCAGAAAAATCAGGTCGACGTCCGCCTGCCGAAACGCATGGCCCGCCGCAAACGCCTTCTCCGGCGTGTCGATCAAGCCGAGGTTCACGATCTCGACGCCGTCCCGCGCGAGTTTGTGCTCCACGACGCCGAGGTGCCCCTCGAGCCGGTCCTTCAGCCCGGCGAACTGCGGCCAGTAGGCGTCCAGGCCGATGCCAAACAGCCCGACTTTCGTGGTGTGCATGGGAGTGGCCCGTCGTGCTCAGCGCGAGGTCATGGCGCTGCGGCCGTCGGGGCCTTGGGCGGCACCGCCGTCAGGATCACCTTGCCCGGGTCGGTGGTGGTGTCGACGTTGATCGACCAGCCGGCGGTACCGTTGTGGGCTTTGATGATGCCGTGGGAGACCCAGAACTTCACGTTGTCGAGCTGGCTGGCAGCCGTGATGAAGGTTCCCTTGTCGGAGATGTTCATCGCCGCACCTCCCGATGCGTTGATCGACAGGGATTCGCACCGCACGATGCCGCCGGAAATGTCGATCTTGCCATCCTTGCCGCCCGCCCCGAGATTCAGCAGGCCGCTCATCGACAGCACGCCGCCGGTCACGATCACCCCGCCGCTGTTGCCAAGGGCTCCGGTGACGAGGTCGGTCGTCGTCAATTGGCCGCCGGCAGAAACGTTGAGCCCGCCCCCCGGTCCGAGATAGATCTGACCGGAGGTCCTGTTGCCCATGGTGCTGACCACGGGAGCAGCGTGCGGCGAGCCTGGAGCGATCACGGTGTTGCCGGAACCGGCGTCTGAGGGCGCGCCGCCGCTCCAGTTGGAGGCGATCGACCAGTCGAGGCTTGTCGATCCATTCCAGGAGATGTCGGCATGGGCTGGAGCGCCGACGAGCGCGAGCCAGCAGCCAAGCCAGGTGGTCGCGGCGACGGCGAAGCGAGCGATCGTTGTCACGGTGGTGATCCCGATTGGTTGTGCGCAGCGAAGGAGTGGCGGGACGACGTCGCCCCGGCCCTGCCGTGCGAATATCCCGGCGGCACGCTGCGCCGTCAATGATTCCGGCGAGCAGGGAAGCGATGCGGGCGCGAGTCGTCGGCCACGGCCCGACGCATGCACTAGCGCACCTGCATCAGTGCCGCGTGTGTTCGTCGCCCAGGTACGCTCCCCACGTTCCACGTCCGCGCTTGATTCGCGACGTCGGTCGCTGTCTGCTGCGGCGGTGATGGGTGAGTGACAAGGCTGTGCAAGAATGCCCGGTGTGGCCCATGGCGAGATGCGTACTGCCGTTCCCAGCCTCCTTCGCGGGAGCGGTGATTGCTCTGGTGGTCGCTAGTGGGCGGCCTGCCGCCCACGACGGCCTCCCCGTCTGGAACAAGACGGTCGCAGCTGCTGCCTTCCGCAAGCAGGGCGTTGAACGGCCAGAGCAACCGCCGGCCGGGTACCTCGCCAATCCGCACTACCAGTGCGAGACGATCGGCCTGGGTGGCACCGTGGTTCGTGTCGGCCCCCACGGGTTCACGTCGCCGGCCGCGCCGGCCGTCGACCGCACGGGCCACCTGGAGAGCCGCCCCTACCTCAGCCAGCAGCACTGGTGGGACGAGGACGCGCATCGCCATCAGCCGTTCGATGTCGTCGGCGGCTACGGCAACGATGTCGCGGCCGGTGAGATCCAGTCGTTTCGCCACGAACTCGACATTGCCACCGGCTTTCTCCAGATCGACCTCACGCTCGCGGCCCACGGCGCCTCGTGGCGGAGCCGCCGGGAGATGTTTGTGACGCCCGACGGCGTGTGGGTGGTCCGCGTCACCGATGCAACCAATGCGACGATGCCGTTTCGGCTGCGGATCGACCCGAATCGGAGCGTGCGGATCTATCTCAACGGAGGTGTCTACGCCCGCGAACACGAGCCTTGGTCTGCAGTCGCCGCGGTGAAAGAAAAGGGCCTTGTGGTGACGGCCGAGCGGCCGCGGTCCTGCACCGCGGCGCTCGCCGTCGCGATCGATGCCGCGAAGCCCTTTGGCGATGCTTCCGCGCGGGTCTGCGGCTCAACGCGGCCCGGCAGTGCGATCACGCTCTACATCGCCCCCGCTTCGTCCTATGGCGGGGCCGACGCCACCGAGACGGCCTGGGCCAAGGCCGAGGCAGCCCGAAAGCAGGGTTTTCATGCCCTGCGGAAAGAGACGGCGAGTTGGTGGAGGGCGTTTTTTGCGACATCCTCTGTCGTGCTCCCGGACCACGACCTTGCGACCTGGTACGCGCGTTCGATGTGGTACCTCGGCGTCTTCTTCGGCAACACGGACGTCCCTCCGGGATGCAACGGCACCAGCCTCGAGAGTTTCTCCGGGGCGATCTGCCCGGAGTACGACCTCGTGATCGACCAGCGAGCGCTGCTCTATGCCAATCATTTCGCCGAGGCCCGCCGTGTGTGCGACTGGGCGGGGCGCACGCTGCCGCAAGCATGGACGGCACGCGAAGGCCTGACGCTGCACGAGGTCTCGGTGCGGTATGACCGGGGAGCGAAGTATGGGCCACTCCTCGGCCACGACGGCACCGTGCTCGTGCCTCCGACGATCGGAGAGGGAATCTGGGCCTACGAGGATTTCGCGGGCACGAACCTGGCGCTCATGGCACTCGATTACGTGGATTGGAGCGACGACGAGAGCCGTTCACCGGCCGCGGCGAGGCTGTTGCGCGAGACGACGCAGATCATGGCTCAGGAACTCGTGCCGCGGCCCGACGTGGGCGGCCACCTTCATCAGCGGATGCCGTCGACGGTGCAGCAGGCCGCCGCGGCCTTCGCCCTCCGCGAAGCGGTTCGCCGCGGCGAGGCCGAGGACGGCTGGGAGGCCCTCGCGGGAGCCGTGTACCTGCCGACGGCCGATCTCGACGGCGCCCGCGTGCTGGTGGTCGGACCGGGGGCCCCCGCTGAACGCGATCGCGGCGATGCGACGTGGCTCGTACCGCTCTGGTGGTATGGCATCATCGGCGCCGACGACCCGCTCGTCCAAGCGACGTACGGAATGGTGCGGGAATCGAAGACTGGTGATTACGTCTTCAACAACGGCTGGATGGGCGTGATCGCCGCGAAGCTCCGCGACGGCGGGGAGGCGCACCGGTGGGCGAGGCAGTTTCTCAGGCCCGGGATCACGCTCTTCGACGACTGCTGCTTCGGCGAAATCATCGCCGATCGGGAAGACTTCAAGAAGACGCCCGAAGTCGCCGCCCATGCGGCGCTCGTCTGTACCGTGACGCAGATGCTCCTCGATCCGGATAGCGACCGCGAGCTCACCGTGTTTCCAGCCCTCCCACCCGCGTGGCATCGCGACCGAGTGGCGTTCTCGAATCTCGCCGCTCGCGGTGGCATCCTCGTGAGCGGGGAGCGTTCGCCCCACGCGGTCTCCGTCACGCTCGAGAACCGCTCCTCCGGCGACCGCACCCGCACGCTGCGGGTGCGGCTCCCCGCCGGCACGACGAGGGTTCGCCTGCCGGAAGCCAGCGTCACGGATGGGTGGGCCGTTCTGTCCGACGTCCGGCTCGCCCCGGGCGAGCGACGCCAGTTCGATCTCCTGCCATGAACTGGGCACCACGGGTTTCGCTGGCCTGCGACTGGTGGTGGATCTCGGATCAGTCCTGCCGCGGGATCCACTTGCTCCAGTCGGGCGAGGCCTTCGTCTCATAGGATCGCGGGGCGAGGTTAGCGGCGATCCAGGTCCGCGGATCCCGGCGGAACTCGGCGAGCTTCGCGACAACCTCGGGACGGCTGCCCTGGTTGGCGACATCTCGCTCCAGCAGCCCCTCGATCCGCTTGGCGACGATCGCAAACTGCTTGTCGTCGTGCTGCACCATGCGGGCATCCTGGGCGGCCAGCGTAAGCAAAAAATGAATGCCCTTGGCCCGCAGCGACCTCGACGTCTTGAAGACGATCTCGCGCTGGATGCGGAGATCGTCGGCCCGGTCGCCACCGGCGGCGATCGCCTGGTCGTAGAGTGCCACGGCCTTGAAGCCCAGGGCGGCGGAATCCTCGAGTCGCAGGCCGGCATCCTCAAACACCCACGGATGAGCCTTGGGCTCCTCCGTGAGCATGAAGTTGCCCTTACGGTTGGCTTTCCAGATCGGCGTGTCCCACGTGGCGTTGGGGATGGTGACGGGTTCCCAGTCGTGGCCGCCGTCCCAGGGGCGGTCGAGCCCCATCGGGCCGATCAGGTAGGTGGTGTCCCACGGGTAGGCCTCCACGGAACGGGCGACGTACTCCCACGCCTGGATCACCAGCGGCGCTGCCTTCGCGCCGTAGGGCGCTGCAATCTCCGCGAGCAGCGTGTCTAGCGAAGCCTCCGGCGACCGCATCCAGGCCTCGAGCATCGCGGCATTGACGGAGAACGTCGCGGGGGCGAATCCGTAGTACTCCTTCACACCGACGATTCCCTTCATTTCCTTCCAGCCGACCATCTGCTCGTAGATCAGCCGCGGGAAGAAGTCCTCGAAGAGGTAGAGCGGCTTGTAGAAGGTGTGGTCGAACTCACCGAGCACCGGGATACCGCGTTCCTCGGCCATCTGCACGAGCCGCCGCACGCCGAGGTCGGATTTGAATGAGCGGTCGTTGAAGGGATAGACCTCGTTGCTGCTCGAGGGGTTGAGCACGAGTCCGAAGTGGGCGGGCTTCACGTCGTCGAGGATCGCCACCACCTGTCCCTTGGAAAGCTCCCACGGTTTCCACCATAGCCGGGTGTTCGGCCTGACCGACTGCATCGTTTCATTGAGCATGTTGAGAAAGGCCGGCAGGCGGGCGTCGAGCGGAATGCCGCTGCAACGAGGGCAGGGGCCGAACTCGCTGCACAGCCACGCCTGCTGGTCGAACGTGTAGACGAGCACG
>Ga0007791_10000132_pt1 | contig 19761 bp, 13 predicted proteins | sample CryBogmetaGMA05M_FD_60368 | JGI IMG/M metagenome (GOLD analysis project Ga0007791, IMG submission 60368) | Freshwater microbial communities from Crystal Bog, Wisconsin, USA - MA0.5M | ecosystem: Environmental > Aquatic > Freshwater > Lake | place: Crystal Bog, Wisconsin, USA | collected 2009-07-06 | reverse complement strand
AGCTCGTCATGGTCGGGCGAGCCGTCGGGACGGCACGGCGTCATGAGCGCCGGCATGCAGCCCCGAAAGACATCCGACCTGGGAGTCATGCCGACTCGCTCCGGGACGGCCACGGCCGTCAACGTGGGGCGATTCGCCCCGCTCGCACATCGCCTACCAGCGCGGAATCACGCCCCCCCGCTGGGAATCGAGCGACAGTATAGAGAGGCGAAACAGCCCGCCCCATGGACGTGCGATCGGTGCCGGTACGGTCGAACGCAGAGGCGTCCTCGTCGCCGCCAGGTTCGCACCGCGACCCCCGCAGCCCTCCCAACCGCCATACCAGGGGCCGCCCGATCTCGAAAGGGAGGCGGATCGAATCCTCTACCCCAGCTACGGCGCGTTCGCGGTCGGGGGCGTCGACCGGCTGGTGCCGGGACCGGTCGTGGAGACGATCGACGAGCAGATGATCGCCGACGGGCTGCCATAGCCGCCCGCGTGCCTCCCGAATCAGGGCGGATCGCGGCGTCGATCACGTGGATCACGCCGTTGCCCTCCGTGATGTCGGTCTTCACCACCTTCGACATCCCCGCGGCGGCGCCGACCTTCACGCCGCCGTCGGTCGAGCTCGTCAGCGTGCCGCCGCCGGCCGACTTCGCCCCCTTGAGCGTCGCGACGAGGTTGGCGGCACCCATTGGCGTCCCTCGGGCGGGCGGGGAGAATGAGGCCGGGCGTTCGCACGGTGCCCGGCTTCGTCGCGTGCGTGTTCGGCCTGTCGGCGATCCTGGTCACCATCCGCTGGTGGACGGGCGAGCCCCCGAAGTGGCGCTGGGGCGGCGACGAGAGGCACACGAACAGGCGGTGATCGATGGACGTGTTCCGTGTGCTCCTCTGCCTCGGCCTCGGCCTCCTCGTGTGGCGGCTGCAGGTCGGCGGCGTGCGACCGATCCGCGACTTCGTCCTCTGGGGCGTCGACCACCCGGTTCACTTCCTGCTCACGGTCGCGCCGATCCTGGTCGTGTGGGGCGTCGTCGGCGCGAACTTCGGCCTCCAGGGCCTGTTCCTCGACGAGGATCCGCTCACGCAGGTGCTGCTCGGCACGACCGTGATGCTGCTGTTCGCGGCGATCATCGTGCACGCCTCGGCGCTCGGCAGCTCGCGGCGCGGCTGGCGGGCGTCGCTCCACGCGGTGATGGCGTTCCTGCGTGGGGTCAACACCGTCACCGATCCGGCGCGGCCCGTGCAGGCCGTGCTCGCCAACGGGTTCCTCGAGCGGCTCACGGCGGCCGACATCGACGCCATCGAGCGGGCCTCGCGTCCGGCGCGCGGCCCGGAGCCGAAGGCCGGCGCCTGCGAACCGGTGCTGGAGCAGCTCGAGAGCGAGCCCTTCCGGCTCCTCGTGGCCCCGGCCGTGCTCCTCGCGCGCGGCTTCGGCCTCGTGTTCCTCGTGGGCGTGGTGCCCACGATCGTGCTGCCGCTGGCGGCCCGCGATCCGCAGGCCTGCCTGGAACGGCTGCCGTGGCTCGTGGGCGTGTGCGTCGGAGGCGTGCTCGGCATCGTGCTCGGTTGCTGGACGACGGCATGGGCCGCGGCCGCGGCGGGATGGAACGACCGCAAGGAGAAGATCCTCGCCACGCTCCGCGGCCAGCCTGACGACCACGACGTCGCGACCGATCCCGCCCCCGCGCCGCCGCTCCCGGGCTGGTTCGCACTCCTGACCTGGTTCTTCCTCGTCCACGCCGCGGTCACGCTCCTCCTTCCCGACTCGGTCACGGCCCGCTGGATCGACTGGCCCGAGCGGACGCTCCCCGATCCCACCGACGTCGCCACCCGGCTGGAGTCGATCCCGTGGCTGCCGCTCGCGGTGCTCGTCGCGGAGCTGGCGGCGGCCGCGGCCCTCGCCGCGACGGTGCCCCGGATTCCGCGGCTCGTCGACCGCGGCCTCGCCACGGCCGTCGCCGACCGGCGGCGGGCGCTCGTCACGGGGTCGGTCGGCCTCGCGCTCGGGCTGCTCAAGTCGCGATGGCTCCAGCGGACGGCCGTCCTCGCCGCGGTGCTGCTCGCCGTCGCGTCGGTGTCGATCACGATCATGACGTCGTCCGAGGCGACGCGGTCGGTCTGGCTGGGGCTCCGCGGCTACGCGTCGCTCGGCGCGATGCTCTGCTGCTGGCTCGGCACCTTCTGGCTGGCCACGCACGCGGCGACGGGGAGCGGCATGCGGACGCCACGCGAACAGGCCGCGGCGATGATCGCCCTCGCCGGACTCGTGGCGATCCACGTGGCCGGGGCGCCCGCGTGGCTGTCGGCGCCGCTGGCGGGAATCGCCGTCGCGATTTCCGGTTCCCGCACGCTCGCCGGCCTCGGCGCGGAGCCGCCCCCGCCGTGGCTGCGGCCGACGGTCGCGGTCGTGCTGGCGGCCGTCTTCGTGGTCGCGGTCGTGGCCGCCACGCGGGCGGGCCTGGCCGACGCGGTCGCCGGCTTCTGGGCGGGGCTCGCCGTTCTCTTCCTCGGCTCGACCGCGCTCTCGACCGCGGCCGGCCGCAGGCCCGCCATGCTCTATCCGGCGACCGTGCTCCTGGGCTACGCCGCGTTCGCCCTGCCCTACGCCGGCCTCGACGAGCGCTGGCAGGCGGCCATGCCCGCCGCCGGATCGATCGCGTGCGGCGTCGCCCTCCTCGCGGCGGTGTACGCCGTGATCGGCTTCGCCCGGCCGCGCAGCACGCCGCTCACCGCCGCGGCGCTCGCCGCCACGGTGATCCTCCTCAACGGCACCGCGCTGTTCGTGGCGCCGAACGAGTTCAAGAACTCGTTCCCGGGAATGCAGTCGTACTACGCGCTGCCGGTCTACCTCGACTCCCGCGACTACTTCCGCGACACGACGCCGTCGACCGCCAAGCTCCGCAGCCGCGCAGTCACCGAGGATTTCGACCGCCTCGCGCGGCAGGAGTTGAGCGAGCGGCTCGCCACGGTCTTCTTCACGATGCGGCCGCTCGAGCACCGGCCCGACGGCGGACACGCGATCTGCATCGAGGTGGAGGACCCCCGCGGCCGGCTGCGGGCCGTGCCGGGCGACGGACTCCGGCTCGCGGCCGAGGAGTGGTACGCGATCCGGGTCGATGGCGACGACTGCGTGGCGCTCGCGGAGGAGCCGTTTTACCGGCGGATCTTCCCCTGGTTTCGCTACGAGTCGCTCCACATGATCCGCGACGGCATCATCCGCGGTCCGGCCCGCGCGCTCGCCCCCGAACCGGCGGCGACGCGGCCCGGCTCACCGGCGCCGATCCCCTATCGACTCGTCGAGGGGGGCGATCCGGCCGACCCGGCGGCGGAGGTGGGCCTGCGGCTCGTCGGCCTCGCCCCCGCGTACCGGCAGTACGACGCCGACTACGTGCTCATCGCCTTCAACTGGACGGGCCGCGTCGCGAGCGTCCGTCGCGAGCCCCACCGCGACGTCTACGCGGTGGAGTTCGAGCTCCCGCCGCACGCCGATCCGCTCGACGAGCCGCAGCTGCGGACGATGGCGGCGTGGATGGAGCGGTGCCATCTCGACACGCTGCGGCCGGTGGCGGCGGCGGGCGACGCCGCGGGCCCGGGGGGCCGCTTCCACCTGGCGCGGGCCGCGGGCGGACGCCCTGGCGAGTGCCTCGTCCTCGACGACGTCCGCACCGAGTCGCCGGTGCCGGCGGGCGTGTTCCTCGCGACGGCCGCCGATCCCGCCGCCTACGATCGGGCGTTCGGCCCCTACTGGCCCACGGCGGCGGCGATCCGCCGCACGGTCGAGGCCACGCCCGCCCCCACGGTGGCCCGGCCCGGGGTTGATCCAGCGGCCGGCGGCCGCTTCACGCTCCGCCCGGCCCTCGACCGCGGCCTCTTCGCCAGCCTCGACGGCGCCCTGGCCCGGCCCGCGGCGGCCGACGACCCCGGCGCGGTGTGCACGGTCGGCCTCTACAACGCCGGGCGGCTCCGTGCCGGCGACCGCCTGATCCTCACGTGGAACGGCCGCGACGCCTCGGCGAGCGGCGCGGGGCTCGAGCACGGCGATGTGTTCGACGTCGAGTCGCTCACGGCGGCCGCACCGCTGGCCGCCAACGACACCCCGGCCTGTCCGCCGGGGATCACCTGGGCGACGCTGCGTCCCGTCGTCGGGCGGGGCCAGCCCGCCGCCACGGCCGCCGGACCACGGCTCGTCGTCGGCCAGTGGCAGGTGGCCCAACTCCTCAACAACACCGAGGTGCTTCTCGCGTGGAGGAAGCTCGTGGGGCCACGGTGGCGCGAGGGAAAGCCGAAGCTCGTCATCGTCACGGTCAGCGGTGGTGGCATCCGGGCCAGCGTGTGGACGTCGGTCGTGCTGCGCAAGCTCGAGGCGGCGCTCGGCTCCGACTTCCCCTACCACGTGCGGCTCGTCACGGGCGCCTCCGGGGGCATGGTCGCCGGGTCCTACTACGCCGCGTCGCTCGCGCCGCCGCCGGCCGACGTGCTCCGGGGCGGCGGCGCACGGTTCGGCGATCTCCACGGCACGGGCATCGACGAGTTCGTCAACCGGATGGCCACCGACCAGCTCGATGCGGTCGCGGGCCGGATGGTCTTCGCCGACCTGCCGGGCATGCTGTCGCCGTTCGACCGGCCGCACGACCGCGGCCGCACGCTCGAGGAGACGTGGATCCGCTGGACCGGGGGGGCCGACAGCCCGCTCGGCCGACCGCTCCAGTCGTATGCCGCCGACGAGCGTCTCGGCTGGCGGCCGTCGCTGGTGTTCACGCCGATGCTCGTCGAGGACGGCCGGCGGCTCCTGATCTCGAACCTCGACCTCGCCTTCGCGACGCGGAACGTCGGCGGCCTCCTCATCGAGCCCTCGTCGCGGAAGATCGAACGGCCGTCGATCCAGGGGGGCGACTTCGACCTGAGCATCCACGAGGAGGACGACGTGTTCTCCCTGTCGGCGATGGAGTTCTACCGGCTCTTTCCGGCCGCCCACGACTTCCGCGTGACCACCGCCGTGCGGATGAGCGCGTCGTTTCCCTGGGTGTCGCCGGCCGTCAACATCCCGACCCTCCCTCCGCGGCGGGTCGTCGACGCCGGCTACTACGACAACTACGGCGTCAACCTGTCGGCACTGTGGCTCTCGAAGATGAGCGGCTGGCTCGAGGCCAACACCTCGGGCGTGCTCGTGGTGCAGATCCGCGACAAGGTCAGCCAGAACGCCCGCACCGAGATCGACTTCGACCGGCTCGGCCCCGACGGCTCGCCGCTCGATCGCCTCGTGTGGCACGGCGGCAGCAAGGTGTTCCGGCCCGGCCTCCAGGGGCTCACCACGCCCCTGATCGGCGTCACCAACGCGCGGCAGTGGTCGATGGCGTTTCGCAACGACGAGCAGGTCGATCTCCAGGACCTGCTCTTCGACGACGAGCGGGGCCGCGACTTCTTCCGGACGGTCGTCTTCGAGTGCCCGGTGGACGTCTCGCTCAGCTGGCGGCTCTCCGCCCGCGAGAAGGCGATCCTCGCGAGCGGCTTCGGACGGCCCGACGCCGCCCCGCGGGACGAGCTCTCGCGGGTGGCCGACTTCATGACGGGCCGCGCCTCCTACGAGTTCCACAAGTGGCGGATCGACCACCGCAACGACCCGACGTTCGCCCGCGACCTGAAGCGGCGATACGACGAACAGCTCGCGGCCCTCGGCATCACGGGCACCGAGCGGCTGACGGTGCGGGAGAGCCAGAGCCTCTACGAGAACGTGATCCAGAACCTCAAGCGGCTGGAACTCCTCGGCGACTGGTGGAACGAGGGGCGGGCGGCGGTCACGCCGGCGCCCATCCGTTGACCCCCGTCTCCGACGGGGCTTCCGCGCCGCCGGAGGCGACGAGGCCGACCCCTGCGTCGCGCCCGGCGGGATTTTCCGGTGCGGGACGCGCCGCGCGGGCCCTCGCTCCCGTCGTTTTGCTAGGCTACGGCGAATCCCCGCGACGCCGGGGTGCACCACCCTGTCCCTGGTTCCCCGCGGGGGGAACGGAAAGGTTCGAGCCCATGGCCGCCCATCACGATCGCCCTTCGCACGACGTCAGCAATGCGGTCGACCTGACCGGCCGGGACGTCGTCGTCGCCATCGACTTCCGCCGCGCCCGCATCTACGCGATCGACGCCGCGGCCGGCACCCGGCCCGAGCAGGTGACCACGGCCGACCATCGGCACCTGAACCACAACGTCTTCCATCACCACGGCAATCCCGACGGGGCGTTCGACGTCGATCATGCCGAGACGGCCGAGTATCTCCGCACGCTCGCGCACGCGCTCAAGCCGGTGCGCAACATCCTCCTGCTCGGCCATGGCGGCGGGAAGGCGAACTTCAGCCACGTGCTCGAGGCCTATCTCGAGAAGCATCACCGCGACATCGCCCACAGGGTCGTGGGCTCCGTGCGGGCCGACATCGACGACATCACCGACCCGCAACTCGTCCGGCTCGGCGAGTCGTTCTTCGGGATCCACGAGCCGCTGCGGAAGGTGAATCCCGCGACGCCGGCCGGCTGAACCGGTCGCCGCGGACCGTGCCGCCGGCCGCGGTCAGGGACGAGGGTCGACCACGTCGCAGGACGACTTCGCCTGCAGCTCGACCAGGGCGTTGGAGGCGGCCCGCTGCTCCGCCTCCTTCTTGTTGCGGCCCCAGGCCGGCGCGTAGCGCCGACCGCCGATCTGGGCCGACACGTGGAAGCTCTTGCTGTGGTCAGGCCCGGCCTCCTCGAGCACCTCGTAGGTGGGCGTGACGCCGAAGTCCCGCTGGGCCCACTGCTGCAGCAGCGACTTGTGATTGGAGCCCAGTTCGCCGCTCGCGACCTTCTCGATCTCCGGCCCGAGCATCCGGCCGACGAGCGGCCGAACCGCCTCCATGCCGCCGTCGAGGTAGATCGCCGCGACGAGCGACTCGAACAGGTCGGAGAGCACCGACGTGGGCACCAGGCGGTGCAGCGACAGCCCCTTGCCCACGATCAGGAAGTCGATGAGCTGCAACTGCTCGCTGATGCGACTGCACGTCTCCCGGCTCACCACCACCGACTTGATCCGGGTGAGATCGCCCTCGAGCGAGTCGGGGAACGCCCGGTAGAGCGTCTCGCAGACGAGGAAGCCGAGGATCGCGTCGCCGAGGAACTCGAGCCGCTCGTTCGAGGCCAGCCGGTGCTGGGCCCCCGAGGCGTGCGTGAGGGCCGCGACGAGGAGCGTGGGGTCGCGAAACGAATACCCGATCCGCCGCTGGCATTCCGCCACGTCGATGACCGCGTCGATCGGCCCGCGCTGCTCGTTTCCCGCCATGTCGCACGGGCCTCCCAGTCCCGCAAAATACGCCCCCTCCGCCGGGCGTGTCAACGCGTGGGCCGCCGCACATGCCGCGTCCCAGGCGGCCCGTGAACCATCTGCCGAACCGCCGCGTAGAACCGGGACACAGCCGGCGACCGTCTGCCGCCGTTCCCCGGGATCGGCCGGCGGCGTTCGGTCGTGCGCCGGGGTGTCCCGCCCCGCCGCTCGTCCCCTTCACCGAGAGGTGTTCCATGAATCGCATGCAGCGTTCGTCCTTCGCCCCCGCCCCGCGGGCGCCCCGCCGGGCCGGCCTCCGCCTCCCGAACCGCAGCCTGTGCGTGTGGTGCATGGTCGCCGCGTCCGCCCTCGCCGCGCTCGCCGCCGTCGCTCCCGCGAGCCTCCACGCCGACGAGCACGCGGTCCGCGCCGACGAGCTCGCGCACGCCACGGCGCTCTCCAACGCCTTCCGCCGCGCGGCGGAGATCGCGACCCCCGCGGTCGTCGTGGTCCGCAGCGAGATGAAGCCCAAGAAGGCGTCGGGCCGCGGCCCGCAGCGGCGGGGCGACAATCCGCTCAAGGGCACGCCGTTCGAGGGCATGTTTCCCGACGGCCTTCCCGAGGGCTTCGAGTTCAACATGCCGGAAGGGGGCAAGACGCCCGGCCGGTCGGGCGTGGGTTCGGGCGTGATCATCGATGCCGCCGGCATCGTCATCACCAACAACCACGTGGTCGAGGGGGCCGATGAGGTGGTGGTCGAGCTCGCCGACGGCCGCGAATTCAAGGCTGCCGAGATCGAGACCGACCCGGAGAGCGACCTCGCGGTGGTGAGGCTCGCCGATGCCCAGGGGCTCCCGACCGCCACGCTCGGCAACTCCGACAAGCTCGAGATCGGCGACTGGGTGATCGCGATCGGCAATCCGTTCGAGCTGGAGACGACCGTCAGCGCCGGCATCATCAGCGGCAAGGGACGCGAGCTTGGCGGCGTCCGCCGGGCCCAGTTTCTGCAGACCGATGCCGCGATCAATCCCGGCAACTCCGGCGGCCCGCTCATCAACCTCTCCGGCGAGGTCGTCGGCATCAACACGGCGATCGCCTCCAACAGCGGCGGCTATCAGGGCATCGGGTTCGCGATTCCCGTGAACCTCGCCCGCTGGGTCACCGACCAGCTCGTGTCGAAGGGGCGGGTGGAGCGGTCCTACATCGGCGTGCAGATGGGGCCGCTCGACGCCCGCATGGCGGCCAAGCTCGGCGCCAAGGACCGCAACGGCGTGCTCGTCAACGACGTCGTGCCGGGGTCGCCTGCGGCGGCCGCCGGCGTGCAGGAGCTCGACATCATCACCGCCTTCGACGGCCAGTCGGTGAAGGGCACCCGGGCGCTCCAGGAGATCGTCGAGCGCTCCGCCGTCGACAAGCCCCACGCGCTCACCGTGTTCCGCGACGGGCAGCAGGTCACGCTCACGATCGAGGTCAAGCCCCTGCCGACCGACATCGCGACGCGGGGCCGGAAGGTCCAACGTGAGCAGGAGGCGGGCCCGGAGACCTTCTACTCCGAGGAGTTCGGTCTCGAGGTCCGCGACAAGGGCACGATGGCCGAAAACGACTACGCCGACTTCGACGGCGTGGTGGTCGATCGCGTCGATGCCGACGGCGTGGCGGCAGCGGCCGGCCTCGGCCCGGGCGTGCTCGTCCGCAAGGTGGGCAAGACGCCGGTGTCGACGATCGCCGAGTTCGAGGCCGCGATCGGCGACGCGTCGGCCGCCGAGGGGGTGGTGCTCCAGGTGCGGACGCCGCGGGGCAACGCGGTGGTGCTCTTGAAAAAGGGCTGAGCCGCGGGGAGGCTGGCTCTTTCATGGCCACGCTCGGCGTCAACATCGATCACGTCGCCACGGTGCGGCAGGCCCGTCGCACCGTGGAGCCGGACCCCGTGTGGGCGGCGGCGCTCGCCGAACTCGGCGGCGCCGACGCCATCACGGTGCACCTGCGCGAGGACCGCCGGCACATCCAGGATCGCGACCTCGACGTGCTGCGGCGGACGGTGCAGGTGAAGCTCAACCTGGAGTGCGCGATCGCGCCGGCGATGATCGACATCGCCTGCCGCGTGAAGCCCTGCCAGGTGACGCTCGTCCCGGAGCGGCGCGAGGAGATCACGACCGAGGGCGGCCTCGACGTGGTCGCCCACCAGGCCGCGACGGCCGAGGCGGTCGGTCGGCTCAACGCTGCCGGGATCGTCGTGTCGCTGTTCATCGATCCCTGCCCCAGGCAGATCGACGCGACGGTCGAACTCGGCGCCGCCGCGGCGGAGCTGCACACCGGCGGCTACGCCAACGCCACGGGGGAGGCGGCGCGGCACGACGAACTCGTGAAACTCGCGCGGGCCGGCGCGATGGTGCGGCTGGCGGGCCTCGATCTCAACGCGGGCCACGGCCTCACCTACCGCAACGTCGTGCCCGTGGCCCGGCTCGACGGGATGGGCGAGCTCAACATCGGCCACTCGATCGTGGCCCGGGCCGTCTTCGTCGGCATGGCCGAGGCCGTCCGCGAGATGAAGGCCCTCATCGGCTGACCTCCTCGGCCGCGGGGCCGACGTCGCCGGCGAACGCCGCCGGGTCGTCGAGGACGAAGGCATGGCCGTGGTCGCTCGTCACGATCACGACGGCGTCGCCCCACGCCCCGTGCCGTTCGAGCCAGGCGACGACGGCCTGGAACGCGGCGTCGCCGCTCTTCACGGCGCCGATCGCGGTGTCGATGTTGTTGGCGTGCGAGGCCCAGTCGACGTCGCCCGCCTCGACCATCAGCCAGAACTTCCCGCGGGACCCGAGCACGTCGAGCGCGGCGCGGGTCATGTCGGCGAGCGTCGGGTTCTCGTCGATGTCGGCCTGCCGGTAGTGGATCGCGGAGCCATACTTCTTCCGCAGCGGATCGACCTCGCCGGCGTCGGCCGACGGCAGGCCCGCGGCCGGGTCGAAGTCGCCGTTGGCCGTCTGGAACGGCAGGTTGCCCTCGGCGGTGCCGAAGAACCCGAACAGCCGCAGCTGCTTCCCGACCGCGTCGGCCGCCGCCTCGGCGAGCAACTCGTCGCCACGCCGGCCGGAAGTTCGGCGGGCCACCCGGTAGGGGCCGCCGGCGGCGACGTCGATGGCGGCGAGCGTGGAGTCGGCGACGTACTTGTTGCCGGGCTCGAAGTTCCGCCCCTGGTCCTTCTCCTTCTCGGCGACTCCCAACACGCCGTCGCCGCCGCCGATGAGCACGTCCACTCCCGGAAGCGGCGCGGTGCGGTGGGCGATCGAGGCCTGGCCGAGCAGGTCGCGGGCGATGTCCTGGTAGTCGTCGCGCGTGACGTTGTTGGCGTAGGCGCAGGCCGGCGTGGCGTGCGACACCGGGACGCTCGACACGATGCCCACGGCATAGCCCCGCGCCTGGAGCGTGCGGCCGACCGGCTCGAGCTGCCGCCCCTCGACGTCGACGTTGATGGCGTCGTTGTAGGTCTTGCGGCCCGTGCACAACGCCGTCGCCGACGCCGCCGAGTCGGTCACGGCGTCGGGCATCTCGCGGTCGTGGCCGATGAGATACCGAACGTCGGCGCGCGGGTCCCAGGGCGTCTCCCCGCCGCGCCGCGGATCGAAGCCGCCGGGCACCTCGCCCCCGGGGTTCTTCACGGCCTGGGCGTCCGGATCGAACTTCGTCCGGTCGTTCGCCGGGCTCGTCACGCAGTACCCGAAGTCGGTGGGGGCCCCGCGGTAGTCCTGGAAGCGGAACCCGGTGCCGCGGCCCTCGGCATACTCCACGCGGCCGCGGGCCGCGATCGCCGCGGTCCGGGTGGTGTGCCAGTCCATCCCGTCGAAGACGACGAGGATGATGTATTTCTTCCCGGCGTCGGCGGCCATCATCTGGAGGCGATGGACGTCGGTTTGATCGAAGTAGTCGGCCTGCGGATTGAGGGTGGCCTCGGGAAGGCGGCCGTAGAGCGCCGTGAGCCGGGCCGCGTCGCGGTAGACGCTGCTCGCCGACCGCACCGCGTCGAGCGGCATGCCGAACGTGTAGACGGGGATCAGACGGTTGGAATGGTTCGACCACGAGACGTACCGCCCGGGCTGATCGCCCCAGTGGCCCCAGGCGGCGTGGCCCGATGCCTCGGCCTCGGACTGCATCTGCCGGATGCGGTCGGGCGCCGCGACGTGCAACTCGGCGGCGGTCGGAGGGTCTGCCAGCGCCGTCCGGCGAGGCGGCGAGCCGAGCGCGACGAGGACGATCATGCCGGCGAAGACGCGGGGAGCGAGCATGGGACCGGTGGGCGATGAAGCTGGAGGCGGCGACCGACCGGAGGATACCCGATCACGGCCCGCGTTCCACGAGCCCGGGGCCGCCGATCGTTCCGACGCTGCCCGTTTCGTGGGCAGCATCTGCCCGCGATTCGGCGCGCGTGGTCGCTCGGCGCGACCGCGGCGCGTTGGCGTGGGCGAAAATCCCGGCCCACGGCGGGCCGGCCGAAACAGGCCGTCGTGGCACCCGGCGCGGCGCGGGCTTTGCTGAGCGTCGGTGTATGATCTCCGCCGCCCGCATCCCTCCCGCCTCCGTCCCCGCCGGATCCGCCGCCGTGGCTCACGACGAACTCCTTCGCCGCGACGTGCGGCTCCTCGGCGACATGCTCGGCTCGGTGGTCCGCGAGATCGCGGGGGGCGAGGCGTTCGAGCTCGTCGAGCAGGTGCGGACGCTCGCCCGCGACCGCCGCGAGGCCCGCCACGACGCGGAGCCGGCGCTCGCGGCGCGGATCGAATCGCTCGACGAATCCCAGGCCACGGTCGTCGCGCGGGCATTCAGCATCTTCTTCGACCTGGTCAACATCGCCGAGGACCGGCAGCGGGTCCGCGTCCTTCGGGACCGCGAGCGGAGCCGTCACCCCGAGCCGCTCGGCGAGTCGCTCCCGGCCGGCATCGCCGAGCTCCGGGAGCTCGGCGCGCCGGCCGACGACGTGCAGCGGATCCTCGACCGGCTCGCGGTGGAGCTCGTCTTCACCGCGCACCCCAGCGAGGCGAAGCGGAGGTCGATCCGCGCGAAGCTCCGCCGGATGCGCAAGAGCCTCGAGACCCTCGATTCGCCCGACCTCCTGCCCCGCGAGCGGCTCCGGCACGAGGCCGACATGCGCAGCGAGCTTGCGCTCCTCTGGGAGACCGAGTTCCTCCGCCCGACGCGGCCCACCGTGCTCGACGAGGTGGAACGCGGGCTCTCGATCATGCCCCGGCTCTGGGAGGCGGTCCCGCAGGTGCACGCGTCGCTGCGACGGGCGCTGGCCGAGCAGTATCCGGGCCACCGCTTCCGGATCCCGCCCTTCCTCTCGTTTGGATCATGGATGGGGGGGGATCGCGACGGCAATCCGTTCGTGACGGCCGACGTCACGGCCCAGACGCTCGTGCGGTTGCGAAACGCGGCGGTGGCGCAGCACGTCGTCTGGTGCCACCGGCTCCACGACCTGCTCACCGTGTCGAGCCACGTGGCGCACGGAGCCCGCCCGCTCGCGGAGCGGCTCGACGGTCTGGCGGCGCGGTGGCCGGATCTCGCCGCGGCGGTCGAGCCCATCCCCGGGCACGAAATGTACCGCCGCTGGGTGCGGATGATCCGGTTCCGGCTCGAGGCCTCGCGGGCCGAGTCGCTCGCGGAGCCGCCGGCGGCGTGTGCCTACCGCGGGGGCGAGGAGTTCGAGGCCGACGTCGCCCTGCTCGTGGAGTGCCTCGGCCACGACCACGTGCTCGCCGACGAGTCGCCGCCGCGCCAGTGGTTCGACCTCGTGCGGACGTTCGGGCTGCACATGACCCGGCTCGACGTCAGGCAGGACGCACGGGCCTACCGCGAGATCATGGGCGACGTGCTCGCCGGCGCCGGCGTCGTGGCCGCGGCGGCGGAGTACGAGTCGACCGACGACGCCGGCCGCTGCCGCCTGCTGGTCGAGTCGCTCGGCCGCGTGGGCGACGTGCCCGAGGCGGGCCTGCGGCCGCTCGCGCTCGACACGCTGCGGCTCTTCCGCGTCCTCCACACGGCCTCGGTCCGCTTCGGGCCGCGGTGCGTCGGCGGCGCGATCGTGAGCCTCACCAGGTGCCCGGCCGACGTCCTCTCGGTGCTCTGGCTGTGGCGGTGGGCGCAGGGCCGGGCGGCGGCCGCCGGGGAACCGCTCGCGCCGGCCGACGTCGCGGTCGTGCCGCTCTTCGAGAAGATCCACGACCTCCAGCACGCCCGCGAGACGCTCGCCGCGATCCTCGACGTGCCCGCCTACCGCGAGCATCTCCGCGACCGGGGCGATCGGCAGATGGTGATGGTGGGCTACTCCGACAGCACGAAGGACGGCGGCTACCTCGCCGCCTGCTGCGGCCTCCAGGCCGCCCAGAGCGACCTGCACGCGGCGGCGGCGGAGCGGGGCGTGGCGCTCACGTTCTTCCACGGCCGGGGGGGCTCGCTCGGCCGGGGCGGCGGGCCGGCTGCCCGCGGCATCCTCTCGCTCCCCGCCGAGACGCTCGACGGCTCGCTCCGGCTGACCGAGCAGGGGGAGGTGCTCGCCGAGCGCTACGACGACGCCGAGATCGCCCGCCGTCACCTCGAGCAGGTCACGTGGGCCACGATGGTCGCCTCGAGCGTGCGCCGGACCGAGCCCACGCCCGAGTGGACGGCGGTCACGGCGCGGATGGCCGAGCGGTCGTGGGCCGTGTACCGCGAACTCGTGGACCAGCCCGGGTTCATCGGCTACTTCTCGCAGACCACGCCGATCGACGACATCGAGAATCTCCCGATCGCCTCGCGGCCGTCGCGCCGCCGCGGCGAGCGCACGCTCGACGACCTGCGGGCGATCCCCTGGGTGTTCGCCTGGACGCAGAGCCGCTGCATGATCCCGGCCTGGTACGGCCTGGGCACGGCGCTCTCCGAGGTGAAGTACGACGACCGCCGCGGCTGGCAGTCGGTCTGCGAGATGTACCGGCAGTGGCCGTTCTTCCAGGCCACGATCGACAATGCCACGCTCGCGCTCGCGAAGGCCGACATGTACATCGCGCAGCGGTACTCCGAACTCACCATCGACGACGACGCCCGCCGCCGGATCTGGCAGCGGATCGCCGCGGAGCGCGACCGCACGCGTCAGGCCATCCTCGACATCGTCGGCGGCGGCGAACTGCTCGCCGCCACGCCCTGGTTCCAGCGGTCGATCGAGGCCCGCAATCCCTACGTCGATCCGCTGAACCTGATCCAGATCGAGTTCATGCGCCGCCGGCGCACCGCCGCCGCGGCCGACCCCGAGTCGCCGCCGGCCGACCACCACCGCGACCTCCTGCGGCTGTGCGTGCAGGGCATCGCGGCCGGCATGCGGACGACGGGGTGACGGCGGGCCCCAGGCCCAGGTGCGAGGAGCGACGCGATGACGACGCGGATCACGATGAGCGATCTGGGCGTGGCGACGCTCGGCCCCTGCCGCATCGACTCCCCGCTGCGGCCGCTCATCGAGGGCCGCAAGACCAACGTCCACTACGTCGAGGAGGATGACCGCATCCTCTTCCCCGACACGGCGAGCCTCGTGGCCGCGGCGGGCGTGAAGGCCGAATCCCTCCCCGGCTTCGAGCCGGCCGGGCCGCGGAAGAGCATCTTCTTCGACCCCCGGAAGATGCGGGTCGGGATCGTGACCTGCGGCGGCCTCTGCCCGGGGATCAACAACGTCATCCGCGGCCTCGTGATGGAACTCACGCACCACTACGGCGTGCAGCGGATCCACGGGTTCAGGAACGGCTACCAGGGTTTCATCCCCCGCTACGGCCACGACGTCCTCGACCTCACGCCGCAGGACGTGAGCAACATCGACGAGGACGGCGGCACGATCCTGGGCACCTCCCGCGGCGGCCAGGATCCCGGTGAGATCGTCGACTGCCTGGAGCGGATGAACATCTCCGCGCTCTTCGTGATCGGCGGCGACGGCACGCTCCGCGGCGCGATGCAGATCGCCGCGGCCGCCGCCGAGCGGGGGGCGCGGATCGCCGTCGTGGGGATTCCCAAGACCATCGACAACGACATCCCCTACATCGACCAGAGCTTCGGCTTCCAGACGGCGTTCGCCGAGGCCACGAAGTCGATCCGCTCGGCGCACGTCGAGGCCAAGGCGTCGCCCAACGGCGTCGGCCTCGTGAAGCTGATGGGCCGGCACTCGGGATTCATCGCCTGCTACGCGTCGCTCGCCGAGCCCGACGCCAACTACGTGCTCATCCCCGAGGTGCCCTTCGCGCTCGACGGCCCCGGCGGCTTGCTCGAGCATCTCCTCGGCCGCATCCGTCGCGCGGGCCACGCCGTGATCGTGGCCGCGGAGGGGGCCGGGCAGGACCTCATGGCGGGGGCCTCGACGGGCGTGGACGCCTCGGGCAACCGCCGGCTGAGCGACGTGGGCCTCTTCCTCCGGCAGCGGATCACGGAGCATTTCGCCGCCGCGGGCGTGGAGCTCAACCTCAAGTACATCGACCCCAGCTACGCGATCCGCAGCGTCGAGGCCAACCCCTTCGACAGCGTCTACTGTCTCCGGCTCGCGCAGCACGCCGTCCATGCCGCGATGGCGGGCCGCACGGCGATGGTCGTGGGCCGCTGGCGGGGCCGGTTCGTGCACATCCCGATGGGGCTGGCGGTGAGCCACCGCAACCAGGTGGAGCCGAGCGGCGACCTCTGGCTCTCGGTGCTCGAGGCGACGGGGCAGCCGCGGTCGTTCGCCTGACGCCCGCCGGACGCGGACGCACCGACCTTATTCATCCGCGGGCCGAAGGGCACCCGCGGCAGGCTCGGGACGGTACCATGACGATTCCTCCGCCACCGGGCATCGCCCCCCTTCGCATGCACAGCCTTCGCACCACCACCGACGACCTCCGCATCGCGGAGATCAAGGAGCTTTCACCCCCCGCGCACCTGCTTCGCGAGCTGCCCTGCACCGCGGCGATCGGCGGCGTCGTGTCGGCGGCTCGCGCCGCCGTCCACGCGATCCTGCACCGCACCGACGACCGGCTCGTGGTGGTGATCGGGCCGTGCTCGATCCACGATCCGGAGGCCGCCATCGACTACGCCAGAAGGCTCGCCGGCGAGCGGAAGCGGCTCGCGGCCGACCTCGAGATCGTGATGCGGGTCTACTTCGAGAAGCCACGCACGACCGTCGGCTGGAAGGGGCTCATCAACGACCCCGATCTCGACGGCACGTTCCACATCAACAAGGGCCTCCGCGTGGCGCGGGAGCTGCTCGTGGAGATCAACGAGCTCGGCGTGCCCGCCGGCTGCGAGTTCCTCGACATGATCACGCCGCAGTACATCGCCGACCTCGTGAGCTGGGGCGCGATCGGCGCCCGCACCACCGAGAGCCAGGTGCACCGCGAACTCGCCAGCGGCCTCTCCTGTCCCGTCGGCTTCAAGAACGGCACCGACGGCAACGTGCGGATCGCCGCCGAGGCGATCCTCGCGGCCCGCCGGCCGCACCACTTCCTCTCGGTGACCAAGGGGGGCCACACGGCGATCGTCTCGACCAGGGGCAACGACGACTGCCACATCATCCTCCGCGGCGGCCGGACGCCCAACTACGACGCCGCGAGCGTGGCCGCCGCCTGCGACGAGCTCGCCCGCCACGGACTCGACCGGCGGCTGATGATCGACGCCTCCCACGGCAACTCGGCGAAACAGCCCGAGCGGCAGCTCGACGTCGCCGATGCGATCGCGGGGCAGCTCGAGGCCGGCGACGACCGGATCGTGGGCGTGATGGTGGAGAGCCACCTCGTGGGCGGCCGGCAGGATCTCGCTCCGGGCCGCCCGCTGACCCCCGGCCAGTCGATCACCGACGCCTGCCTCGGCTGGGAGGAGAGCGTGCGGCTGCTCGACCGGCTCGCCGCGGGGGTCCGCGGCCGCCGCGGCTGCCGCGGCCAGACGTGCCACCCCCTCACCTCCTCCACCATGTAGGCCGCCGATGTCGGAACTCCCGCACGAACTGTCCGTCACCGAAGCCGCCGCGCGGCTCGCCGACCCGGCGGCGGCCCCGCTCCTCCTCGACTGCCGCACGCCCGACGAGCACGCGGTCGCGCGGATCGCCGGGGCGGTGCTGATCCCGATGCAGGAACTGCCCGACCGTGTGGCCGAACTCGACGCCCATCGCGACCGGCCGATCATCGTCCACTGCCACCACGGCATGCGGAGCCTCCGCGTGACGCGGTGGCTCCGCGAGCGGGGATTCCCCGCGGCGCAGAGCATGGCCGGCGGCATCGACGCGTGGAGCACCGAGATCGACCCGGCGGTGCCGAAGTACTGACCCCGCCGAAGCGGGCGGTTCGGTCAACGGCCGGCGGCGGGTTCGTCGGAGCCTTGCCCCGACATGAGCGTCGTGCCCGCCGCCTCGATGGCGACGCCGGCCGGCGCCGTCACCCACGAGCGGATCGACCCGTCAGGCTGCCGCTCATGGCGGACGCGGATCGGGCCACGCGGCGTGGGATACGTGCCCTCGGCCCAGTCGAGGTTGCCGAGCACCGGGGCGATCCGGGCCTTCGCGAAGCCGGGCTCCGCCGGCGACACGCCGAGCACGTGCCGGGAGAGCCACGCGGTCGGCCCGCTCGCCCAGCCGTGGCAGAGGCTGTGGCGAAAGCCCTCGTAGCAATAGGCTCCGCAGTCGCCGTGGATGTCCTTCTTGCCCTCGGGCACCAGCTCGTCGATCCGCGTCGCGTTCTCCGTCCACGCGAGGTCGAAATCCTCCCAGAACGTGGTCGCGCCGAGATCCAGCATGCCGCCCCAGAAGGTGCGGATCAGGTCGAGGGCCGCGTCGGCCCGCCCCGCCTTCGCCAGCGCGCCAAGCACGTAGAAGCCGTAGAACGTGGAGACGCCGGCGGGGCCGCCCGGCAGCAGCACGGCGTCGGCCGTCTCCCGCGCGTCCCGCATGCCGGCGAGCGCGAGCAGGGCCGAGCCGCTCTTCGAGCCGTTCGCCTCGGGCACCACGCTCCGCGCCCGGTCCGCCGCCGCGCGACACACGCCCGCCACCCGGTCGTCGCCGAGCTCGGTCATCAACCGCGTTCCCGCGTCGAGCGTCATCACGAGCAGGCCCTGCAGCCCCGCCGTGACCCCCTGCGCGTTGGGCGAGCTCGGCCAGTCGAGAAACCGCATGCCGTCGATCTGTTCCCTGCCATCGGGGCCGACGAGCCCGGCCAGCCGCTCGAGCAGCGCGGCGAGATAGGGCTGCTGGGCTTCCAGATACTTCCGGTCCCCGTGGTGCCGCCACATCTCCTCGTGGATCAGCACCCACCACATCGAGTAGCTGGAGATGCCATTCATCCACTTCGGCAGCGGTGTCACGTCGCGGGTGAGATCGAGCGACTTCGGCACGACGTCGTTGAATCCGAACACGGCGTTGATCGTGCTCACCTCGGGGTGCATGTCGCCGATCCAGACGAGCCGGTCCCGCTTGATGCCGTCCCAGAGGTATTCCTGCATGCAGAGGTGGACGGTGTCGGCGCCGACCTCCCAGATCCGGTTGAGCCGCTCGTCGGAGCAGCGGAACGAGCCGACCCGCGGCACGTCGCGGATGCCGAGCACCGCGCGGACCTGCGTCAGCCGCACGGGGCGGTCGGGGTCGACGGCGTCGATCCGCACGAATCGGAAGCCGCTGGGGCCGATCGTCTGCGTGCCGAGCCAGGGAAGGGTCACGACCTGGTCGCGGACGGCGTGGTCGTTGCCGGCATTCTTCTTGCCACCGAGATCGGACATCGCCTCGCTGGCCGACTCGCCGAGCCGGATCCGCGCCCGCACCGGCTCCTTGCCGGGCGTCAGCGGCGTGAGCAGCTGAACGTGCCCCTGGATCTCGCGACCGAAATCGAGGAGCAGCCCGCCGGTCTCTCCTGGCGTCGACTCGATCAGGCACGGTGGAAGCGGCGCCTCGAGCAACGGTTGCCCGGCGTGTGGGGCGAGGAGCGTCTCCGTGTCGGACACGCCATGTTCGCTCCGCCACACGATGCGAACCGGGTCGAGATAAAAATCCGTGATCGACGATCGCTTCGCGGTTTCCGGCTGTCCGGCGGCGGCCACCGTGGCCAGCGCGGCCCACGAGATCAGGGTGAAGGCGAGGGCCACCCGTGCCGGTCGCGGCACGGCGGCATCGATCGATGGTCCGGTGAAATGCATGGTCATGCCCGAGCGTCTCCTCGTATCAGGATCATCCGTTCCGGCCGCGGCTCCGCGGGGGAGGTGGCGGCTCGCGACCGACGCACCGCCTCCGTCACTCGACTTTCATCCAGAAGGGGGCCGCGGCGAACCAGGCCACCGTCGCGACGAGCATCACGGTCTTCACGACGTCGAGCGACAGGGCGGGCGTCGCCTCCGGGCCGCCGGCGACCGACTGGAGCATGAACACCGCCGGCGGCACGATCGTGCCGGCCAGCGCGAGGATCCCGACCGAGGCGGCGACGGCTTTCATGGAGGGTCTCCGACGGCGGTTCAGGCCCGCACCGCGATGGTGTCACGGGCGGCCATGCG
>Ga0007791_10000131_pt1 | contig 19807 bp, 15 predicted proteins | sample CryBogmetaGMA05M_FD_60368 | JGI IMG/M metagenome (GOLD analysis project Ga0007791, IMG submission 60368) | Freshwater microbial communities from Crystal Bog, Wisconsin, USA - MA0.5M | ecosystem: Environmental > Aquatic > Freshwater > Lake | place: Crystal Bog, Wisconsin, USA | collected 2009-07-06 | reverse complement strand
ACATTGCGCAGCAGGGCGGCTGGATCGGCTTCGATGTGTTCATGCATCGGGTGCTGTATGAGCCCGGCCTGGGCTATTACGCCGGGCCGATGCGCAAGTTCGGCGCGCAGGGTGATTTCGTGACTGCTCCCGAACTGTCACCGCTCTTTGCCCAATGTCTGGCGGCGCAGGTCTCGCAGTGGTTCGAACAGACCGAGCCGGTGGTGGTTGAATTCGGCGCAGGCTCGGGTCGACTGGCTGCCGGATTGCTCAATTCGCTGCATGACATGGGCACGCCTGTGCGCCGCTATCTGATCGTCGAGGTCTCGGCGAGTCTGCGTGAGCGTCAGCGCGAGACGATCGCGCAACTTGCCCCCGAACATGTGGGCGTCGTGCAGTGGCTCGATGCCCTGCCCGTGCAGATCGAGGGGGTGGTGATCGGCAATGAACTGCTTGACGCCATGCCGGTGCGGGTCTTTGAGATCGACTCGGGCAGGCTGCAGGAAGTCGGTGTGGCGATGAATGAGAACGGCGAGTTTGCCTGGGCGACGCTTGCCGCCGACACCGCGCTGACCGAGGCGGTGAACGCGTGCTTTGGCAGTTCGCTCAGTGATGACCTCAGTGGCGACCTCAGTGGCGACCTGCGTGAGGCGCTTGATAAGCCGATGGGCGAGTCCCCGGATGGGGCTATGGATCGGCCTTTGCAGGTCTGGCAGCGTTTTCCCGGGCGCTATCGCTCGGAGATCGGCATGCAGGGCCAGGCCTGGGTCGAGACCGTGGGCCGTGCACTGCGTCGTGGTGCGATGCTGCTGATCGACTACGGCTTTTCAGCGCGCGAGTATTACCATCCGCAGCGCGATCAGGGCACGCTGGTGGCGCATTACCGGCATCGTGTTCATACCGATGTCTTTCATCTGCCCGGCCTGCAGGATGTGACCGCGCATGTCGATTTCAGTGCGATTGCCCGCGCGGGGGCGGCGGCGGGCCTCGATCTGCTGGGTTACACCTCGCAGTCACGCTGGCTGATCAACTGCGGATTGCTCGATCGCCTTGCCGCGCTGACCTCGTCTGCGCAGACCGGCGACCAGGGGGCTGCCGCCACGATCGATGCCGCACGCACGGTGGGCGCCGCGCAGACCCTGTTGTCGGAGGCCGAGATGGGCGAGCTCTTCAAGGTCATCGCCTTCGGCCGAGGCCTTGCCGATGACGCACGGGGCTTTGTGCGGGGCGATCGCAGGGGGACGCTGTGAAGTGGTTCATTGCGATCACGCTGGCGCTTTTTCTGTTCTCGGGCGCGATGCCCCTGCTGCGGCGCTTCGGGATCGGTCGTCTGCCGGGTGACTTCCAGTTCAGGCTGTTCGGCCGCGAGTGGTCGATCCCCTTGACCTCGACCATCCTGCTGTCATTGCTGGCCGCGCTGGTGGCGCGGTTCATCTGATTCAATCACTCGATCACAACCAAGGGAGACACCCGATGAAGCACTACACCATGGCTCAATTGCCCGGCATGGTCGGCAAGGAGCTGGCCCTGAGCGACTGGCTGACCGTCGATCAGGATCGCATCCAGCGCTTTGCCGAGGCGACCGACGATCACCAGTGGATCCATGTCGATGTCGAGCGCGCCAAGGCCGGGCCGTTCGGTGCGCCCATCGCGCACGGCTATCTCACGCTGTCGCTGATTGCCGGGTTTTCGCAGCGCAATCTGGCGATCGACGACTCGCCGATGTCGGTCAATTACGGGTTGAACAAGGTGCGGTTTCCGAATCCGGTGCGGGTCGGAAGCAAAGTGCGCGCGCGCATGACCCTGCAGTCGTGCGAGGCCATCGAGGGTGGACCGGCGGGCAAGGGCGGTCTGCAGCTGGTCACGCTGGTGACGATCGAGATCGAAGGCGCGAGCAAACCGGCCTGTGTGGCCGAGACGGTGAGAATGATCTACGCCTGATCACGGTGGCTCGGGCCACCTGCCCAATTGAACGGCATGAGTGCCGCACCCTTGTGTCGCGCTACCTGCTGCGTCCGAGTGTCTGGGTGACTGCCGCCACCCGCGCGCTGTGCACCGTCGTGCGGATCCGCTCGGTGAAGCTCGCACGCGGTTCTGGTGCGAGCCGTTTGGCGATTGCGCCGGCATCGACCCCGCGCGCGGCCGACAGGGCCTGCTGCCACAGATCGGCCTGCGGATAGGGGCGCTCGGTGAAGCCCAGCCGACCGCGGTGATCGGCCTCGCAGGCAGTGAGCAGTTCGATGAATCGCTCGGGCTTGCGCATCGCATCGCAACGTTCGAGCAGCTCGACCATCGTGGCTGGCCGCAGCTCGGGGGCGCGATGGATGTTGCCGTGGTCGCGCGCGGCCATCAGGGCCAGATCGCGGCAATCGTTGGGGACTTTCAGCCGTTCGCAGACCGTGCGGGCAAGCTGCACCGAGCGTTGCTCGTGGCCGATGTGCGACGGCAGCACCTCGGGCGGCGTCGTGCCTTTCCCCAGATCGTGCAGCAGTGCCGCCCAGCGCGCGGGCAGGCTGGCGCCGAGCATGACGGCGGCATCGATCACCAGGTTCATGTGGATGCCGGTGTCGATCTCGGGATGATGGTCGGCGCGTTGCGGCACACCCCATAAAGCGTCGAGCTCGGGGATCAGACGGACCAGCGCGCCGGACTCGCGCAGCACGGTCAGCATCCGCGAGGGGTGCGGCGCCATCAGTCCGCGCGACAGCTCCTGCCAGACGCGCTCGGGCACCAGCGCGTCGACCTCACCGTCGCGCACCATCGCCTGCATCAGTGCGAGGGTGTCGGGCGCGACCCTGAAGTCGGCAAAGCGCGCCGCAAAGCGGGCGGTGCGCAGAATGCGGACCGGGTCTTCGGCAAACGCCTCGCTGACATGGCGCAGCAGTCCGGCCCGCAGGTCGGGCTCGCCACCCCAGGGGTCAATGAGCTGACCGCCGGGCGCACGCGCCATTGCATTGATGGTGAGGTCGCGGCGACGCAGGTCGTCTTCCAGACTGACATCGGGCGCGCAATAGACCTGAAAGCCGTGATAGCCGCGCGCGGTCTTGCGCTCGGTGCGGGCCAGCGCGTATTCCTCATGGGTCTCGGGATGCAGGAAGACCGGGAAGTCGCGCCCGACCGGGCGAAAGCCGCGGGCGCTCATCTGCTCGGGCGTGGCGCCGACCACCACCCAGTCACGATCGTTGACCGGTAATCCCAGGAGCGCGTCGCGCACCGCGCCGCCAACTTCGAAGCACTGCAGCCCGTCGGAGGCGGGATGCGAGGCCGGGTTCACCGATGTGCCTGCTCGCGCCACTCGCCGTAGCGGCGCTCGTTGCCGCCGCCGAACATGGCCGGACCGATGGTCAGCAGCGACGACGGGCGGATGCCCAGCTCGGGGCTCAGCGGCTGACTGCTGACATTGTCGATCGACATGGAGTCGAGGTTGTCGATGGTCATCGGCGGGACGGGCGCCATCTCCATGATGCCGGCGACCATGCGGTCGATGCCCGAGGGCAGGCCGACGATCGGACGCGGATGGCCGCTCCAGGTGCCGGCCATGCCCACCAGCTGACGCAGCGTGAAGACCTCCGGGCCGACCAGATCGTAGGTCTGGCCGAAGGTGGTCGGCTTGTCGATCAGATTGACGATGGCGCGAGCCAGGTCCTCGACCCAGATCGGCTGAAACTTTGCGTCCGGGCGCGCCAGCGGCACCAGCGGCAGCCGGCGCTGCATGCTTGCGAAGAGGTTGAGGAAGGCATCATCGGCCCCGAAGACCACCGACGGCCGAAGGATGGTCCAGTCGAGATCGGTGGACTGCCGGACAGTCGCTTCGCCGGCTGCCTTCGAACGCAGATAGCGCGAGGGGCCCGGCTTTGCCGGGTCGTCACTGACGCCGAGTGCGCTGACATGCACCAGCCTGCGAACGCCCGAGCGCTGGCAGGCGCGCACGATGGTCTCGGGCAGATCGACATGTGCCCGCCGGAACTCGGCACCAAAGGGGTCGTCCGGGCCTCCCGGCTGGCTGTGCAGCACGCCGACCAGATTGATGACCGCGTCGCAGCCGCTGACCAGACCATCGAGCCCATCGCCCGACGTCATGCGGGTGTCGATAACATCGACCGTCGGCAGAACGATCAGATGGCGGGCGCGCTCGCGGTGGCGCGTAGAAACCACGACCCGCAGACCGCGTGCGGTCAGTTGAGACACGACATGGGTACCGATGAAACCGGAGCCGCCGAGAACGAGGATGCGATGCGTAGTTTTCATGGGAGCAGATCCTAGCGCGAAGCCGATCAGTTGCCGTCCGGGGTTGCCTTGGCGGCGACCGCAGGGCCTGGTTGCACCTGACCGAGCATGGCCTTGAGCGAGGGCGCCTCGGCGCCGAAGAGCAGGGCATACCAGACTGTATTGGACATCACCGCCTTGACATAGCCGCGCGTCTCGGTGAAAGGCACAAGCTCGGCAAAGATCGCGCCCTCGACCGGCTGGGTCAGCGTGCCGCGCCAGGCGCGCGGGCGGCCGGGGCCGGCGTTATAGCCCGCTGACGCCAGCGCGGCCGATCGGTCGAGGTCCTCGAAGATCGTCTTGAGGTAAAAAGTGCCGAACAGCAGGTTGGTGTCGAGATCGTTGATCTGGGACGGGGTGAAGTCGCGCACCCCCATCTTGCGGGCGATCCAGGTGGCGGTGGTCGGCATGATCTGCATCAGTCCGGAGGCGCCCACGCTGGAGCGCGCATCGGTGATGAAGCGCGATTCCTGGCGGATCAGCCCGTAGACCCAGGCCGGGTCGATGCCCTGATCGCGCGCGATCGGTTGCAGACGCTCGGCGAAAGGCGCGGGATAGCGCTGCTCGAAGTCGAGCTCGGTGCGGGTGCGGTCGGAGCTGTTGACCATGCGATCGAGAAAACCGCGTTGCCGGGCGTATTCCGCCGCGGCAAGCAGTTGCCGGTCGCTCATGCCGCGCAGCTGGAAATTCCATTCACGATTACCTTCGGGGCGCAGGCCGAGTTCGTAGAAGCGGGCGGCCCGGGCAAAGCCCGGATTGGCGCGCATCGGGGCGAGTTCGGCGGCGGTCGGTGCGGCCGCCTTGGGCGGCAGGGCGATCTTCTGGCCGAGCTCTTCGGTGGCCAGCTGCGAATAGAACTCGGTCTTGCCGGCGATACCGGCAAAGAGGGTTCGCGCCTGCGCCCGTTGCTCGGGCTTGTCGCCCTGCGCTTGCAGGGCCCGGGCCAGCCAGTAGGTCCAGACCGCTTCGCTGCGGCCGGCTTCGCTCATGCGTTCGATGCACGACCTGACCGTTGGCCAGTCGGTCGAGCGCAGCGCTGCCCGCGTCATCCAGCCGAGCGTCTCGTCGGAAGGGCGCGCGCTGCGGGCTTCGCGGGTCCAGGCCAGCGACTCGGGCAGCAGCTTTCGCATGCCGTTGGCGGCGATCTGTGACCAGACGAAGGCGCGATCGGCGGGCTTCAGGCGCGAGCCGACCGAATTCATCTTTTCGGCGGCGGCGCCCGGGTCGTTGCGCGAGAGCATGACCAGTCCGATGACAGAGAGTTCGCGCGAGGCCGCGCCGTCGAGGACCGTGGCCGGGCGCGACAGGGCGGCCTCGAGCTGACGGTTATCCAGGCTGGGCGCGGCCAGCATGGCGGCGCGTCGCACGGTGCCGACATTGCCCGCCTCGAGCGATAACTCGAGCCTTTGCCACAGTTCGGCGCCGCTCGCCTGACCGCTTGCGGCCAGCGCCACCAGGAGATCGTTGCAGGCGTCACCAAGTTCGCGCGGCTGCATGATCAGCTCACGCGCCTCGGCCATGACCGGCTCGCCGCGTGACAGCCGCGATTGCAGCGCGTAGCAGCGTGGCGCCGCCTCGTCGCGCAGGATCCAGTCGGGGTAGACCTGATCGTAGGTCGCCCACATCTGGCGCCGACCGAGCGACAGCAGCCAGTCGCGGCGGGCCAGATCGCCGACGATGGTCTGGCCATGACGGGCCACGAAGTTGCGGGCCTGATCATCGGTGGAGGTGCCGACCGGCGTATCCGAATCGGTGCGTCGAAGCGCGGCCAGGCGCAGCTTGAGCGGCCAGTAGTCGAGATAGACGCCCACCAGCGGGTCGTTGCCGGCTTGCGAGGCGGCCTGCTCCAGGCCTGCCGCGTCGCTGCGACCGGCGGCGTTGCGGGCGGCGATGAAGGCATCGTCGGTGGACGCGAAGCCCGGGCGTGCCGGTTTGGGGCAGTTCTTGCCGCAGGCAGCGGCGCCTGTCTGGGGCGTGGCGCTGGCCGCCCAGACCGACGACATCAAGGGTAAGGACAGGCCGATCAATGACAGAACGGTCGTCGACTGGCCGAGCAATGAGCCGCCGAGGGCCAGGCCTAGAATGAACGGGATGCGCAGTCGGCGCCCGGTAATGAACGATGGCGGCATGCTGCCTGCGACAGAAGAGGAAGCGAGAAAACGTGTCAATGAGCCGGCCAGGGCGATCAGGCCCATGAGCGAATCGAGGATAGCACGCGAGGCTGGGCGAAATGCCTTGCGACGCAGGCTGCTCGAGTCGCGCCGACAGATGAGCGAGCCCCAACGCGCGGCAGCCAATAAGGCATTGCTGATGCGCCTGGCCGACCATGTGGGCGACGTCGCCCACGAGCTGATTGCCATTTACTCGCCGATCCGCCATGAGCCGCAAATCGAGCCGCTGGCCAGGCTTTGGGCAGGCCAGGGGGCCGGGTTGGCGCTTCCGGTGGTCGATGCCGAGGCGCAACCGCTGCGCTTCGTGAGGTGGCGCCATGGCGATCCGCTGATGCCGGGTGCCTACGGCATCGCTCGCCCGGTTCAGGACGAGACGGTGCGGCCCACGCTGTTGGTGATTCCCTGCCTCGGTTTCGATCGTCGCGCTTATCGCCTGGGCTATGGCGGCGGCTTCTATGACCGGACGATCGCGGCCTTGCTGGCTGAATCCGGCAGGCCGATCCGGACAGTGGGGGTGGCCTGGGACGACGCCCTGATCGACGACTTTGTGCCGCTGCCAACCGATCTGCCGCTTGATGCGGTGATCACGCCATCCGCAGTTGTCGCTGCGCGGGCCAGGGACGCGAGTTGAATTCCCTGAGCCAAATGGCGACATCGTCGTTAGGCATCGCCTTCGAAAAATGCCAGCCCTGTACTGAATCGCAACCGATGTCGATCAGATGGGCCAGCGCTGAGGCATTTTCGACGCCTTCGCCAACCGCCGTAAGACCGAAAGCATGGGCGATTTCGACCAGAACCTTCACGATGCGCGCATCGGGGCTGGGCCCTGAGATGTCCTGCATGAATGACTTGTCGATTTTCAGTTCATCGACCGGAAACTGTCGCAGATAGGCGAATGACGAGTAGCCGGTCCCGAAGTCGTCGATCGACAGCCGGCAGCCCTGACCGCGAATCTGATGCATGAATTCGAGCGACGTGCGGTTGTTGCGGGCGATCGAGCCCTCGGTCAGCTCGAAGCACAGTCTGGTGGGCGATATGCCCCAGATGTCGCAAATCTCTTCGATCAGCATCGGGAAGGTCGAGTTCGACAGGCTGAGTGCCGACAGGTTGATGCTCACGTCGGGCGTCAGGCCGGTCGAGGTCCATTCGGCAAGATGACGCATGGCGGTGTTCAGCACGAACCGGGTGAGGTCTTCGATCATGCCGGCGTTCTCGCAGGTCGAGACGATTGTGGGCGCGCTGACCGAAGGACTGCCGGCCCGCTGCGGCCATCGCACCAGTGCCTCAAGGCCGCTGCAGCGCATGTCGCTCAGGCTGATGATCGGCTGGTAGTGGATTTCCAGCTCGTTCGAATCGAGTGCCTCGCGCAGCAGCACCTCAAGATTGGCTCGCAGTGCCTCTCCGGAGGCGCCGGTCGAGGCGATGATCGCGATTCGGTCGGTTGCGGCGGCGGCCGCGGCCAGCAAATGACCGATACCGTGAAGCAGGTCGCTCGATGCAGTGCCGATATGCAGATTGAAGGTTCCGCCGACGACGATATCGACCCGCACGCGGACCAGGCTGCCGTCCTCGAGCTGGCAGTCATAGACGCCATCGAGTCGTTCCCGGATGGCATGCGCCGCCAGACGACAGATTGATTCGTTCGGCGCATCGTCCAGCCAGACCCAGACCTCTTCCGCTGTGGCGACCGCATAGCGGTCGTTGGGGCGGAGTCCGGACTCCAGCGCGTCGAGCATTTCGTTTTGCACCTGCAGCGCCGACGGCAGACCGATCAGGGCCGATATCCGGTCGCTGCGAGTCATGCCGATCACCAGCAAGCCTCGTGGTTTAAACGGCTGACTGCGGATCACGCCGCGGGCGTGCTGCTCGAGCATGCCGATTGCAAGGCGCCTGGGATGGCGGCTCGCGTTGATTGTCTCAGACGGCGAGCTCATCGGTTTGGGCGGTTTCGGTCTGGTAGTAGTCGCGCAACTTCAGGCCGAAAGCATTCATGCGAAGTCCCCGCATGATTCGCAGACGGTTGCGCGATGACTTGCCCATCTCGAAGAGGTCGCGTTCGATTGGCTTGGCCAGGGGCGACTTGTCGGGCCAGGTCAGCACCAGCACCTTGGGTTCGAGCCGTCGAACGCGGTTGTGGGCCACAACGACCGCGACCTCGCCGTTGCTGAGCTCGACCAGGCTGCCGACCGGGAAGACGCCGACGGCCTGCACGAACTGCTCGATCAGCGGCGCGCTGAAGGATGTGCCGCCCCATTCATAGAGGCTGAGCAGGGTTTCCTGCGCTGAAGCGGCATTGGCATAGGGTCGTGGCGTGATCATGGCCGAGAAGCTGTCGGCGATCGCGGTCATCCGACCGTAGACACCGATCTGCTCATTTTTGAGGCCATTCGGATAGCCGCTGCCGTCGAGTCGCTCATGATGCTGCGCGATCCCCTGCAGGACGGCAGTGGTCAGGCCGTTTGAGCCTTCGAGCGCTGACAGGCCGAGTGCAACATGGCCCTTGACCAGTTCGAATTCGGCCGGCGAAAGCATGCCGGGTTTGGCCAGCAGTGAGCGCGGCAGCTTGATCTTGCCGACATCGGCCAGCATGCCGATCAGGCCGAGGTCGGCCAGTTGTGCTTTGGGGATCCCCAGGTGTCGGCCGAGCGCGATCAGGTAGAGCGAGACCTTCACGCCGTGGTGATAGGTGTTGATATCTTCGTCGCGCAGGCGGGCCACCCACATCATGGCGTCGGGATTGGCGGCCATGCTCTCGACCATGTCGTCGACGCAGGTCGCCACCGCCGCAATATCGGGTGCCTCACCCGCCTTGATATTGCGAAAGATGTCCTGCATGACGGATTCGCTTTTGGCAAAGGCCAGCCTGGCGCGCGGCAGTTCGGTTTCGATCGACTTCGTGTCGCGATAGACCACCGGCGAGACGCCGTCGGGAAGCAGATCTGCGATCACCTGCGTCCGATGACTGTCTTTCGATTTGGCATCGCCGTCTTGTTGCTGACCCTCGATCAGGCGGTTCCTGAGCCAGTTCGCGATGCGCCCGAAGACATTGCCCTCGGCGTCATCGACTGGATGCGAGATGGCGGTTGCCCGCACGAATTCGCGAAAACGCTGCCGCGTCTCATCGCTGACCCGCGGGTCGGTACGGGCCCGAAAGCTGCGATTGCTGCCGGCGCGCCGGTTTTCGATCAGGGTCGAGCGGTCTGCAGTGGCTGTCCTGGCGTTGTCATCCTGATCGTCGCTGAGTTCGGCATCGAGCGGTGTCACGCTCTCAACAAGGACGGGCTTTTTCACCCGGCTCTTTGGGCCGGTCAGGTCGGCATTCAGTGCTGCCGCGGTCTCATGGCGGACTGACCCTGTCGACTGGGACGAGCGCCATTTGGCCGCCACCACTGCGTCGGACAACTCAAGATCGATATAGACATAGCTGCAGAATTTGCGAAGCGTATCGAGTTCAATCTGGCTGTCGGCCAGGAAGCCCTGCAACAGAAAGGGGGTGTCGAGCCAGGGCCGATCGAGTTCTGCCACATACAGGCCGAACTCGAGCTCAGACACCGCGATGCGCAGCCTGCGGCTTGCCGCAAGCTGCGCCACCGCACTGTCGGATTCGCTCTGTAGAGCTGTCTGCGTGATCACTCTCGGGTATTCCTTGACTTGAAGACGTCGGTACCGCGTCGGAGGCGGGAGTTGCGCTTACTGTTCAGACTAGCCAAGACGTCCACAACGGATAAGGCATTGCTGCCGGACGGTCAGAGGTTTGGGCGCTCACCCGACGGGTGGGCGACAAGGCGGGGTTGAACGGCAAGCTGAATGTTGCGTCCGCGCAGTGCCTGTTGATCGATTCAGGTGCTGATCGGATCGGTTGCCGGACAGGCGACCTGATAGTGATCGCGAATCTTCAGGCTGAATGCATTCATTCGCAGGCACTTGGTGATTTGCACACGATGACGCGCGGAATTGGCCAGGTCGCAGAGGTCGCGCTCGAAGGGCGTGTCCAGCGGCGACTTGTCAGGCCGGGTCACCACGAGCACTCTGGGCGCGAGCCGTCTGACGCGGTTGTGTGTGACGACGACCGCGATCTCGCCGTTGCTGAGTTCGACCGGACTGCCGACCGGGAAGACCCCGATTGCCTGCACGAAATGTTCGATCAGGGCGGTGCTGAATGAGCTGCCCCCCCACTCATAGAGCTTGAGCAGGGCTTCCTGTGGCGAGGACGAATTCGCATAGGGGCGCGGCGTGGTCATGGCCGAAAAGCTGTCGGCGATCGCGGTCATCTGTCCGTAGACGCCGATCCGGTCACCGGTCAGTCCGTTCGGATAGCCGCTGCCGTCGAGTCGTTCGTGGTGTTGGGCGATGCCAAGCAGCACCATGGCCGTCAGGCCGGTGGCGCCCTTGAGTGATGTCAGTCCGACCTTGACATGGCTCTTGACCAGCTCGAACTCGGCTGGCGACAGCATCCCGGGCTTGGCCAGAAGGGTCCGCGGCAGCGTGATCTTGCCGATATCGGCCAGCATGCCGATCAGGCCGAGGTCGATGAGCTGTTCTTTGGGCAAGCCGAGATGACGGCCGAGCGCGATCAGGTAGAGCGCGACCTTGACCCCTTGGTGAGAAGTATTGATGTCTTCGTCGCGCAGTTTGGCGATGAGCATCATGGCATCGGGATTGGCGATCATGCTGACCACCATCTTGTCGACGCATTCCTTGACCGCCGCAACGTCGGGCATCGCCTTGAGTTTGATGTTCCGAACGATGTTCCGTGTGACGGCTTCGCTGTCAGCAAAGCTTTGTCGGGCCCGCAGCAGTTCAGTTTCGACCGGGACGGTCTCCTGATAGACACTGCGCGAGACGCCATGCGGCAGCACTTCCGACAAGTCCAGGTCTGCAATGTCTGCGATCGGGTTCGAGTCGTGAGTGCCTGGCTCACTGCGACTCATCAGGGTGGTGATCCATCCCGAAATCCGGTCGAACAAGGGCCCACCCTGATCATCCGTCTGCTGCGCGACCGCGGTAGCGCGCATGAATTCGCGAAATCGCCGGCGGGTCACATCGCGAACCCTCAAATCGTAACGGGCCTGATAGGCCCGCCAACCGGTGGACCGCCGGGTTGTCTCGTCCCGTCTGTCGCCAGCTGACTGCGCAAAGCCGGACGCCATCGGTCTTTCACTGAAAGACTCGGGCATTCCGGACACCGCCCTCACGATTCGCTCGTCCTCGTAAGCGGTTTGCCTGGTGACTTTCCGCTCGCTTTCAGCAGAACCTGCCATCAGGCAATTCACGGCGACGGCTTCATCGGAAAACTTGAGGTCGACGTACACATGGCTGCAGAACTGGCGCAGGGAGTCGAGCTCGGCCTGGCTGTCAATCAGGAAACCCTGCAGGAGAAACGGGGTGTCGACCCAGGGTCGATCGAGTTCGGTCACGAACATGCCGAACTCGAGCATCGAGACTGCCATCCGAAGCCTGCGATTCCTCGCCATCAACTCGCCCGAAAGGACTGAGTCGCCGATGTGTTCTGCCTTCGTGGTCATGATGTGGCGTTCCGTGAGAGCGATCACGCCGCTTGCTGATCGGCTGCGGCTGCAGCGGTGGTGCGATCGCTTGCAGCGGTGTCAAGCTGGTAGTGATCGCGAATCGTCAGAATGAATGCATTCATCCGCACGCCTTTTCTGATTCGCAGGCGATCGCTTGAGGACTTGCCCAACTCGAAGAGGTCGCGCTCGATTGGCTTGGCCAGTGGCGACTTGTCGGGCGAGGTCACCACCAGGACCTTGGGTTCGAGCCGTCGAACCCGGTTGTGAGCCACCACGATCGCGACCTCGCCGTTGCTGAGCTCGATCAGGCTGCCAACCGGGAAGACACCGATCGCTTGCACGAACTGCTCGATCAGCGGGGCGCTGAACGACCTGCCGCCCCACTCGTAGAGGGTGAGCAGGGCTTCCTGGGCCGAGACGGCATTGGCATAGGGTCGTGGCGTGGTCATTGCCGAGAAACTGTCGGCAATTGCGGCCATGCGACCGTAGACACCGATCTGCTCGCTGGCGAGCCCCTTCGGATAGCCGCTGCCGTCGAGTCGCTCGTGATGCTGCGCGATGCCCTGCACAACCGCGGGCGTCAGCCCTGCCGCGCCGTCCAGTGATGCCAGACCGAGATCGACATGCCCCTTGACCTGTTCGAATTCGGTCTGCGTCAGTTCCCCGGGCTTGGCCAGGAGTGCGCGCGGCAGCTTGATCTTGCCGACATCGGCGAGCATGCCGATCAGGCCGAGTTCGGCCAGTTGTGCCCTGGGAATCCCGAGGTGTCGACCGAGCGCGATCAGGTAGAGCGAGACCTTGACGCCATGGTGGTAAGTATGGATGTCTTCGTCGCGCAGTTTGGCGATGAACATCACGGCATCCGGGTTGGCGATCATGGTGTCGACGATGTTCTCGATGCAGGCCTTGACCGCCGGGATATCGGGAAGCTCGCCAGTCTGGATGCTGTTTGCGATCTGCCGTGCGACGGTTTCGGCCTGACTGAAAGCCAGTCTGGCGCGCGGCAACTCGACTTCAACCGAATGGGCGTCCCGGTAGACCGTGAGGGACGCGCCTGGCGGCAGGATACTGGCCAGATCCTGCTCGAGGCCGGATCGGGTGCTCAATCGGCGATCCTGCAAGCGCTTGTCGCGGTTCAGCAGGGCATTGAACCAGCTCGCGATCCGGTCAAGATAGGCCCGACCGTTTTGCTGCTCGTCGATTGCGAGGGCCCGCACCAGCTCGAGAAAACGCAGCCGTGTTTCATCGTTCACCGGCGGATCGTCACGCGCCTGGGCGCTGCGCATGCCGCGCCTGCGTTGGGGATCGATCGCGGTCGGGCCGACCAGGGTGGTCGCACCCTCTTCATCCTGCTCGTCGCCCGGCTCCTGAGCGAAGCCGGATTGCATCGGCGTCGCCTCTGAAGAAGTGGACAACTCCGGCGCGTCTTTGACCGTCCGTTCGTTGCCGTAGGCGTCATGCGCAATCGCCACCTTGTCAAGCTCGGGCGAAACGCTTTCGCTCCACTGGGCGGCGACGGTTTCGTCAGACAGCTTGAGATCGACGTAAACATATCTGCAGTACTTGTGCAGATTCGCGAGATCGGTGTCGCTGTCGAGCAGGAAGCCCTGCAGGAGGAAGGGCGTGTCGACCCAGGCCCGGTCGAGTTCGGACACAAACAAGCCCTTTTCGAGCTCCGATACCGCAACCCGCAACCGACGATGGGTCGCAGTCTGCTTGATCGATGTGTCGATCTGCTTCCGACGGGCTGTTTTTGCGATCACGCTGGGTTTGCCTTGACTCGATGAAACCGCTGCCCGGTCGATACCGGCAGCGCCTAAGTTCCTAAGGTGTCAAGGCTAGCGAGACCGATCAGCAGTGCTAAGTCATCCCTGCCGGACGGTCAGCAGATTTTGTGACGACCCGACGGGCGGACGCCGATGCCGGGGCGAGCGGCAAAATTCGTCTCATCGATGTCTAATATTGGTGATGGACTGCCAGAGCGCACGACTCGGCCCGGCCTGATTGAGGGTGTAGAAATGGATGCCGGGTGCGCCGCCGTCGAGCAGGCGGGCGCACAGCGCGCTCACCACGTCATGGCCGAAGGCCCGCAGCGAGACGGTATCGTCGGCGAAGGCCGCCAGGCGCAGCCGCATCCAGCGCGGAATCTCCGCGCCGCAGGCATCCGAAAACCGGGCGAGCTGCGTGTAATTGGTGATCGGCATGATGCCCGGCACGATCGGCACCGTCACGCCAGCCGCCTGGGCCGCATCGACGAAGCGGAAATAGGCGTCGCTGTTGAAAAAGTATTGCGTGATCGCCGAATCGGCCCCTGCCGACACCTTGGCGACGAAGGCGTTCAGGTCGGCCTGGGGTGTGCTCGCCTGAGGATGGATCTCGGGATAGGCAGCGACTTCGATGTGAAACCAGTCGCCGCTGTGGGTGCGCACGAATTCAACCAGATCGCTGGCATAGCGGAATTCACCGGCATCGACCATGCCCGAGGGCAGATCGCCGCGCAGTGCTACCAGTCTGCGGATGCCGCTGCTGCGCCAGCGATCGAGCAGCTCGGCGATGCTGTCGCGGGTTGCGCCGACGCACGACAGATGCGGCGCCACGGTATGCCCCTCGGCGGCGATCTCGTCGACCACGCCCAGCGACTTGTCGCGGGTCGCACCGCCCGCGCCATAGGTCACGCTGAAAAATCCGGGGTTCAGGTCGGCCAGTTGCCGACGCGTGTCACGCAGTTTCTGCAGGCCCTCCGGGGTGTTCGGCGGAAAAAATTCGAAGCTGACGTCGGTGGAGCGGGAAGTCATGGATGGGCCTCATCGGGCAGCGGTCGCAGCTTTGGCGCGCTGGCGTGGAGAAAGGTTTCGAGGTTGCCGTCGGTGCCGGGCAGGGCGCTGTCGACGGTCTGAATCACCGACCAGCCAAGCGCCTGCGCGCAGGCGACGACCGCGTTGATCGCGCTTTGGCGGGCCTGGGGGTCGACGACGATGCCGCGCCGGTCGATGGCGCCCGGCCCGACCTCGAACTGCGGCTTGATCAGCAGCAGGACGGTGGCCTCGGGGGCGAGCAGGGCATCGATGGCGGGCATGACTTTGGCAAGGGAAATAAAGGAGAGGTCGGCGACGGCCAGTGCAAAGCCTTCAGCTGGCAGGTGATCGATCTGTTCAGCAAGCAGGGCGGGCGTGACGTCGCGCAGATTGGTGCGCTCGAGACAGCTCACCCGGGAGTCGCCCCGCAAGCGAGGATGGAGCTGGTCATGGCCGACCTCGATACCGATGACGCGGCGTGCACCCGCCTGCAGCAGGCAGTCGGCAAAGCCGCCGGTCGACATGCCCAGATCGAGCGCCACCACACCGCGCGGATCGATCCCGGTGGCCGCGAGCGCATGGGCCAGCTTGGCGCCGGCACGCGACACGAAGCGGGTCTCGTCCGAAGCTTCGACCCAGAGGTCATCGTGTTCGCTGACCTGCTGCGCCGGCCGTTCGATGCGCTTGCCCGGCGCGGTAAACACCGCGCCGTCGGCAATCAGCCTTTGGGCTGCGGTGCGCGAGGGCGCGAGCCCGCGCGCAACCAGTTCGATGTCGACCCGGCTCAAGACATCAGTAGCGGTAGGCATTGCCCTTGTAGGGGCCTGCCACCGACACGCCGATGTACTCGGCCTGCGTGGGCGACAGTTCGGTCAGCATTGCGCCGAGCTTCTTGAGATGCAGACGTGCGACTTTCTCGTCGAGATGCTTGGGCAGCACATAGACCTTGCCGCTCTCGTAGGCATCCGGGCGGGTCCAGAGCTCGATCTGGGCGATCGTCTGGTTGGCAAACGACGAGCTCATCACGAAGGAAGGATGGCCGGTGCCGCAGCCGAGGTTCACCAGCCGGCCTTCGGCCAGCAGGATGATCCGACGGCCATCGGGGAAGATGATGTGGTCGACCTGCGGCTTGATGTTTTCCCAGGTGTACTGCTTGAGCTTGCTGACATCGATCTCGTTATCGAAATGGCCGATGTTGCACACGATCGCCTGATCCTTCATGCGCAGCATGTGCTCATGGGTGATGACGTCGCGGTTGCCGGTGGCGCTCACGAAGATGTCGGCCTTGTCGGCGGCATATTCCATGGTGACTACGCGATAGCCTTCCATCGCGGCCTGTAGCGCGCAGATCGGATCGCACTCGGTGACCCAGACCTGCGCCGACAGGGCGCGCAGCGCCTGGGCGCTGCCCTTGCCGACGTCGCCATAGCCGGCCACAACCGCCACCTTGCCGGCGATCATGACGTCGGTCGCGCGCTTGATCGCATCGACCAGCGACTCACGGCAGCCGTAGAGGTTGTCGAACTTGCTCTTGGTGACCGAGTCGTTGACGTTGATCGCCCGGAAGGCGAGTTCGCCGCGCTCGGACATCTGATAGAGGCGATGCACGCCGGTGGTGGTCTCTTCGGTCACGCCGACGACCGCCTTGAGGTTGCGCTCGTAAAAGCCCGGATCGCGGGCCAGCTGGCGGCGGATCGAGTTGTAGAGGCAGACTTCTTCTTCGCTCTTGGGGTCGTTCAGGAGCGAGGCGTCCTTGGCGGCCTTCGTGCCCAGATGCAGCAGCAGCGTGGCGTCGCCGCCGTCGTCCAGGATCATGTTCGAGGGCTGGTGGTCGGACCACTCGAAAATCTTGTGGGTGAAGTCCCAGTAGTCGTCGAGCGATTCGCCCTTGAAGGCAAAGACCGGGATACCGGCTTCTGCAATCGCCGCTGCGGCATGGTCCTGCGTCGAGAAGATGTTGCACGAGGCCCAGCGGACCTGCGCGCCGAGCGCGGTCAGGGTCTCGATCAGGACCGCGGTCTGGATGGTCATGTGCAGCGAGCCGGTGATGCGGGCGCCCTTGAGCGGCTGCGCGGCGGCGAACTCTTCGCGGATCGCCATCAGGCCGGGCATTTCGGTCTCGGCAATGCGGATTTCCTTGCGGCCCCAGGCGGCAAGCGACATGTCGGCGACTTTGTAGTCGTTGAAGACGGCGGGTTTGAGTACGGCATTCATGGTGATTCGCTCCAATGCAAAAGCGCGCTGCAGGCAGCGCAGGTTTGAAGGGTGAGCGCGGTGCTTGTCCGGGGCGACACCGAATTGGCCGACCGGAAAAACAAAACGCCCGCAATCGACAGAGTCGGTTGCGAGCGCAGTTGTGATTGCTGAGCCTGGCCTGTCTCATGAGCCCCGTCAGGGCCCTGACAGGTCGCAGCGCCCCTCAGCAGGCCGGATTATAGCCACAGCCGGATGAGCGCGTGGCGGAATTCCGATGACCGGTGTGAGAAATGTCAGATGCCGGCGGCAGCCTTGAGGGCCGCGGCCTTGTCGGTTTTCTCCCAGCTGAACTCCGGCTCTTCCCGGCCGAAGTGGCCGTAGGCCGCGGTCTTGGTGTAGATCGGGCGCAGCAGGTCGAGCATCTGGACGATGCCCTTGGGGCGCAGGTCGAAATGGTCCTGCACGAGTTGCGCCAGCCGCTCGTCCGACACCTTGCCGGTGCCTTCGGTGGTCACCATGACCGAGGTCGGGCGGGCCACGCCGATGGCATAGCTCACCTGTACCAGGCATTTGCTTGCCAGGCCGGCGGCCACGATGTTCTTGGCCACATAGCGCGCGGCATAGGCGGCCGAGCGGTCGACCTTGGAAGGGTCCTTGCCCGAGAAGGCACCGCCGCCATGGGGTGCCGCGCCACCATAGGTGTCGACGATGATCTTGCGACCGGTCAGGCCGCAGTCGCCCTGCGGGCCGCCGATGACGAAGCGGCCGGTCGGGTTGATCAGGAAGCGCACATCGCCCTTGATCAATTCCTTGGGCAAGACCGGCTTGACGATCTCTTCGATGACCGCCTCGGTCAGGGTGCCGTGGTCGATATCGGGGGCATGCTGGGTCGAGAGTACGACGGTATCGACCGAGTGCGGCTTGCCGTCGACATAGCGCAGGGTGACCTGCGACTTGGCGTCCGGGCGCAGCCAGGGCAGGCGGCCGTCGCGGCGCAGGTCGGACTGGCGCTCGACCAGGCGGTGAGCGTAATAGATGGCTGCCGGCATCAGCACCGGTGTTTCGTCGCAGGCGTAGCCGAACATCAGGCCCTGGTCGCCCGCGCCCTGGTCGAGGTCGATGCCCCGACCTTCGTCGACGCCCTGGGCGATATCCTGGCTCTGCTTGTCGTAAGCCACCAGCACCGCGCAGCCTTTGTAGTCGATGCCGTAATCGGTGTTGTCGTAGCCGATGCGTTTGATGGTGTCGCGGGCGACCTGAATGTAGTCGACATGCGCGCCGGTCGTGATTTCGCCGGCCAGTACGACCAGTCCGGTGTTGACCAGGGTTTCGGCGGCGACCCGCGAGAATTTGTCCTGAGCGAAGATCGCGTCCAGAATCGCGTCCGAAATCTGGTCGGCGACCTTGTCGGGATGACCTTCGGAAACCGATTCGGAAGTAAAGAGAAAGTCTTTAGCCATGAAGTGCACTCCAGCAGATGGTGAAATGGACGGAGCCGCGATCAGGGCGATGCCCTGAACACGAGGCCTTTCGGCGTAGCCATCTTCGGGAGAAGCAGCGACGCTTTAGCAGAATTTGTCAGCCGCCCTGCAAGTTGTCCGGATTAACTCGGCGGTCCTTGAATTATAGCCTCACTGATCTCGACGCCGACTGTGCAACAGGTCACGCTTCATGGCGTAAATCAAACGATGCTGGTCTGGATCACCCGAATGCTCGCTCACCTGCCGCTGGCCTGGCTGCAGGCGATCGGCGCATGGGTCGGGCGAATCGCCCTGAGCCTGTCATCGGGATTTCGGCGCAAGTCGACCGACAACCTTCGGCTTGCCGGGCTGCTTGATGAGGGTCGGCTCAGGCGTACTGCCGAACAGACCGGTCGGGGTGTCGCCGAGACGCTCTTCATCTGGTTTGCCGAGCCGGCGCGGGTCGAGGCGCTGATCCGCATCGAGGGACAGTCGGTGCTCGATGCCGCCCGCGCGCTTGGGCGCGGCGTGGTGATCCTCACCCCGCATATCGGCTCGTTCGAAGCAGCCGCACGCGGCGTGGCCCGCAGCGGACCGATCACGGTGCTCTACAAGCCGCCCCGGATCGAGGCAGTCAGACGTCTGGTCGAGACCGGCCGCAAAGCGCCCGATCTGATGCCGGTGCCGGCCAGTAGCGCCGGCGTGCGCGGTCTGTTGCGGGCACTGCGCCGACACGAATGCATCGGCATCCTGCCCGATCAGGTGCCCAGCGACGGTGACGGTGTGTGGGCGCCGTTTTTCGGCCGCCCGGCCTACACCATGACCTTGCCGCAGCGTCTGGCCAGGCTGACCGGCGCACCGGTCCTGATGGCCCACGGTGAGCGGCTGGCCTCGGGCGGGGGTTGGGTGGTGAGATTCGAAGCGCTGGAGGGCGACGCCAGTCCGCAGGAGGTCAATCGCGCGATGGAGGCACTGATCCGCCGGGTGCCCGATCAGTATTTCTGGGGCTACAACCGCTACAAGGACGCGCCGCGTTCGGGGGCGCCGCCAGCGGACGCAGACAGTCCGGGCGGGTCGGCGCCAAGCGATCGAGACGTGTCGTGAGCGATCCGACCGTCCGCGTGTCCTCTCCCGAGGTGCTTCGACAGGATGCGCCGATGCCCCCTGGGCATCTGCTCCTGAAGGGTCTGCTGCGCGTTCTGAGGGGGCTGTCGCTGCTGCCCTTGCAGGTGCTGCGCCCACTTGGCAGCGGGCTGGGCACGCTGGTGTGGTGGCTGGCCGTACCGAGACGGCGGGTCACGCTGATCAATTTGCGGCTGTGCTTTCCGCAGTGGAGCGAGCGCGAGTGCCGACGGGTGGGGCACGAGCATTTCCAGTGGTTCACCCGCAGCATTCTCGAGCGCTTCATCATG
>Ga0007791_10000130_pt1 | contig 19809 bp, 16 predicted proteins | sample CryBogmetaGMA05M_FD_60368 | JGI IMG/M metagenome (GOLD analysis project Ga0007791, IMG submission 60368) | Freshwater microbial communities from Crystal Bog, Wisconsin, USA - MA0.5M | ecosystem: Environmental > Aquatic > Freshwater > Lake | place: Crystal Bog, Wisconsin, USA | collected 2009-07-06 | reverse complement strand
GGCTGTGGGCGTCACTGGTCGCCAGCAACCAGCCGGTGGCGCCGATCAGGCCGATCACCACCGGTGCCATCCCGGTCTTGAAGGCGCGTACCGCGCGCAGTTCCCGGTTGCTGTGGCCCCAGCGCGCGGCGACAAAGGTCAGGGTGGTGCTGGGCAAAAGGCAGCCCAGCATGGCCAGGCACATGCCCAGAAATCCACCCATCCATGCGGTGGTTCCGGCGGCTATGCCGCCTGCGGCATGGATTCCCACATTCCAGCCCATGAGTGCAACGAACAGGACATTGGGCCCAGGCGCTGCCTGGGCCAGCGTGATGCTGGCGCTGAACTCGCCATCGGTCAGCCAGTGGCGTTCGCCCACCAGGTAACGGTGCATGTCAGGGGCGGTGGTCATTGCGCCGCCGACGGCCAGCAAGGAGAGCGACAGGAAATGCCCTAGCAGGCTGAACCAGTCCCAGGGACTCCAGGCGCTCATCATGGCTGGTCGGCTCCCGCTGCGGGGCCCTGGTGCGCGGACGGGCCCAGGCACCGGTACGCCCACAGACAGCTGCAGCCGCCCGGCAGCAGCAGAATCCAGAAAAGCGGCAACCGCAGCCACCCCGCTGCTATGAAAGTTGCAGCAAGGAGCCCAGTACATACGGGGGTTCCCAGCGCATTTCTCTTTAATGCAGGGATCAGCTTGAGACCCGAGGCCGTCACCAGCCCGGCCGCTACTGCACCCATGCCGCGCAGCATGCCCTGCACCTGCGGCATGTCCGAGATGCCGGCGAACAGCACGGCCAGGCACAGCACGATCCCCAGGGGAAATGCCAGCATCCCTGCCAGCGCGGCCATGGCACCGCGCCAGCCGAAGTAGCGGTCACCGACCATCAGGCTCAGGTTGACGGCATTGGGCCCCGGCAGAATCTGGGCCACTGCCCAGTCTTCCAGAAACTCCTCCCGGCTGAGCCACTGGTGGCGCTCCACGAGCTCGCGTTGAACCACCGCATGGACGCCGCCAAAACCCTGCAAGGACAGCCAAGAAAATGCCCAGAACAGATGGGCTGGGGAGCGGGGTCGCAGGGGGTGCACGTTAGTCGACCTGGTCAAGTTCCGCCGCAACCCAGTCGATCACGGCGGGTTCCAGGCACATTTGCACGTGGCCGATGCCCTCAAAAAACACGGGGGTGACGCCTTCGAGCACCTGGGCACGCTGGGGATAGACGATATTGTCCTGGGGCGCAATGGCCATCCGGCACAGCGCGCATCTGTGGCGTTTCCGAGGCAGCCAGGTCCTGCAGCCACCGGCTTTGCCACACCATTTGCCGGCCGTTGGCGGTGGCAGCGCCCTTGGCCAGCAAGGTTCCCTGGTGCGGCGAGCCCAGGGTAAGCACCCGGGCAATTTGCGCATGCCCGCGCTGGCGCATCAGGGCGCGAATCGCCAGCCCCCCCATGCTGTGCCCGACCAGGGCGATGTGTGGCGCGCCGGTGGCTTCCAGCAGTTCTGCCATCGCCGTTTCCAGCGGCTGCGCGTAGTGGTCGATGGAGGTGAAAAGCGGTTCGAGGTTGACTGCGTAGACCGTGTGGCCCCGTCGGCGCAAGGCCTGCGCCATGCCATCCCAGATCCGGTGGTTGCAGGTATAGCCATGCACCAGGAGCACCGGAATCCGCGTGGCCGCACCCTGCGGCTTTTGTACCTTGGGCGGCTGAAAGGTCCAGGGCTGGCGCAGCACGAACACGCGGATACCTGCCACCCATTCGCCCCTGAGCGCGCGCCACCACAGGCGGGCCCCTTCACCCGGCCGCGACCGGATGGCGCTCACAATATCCACCAGCACCAGGGTGGCAAAAGGCAAGGCGAGGGCGCCCACCATGCCCCAAGCAGGCAGGACGCCCCGTTGGTACAACCAGTAGGCCATTGCCGCCCCCAGCAGCACTTGGGAAAGAAGGATGGCTCTCAACAGGCTTGCAAGCATGACCGGCGGTTGCACAGGGGCGTAGGTGCGAAAGGGTGCGGGCGCGGCGCTTTTACAAGCTTGGACAGGCTACTGCAGCCTGGCGGCAGCCTGGGCCTGGGCCTGGGTTCGGGCCCGGCGCCGCATCCATTGGCCGAAGCCGTTCATCCAGCGACTCGCCCGGCTGGGAAAGAGCCGGTACAAAAGGTCCAGTACCTTGGCATCGGCGCCGATCAGGACCCGGCTCTTGCGGCGCACAATGGCCGCAATAATTACTTCCGCTGCGGTCTCTGGCGAGGTGCGTGCCAAACGCTCAAAGTCGGCGCGCACCGCCTGCGGCGAGTCCGCCACCAGGGACGCGTCCGTGATACGCGCCTGTTTGGCAATATTGGTCTGGATCCCGCCCGGATGCAGACACAACACGCGCACCGGCGCGTCGGACAATTCCTCGCGCAGCGCGTCACTGAATCCCCGCACCGCCGCTTTGGCGGCGTTGTAAATACTCTGGGTTGGCATGGACACCATGGCAAAAATGCTGGAAATATTGACCAGTATCGCCTCCGGCTTGTTCTGCATCTGGGGCAGGAAGGCCCTGCAACCATGCACCACCCCCCAGAAATTGATGTTCATCAGCCAATGGGCGTCTGCGATGTGGATCCCCTGCACCGGCGCCACCACCGTGACCCCGGCGTTGTTGATGAGCACATCCGCACCGCCGAGTTGCGCCAGCGCGTGGGCCGCCAGTGCATGCACATCGGCCTCCTGCCCACAGTCGGTGACCAGGGTCAGGCAGGTGATACCGCGCGAACGCAGGTCCTGACCGATCCGGTCCAGCCCCGCGCCATCGATGTCAGCGAGCAGCAGCCGCGCACCGCGCCCGGCAAAGGCATGCGCCAGTGCCGCACCGATCCCGGACGCCGCCCCGGTAATCACCACCACCTTGCCGGCAAATATTTTCACGTTCAGTACACAGGCTTGAATTTGTGGATCGTTGCCTTGACCGAGTCGTTCAGCGCAAAGCCCGGGCCATACAGGGCGGCGAGTTCCGCTGCGCGCTGCTCGAACGCCGGCTGGCCCATGCCGTAGATGAACTGCATCGCCCCGCCCGTCCAGGCCGGAAAGCCGATGCCAAAGATCGAGCCGATGTTGGCGTCATGCACGCTGGTGAGCACATTTTCGTCCAGGCAACGCGCCGTCTCAATCGCCTGGCGGTACAACAGGCGGTCCTTCAGGTCGGTGATGTTCCATGGTGTACCCGGCTTCTCGAACAATTCCTGGAGCCGGGGCCAGAGGTATTTCCGGGCACCTTTTTCGCTCGGGTATTCGTAGAAGCCGCCGCCGCCTGCACGCCCGGGGCGTTGGTGGGTGCGGACCATGTCTGCCACCAGCCATTCGCCGGGGGAGGGAACATAGGTCCTGCCTTCGGCCGCGTAGTCGGCGCTGGTTTGCTCCATGACATGCAGGCTCAGGCTCAGCGCTGTTTCATCGAGGACTGCCAGCGGCCCGACCGGCATGCCGCACTGTATGCCTGCATTCTCAATGGCCGCCGCCGGAATGCCCTCGCCCAGCATGGCCGCGCCCTCCATCACAAAGGTGCCAAACACCCGGCTGGTGAAGAAGCCACGCGCATCGTTGACCACGATGGGCATCTTGCCGATCGCCTGCACATAGTCAAAGGCCCGGGCCACGGTCTCGTCATCGGTGGCACTCCCCCGGATGATTTCCACCAGCTTCATCTTGTCCACCGGACTGAAGAAATGAATGCCGATGAACTTTGCGGGCGCAACGCTGGCCTGTGCCAGCCCGGAAATCGGCAAGGTAGAGGTGTTGGAGGCAAAGAAACCACCGGCCGCCAGCAGCGGCTCGGCCTCGCGCGTGACCTGGGCCTTGAGCGCCCGGTTTTCAAATACGGCCTCGATGATCAGGTCGCACCCCTGCAGCTCGCTGACCGCAGCGGTGGCCTGGATGCGGTCCAGCACCGCCTTCTGCTGGTCCACCGTCATCCGCCCCTGCTCGACTCGCTTTTGCGTCATTTTTATGCTGTATGCCTTGCCGGCATCCGCCTTGTCCTGGCTGACGTCCCGCAGAACGGTGGCAATGCCCTTGCTGGCCTGCACGAAGGCAATGCCCGCGCCCATCATGCCCGCGCCCAGGAGTCCGACCTTGCCCGGGACCCAGCGCGGCGCCGTGCCGGGGCGCGACTTCCCGCTGCGGATGGCGTTGAGATTGAAGAAGAAGGTGTTGATCATGGACCGGGCATTGACCCCTGCCAGCAATTTGGCCAGGTACCGGCTTTCAATGCGCAGCGCCGTGGGCACATCGACCTGCAGGCCTTCCACCATGCAGGCCATGATGGCCTCAGGCGCAGGGAACAGACCCCGTGTCTGCTTCTTGATCATTGCCGGCGCCACGACCAGCATGCTCGCCACCGATGGCGAGGAGGGCAGTCCGCCCGGCACCTTGTAGCCCTTGGCTTCCCAGGGGTGTTGCGCCGCGGGGTTGGCGGCAATCCAGTCAAGAGCACGGCTGCGCATCTCGGCGTGTGCGGTCTCGCCCGGGGCCACGAGCGCGTGCACCAGGCCAAGCGCGAGTGCCTGCGCCGGAGAAAAAAGCCGGCCTTCCACCAGGTAGGGCTGGGCCCCCATCAGGCCCAGCAGCCGTGTCATTTTCGTGATTCCGCTGGCGCCAGGCAGCAGGCCCAGCGTAACTTCCGGCAAGCCGAACTGGATCTTGTTGTCGTCGACGGCAATGCGGTGGTGTCCGACCAGCGCCACCTCCCAGCCGCCACCCAGCGCTGCGCCATTGAGCAGGCTCACCACCGGCTTGCCCAGGGTTTCCAGAGTGCGGAAGTTCTTCTTCATCCGCTCGACCCCGGTGAAGATGGCACCGGCATCTTCGGGTGCCATGCGCATCGTGGCCTTGAGATCTGCGCCGGCGAAAAATGTTTTCTTGGCCGAAGCCAGCACGATGCCCCGAATCGCGTCCCGGTCCTGCAGCACCTGCTGCGCCAGCGTCTCCATGTCCTCCTGCCACTGCAGGCACATGGTGTTGACCGGCGAACCGGGTTCGTCAAAGGTGACGGTGGCTATGCCGTCGGCCAGCGTGTACTGAATGGTTTTCATGGTCAGACCCTTTCCACAATGGTCGCAATGCCCATGCCACCGCCCACGCACAGCGTTGCCAACCCGCAGCGCAACTGGCGGCGGTGCAACTCATCGATCAGCGTGCCCAGAATCATGGCGCCGGTCGCGCCCAGCGGGTGCCCCATGGCGATCGCACCCCCATTGACATTGACGCGGTCATGCGGGACCCGCATTTCCTTCATGAAGCGCATCACCACCGCGGCGAATGCTTCGTTGACTTCAAACAGGTCGATGTCTTCCACGCGCAGACCGGCCTTGGCCAGCGCTTTGCGCGTGGCCGGCATGGGTCCTGTCAGCATGATGGTCGGGTCTGCGCCACTGAGCGCCGTGGCGACAATGCGCGCGCGCGGTGCCATGCCAAACCGTTGGCCGGCAGAGGCGCTGCCCACGAGCACCGCGGCCGCGCCGTCCACAATGCCCGAAGAGTTGCCAGCGTGGTGCACATGGTGAATGCGCTCGACCTGGGGGTAGCGTGTGAGTGCGACCTGGTCGAAACCCATGGCACCCATTTGCTCAAACGCAGGTTTTAGCCCGGCCAGGCCGTCGAGCGTGGTGTTGGGCTTGATGAACTCGTCCTGCGCCAGGATGGTCTGGCCGACATAGTCGCGTACCGGCACGATGGACCGGTCGAAGTAGCCTGACAGGCGCGCGTGCGTGGCGCGCCGTTGCGACTCCATCGCAAAGGCGTCCACATCGGAGCGGCTGAACCCCTCGAGTGTGGCAATCAGATCGGCGCCAATGCCTTGGGGCACGAATGCGGTGTCGGCGTTGGTTTCCGGGTCCATCGCCCAGGCACCGCCGTCAGAGCCGATCGGTACACGGCTCATGCTCTCCACGCCCCCGGCCACCACCAGATCCTCCCAGCCCGAGCGAACTTTCTGCGCGGCCAGATTCACCGACTCCAGGCCCGACGCACAAAAGCGGTTGATCTGCACGCCGGCGCACTGGAAATCCCAGCCGGCCTTGATGGCGGCAATCTTGGGGAGCACGGAGCCCTGGTCCCCCAGCGGCGATACCACCCCCATCACGACATCGTCCACCTGGGCGGTGTCAAATCCGTTGCGCTGCTGCAAGGCGGTCAGCAGTCCTGCCAGCAGCGTGACGGGCTTGACCTCGTACAGGCTGCCATCCTTTTTGCCCTTGCCGCGGGGCGTGCGGATGGCATCGAATACATAGGCTTCAGACATGGGAATCTCCAGGAAATGGCGCGCTGCAGGGCGGGGACTGCACTGTCGTTTCGAGTATATTGCTTTTCACCAAGCAATCGCTTTGTGAAAATAGCCTGAATGGCTGCCCCCTCCGAATGCCACTGCCATGATTGAACGCACACTTTTTTCATCTGACCACCAGGCTTTTCGTGACAGTTTCCGCCGCTTTATCGAGCGCGAGATCGCACCCCACCACGCCCAATGGGAGGAGCAGGGTTTTGTCGACCGTGCGGTGTGGGACAAGGCGGGAAAAAATGGCTTCCTTTGCATGTCAATGCCGGAGGAATACGGGGGCGCGGGCGCGGACAGGCTGTATTCGATGATCCAGATCGAGGAGGTCGCACGGGCGGGCTTCACGGGGATTGGTTTCAGTCTGCACTCCGAAATTGTGGCGCCCTATCTTTTGCACTATGGCACGCCTGGGCAGAAGGCAAAGTACCTGCCCCGGTTTGCCAGTGGCGAGACGGTGGGCGCCATCGCCATGAGCGAGCCCGCAGCAGGGTCCGATCTGCAGGGCATCAAGACCACGGCCAGCCTGCAGCCCGATGGCAGCTACCTTCTCAACGGCAGCAAGACTTTTATCACCAACGGCTGGCATGCCGACCTGGTGGTGGTGGTGGCGAAGACGCAGCCGGCGGCGGGCGCCAAAGGGACCAGCCTGATGCTGGTGGAGCGGGGCATGGACGGGTTCTCTGTAGGCCAGCGCCTGAAGAAAGTGGGCATGAAGGCGCAGGACACTGCAGAACTGTTTTTTGACAATGTGCGTTTGCCGCCCGAGAACCTGCTCGGCGGTGCGGCATTGGAGAACAAGGGATTCATCTGCCTGATGGAGCAGTTGCCCTGGGAGCGTTTGCAGATTGCAGTGACCGCCGTTGCGGCCGCGCAGGCGGCGATCGAATGGACGGTGGCCTACGTCAAGGACCGCAAGGTGTTTGGTCAGCCCGTGGCTGCATTCCAGAACACCCGCTACCGGCTGGCGGAAATGCAGACCGAAGTGCAGGTTGCCGCAGTTTTTGTGGACAAGTGCATGGAACTGCTGCTGCAGGGCAAGCTCGATACGGCCACCGCCAGCATGGCCAAATACTGGACCACCGACCTGCAGTGCAAGGTGATGGACGAGTGCGTGCAGCTTTTCGGCGGCTACGGGTACATGTGGGAGTACCCGATTGCCCGCGCCTATGCCGATGCACGGGTACAGCGGATCTACGGCGGAACCAACGAGATCATGAAGGAAGTGATTACCCGGTCAATGGGGCTTGCCGGCAAGTAGCGCGTCCGCAAGGAGCGCGTCAATCTGCGCGTCCTTGTCGCGCCAAAGTTGCTGGACCCACTGCGCAAAGGTTTCGCGAAACGCGGGGTCGCCTGCGTAGTCTCCGTGCCGCAAGTGCTGCGGGACTGGCAGCACGCGCACACGCACCACCACGCTCCGCACGCGGCCGCTGAGAAAGTCCCAGAACCCGGGGATCCCTTGCGGGTAGACGATGGTCACATCCAGGACGGCACGGAACTTCTCTCCCATGGCGTTGAGCGCGAGCGCCATGCCACCCGCCTTGGGTTTGAGCAGGTGCCTGTAGGGTGACTGTTGCCGCGCGTGTTTGGCGGGGGTAAAGCGTGTGCATTCAAGAAAATTCATCACGCTGGTGGGAATTAGGGCGAATTTTTCACACGCTTTGCGGGTCGTCTCCTGGTCCTTGCCCCGCATTTCCGGGTGCTTGCGCAGGTACTCTTCGCTGTGGCGGCGCATGAAGGGAAAGTCCAGCGCCCACCACGCCAGCCCCATGACTGGAACCCAGATCAGTTCCTGTTTCGTGAAGAACTTCAGCAAGGGAATCCTGCGGTTAAGCAGGTGCTGCAGCACCAGGATGTCGACCCAGGACTGGTGGTTGCTGTTGACCAGGTACCAGTTGTTGTACTGCAGCCCTTCGATCCCCTGGACATCCCATGCGGTGCGCTGTGTCAGTGCCATCCAGGCGCTGTTGCAGGCGATCCAGCTTTCTGCGATGCGCAGCAGCAGCGGGTCCAGTGCCAGGCGCACCGGCCGCAAGGGCAGCAGCAACTTGATGGCTGCCAGTAACAGCAGGAAAGGCACCCAGAACAGCACATTGAGCACCATCAGCACCGAAGCAATGGCCCCGACCAGGGCAGAAGGCAGGAAGTGCAGCATGCGCGCAGTGCCACTGTCTATTTCAGGCTGCCGGAGAGAAACTGGGCCAGCCGCTCGCTTCGGGGGTTGGCCAGGACCTCGGCCGGCTTGCCCTGTTCCTCCACCAGGCCCTTGTGCAAAAACAGCAGGTGGTTGGCGACTTCCCGGGCGAATCCCATCTCGTGGGTGACCACCACCATGGTTCTTCCTTCCAGGGCCAGCGTCTTCATGACCTTGAGCACTTCAGAGACCAGTTCGGGGTCCAGGGCACTGGTCGGTTCATCGAACAGCATGACTTCCGGTTCCACGGCCAGTGCGCGCGCGATTGCCACACGCTGCTGCTGCCCGCCGCTGAGGTGGGCCGGGTAGCGGTCCTCCACGCCGGCCAGGCCGACCTTGTCGAGGTACTTGCGCGCGGTCGCCACCGCCTGGTCGCGTGACACACCGAGCACATGCACCGGCGTCTCGGTGATGTTTTGCAGCACCGTCATATGCGCCCAGAGGTTGAAATGCTGGAACACCATGGCCAGCTTGGTGCGCAGGCGCTGCAACTGCCGGGGGTCTGCGGCCTGAAGGGCACCGTCCTTGCCCTGCACCAGGGCCAGCGCCTCACCGGCCACGCTGATGCTGCCCTGGTGCGGCTTTTCCAGCAGATTGATGCAGCGCAGGAAGGTGCTCTTGCCGGAGCCCGAACTGCCGATGATGCTGATCACATCGCCGGCATGGGCGGTAAGCGAGATGCCCCTGAGCACCTCGTTGGAGCCAAAGCTCTTGTGGATATTTTCAACCTGGAGTTTGAGCGGTTTTGCGGACATGGTCGGGGTGCGTGTAGTTCCGGGCAAGAATCAATCGCCGAGCAACTGGCCGGTGCGGAAGGCCACAGCGCCGGCAATCTTGCCAATTTCGCAGCCGGCCGTGACATAGCGGTCCCGGATGCGGGCATAGAAGATACCGGCGACACCGGCGACCACACGCGCCGACCGGTTGTCGATGGGATCAATGATTTCCGCCACCAGGTCGCCGACCTGCAGCGATTGCCCCACATCGGCAGCAAACACCACCACGCCAGGCACGGCTGCGCGCAGCGTTTCCGAGCCCGCCAGTGGTGTGGGGTCGCACTGCGGTGCAGGAACTGCAGGCGCCTGCTCGGCGTGCACCACCCCGAGGTGCTGCAAGTACCCCAGGATGGCCATTGCATCTTCCCGGGCCAGGGCATGGCTGACATCAGTCTCGCCGCGCAATTCGATGGTGGTACTGCAGCAGCCCTGCGGCAGCGGGTGGTCCATGCCCTGCGCTTTCATACGTTCCACCAGCCGCCACCACACGCCGGAGAGGCACTCATCGACCGGGCCGCCTCCGGAATCTTTGGCCAGCAGAATAGCCCGGCTGCCCATGAACCGGGCGATGGGCGCGAGCTGGGGCCAGCACGCTTCTTCACAGTAAAAATGCACCACGCCTTCGCAGTCGCAGTGCAGGTCCAGCATCACGTCGGCATCGTGCGCCAGGGTCAGAAGCGTTTTGCGCATGCTCTCCAGCTCGGTCTGGGGTGCCCACGCGCGCAGGTAGTCGCCTATGGCGGCACGCACTGCCCTTACATTGCCCAGTGCATCCGGGCCCAGCTTGCTGCGCACCACGGGCCAGACAGCCGCGGCCAAATCGGGGTAATGCCGGTTGAAATTTTCCGAGCTGTCGAGCTCGAAGCGCCCCATGGGCTTGTGGTCAACGCGCTGCGCCAGGCCCACCGGATTGGCCACCGGCACCAGCACCACCTCGCCCCGCAAGGCACCTGCGTCCTGCGCCGTCTGCAGCAACTGCCGTAGGTGGTGTGCCGCCAGCATGCCCGGCAGCTCTTCGGCATGCAGACTGGCCTGGATGTACACCTTGGGCCCGGAACCCGCCGTGCCAAAGTGAAAGCTGGTCAGCGTTTTGCTGCAACCCAGGCTGGGCGAGAGGAGGGAGTGGTCAGTGCGTCGCATGCGGGTCAGTGTTTGCGCGGCGCCAGGTAGACCAGCAAACGCCGTTCCGAAAAACGGAACACGGCGATCAGACAGAACGAGGCCAGCAGGTAAATTGCCGCTGCAGCAATATACGCCTCAAAGGGCAGGTAGTAGTCGGAGTACACCCGGCTGGCCGCAGCCGTGACATCGAGCATGCTGGGCACCGCGCTGGCCAGGCTGGTGCTTTGCAGCATCATGACCACTTCGTTGCTGTAGGCAGGCAGCGTGCGGCGCATGGCGCTGGGCAGCACCACGCGCACCATGACCTGCAGCCGCGTCATGCCAAAGGCCTGGGCGGCCTCGATCTCGCCGGCGTTGGTTTCACGGATGGCGCCAGCGAGCATCTCGGCCGTGTAGCCCGCCGTATTCAGGCTGAAAGCGAGCAGGGCGCAGAAGAAAGGTTCCTTGAAGTGCGTCCAGGGCCAGACGTCGTCCCAGCGGGCCTGAATCCACTCCAGCTGGCCCAGCCCGTAATAGATCAGGTAGACCTGGATCAGCAAGGGCGTTCCGCGAACGACATAGGTGTAGCCACCGACCAGCCAGCGCACCGTCTTCCAGGGGCCGGTCAGCAGCAGTGCCAGGATGAGGGCCAACACGCCGCCCACGGCCAGCGAAGAAAACAGCAGGCCCAGCGTTGTCAGGATTCCGGTGGCGTACAGCTCCAGATTCTGCGGTTCGAAAATGACATGCCACTTCATCACCACTGCCCCCGGCGCGTGCCCAGGCTGTAGCGCGCATGCAGCTTGCGCAGTGCGAACAGGGACACGCTGGTGTAAACCAGAAACAGTGCCGCGGTGAACAGAAAAAAGGCAAAGGGCGACCGTGTCGCAGCGCTCGCCTGCTTGGCGAGGTAGGTCATTTCCTTGAGACCGATCAGGCTGACCAGGGCAGTCGCCTTGATCAGCACCAGCCAGTTGTTGGTGAAGCCCGGCAGGGCATAGCGCACCATTTGCGGGGCTGTGATGCGCAGAAAAGTCTGCGTGCGTCCCATGCCAAAGGCCCAGGCGGCTTCCATCTGGCACTTGGGAATGGACAGTATGGCTCCCCGGAAGGTTTCCACCATGTAGGCGCCGTAGATGAAACCGATCGTCAATACGCCGGCAACAAAGGGATTGATATCGATGGTCCGCTTGCTGCCCATCAGTTCGAGCGCGTGGTTGAGGCCAATGGTCCCGCCATAGAACACCAGCAGCATGACCACCAGGTCCGGAATGCCGCGGATCACCGTGGTGTAGGTCGTCGCCAGCATGACCCACACCGGACGTCCGGAAAGTTTTGCCGCAGCGCCCAGAAGCCCCAGCACGATGGACACTAGCAGTGCGCACAGCGACACCCCCACGGTCAGCAGGGACCCCTGCAGGATGGCGGTGTAGTAATTGCTCATGGAAACGTGGGCCGGCAATAAAAAAAGCGACCGCGCAAACCAGGCTTGCGCGGTCGCTTTTCAGGCGGCGGGGTTACTCGCCGTACACATCGATGTTGAACTTGGCGAAGTACTTGTCGTTGATGGTCTTGTAGGTGCCGCCAGCGCGAATGGCCTTGATGGCTTCGTTGAGTTCGCCCATGAGCTTGTCTTCACCCTTGCGCAGGGCAATTCCGGCGCCGTAGCCAAAGTACTTGGGTTCTTTCAGGTCCGGACCGACGAGCGTGAAATTCGCGCCTTCCGGTTTGCTGAGGAAACCACCGGTGGCTTCCATGTAATCGGCAACGGTGCCGTCCAGACGGCCCGACTTGATGTCCAGGTAGACCTGATCCTGTGCTTCGTAGGAGCTGACCACCACGCCGGCCGGCTTCAGGTCGCCCATGGCATATTTTTCCTGGGTGCTGCCCTTGAGAACGCCGATCTTTTTGCCCTTGATGGAGGCCAGGTCGGTGAACTTGACGCTCTTTTTCAGCACGATGCGGCTGGGCGTGTTGTAGTACTTGTCGGTGAAGTCCACTTCCTTCATGCGATCGTCGGTGATGGACATGGAACTGATGATCACATCGTATTTTTTCGCATTCAAGCCAGGGATCATGCTGTCCCAGACCTGCTCAACAAACTCGCATTTGCGTTTGATTTGTTCGCACAGGGCATTGGCAATGTCCACGTCAAATCCCGTGGGCTTGCCATCGGCCGTCTTGAAAGTAAACGGCTCGTAGGTGGGATCGATCGCAATTTTCAGCACGGCTGCTTCCGGTGCGGCGGCTGCGGACGCGGGTGCCGCAGCGGGCGCGGCTGCGGGTGCAGGCGCTTCCTCTTTTTTGCCACATGCCACGAGCAGTGAGGCCACGCCAATTGCCAATAGAAGTTTCTTCATGGTGAATCCTGGTTTGTGCCGGACGGGGATGCCTGGCGCGGTTGAACGGTAGCGGGAAAAACACGATTCTACGGCCAGAGCGCTGGCAATTTTGGTGCCTGGAGTGGATTGCGGGGCGGGTTTCTACGGAGCGCACCGCAGCGGAGCCGCCTGCCGGCAACGCCGCACCAGAGCCCCCGCGCCAGCGTCCGGGGGGCCAAACCCCTAAAATGCGCGCTCACTCCCCGGGTTTGCATGAACGATCCGATCGACGTCTCCTTTTTCCCGCGCGCTGCCAAGCCGCTGTCCGGCTACAAGAAGTATTGGGCGGCCCGCTTTGGTACGGCCGGTTTCCTGCCGATGAGCCGCGCCGAGATGGACAAACTGGGGTGGGACAGTTGCGACATCATTCTGGTGACGGGCGATGCCTATGTCGACCACCCCAGCTTTGGAATGGCCGTGATCGGCAGGATGCTCGAAGCGCAGGGTTTTCGGGTGGGCATCATCGCGCAGCCCGATTGGCAAAGCGCAGAATCTTTCAAGGTTCTGGGCAAGCCCAATTTGTTCTGGGGCGTGACTGCGGGCAACATGGATTCCATGATCAACCGCTACACCGCTGACCGCAAGATTCGCAGCGATGATGCTTACACACCCGGCGATGTGGGGGGCAAACGTCCCGACCGCGCCGCCATCGTGTACAGCCAGCGCTGCCGTGAAGCCTTCAAGGAGGTACCCATCGTGCTCGGCGGCATCGAGGGAAGCCTGCGCCGGATTGCCCACTACGATTACTGGAGCGACAAGGTGCGCCGCTCGGTGGTGGTGGATGCCAAATGCGATCTGCTTTTGTACGGGAACGCTGAGCGCGCCATTGTCGAGATTGCGCACCGCTTGGCGGCGCGCGAACCGGTGGAGCAGATTACGGACGTACGTGGCACTGCTTTTGTGCGCAGGGCGGACGACCCCACCGGCAAGGGCTGGTTTGAAATCGACTCCACCAGTGTTGATACCCCCGGCCCCGTGGAGGCGCATTACAACCCGTACATGACCACATCGGAGCAGGCGGCCGAGCAGGGCGCGACCTGCGCGCGCGACGACGAGGCCCAGAAGGTTGCCCAGGACGCTACAAAAGAAGGAGCACTGCGTGCAGCATCGGCGGTGGCTTCCGGTACGTTGCAGGCCCAGCCGCAGGCCGCACCTGGCGTTGCTCCGCTCACCTTCGTGCCCAATCCGGCGCTTGCCTCGACCAGGGGAAAGACCCGGGTGCCACCCCGCGACCGGTCCGTGATCCGGCTGCCGAGTTACGAACAGGTCCGCAGCGACCCGGTGCTGTACGCCCATGCCAACCGTGTACTGCATCTGGAAACCAATCCTGGCAATGCCCGGGCCCTGGTGCAGGCGCACGGTGAAGGCGCAACCGCGCGCGACGTGTGGATTACGGCACCGCCCATTCCGCTGACCACGGCGGAAATGGACATGGTGTTCGACCTGCCCTACGCCCGCAGTCCGCATCCGGCGTATGCCGATGCACTGGGCGGGCACGACGGCGTCACCAAGATTCCGGCCTGGGAAATGATCCGCTTTAGCGTCAACATCATGCGCGGCTGCTTTGGTGGCTGCACTTTTTGCAGCATTACCGAGCATGAAGGCCGCATCATTCAAAGCCGCTCCGAGGAATCGGTCATCAAGGAGATCGAGGACATTCGCGACAAGGTCACAGGCTTTACCGGCACCATTTCGGACCTGGGCGGTCCAACTGCCAATATGTACCGCCTCGGTTGCAAAAGCCCCGAGATCGAGGCGGCCTGCCGCAAGCCCAGCTGCGTGTACCCCGGTATCTGCCAAAACCTCACCACGGACCACGCGCCACTGATACGGATGTACCGCCGCGGCCGGGCGCTCAAGGGTATCAAGAAGATCCTGATCGGCTCGGGGTTGCGCTATGACCTGGCCGTGAAAAGCCCCGAGTACATCAAGGAACTGGTCCAGCACCACGTGGGCGGCTACCTGAAGATTGCGCCGGAGCATACGGAGCGGGGCCCGCTGTCGAAGATGATGAAGCCTGGCATCGGGAGCTATGACAAGTTCAAGGCACTGTTCGACAAATTCTCGGCAGAGGTGGGGAAAAAGCAGTTTCTGATTCCCTACTTCATCGCCGCGCATCCGGGCACCACGGACGAGGACATGATGAACCTGGCGGTCTGGCTGAAAAAAAATGGCTTTCGGGCCGACCAGGTCCAGACCTTCTACCCCAGTCCCATGGCCACGGCCACCGCGATGTACCACAGCGGCCGCAATCCCTTGCGCCGCGTCCGCCGGGTAACGGAGAGTGAGGAGGAGACGGTGGATGTGGTGCGTGGTGAGCGCCGGCGCCGTCTGCACAAGGCGTTCCTGCGGTACCACGATGCCAACAACTGGCCCCTGCTGCGCGATGCCCTCAAGGCCATGGGCCGCGCGGACCTGATCGGCAATGGCAAGCACCACCTGATTCCCACCTTCCAGCCCCTGGGAGACGGGGGTTACCAGAGCGCGCGCAAGAAAAACTCCACCGCTGCGGCTGCCGTGAAGCCTGGCCAACCGGTTCCCGGGCGCCTGCTGACCCAGCACACCGGTCTGCCACCGCGGGTGACCGGGTCGGCCCGGCCCGGCCCCAAGCCCCTGCGCAAGGTGCGTTGAGGCGGTCCAGCCCGGGCTTACTGGATCGAGATCCGCTTCACTGCGGTGCTGGCCTTCTTGGGCAGCTCCAGAGTCAGAACGCCGTTTTCATATTTGGCGGAAACCTTGTTTTCATCCACGTCCTGCGCCAGCGTGAACGTGCGCGAGACCGAGCCTTCCCAGCGTTCGCTGCGCAGCACCTTGTCCCCGTTGCCTTTGGTTTCCTTCTGTTTTTTAACCTCGGCATCGATGTGGACAACATTGCCGTCGACCCGAACGCTGATGTCATCTTTCTTGACGCCGGGAATGTCCGCATGAACCTTGTAAATGCCGTCGGTTTCCACCACGTCCAAGCGCATGTCCAGGGAACCGCTTTCCATTTCGGAACGCAAGGGTGCCATGAAACGCCGGAACATGGACTCCAGCGGGTCGGTCAGTGAAGGTTCGAAAACACGGGGTTCGAAAATACGCAAATTGCTCATGGTGAATTCCTCCGGGAATATCGTGAAGGGTTATTGAAAATCCAGACTGGCGCAGGGCGCGCTGACAGCCGGTATCCAATGTAAACATGCCGGTGCAACACGGCATTGATGCGGCTCAAACTTGTGTCGATTTCGGCAGGATGGCCGCTTGTGCCGCCTGGCCGACCTCGTCGAGAAAAACGAATTCCAGTTCCTGCCTGACCGCTTTCGGTAGCTCGTCAAGATCGCTCCGGTTGCGCGCCGGAAGCATCACACAGCGGATGCCAGCAGCGGCCGCGGCCAGCACCTTTTCCTTGATGCCACCGACGGGCAGCACCAGGCCGCGCAAGCTGATTTCTCCGGTCATGGCGACATCGTTGCGAACCGGCCGGTCCAGAAACAGCGAAGACAAGGCAATGAACATCGCCACCCCGGCGCTGGGGCCATCTTTCGGAATTGCGCCGGCGGGTACATGCACATGGACGTCGGTTTTCTCAAACATCGCCGGATCCAGCGCCAATGCCTGCGCCCTGGACTTCACCAGCGTCAATGCGGCCTGCGCGGACTCCTTCATCACATCGCCCAATTGACCGGTCAGTATCAGCCGCCCGCTGCCGGCGCTGCGGCTGGCTTCAATGAACAGAATGTCTCCACCCACGGGCGTCCATGCCAGCCCGGTCGCCACCCCCGGCAGCCCGGCACGCAAAGCCACTTCATTTTCAAACTTGACGGGTCCGAGGATGTCTGCCAGATCGCCTGCGTCTACGCGAATGGTTTGTGCTTTCCCTTCCGCGATGCGCACCGCCGCGTGTCGGCACAACGCACCGATCTGGCGCTCCAGGTGGCGCACGCCAGCCTCCCGGGTGTAGTCGCGAACAATGGCGGTCAGGGCGGCGTTGGTGAGTGAGAACTGGCTGTCCTGCAACCCGTTGTCGTCCAGTTGCCGCCTGACCAGGTACTTGAGCGCAATCTCCAGCTTCTCCTCCCGGGTGTAGCCCGAGAGCTGCAGAACCTCCATGCGGTCCCGCAAGGGGCCCGGTATCGGATCGAGCACGTTGGCCGTACCGATGAAAAGTACTTGCGACAGGTCATAGGGCAAGCCCAGGTAGTTGTCCCGGAAGTTGGAGTTCTGCTCTGGGTCCAGTACTTCCAGCAAAGCCGCTGCAGGGTCGCCGTGGGCGCCTGCGCCGAGTTTGTCGATTTCGTCGAGCATCATCACGCAGCCGCGGGTACCGGCCTTCTTCAGTGCCTGGATGATGTTGCCGGGCAGGGCGCCGATGTAGGTGCGACGGTGGCCACGAATTTCGGCTTCGTCGTGGACGCCGCCCAATGACACCCGCACGAATTTGCGCCCCAGCGCCTTGGCAATGGACTGCCCGAGGGAGGTTTTTTCCACCCCTGGCGGCCCTACCAAGCAGAGGATGGGGCCATGGCCTGCGGGTTTGAGCTTGCGCACCGCCAGAAATTCGATGATGCGCTTTTTCACCTTGTCCAGCCCGAAATGGTCCGCATCCAGCACCGCGCGTGCCTGCTCGACGTCGATGGTGTCCGGCTCCGGAGCTTTCCAGGGGATTTCAATCAGCCAGTCCAAGTAGGTCCGCACCATGGAGTACTCCGACGAACCGTCTGACATCCGAGCCAGCCTTGTGAGCTCCTTCTTGGCCTGCTTTGCGACATCGGCAGGCATTGCGGCCTCATCGATCTGCTTCCTGAGCTCTTCCATTTCAGCGGCATTGCTGCCACCTTCCTCACCGAGCTCATTCTGGATCGCCTTCATCTGTTCGCGCAGCAGGAATTCGCGTTCACGTTGCCCCACCCGCGCCTTGGTGCGCTGATCAATCTCCCGCGAAATCCGCATGACATCAATACGGTGCAATATCAACTGCAACAGCCGGTCCAGGCGCTGGTGCAGGTCCGTCGCTTCCAGCAGTTCCTGCTTTTCCTGCGGCTTGATATCCAGGTAGCCGGCGACCAGGTCTGCAAGGGTTTCAGGCGCCTCGATGTTGCGCACCGCATCCACCATTTCCTGCGGAACTTCGGGCAGCAGACGCAAAATTTCGTTGGATCGCTCCTTGAGCTGCAGGAAGCGCGCTTCAATCTCCTGGTCAACCCCGACCACGTGCTCGGCGATCCGCTCGATGTTGGCGACCAGGAAGGGGAAGCCCTCGACGTAGTCGATGACCCGAAAGCGTTGCTGCCCCTGGCAGATCAGGTGGTGGCTGCCGTCCGGTGTGGTGACGTAGCGCAGGACTGTGGCGACGGTTCCCATGGACGACAGGTCTTGTGGCCCGGGTGTATCGGCGCCCGGATTGCTCTGCATCAAAATCCCGAGGGGTCGCTCTGTGCGCACGGCGTATTGCGCGGCGGCGATCGAGCCTTTTCTGCCGATCGCAATCGGCACCATGCCCGGAAAGAGCACCATGTTGCGCCCCGGAATAACGACGATGCAATTGTCGGGAAGTTCAGGCGCTGCCTCCTGCCCAGGCGCGGTGCTGGCCGGATCGGCTTTGCTGGCACCGCTGGTGGTTTCAAGGTGCTCGAGCTGAATGAAAGGATGTGTCGTGGTCTTGCCTCCAGGTGCAGGCGCAGGCAACCATCCTGCAACTGCATGGCGCCGATCCGGTACGGGCCGTCGGTGAGGGCGATTCGACGTTCAAAGCGGCCGTACGGAACCTCCAGCCGCAGGATTTCACCGCCGCGCAGACCGGCACCGAGCGCGCGTGTTCCACGCACGGTCAGCGTGGCGTCCTCCAGCAGCACCTCGATGTCCTGCGCTGCCACACCGGGCAGGGCGATCACGATGGACAAACCGGTTGCGCTTGCGACCATGTCCAGGAGCGGCTCCCAACTCGGCAGGGGCGGGGTCAGTTCCTGCCGGAAGCGCTGGCGCTGTTGCCGGTGGGCCCGTTCCAGCTGCTCGACCGCTTCGGCGAGCATCCATGCCATGGTTTCGTGGCGCTGCATGTGCTGCTTTCCTCCATAGGTCCCGAGCCCTGGAATACAGGCGCCCAATGTGCCGATGCTAGGGGTGGCCCTCTTGTTTGGGCTTGATGCAACGCAAAGGAGCGCGGCGCGCGTTTGGGATGTGCCAGCAGGGGGCAACGGTCCACTCGGAGTCTTGATATGCCGCAATGCCCATGCCGTGGCAATGGCTAGATTGAACTTTTTTATTTGAAATGAAGGGGAGGTTCCCGCCATGGCAGCCAAACAATTGGTGTTTCACGATGCCGCCCGTGAAAAGATCCGGCGCGGGGTGGACGCGCTGGCCGAGGCCGTTAAGGTGACTCTGGGTCCCCGCGGTCGGACGGTGATCCTGGAGCGCGACTTTGGTCCGCCGCAGATCGTCAACTCCGGCGTTCTGGTGGCCAAGTCGATCGAACTCGAAGACCGGTTCGAGAACATGGGCGCACAACTGTTGCGGGAGGTCGCTGCGCGCACCAGCGAAATGGCTGGAGACGGCACAACCACCGCCACCGTGCTGGCCCACGGCATGATCCAGGAAGGGCTGCGCTACCTGGCCGGGGGAATGAACCCCATGGATCTCAAGCGAGGCATCGAGCACGCGATTGATGCGGTGGTTGCAGAGCTCAAGGAGATGGCCAAACCCTGCGCCACTTCGCAGGAGATTGCCCATGTGGCCGCTATCTCTGCCAACAACGACCGATCGATCGGCGATCTGCTCGCCAGTGCCATCGACAAGGTGGGGCGCGAGGGTGCCATCTCGATCGAGGACGGCTCGGGCCTGGTGAGTGTGCTTGAAGTGGTGGAAGGCATGCAGTTCGACCGCGGCTTTCTGTCGCCCTATTTCATCAACAACACGGAACGCCAGAGTGCGGTCCTCGAGGACGTGTCTATCCTTTTGTGCGAGGGCAGACTGTCTTCCCTGAAGGACCTGGTGCCCCTGCTGGAAGAAGTCGTCAAGTCGGGGCGCCCCCTGCTGGTCATTGCCGAGGACCTGGACAATGATTCGCTGGCGGCGCTGGTCATCAACACCA
>Ga0007791_10000129_pt1 | contig 19958 bp, 18 predicted proteins | sample CryBogmetaGMA05M_FD_60368 | JGI IMG/M metagenome (GOLD analysis project Ga0007791, IMG submission 60368) | Freshwater microbial communities from Crystal Bog, Wisconsin, USA - MA0.5M | ecosystem: Environmental > Aquatic > Freshwater > Lake | place: Crystal Bog, Wisconsin, USA | collected 2009-07-06 | reverse complement strand
TGCAGGCCGGCGACCTGATGGGGCAGATCCTCGACGGCAGCGTGACCGACCTGGAACTTGGCGCGTTTTGCCTGGCGATGCGCATCAAGGGGGAGACCCCCCAGGAAATGGCCGGGTTTCTCGACGCCCTGTATGCGCGCATGGTCCGGCTGCCGGCTGGCGACACCACCACCATCAGCATCGCCAGCTACAACGGAGCGCGCAAGCTGCCGGGGCTCACGCCCCTGCTGGCGCTGCTGTTGGCGCGCGAGGGCCTGCCGGTGCTGGTGCATGGAACGGCCACGGAGTCAGGTCGGGTTTTTACCTCCGAGGTACTCGAAGCCCTTGAAATACCTGCGCAGTCTGCTATTAAAAAGATAGCAAATGGCAGCGTCGCCTTTGTTCCGACTGCAGTGTTGTGCCCCGGCCTGCAGCGTCTGCTCGACGTGCGCCGCGTGGTTCAGCTGCGCAACCCGGCGCACAGCCTGGTCAAGCTGATGAACCCGTGCCTGGGCAAAAGCCTGGTGGTGAGCAGCTACACCCACCCCGAATATGCCGATTCCATGGCGCAGACCTTTGCGCTGATGGCGTCGGACGCGCTGCTGATCCGCGGCACCGAGGGCGAGGCAGTGGCGGACCCCCGCCGGGCGCCGCGCATGCAGGCGTTCCGCCAGGGCGTGGCCGCAACCGTCCAGGAGGGGCAGACCGGTCCCCTGGCGCAGGTGCCTGACCTGCCGCACGCCATTGATGCGCTCAGCACAGCCGCCTACATTCGCCAGGTGCTGGCGGGTGCGCAGCCGGTGCCCGAGCCCATCGCGCTGCAAGTGGCCTGCATTTTGCGTTTGGTGCGCACATGATGAAACACAACAACGCCATGGCTCCGACCAACGGGCTGGTAACGCTGGTGGGCGCCGGTCCGGGCGACCCCGAATTGCTCACTCTCAAGGCGGTCCGGGCGATCCAGGCGGCAACCGTGGTGTTGGTCGACGACCTGGTCAGCGATGCCGTGGTCGCCTACGCCGCACCCACTGCGCGCATCGTGCAGGTGGGCAAGCGCGGCGGCTGCAAGTCCACACCCCAGTCCTTTATTGAGCGCCTGATGGTGACAGCCGCGCGCGAAGGCGAGCGGGTGGTGCGGCTCAAGGGCGGTGACCCGTTCATTTTCGGCCGTGGCGGGGAGGAAGTGGAAAGCCTGCGCGCAGCGGGTGTGCGGGTGGAGGTGGTCAACGGCATCACGGCCGGGCTGGCGGCCGTGACCGCGCTGGGTGTGCCCCTGACCCACCGGGACCACGCCCACGGCGTCGTGTTTGTGACCGGGCATGCCCGAAGCGCAGACAGCGGCACCGACTGGCGCGCGCTGGCCGTCACGGCACGCCAGGCCAAACTCACCCTGGTCATCTACATGGGCGTCAGTGGCGCGGCCGAGATCCAGGCCCAGTTGCTGACCGGCCTGGGCGCCAATACCCCGGTCGCCATCATCCAGAACGCCAGCCTGCCGGAACAGCGGCACGTGGTCTGCACCCTGGGGGAACTGCACGCCAGCATTCTCCAGGCCGGCCTGGCAAGCCCCAGCGTGATGGTGGTGGGAGAGGTCATGCGCGGGCTGCTGGCGCTGGACACAGGCATGGGCCAAGGCCCTGCAGCACTGCAGCAGCTTCATCGCTAAACTGCGCCCTCCACCGCAACCAGGAGATCCATGTGATCGGCTATGTCACCCTTGGCACCAACGACCTGAGCGCCGCCGCCGCTTTTTACGACGCCCTGCTGGGCACACTGGGTGCGCGCCGGCTGTGGGAAACACCGCGCGGCATTGCCTGGGGTGTCTCCGATGGCGCTCCCATGCTGGCCCTGATGACGCCGTTTGACGGCGCCCCCGCGACGGTGGGCAACGGCGTGATGGTGGGGCTGGCGCTGGATTCGCAGGAGTCGGTACGCCAGATGCACGGACAGGCGCTGGCGCTCGGCGGCAGTGATGCGGGTGCCGTCGGACCACGCGATGGCGGCTGGTACTGCGGCTATTTTCGCGATCCCGAAGGCAACAAGCTGCTGGCCTACTGCATCGGCTAGCAGCGCGTGCATCGATTTGATGTTGTCATCATCGGCGGCGGCGCGGCCGGGCTGTTCTGCGCCGGCGTCGCCGGGCAGCTGGGCCTGTCGGTGCTGGTACTGGACCACAGCGAAAAAGTGGCGGAGAAAATCCGCATCTCCGGCGGTGGTCGCTGCAACTTCACCAACACGGATGTCTCCGCTGCCAATTTCCTGAGCGACAACCCGCGCTTCGCCCGGTCGGCGCTGTCGCGCTACACGCCGCGGGATTTTGTCGGGTTGTTGCAGCGCCACCAGGTCGCGTTCCACGAAAAGCACAAAGGGCAGCTGTTTTGCGACCGCTCGGCCGAAGACATCATCACCGTGCTGATGGCCGAGTGCGGTGCCGGGGGTGTCACCCGCTGGCAGCCCTGCGCCGTGCATCGCATCGACTATCTGGCTTCCAGCCCTTATGGCGCCTGCACCTCAAGCTATGAAATTCATAGCGACCGGGGGACGGTGACATGCGCAGCCGTGGTCGTGGCCACCGGGGGCTTGTCGATTCCCAAGATTGGGGCCAGCGACTTCGGCTACCGCGTAGCGCGGCAGTTCGACCTGCCGGTGCTGCCCACCCGGCCGGCGCTGGTGCCGATGACCTTCAACGACGCCGCCTGGGCGCCTTATGCCGCCTTGTCCGGCCTGTCGCTGCCGGTTGACATTGCCACCGGTGGCAAGAAGGACAGCGCACACTTTCTGGAAGACCTGCTGTTCACCCACCGGGGCCTGAGCGGGCCGGGGGTGCTGCAGATTTCCAGCTACTGGAAAGAAGGTTCGCCCCTGCGCATCAATCTGCTCCCCGGCGTCGATCTTGGAGCGCGTCTGGCCCAGGCCAAGGGCGCGTCGCGCAAGCGCATTACCAACGTGCTCACCGGGCTGGTTCCGGCCCGGCTGGCAGAAACCTGGACGGCGCAAGGTGCCAGGCTCGGCCATGCCTGGGATCGACCCGTGAACGAGGTCTCGGACAAATCGCTGGCGGCACTGGCCGAGCACCTGTCGCGGTGGGCGCTGGTGCCCACCGGCACCGAGGGCTACCGCAAGGCGGAGGTCACTGCCGGCGGCATCGACACCCGGGTGCTTTCCAGCCAGACCCTGGAGAGCCGCCAGAGTGGCCTGTATTTCATTGGCGAAGTCGTGGATGTGACCGGCTGGCTGGGGGGCTACAACTTCCAGTGGGCGTGGGCCAGCGGCTACGCATGCGCGCACGGATTGGCAGCGCGTTTGAAACCGCTATAATTTCGGGTTACTCTGGCAGTCCCCCGTCGGCCAATACCAGTTAAGACGGGAAATTACGCTGAACGTGGCAGGCGGGGCCCGATCTCCCCTCTGACCGGCGACGGCACATTTTGGAATTCCTTTTGTTATGACAACGATCCGTGTAAAAGAAAACGAGCCGTTTGACGTCGCCCTGCGCCGTTTCAAGCGCACCATCGAAAAGCTCGGCCTCCTGACCGACCTGCGCGCCCGTGAGTTCTATGAGAAGCCCACCGCCGAGCGCAAGCGCAAGAAGGCAGCTGCCGTCAAACGCAATTACAAGCGCATTCGCAGCATGCAATTGCCCAAGAAGATGTACTGATACGGTACCGCCTTCTCAAGGCCACAAACAGCTCGCCCGGGGACGCTCTGGCGGGCTTTTTTTATGGCGCATCTCCCTTGTTACACCCTTACACCATCGACCAGGAATCACGCTATGTCCCTCCAAGAACGCATCACCGAAGACATGAAAACCGCCATGCGCGCCAAGGACACCGAGCGGCTGGGCACCATCCGCCTGCTGCTGGCGGCCTGCAAGCAGCGTGAGGTGGACGAGCGCATCGTGCTCGACGATGCGGCCGTGGTCGGCATCGTGGACAAACTCATCAAGCAGCGCCGCGACAGCATTGAAGCCTTCCAGAAAGCGCAGCGCAGCGACCTGGCCGACAAGGAATCGGCCGAACTGGCCGTATTGCAGGCCTACTTGCCGCAGCGCATGTCGGCGCAGGAGGTGCTCGCGCAGGTGCAGGCCATCGTGGCTGAGCTCGGCGCCAGCGGTCCCGGCGACATGGGCCGGGTCATGGGGGTGGTCAAGGCGCGCCTGGCCGGCAAGGCCGAAATGTCTGCAGTGTCGGCCGCCGTCAAGACCGCCCTGGCGGGCTAGTTCTTCGGACCCGCAGCCCTGCGCGCGAGGCGCGGGCGGGGGTCTGTGCAGCCCTCAGCTGCCGGCGACCTTCATGCGGTTGATCAGGATCGAGCCGACTGTCTTGGCACCGTAGTTGTAGGTGTCTGCACCGACGGCTTCGATGCCCTTGAACATCGCTTTCATGTTGCCGGCAATGGTGATTTCGTGCACCGGGTAGGCAATGCGGCCGTTTTCAACCCAGAAACCACTGGCGCCGCGCGAGTAATCGCCGGTGACGTAATTCACACCCTGGCCCATCAGGTCGGTCACGAACAGACCGGTCCCCAACTTTTCGAGCATGTCATCGAGGTCATCATCCGGCCGCGTCTGGCGCGAGCTGAAGCGCAGGTTGTGCGAGCCGCCCGAGTTGCCGGTGGTTTGCATGCCGAGTTTGCGGGCGGAATAACTGCTCAGGAAATAACTTTGCACCCGGCCAGCTTCCACCACGCTGCGCGGTTGCACGCGTACGCCCTCGTCGTCAAAGGGCGAACTGCCCTTGCCTCGCGGCACGAACGGGTCTTCGCTGATGTCAATGTGGCGGGGAAACACCGGCTTGCCCAGCGAATCGAGCAGGAACGAACTCTTGCGGTACAACGCGCCGCCGCTGACCGCCTGGACAAAGGCGCCCACCAGACCAGCCGCCAGCGGCGACTCAAACAGCACCGGACATTGCGTGGTGGCAATCTTGCGGGCGTGCAGCCGGCTCAGTGCCCGCTGCGCGGCGTAGCGACCCACTGCCTGGGGAGACGCCAGTTCATCGGCCGAGCGCATGGAGCTGTACCAGGCGTCGCGCTGCATGTCTTCGCCCTTGCCGGCGATCAGCGAGACCGACAGCGAATGGCGCGAGCTGGCATAGCCACCCCGAAAACCGTGGGTATGGGCGCTGAAAAACTGTGACTGCTGGGCCGAGACCGCCGCCCCCTCGCTGTTGGCGATGCGCCGGTCCACCCCGAATGCGGCGGCCTCGCATTCCAGCGCCAGCTCTGCCGCTTTTTCCGTGCCAATGGCCCAGGGAAAGAACAGCTCGAGCTCACGCTTGCGCTCACCCACCGGCGCGATATCCTTCTCGTCGGGCAGGCTGGCAAACGGGTCTTCGGCGGTGAAGCGGGCAATGTCAAAGGCCGCACGCACCGTCTGGGCAATGGCCGCCTTCGAAAAGTCCGAGGTGCTGGCATTGCCGCGGCGCTGGCCCACATAGACCGTCACCCCCAGCGACTTGTCACGGTTACGCTCCACGTTCTCGAGTTCACCGTTGCGCACGGACACGCTCAGGCCGCAGGCCTCCGAGACCTCGGCAGCAGCATCGGTCGCACCGATCTTTCGGGCCTCGGCCAGCGCCGTGTCAGTGAGCGACTCGAAAAACGGCAGCGTATAGGCAAAACCGCTGTCGGCGGCTGCGGCGGGTGAGAGCGAGGGGTGTTTCTTCATGGCGAAGGCTATGATACTTGGCTATGTCACGCAAACTCAAAAAGGGCTATTACGTCAAGGGCCAGTTCGTCGCTGAAGGCAGCGCACTGGACCTGGAGTACAAGCAGGAACTCAAGGGGACGCTGGAGCCTACGCGTACCGAACTCAAGCGCGAAAGCGCCGAACTGCAGAAGGTGGGTGAAGGCTTGCTGGAACTGCGCTCCGACCTGATGGCCAGGCTGCAGTTGCCTGAAAAACTGGTGGACGCGGTGGCAGCGGCCCGCCACATCACCAATTTCGAAGGCAAGCGGCGCCAGATGCAGTTCATCGGCAAACTCATGCGCCTGCTGGACCCGGCAACCTTGCTGGCAGTGCGCGAGGCGCTGGAGGAGCAGCATATGCCGTCCGCCCGCGAAACGTGGGTGCTGCACGAATCCGAACAATGGCGTGACCGGCTGATTGCCGACGAAGAGGCGGTGGGGGCCTGGATCCAGCGCCATCCGGCAGCTGACAGCCAGCAACTGCGCGCCCTGGTGCGCCAGGCGCGCAAGGACTCGGTTGCGGAAAAACCAGGCGAGGCGCTGCGGCACGGGCGCGCCTACCGCGACATTTTCCAGTTGGTGCGCGAACAGCTCACCCAAATTCCCGAGCCTGTGGCCGATGCGGCGCCCGGCGCTTCTGAAGGCTATGACGGGCGCGATGCCTGAAGGAGGGCAAACATGAACACCCAGTCTTTGCCGGCAGGCGGCGCGGACCCCGTCAGGATCGGCATCGTCTCCATCAGTGACCGCGCTTCCAGCGGCATCTATGAAGACAAGGGACTGCCTGCCTTGCAGGACTGGCTGACGCGGGCGCTGCACAACCCGATCACCTTCGATGCGCGCCTGATCCCCGACGAGAAGGAAGTCATCAGCGCCACCCTGGTCGCCTTGGTAGATGCGGGCTGCGCGCTGGTCCTGACCACTGGCGGCACCGGACCGGCGCTGCGCGATGTCACGCCCGAGGCAACGCTGGCCATCGCCCACAAGGAAATGCCGGGCTTTGGCGAACAGATGCGCCGGATCAGCCTGTCTTTTGTGCCCACGGCCATCCTGTCGCGCCAGGTGGCGGTGGTGCGTGGCAGTGCCCTCATCATCAACCTGCCCGGCCAGCCCAAGTCGATTGCAGAAACGCTCGAAGGGCTCAAGGGGGCGGATGGCCAGGCAATCGTGCCGGGCATTTTCGCGGCGGTGCCGTACTGCATGGATCTGATTGGCGGGCCGTACCTGGAAACCGTGGACACGGTCTGCAAGGCTTTTCGCCCCAAGACGGCGCTGCGCCCGCCCCGTCCCGCCTGAGGGGAACCCTATTTGCCGACCAGCTGGTTGAGCTTTTCGGCCTCGAAGCTTTGCTGCCGCGCCGCGCCCTCGGGCACACAGGGAATGTCCAACCCTGGCGCCTGGGCGGCCGAGAGCTTTTCAATCGCCTGCCAGAGCAGCGCGATCTGTTGGTCCTGGCCCGAGGCACTGTCAATCAGGCCGCGCAGGGCCTGGCTGACAGGGTCGTCTTCCTGGGTGATGCCGTAGGCGGTGAATTTGCGCTCCGGTGCAGCCACATCGGCACTCTCCCCCGACTTGCTCTGGATGATGCGCGCCGGAATCCCCACCGCCGTGGCACCTGCCGGCACCGGCTTGATGACCACCGCGTTGCTGCCGATCTTGGCGCCATCACCCACCACAAAACCGCCCAGCACCTTGGCACCGGCACTCACCACCACATCCCGGCCCAGCGTAGGGTGGCGCTTGGCGCCTTTGTACAGCGATGTACCCCCCAGGGTGACGCCTTGGTAAATGGTGCAGCCGTCACCGATTTCCGCGGTCTCCCCGACCACCACGCCCATGGCATGGTCAAAAAACACCCGGTCGCCCACCACCGCGCCGGGGTGGATTTCAATGCCGGTGAGCCAGCGCGCCCCATGCGAGATAAAGCGCCCCAGCCACAGGTAACCGTGGGTCCAGCACCAGTGGGCCGGCCGGTGCAGCACGACGGCGTGCAGTCCGGGGTAGCAGGTCAGCACCTCCCAGGCGCTGCGGGCGGCGGGATCCCGTTCGAGAATGGTCTGGATGTCCGAGCGAAGGCGTGAAAACATGGCCCGCAGTCTAACGCGGTCGCTGCAGGATTGCTTTGGCGATGCCGCGCAGGATGTGGACCTCCTCCGGCGTCACCTGCGCCCGGTTGAACAGGGCGTTGAGGCGCGGCATCAGCTTCTTCGGCGCCGCGGGATCCAGAAAACCCAGCGCCACCAGCGCCTGCTCCAGGTGCTGCAACATGCCGCCGACCTGCGCCGCATCGGCCAGCGGCGCAGCCTCGGGGGCCGCATTGCCGGTCGGGGCCTGGCCCCGAACCGGCCCGAAACCGCCCAGCGCCAGGCGCCACTCGTAGGCGATGACCTGCAGTGCGGCACCGATGTTGAGTGAGCCAAACGCAGGATTGCTGGGAATGCTCAGGGCAATATGGCAACGGTACACATCTTCGTTGCGCATGCCAAACCGCTCCGATCCGAACAGAAACGCCACACCGCCAGGGGCGCACTCCAGTGCATTGTCCTGGGTCATATCGGGCTCAAGCCCTTGATTTACCTGGGTCTCCTGCTCTTTTTTCAATAGCATTTCAAAGTGCTGGCGCGGCGTTGTGGTGGGCGGGCCGAAGTCACGCGCCGTCATGGCCGTGGCGCAGAGGTGGGTCATGCCGTCCAGGGCAGCGTCCAGCGTGTCCACGATGCGGCATTTCTCCAGCACGTCGAGTGCGCCGCTGGCGCGCTGTATGGTCTCTTCCCGGCGCAGGACATTGGCCCAACGCGGTGCCACCAGCACCAGGTCGTCGAAACCCATGGTTTTCATGGCCCGTGCCGCCGCGCCAACGTTGCCGGCATGGCTGGTGTTGAGAAGGATGAATCGGGTCTGCATCGGGGTGCCGTAAAATGGGGCCTATTGTCGCCGCCTGCATCGCCAGCCGGTCGTACGTTCTTACTCCCTGGGGGCGGTGCATGCGCCTGCCCCGAACCGAAAAAATTTCTATGTCGCTCAATCTGCACCCCATGGTGAATGTGGCCATCAAGGCCGCCCGCACCGCAGGCTCCATCATCAACCGCGCCGCGCTGGACATCGAGTCGGTGCGGGTATCGCAAAAGCAGGCCAACGACTTCGTCACAGAAGTTGACCACGCGGCAGAGGCGGCGATCATCGAAACCTTGCTCACGGCCTACCCCGGCCATGCCATCTGGGCCGAAGAGTCTGGCAGGACGCAGGGGGCGCAGGACTCCGAGTTCGTCTGGATCATTGACCCGCTGGACGGCACCACCAACTTCATCCACGGCCTGCCGATTTACTGCGTCAGCATCGCCCTGGCCGTGCGCGGCAAGGTCGAGCAGGCCGTTGTCTACGACCCCACCCGCAACGACCTCTTTACTGCCACCAAGGGCCGTGGCGCCTTCCTCAACGACCGCCGCCTGCGGGTCTCCAAGCGCAGCACGCTGCGGGAATCCCTCATCTCCACCGGATTCCCCTACCGCCAGGGTGACGATTTCGGCGAGTACCTGACCATGATGGGCGACGTGATGCAGCGCACCGCAGGTTTGCGGCGTCCGGGCGCCGCGGCGCTGGACCTGGCCTACGTGGCCGCAGGCTACACCGACGGATTTTTCGAGAAGGGTCTGCAACCCTGGGACGTGGCGGCCGGGTCGCTGCTGGTCACCGAAGCCGGCGGACTGGTGGGCAACTTCACCGGTGAGGCCGAATTTCTGGAGCAGCACGAATGCGTGGCGGGCAACCCCAAGGTCTATGCGCAGCTGGTGGGCATCGTCGGCAAATACAGCAAGTTTGCAAGCGCCGGTGACAAGGCTGCTGTGCGCCAGTCCACGCTGTCGCGGTCGGTTCGGCCGGCTGCGGTGCAGAGCCCGTCCGACGCCCCGCCAACCGAGCACACAGCGACCGATAACCCTTAACCCAAGTCAAGGATTGGGGCGGGAACTGCGGGGATTTCTGAATTTTCAGAAAATACTGAAAATTCAGAAAGTTCCAGTGTGAGCCTGCCACCCCTGACCCAAAAATTTGTCCTGCACTTTGGCGAGATGGGCAGCCGCTGGGGTATCAACCGGACTGTCGGTCAGATCTATGCCCTGTTGTACGTGGCCTCCGAGCCTCTGAACGCGGACGATGTCGGCGAAGCGTTGGGGTTTTCCCGCTCGAACGTCAGCATGGGCCTCAAGGAACTTCAGTCCTGGGGGCTGGTGCGGCTGATTCATCAACCCAATGACCGTCGCGAGTACTTCCAGGCGCCTGAAGACGTCTGGACCATCTTCCGCACCCTGGCGGCGCAGCGGCGCAAGCGCGAAATCGACCCAACCCTGTCCATGCTGCGCGATGCGCTGATGGAGCAGCCCAGCGATGCGGCAGACATCCATGCCCAGGCCCGCATGAAGCAGATGCATGCCTTTATCGAACTCATGACCGACTGGCTCGATGACGTGCAGAAAATGGACTCTGAAACCCTGGCCAGCCTGATGAAGATGGGCGCTCGGGTGCAGCGCTTTCTGGAAATTACAGACCGCGTGAAACAGGTCTTTTCGGTCACCCCGGACCGCACCCCCACCCCCTGAAGGACTATTGCATGGACTCCCTGGACCCCGTCATCCTGGCACGCATCCAGTTTGCGGCGAACATGACTTTTCACATCCTGTTTCCCACCATCAGCATTTCGATGGGTTGGGTTTTGCTGTTTTTCAAGACGCGTTTCGGCGCCACGGGAAAACCGCACTGGATGGACGCCTACCAGTTCTGGGTGAAGATTTTTGCCTTGACCTTTGCGCTGGGCGTGGTCAGCGGCATCACCATGAGTTTCCAGTTCGGCACCAATTGGCCCGGCTTCATGACCACCGTGGGCAACGTGGCCGGACCCTTGCTCGCGTACGAAGTGCTGACGGCATTTTTCCTGGAAGCCACCATGCTCGGCATCATGCTGTTCGGACGGGGCCGGGTGAGCGAACGCGTGCACACCCTGGCCACGCTGCTCGTCGCCCTGGGCACCACGGCCTCGGCCTTCTGGATTCTGGCGCTGAACTCGTGGATGCACACCCCCGCAGGCTTCGAAATGGTGCGGGGGCAGGCCCACGTGACCAGTTGGCTGCAGGTGATCTTCAACCCCTCGTTTCCCTACCGCCTGACGCACATGCTGATTGCCTCCGGCCTGACGGTGGGGTTTCTGTTGGCCGGCATCAGTGCCTTTCGCTGGCTGCGCAACGACCGCAGCGAGGATGTAAGGGCGAGCCTGAAAGTTGGCATCTGGGTGGCTGCAGTGCTGATTCCGCTCCAGATCCTGGTGGGTGACCTGCACGGCCTCAACACCATGGAACACCAACCCGCCAAGATTGCCGCCATGGAAGGCATCTGGCAGACACAGCGTGGCGCCCCGGCCGTGCTGTTTGGCATTCCGGATGCCACCACCCGGACCAACCGCTACGAAATTGCCATTCCCCGGCTCGCCTCGCTCTACCTCAAGCACGATCTGGACGCGGAAATCCAGGGCATTGACGCATTTGGCGACAAACACCCGCCGGTGGGCCCGGTGTTCTGGGCGTTTCGGGTCATGGTCGGCACCGGATTGCTGATGCTGGCAGTGAGCTGGTGCAGTGCCTGGTTCCTGCGGCGCAACCATGCTTTGCCGACCTGGCTGCTGCGCACGCTGATCGGGATGACGTTTTCCGGCTGGCTTGCGCTGCTGGCCGGCTGGTACGTGACCGAAATCGGGCGCCAGCCCTGGCTGGTCCACGGTGTTCTGACCGCCGCACAGGCGGCTTCCGGGGTAGTGCCGGCCCATATTGCGCTGACGCTTGCCATGTACCTGACCCTGTACGCGGCGCTGCTGGTGGCCTATGTCAAGGTGGTCTTTTTCCTGGCGGCCAAGGCGGGTAGCCAGAGGTCGCCGGCTGCTGAACCCGCGGGGGCTGCAGTCGCAGCAGGCCTGGGAGCGGGACATGCTTGAAAGCCTGCCGGATCTGACCCAACCCGCCGGGTGGCTTCCCCTGGTGTTTGCGGTGGTGATGGCGCTGGCCATGCTGGCCTATGTGGTGCTCGACGGCTACGACCTGGGCGTGGGCATCCTGCTGCGGCGGGCGGATGACGGGGCGCAGAAAGACACCATGATTGCCAGCATCGGCCCCTTCTGGGACGCCAACGAAACCTGGCTGGTGCTGGGGGTCGGCGTCCTGCTGGTGGCGTTTCCCATGGCGCACGGCGTCATTCTGGGCGCTCTGTACCTCCCCGTGGCCCTGATGCTCGCCGGGCTCACGCTGCGGGGGGTGGCGTTCGACTTCCGGGTGAAGGCGCGCGCCGACCACAAGGTGCTCTGGGACCGTGCCTTCTACCTCGGCTCCCTGCTCGCCGGCTGGTCACAGGGGTACATGCTGGGCGGCTTGATTACCGGCTTCAAGGACGACGTCTGGAACCATCTGTTCAGCGCCCTCATCGGCTTTTGCCTGCTCGCCGCCTATTGCCTGCTTGGCGCGGGCTGGCTGATCATGAAAACCGAGGGTGTGCTGCAGCGCAAGGCGGTGCGCTGGGCGCAGGGGAGCCTGTGGCTCAGCGCCCTGGGTATCGCCGCCATCTCGCTGGTGACGCCGCTCATCAGCCACCGGATTTTTGAAAAATGGTTCGGCGTGCCCCAGCTGGCGATGCTCTTTCCCATACCGGTGGTAACGGTTGCGCTGTTTGTCGTGATTGCGCGCAGCCTGCGGCGCCTGCCTGTGCGGCTGGAACAAGGCAACCAGTATGGCGTAGGTGTGCCGTTTGCGGGCACGATAGGAATTTTCCTGCTGTCGTTCTACGGCCTGGCCTACAGCCTGTTCCCCTGGCTGGTGATTGACCGGATCACGCTGTGGAGCGCGGCGAGTTCGCCCGAGGCACTGATGGTGATCTTCTACGGCGTTGTGGTCGTGCTGCCTGTGATCATCGGTTACACCGTCTTTGCCTACCGCGTATTCTGGGGCAAATCGACCAGCCTGCAGTACTGACCCGCCATGCCTGAAAAGATTGCCCCAGCACCACCCCTCGCCGTCGCATGGCTGGGCTACGGCGGACTTGCACCCTTTGTGCTGCTCGCTGCTGCGGCGCACCTGGACAGCAGCCCTACCGGACCGTGGGCCGGCCTGTTGCTCGCCTATGGCGCGGTGATCCTCAGTTTTGTCGGGGCCTTGCACTGGGGTGTCGCGATGGTGGTGCCGCAGACCGGACACGGCCAGGGCAGCGCCTGGTTTGGCTGGAGTGTGGTGCCCTCTCTTTTAGGCTGGCTGGCGCTGGGACTGCTTCAGTTTGGCATGGCGGGGGCTGCTGGCTGGACCCTGCTGGCCGGTTTTGTGGCGCATTACCGGATGGATCTACGGCTGGTGCGCCAGGCGCCGCTGCCCGGCTGGTACCTGCCACTGCGTTTGCGTTTGACCGTGGTCGCCTGCCTATGCATCGCTGCCGTTGCGGGCGCCGGCGGGAGCACGTAGCCAGGCCGAAATGCGCAGCCGGTCAATCCGGCGTGGCGCAACCTGCAGCATATGCTGCTCTGGTGCTGGGCCAGTTGGCAAACAGGCGCGTCAGGTTGCGGCCCTCATGCTTGGCCTGGTACATGGCATGGTCGGCGCGCTTGAAGATTTCCCCGGCATCGGCATTGGCATGGTCAAACAGCGCCACGCCAATGCTGGCCGAACAGTGGTGCTCGACACGCTGCGACTGACCTGAGTTTTCCAACAGCAGGACGTAGGGCAGCGACAGCACCAAGCGGACTTTTTCGGCAATGGCCAAGGCCAGCTTGGTGGCAATGCTGCGCTCACTGCTAAGCTCCCGGGCAACGATGACGAATTCGTCCCCACCAAAACGCGCAATCGTATCGACTTCCCGCACGGTATTTGTCAGCCGGGCGGCCACCTCGACCAGCAGCAGGTCGCCCGCGCTGTGCCCGTGCGCATCGTTGAGGGACTTGAAGTTGTCCAGGTCCAGGACCAGTACAGCGCCAAATGCTGCACTGCGCTGGGTGGCGGTCATGGCCTGGCGCATGCGGTCGTCGAGCAGGCGGCGGTTGGCCAATTTGGTCAAGGGATCAAAAAACGCCAGCTGATCCACCTGCAGGGCCAGCTTCTTGCGCTCCGTGATGTCTTCAAAGATGGCATACACCTCGGAGGCGGGGTCTTCCACTGCCAGCGGCATGGCGCTGACCTCCAGCCAGGTGGATTCGGCATCTCCGTGCGCCAGGCCCATCACCACACCGATCACTGGCAGACGGGTCCGCAGCGCCTGCGTGACCGGATGCTGGTCTGCCGGAAACAGGGTGCCATCTTCCTGGATGAAGGTCCAGAAAGGATCCTGAAAATTACGGCCAGGCAATGGAAACGGGGGCGATGCGAGCATGCGCTGGGCCGCCGGATTGGCGGCAGTGATGACGCCCTGCGCATCGTGGTAAACCACCCCGTGCGGGATGGTTTCAAAAAGTGCCCGGTAGATCCGCTCCTGGAGCCGTGCATGCTCCTGGACCTGTTTCAGGGCCGAAATATCGTGAAAGTTGACAACGACTCGCTGCAACACGCCACGCGCATCATGTTCCGGAAATGCGGTGACCTGCAGCCAGACGACCTGGGTGCGCCCTGGAGCGACCACACCCAGTACAGTCTCATCGAGCGCCCTGCCTGTACCCATAACGCGGCTGACGGGGTAGCTCCCCACATCCATGCGCACACCATCCTCGCCGATGAAATGCCAGCCAGGATCCACGGCGCGCTTGCCCAGCATCTGCGATTGCGAGAGCCCTAGCAGCTGCGCTGCCCGGATATTGCAAAACAACACGCCGGAGTCCGGGCCATGAACCACGACGCCGGTGTGCAGATTGACAAGGATGGAAGTGTGCGGATCTGGCTCGGGCATCAGGAGGCGTTATTCGAGGGGGGCAAAGGAACTCGAATAATCCTCCGGTTCGGCATACGTTTCCATGATCTCGATCATCCCGGGCAGTGCTGACAGGAATGGCGCGATCAGGCCGGGGTCGAAATGCAAGCCGGCGCCTGCTTGTATGGTCTGGACCGCATCTTCGACCGACCAGGCCCTTTTGTATGGCCGGTCCGAGGTCAGGGCATCAAACACATCGGCCAAAGCCACTATACGGCCCGGCAGCGGAATCGCTTCGCCCTTGAGCCCCAAGGGGTAGCCGCTGCCGTCCCACTTTTCATGGTGGGACATAGCCACCACGCGTGCCAGGCTCAACAGCTCATCGGTGTGTTCGCCAATGATCTCGGCGCCCGCCAGGGCGTGATTTTTCATGATGTCCCATTCCTGCGCATTGAGCTTGCCGGGCTTGAGCAGGATATGGTCGGGGGTGCCAATCTTCCCCACATCGTGCATGGGCGCAGCCAAATAGAGGGTCTCCGTGGCAGCGGGACTGAGCCCGGCAGCCTTGGCAATCAGTTTGCAGTACAGGGACATGCGGATGACATGGTTGCCGGTCTCGTTGTCTCGAAATTCCGATGCGCGCCCCAGGCGCTGGATGATTTGCAGCCGGGTGTCGAGCAATTCGCGGGTGCGCAGACCCACGCGGCGCTCGAGTTCGCGCGTCTGGTCGTAGAGGGCCAGGTGGGTACGCACGCGCGCCAGCACCACGGCCGGGCTGAAGGGCTTGGCAATGTAGTCGCTGGCGCCAATGGCGAAGCCGTATTCCTCATAGTCCTGCTCATCCATCGAGGTCACGAAGATCACCGGAATATCAGCGCGCAGGGGATCGGCCTTGACGCGCCGGCACACCTCATAGCCATCGATGCCAGGCATCACCACATCCAGCAGGACAATATCGGGCGGGGCTTCGGACTGGATGATCTGCAGTGCCCGCTCTCCGGAGGTGGCCACCACCACGCGGAAATGTGGCGCCACAATGTTGCGCAGCAGGGTAATGTTTTCAGGCGCGTCGTCGACAATCAGCAAAGTGTGCACGGGGTTCTCTCAGTAAAAAACTTGTTACGGGCTGGCCGGGGGCGCCAGTGCCAGCACCATGGCATCCAGGCGTTGGCCGGCCAACTCAAAGTCATAGCGTTCCAGCAAGGCAAACACTTCCTCAAACGCCACGGCAGGCGGATGACCGCGCAAACGTTTTCGGATGTCCTCTGCCAGGGTGTTGGCCTCAACGGATCCCTGGTGCAATAGGTCGGCAAGTTCCTGGAGCTGCTGGCCCAGTGCCTGCGCGTCCAGCGGCCCTGCTGGCGCCTGCACCGGCGACGCTTCGATCGCAACCGAAGCAATCGATTGCAACAGAATCTGCAGTGGCAGACGCACGGCGGCCACCAGCACCCGGCAATCTTCCTCGCTCTGCTCCTTGAGCAGCGCCTGCTCCAGTTGCCTGGCGGCAGTCTCGAGTTGCAAAGCGCCCAGATTGGCGGCAATGCCTTTGAGTGTGTGTGCCTTGCGGTGCGCCAGCTTGGTGTCCCCGGCGGCCATGGCGGCGTCGATCTCCCGGTCCGCGTCGGCATAGCTGCCGGCAAAGAGGGTCAACAGCTTGCGGTACTGCTGGACATTGCCGCGCAAACGGCGCAGCGCAGCCTCCACGTCCACCCCGGGCAAGACGGGCACTGGCAGCGCGGACCCGGTTGCTTCCGGCTCCCGTGACAGACCCTGCAGCAGACCGGACATGGTCGTAAGTGCCGATGGATCGGGGCCCTGCGGCGTGCGCGCAATCCAGCGTGCCAGCGTGCCGAGCAAAAAGTCCACATCGATCGGTTTGGGAATATGGTCGTTCATGCCTGCAGAGAGGCATTTTTCCTTGTCGCCCACCATGGCATTGGCAGTCATCGCCAGGATCGGCAGCCTGTCAAAACCGGCCATGGCGCGAATGCGCCGGGTCGCCTCGAAGCCGTCCATCACCGGCATCTGCCAGTCCATCAGAACGGCATCGTAGTGCTCTCGCTGCACCATCTCCACCGCCTGCGCCCCGTCGGACGCCATATCCACTTGCATGCCGGCGTCTGTCAGGATCTCGTAGGCCAGTTCACGGTTGAACTCATTGTCTTCCACCAGCAGAATGCGGGCACCCTTCAGGTTGGCGGCAATTTCCCGTTTGAGTTGCAGGAGCGGGGTTGCCGGCTCGATGCGGATCGATCGCCCGAAAATCTGGGTGATGCAGTCGCTGACCCGCGATGCACTGACCGGCTTTTCCAGGAAGCCTTCCAGGTGCAGGTCGCGCGCGTTCTCCAGCAGCTCTTCGCGGCTGAAGGCAGAAACCATCACCAGCGCCAAGCTGTCCGGGATCTGCGGGCTGGCGCGTATCCGGCGGATGGTCTCCACGCCATCCATCTCCGGCATTTGCCAGTCCACGAAGGCTAGGTGGTAAGGACTGTCGCTCAGCTGCGCGGACTCCAACGCGGCAATGCCCGCCTCACCGCTCTCCACCGCCTTGACCGTCATGTTCATGGCCTGCAGGATGGTGGTCAGGATCAGCCGTGCGGTGATGTTGTCGTCGATCACCAGAACGCGCAGATGGTGCAGCCTGGGGTCCAGCGTCTTTTTGCCCTCGGCCATGCTGTGGGGCACGTCCAGCTTCACGGTAAATATGAACCGGCTGCCGCTGCCGGGTTCGCTCTCCACCCAGATTCTGCCGTCCATCAGCTCCACCAGCCGCCGGCAGATGGCCAGACCCAGTCCCGTGCCGCCGTACTCCCGGGTGGTGCTGGCATCGGCCTGGGCAAAGGCGTTAAAGAGCTTACCCGCGTTTTCTGCGGTCAGGCCAATGCCGGTATCGCGCACCTCAAAGCGCAATTCCGCCTGGCTGTCGGTGCGCGCAAGGCACTGCACATGCAAGCCGATCTCCCCCTGGTGCGTAAACTTGATCGCGTTGTTCACCAGGTTGAGCAGCACCTGGCCCAGGCGCATTTCATCGCCCAGCAGCAGTGCCGGCACATCGGCATCCACTGAAAACACCATTTCCAGGCCTTTTTCATGGGCCTTGCGCACCGATACCGTGGCGAGATGCTCCAGCGCATGGGACAGGAGAAACTCCCGGCGATGGAAATCGAGCTTCTGCGACTCAATCTTGGAAAAATCCAGGATGTCGTTGATAACGCCGAGCAGACTCTGGCCGGCAATGTTGGCCTTTTCCAGGTAGTTGCGCTGCTTGACGCTGAGTTCCGTACGCAAGGCCAACCCGGTCATGCCGATAACAGCGTTGAGCGGCGTGCGGATTTCATGGCTCATATTCGCCAGAAACCGGCTCTTGCCGGTATTTGCTTCATCCGCGTTCCTGCGCGCGTCTTCGAGTTGCCGGGCGGATTCCCGTTCCACGGTGACGTCCCAGTTCACGCCCATTACACGGTTGGCCCTGCCCTGGGCATCGCAGATCACGGCGGCGGCTGCGCGCAGGTGGCGAACCGTGCCATCGCTCCAGACGATACGGAATTCGGTCTCGAATGCCCGGGCTTCATCGATAGAGTCCTGCAGCGCCCGCTCCGCGCGGGACTTGTCCTCGGGGTGTAAGTGGTTGGCCCACAGCACGTAGGGCTCGACCAAGGCCTGCTGTTGCAGCCCGTACAGCTGGTACATCAAGGCGTCCCACTTCAGAATGCCTTCGGGAATCAGGAACTCCCACACGCCAATCCGGCCGGACTGGGTGGCCAGGCTGTGGCGTATGCGCTCGTCCTCCAACGCCCGGATCACTTCAACGCGCTGGGTGGTGTCCAGCTGGGTTCCATAGATCCACGCCGGACTGCCGTCAGCAAGCCTGGACCCCACCCGGCCGCTGGTGTTGCACCAAACAACTTCCCCCGCGGGCCGGACAAAACGAACCTCGCACTCCGTGCGTTCGGACCGGCCCTCACGCAACTCGGTCATGGCCGCCTGCATGTGGGGGCGGTCATCCGGATGGATGGTCTGCAGCACATCGCGCAGGGCCTGCGGCCGCTGCCCCATGTCCGCCCGGCCAGTGATCTCGGCCCAGCGCGCGTCAAACTCGAAGACATCGCTTTGGCAGTTCCAGGACCACGATCCGGCGCCGGTGGCCTGCAAAATATTTTTCAGCTTCTGTTCATTCTGCAAAGCGCGCTTTTTTCCAATGCGCGCTTCCAATGCGCCCGCTGCAGCCGAGGCCAGGTACCGAAGGACCTCGCGCTGTTGGGTCGACAGCTTGCCGGGCACCTGGTTGATGACACAGAGCGTGCCAATGCGCTCGCCGTCGCGCATGACCACGGGCGCGCCGGCATAGAAACGCACCCCCAGCGAGCCGGTGACCAGGGGGTTGTCGGCAAAGCGCACATCGTCCAGGGCGTCTTCGACTTCCAGAATTTCGTCGTTGTGGATCGCGTGCGCACAAAAAGCGATGTCCCTGGGCGTCTCGGACACGCCCGCCAATCCCACGTTGGCCTTGAACCACTGCCGATCCGCGTCGACCAGACTGATCAGCGATATCGGCGAATTGCACACCAGGGAGGCGGCCTTCGCCAGCGCATCGAACTGGTCCTCGGCATCGCTGTCCAGCACCTCCAGCGCATGGAGCGCTGCGAGGCGCTGCGATTCATCCGCAGGCGGAGCTGCTGGGGTCATGGGAATTCCTTGTGAGACACGCCCGATTCTGGCACTTCCTGCTGCTCTTGGCCGAATTTTCAGCGGGGTCGGACCATCTGAAACAGTTGCTCGGGCCTCACGGTGAAATAGTCCGCAGGGCCGCCACCGCGCAGAATGTGACCCGCCCGCGCCGTATCGTAGATTCCCTCACGGATCAGGCTGCGCTCGATGTGCACTGCCACCACCTCCCCCAACACAAGCCAGGTGGGCACCTTGACCGCATCTGCGCCCTGCAATTGCAAGATCTGGGTAACCTTGCATTCCATCGCTACCGGACTCTCCAGCACCCGGGGGGGGCTGACCAGGCGCGAGGGCTGACGGCGCAGACCGGCCAGGTCAAACTCGCTGACGCCCGGGGCCGCCGGCGCACAGGTCTGGTTCATGGCTTCTGCCAGCGTGCGGGTGGCAAGATTCCAGACGAATGCGCCGGTGTCACGGGCGTTTCGCAAGGTGTCCTTTTCGCCGATGCTGGAAAAACCGATGATGGGCGGTACGTAGTTGAAAGCATTGAAAAAGCTGTACGGCGCCAGGTTGTCACGGCCTGCCTCGTCACGGGTCGAAATCCAGCCGATGGGGCGCGGACCAACGATGGCATTGAAGGGGTCGTGCGAAAGGCCGTGGCCGGTCCGGGGTTCATAGCTGTGGAATGCATGGGTCATGCAGGAAATTTTGCCACCGCTTGCCGGCCCCTGGGCCTTTTGTCCAGCAGTTAACATGCACGGGCCTCT
>Ga0007791_10000128_pt1 | contig 19979 bp, 30 predicted proteins | sample CryBogmetaGMA05M_FD_60368 | JGI IMG/M metagenome (GOLD analysis project Ga0007791, IMG submission 60368) | Freshwater microbial communities from Crystal Bog, Wisconsin, USA - MA0.5M | ecosystem: Environmental > Aquatic > Freshwater > Lake | place: Crystal Bog, Wisconsin, USA | collected 2009-07-06 | reverse complement strand
CTCGTGTACAGGTACATCGGTGTTATCCACCAAAACCATCTGATTTGCAGGATCTATTTCCAACTCACGATGTTACAGCATTAACAAAAAGGTTCAAACATGATGTTCGCAGAATCATGCAATTCCTTCAATACGGAGAATCAGATCAACTGCCATCGGCTACATTACCTACTGATTGCTCCCCGGAAGTGTCCCATATTTTGAGACAACGAATGTGGATTGAAAAAGATCCCATGGTACGTTCCATCGAGTCTGAAATACCCTGCGACCGTTCACAGAATTCAAAATCTCAGCACGATAAGTTGAAGGTCTAGCAAGAAGATCTGACTTGTCAACTGTATTCGCTGAATGGCCCATCACAACGATCGTATCCTCTGCAGGAACCTGAACCATCTTAGCAGCCCACTTGTTTGTAAAACTGAGCTCCTCGCCACGAGTCTTAGTTTCATCAAACCGGTTCTTCTCTGCGTATTCAGCTCTAACCGTATAGGTAGCCGCAGTACCATGGTTATCATGAAAAGGCCCTGTTGACATCAGCACATTCTCACGTGTCAACAATAGATACATCTTGGAACTCGCAGCGATATCCCTTGTCTTATCTGCTTCAAGAGCAGCTACTCCCGCTGAAACACGAGTAGAGGGATAAAAATCATCGTCGTCCCAAAACACAATATAGTCACACCGTGGCTGCGATAATGCGATGTCAAGGCATCGGTTCCGCATCCATGCGACAGTCTTCTCACCTTCAACATGCTCGTAAATATGTCCATCTGAATCCCAAGACTGGCCATGAACCGTAGAATTATCTACAACGACCCAAGCCATACAATCCTTCGGATACAGTTGTGAATCAAAGCAATGACGCGAGAATTTCTGTGACCACCTTCTGTTTCGTGTTGGAGTACAAACAATGACAAAGGGTTGCATGTTTAATTTGTAGCCGTAGTTCTTATATCATTACGACAAACGGGACAATAGCAACTGTGAGAGAACCACTGTTGAATACAACCTGTATGGAATGAGTGGCTGCAGTTACGAAGCTTGGTTCCCTCTCTAAGTTCTTCCTGACAAATTGCACAGGTCTCGTCTTCAACCACTACGTCCTCGGTTCCTACTGCTATCTGTTCTTGACTCGGTGTAACTGTCACAGGTTCACTCCAATTCTCAGGTAGATTGATTGGCATTGTAAGTCTGATCGTATTTCCACTCATGAACCTAGAGACAAGAACAAGAATGGCAGAATTCATCGCCGTGTGCTGGGCGATCAGCCGTTCACGACCATCCGGCATAAGGCGCATCGTATTGTAAAAAACTCGGTCAGCCTCCAACATTGAGTGTAATACATCTAGTACATCTGTTCTCTCTTCTGACATTACGTATTATCAACACTAATTACGTAAGTTATTTCCGTACATAAGCATCCATTGGACCGCGAACCGAAGCTTTCACTTTCTTTGATAGAACCGGGGATCCAAGAAATATCATTGAATCCAACTGGGCTTCCTTCTTCTTCAGTACAGCGAGTGTAGCCTCCTCTTCATCACCGTACTTTTCCATGGCCTTATCAAACATTGACTTGTAAGTTTCCTTTGGAGGTGAATATCCATCAAGCTGATCAATACAGAGAGCAAACAGCTGTGCGACAGGATTCTGAATTTGGTTTGTGATGTAGAACTGTGTATCCGGTGTCAACTTATTTGCCTTGACATAGTCCACGTGCTCAATTCGGTCACCTTGGCTAGTCTTGTGTTTGTTTTCGGCAACGTACACATACTGCAGGCGATCACCAACCTTTGGAGCTGTACCTGGATCACGAGCTGCCATTCGGTCTGCTAGAACACGGTGAGCTGGAAGAGTAGCACGTCCTTCGTAATCTTTAGCCATTGCGGCATAATCATCTCGCAGTGACTTGGAGACAATGAACTTTTCCAGAGGAATCTTGTTCTCAAATACCTTCATCAGAATCTCGGATACAAACTGCTGAGCCTGTTTGACACCGCCTCCCTGCAGTAGAATATCAAGAGCACCACCGAAGACGTCCTTCACAATCGGTGCGTTGTCACGGCGCTTCAGCACAATCCCCATAGACATGCGCTTTGCTTTGGCTGGATTTGGGTCTTCCTCGTACTTCATGCCAACGTATCGCTTTCGGCAGAAGAGAATGAAAGGAAAGAGGGTCTTCTCATAGGCGATTTTGTATGGATTTCGTCCGATTTGCTTGGTGATACTTTTGCCAGCTTCAAGCCCCATTCGGATTGACTCTGCGAGGTCTTTAGTTGGGAATTTGATAAAGATGGAGTCCGTATCTCCATAGATGACTTCCGCCCCAAAGTCGGATTCAACGATTCGTTTGGCCTTGTAAAGGGCATTACGGCCGGCAGCGGTGGTACAAGCGGCGACACATGTCTTTCGAATAGGGGAGGTTCTTGATCCGGCTTGACCATAGACGGAGTTTGCGACAACTTTGTAAGCAAGCTGGAGACCATTGAATACAGATCGTTGAGCTTCATCGTATTGTTCATCCTCCATCTTTTGTTTGAACTCTTTTCGCTTCTTGAGGAGGATATCAAGAGTCTTTGGTAGAATTCCAACGGTCATCGGATTGGCTTCATCCTGTTGAAGGAAAGTACAGACTGTCTTTCCAGTGATAACTCCCTTCTCGTCTTTGATGTCGTAGTCAATGTCCTCAAACTTGAATCCCTTCTCCTTCATTCTAGAAATCCAAGCCTGTGCCTTTTCATCATTTGCCTTGGCTTCCTTCGTCTTGAAGAATCCATTGATATCAAGATCACGCTCGTAGACTAGAGTATCGGGAGATAGATTGTATGCGATCATGTTGCTCGGATACAGTGAGTTGAAATCCAAAACTGAGATCGGCTGGTCAAGATACATACCAATTTTTGGTGATAGAACAATTGCACCCTCGTAGCCAATACCATCTCCATCCTCAGACTGTTGTGTTTCAATAATTTGATCACGTTGAGAGGCATAGAACACGACAGCTGAGAAGATCTTGATTCCCTGACCACGAGTCAGTACATACTGCATCGGTACTTTGCAGACATCGGCCATACCACGAGCATTGACCAATGTATCTAGCTTTCCCATGAGAGTCAGCACGAGATCGCAGTCCTGAATACAGTATCGCGCAATTCGGGCTCGTCCCTCGGGACCTCCATTTGCATGGAGATCAAATAGCTCTTGTGGGCTGACGTCGTCCTTGGTAAATGTCCACTCCAACGACTTGCGATCCTTCACACTCAAGTCGGCAAAGAGGTCAACTGCTCCATCAATTGTGAACTTCTTTCCGTCAATCGCAGTCACAAGAAACTTATCACCGTCACGATACGGGTCTGTCGTGTTTCCAACAAGATCAAACCGAACATAGTTTCCAACTCGTAATCCACGAGTGCTCTTTGTAGTGATGACATTGTTTGCATAGTCAATGACCTTGTCACGCAGGAATACATTTGCAACATTGTCCAGCTTGAAGGAATCAAGTGAATGCTCGCGGCGCATATTCAGAAGCAGATCCAAACTGAGGCGGCCCTGAACCAGTAGCATTCGTAGATCGTATTTACCGCTTGCTAGTTCAAATTTCTTCTTCTCGGAGAACTTGGTCTCGTCCTCCTTCATTCTGATTGGTGGGCACCGATTGAGATTGATCTCATCCTTTATTCCAAGAAAGTCAAGGCGATCTTCAATATATGCATCATCAAAACCAAAGGTGTTATATCCACAGATGATATCGGGATTTGAGAGACGGATCTCATCAGCAAATTGATGGAGCATCTCCTCCTCATCGGCGCATTCTACAAACTCAACTGTCTCATCCTCAGACTCTGTTACAGAGCCATTGACAAAGACTAGACGCTTGATTGGCTCAAGCATGTTCGTAGACCTGCGATAGGAAATACCAATCTGAACAATAGGATCCTTGTTGGCCTGGGGGAAGAGTCCTGACTCAGAGTACATCTCCAAATCATAGCAAGCTACCAATAGTGGAATCGTAGCATCTGCAGCCTCGATGTCGGTATACTTGCATGTGTACATCTCATCAATGTTATACTCAGTTTTCTTCATGACGAGTGGAACAGGCTTGAATTGAATTGGCGAAGCGGGTCCAATAGTTCGCTCGTGGAACATCCGCAGAAATGGCGGAAGATTGGACTCATAGAGCGTAGCACCCAACGTTTTTGCAGACTTTATTGCCATGTGAAATCCCATCTTGGAAGAACACTCCACCTTGTAGACCTCCTTCTTCTTGAGGTCTTGAAAACCAGCCATCACATCGTACTTGGAAACACGGAAAGAATTCGGAATCGCCTTGTTCGTGTAGAAGAACGGCTTGAATCCGGTGATCCGGAGAAGACCTACCTTCTTATTCTCAAGCCGACCGTAGACATCAATCACATATTCATTGACTGGCTTTTTGTCATCCAGGAACACCTGGATATCGTGTTCATGCCAATCTATAGGTTGAAGAATCATTTCAGATGCTTTCTTTTACACTTGAAGTTTTGGTGTCCATTTTTTCTGTAGTTGAAGGTAAGAGATGTTTTCTACAAATTCACTTGACTGGTTTAATGCGCCGACACGTATTCGTTCTGATGAATACGATTCTGCTGCAAAACAGGTTGGCAATACCGACACAATGACTCGTCAGACAACAAGTTTGGAGGCCGGGTGCTCTGACACTCTAAACCCTGCAAGTGCTATGGCCGATCAGCCTGGAATGATTGCCCGTGGCGGATTTGGTCAGCCCGGTGGTGGTTGCGCAGTGGATGAAAATACTGAGCTCCGCTGGGGTGTCCCTGGTGCGTGGCGTCAGAAGGGCAAGAACGAGTTATGGGCACGCCCCTTTGCCACAACTCCTAAGCTGAGGGGAGGAGATCCTTCTGCTGTGGATGATGAGTCCAATCTTATTCACTCTGCAATCATTCGCAACAGCAAGGAAGCCAATACGTTTATGGATCAGACAATTCCTAACTTTTACCAGCCTCTTATCGATATCAAGTCTTCCGAGTACTCAAATCCTAACAACTGGGTTCAGAGTTGGACGTGGGGTGGAGATTCTACACGCTTAGTTCAGACAAAACGTACTGATATGAAATAATAATGAAGGTTCTCGTATTCTCAGGTAAAGTGCCTGACTTATCCGGTGCATTTCTACATGATGTTTATTTATCAGAAGAGCTTCAACGTAGAGGTCATCAAGTTGTCTTTATGAGTATTGAAGTTCCAAAGGAAGGTGTGAACGGTGGTACATACAGAGGGTTGCGTTTTATGCATTACTCAGCTGCCTCTTCATACTTAGAAACAAGTCAAATTTGGATTTGTCCTCATGCTCCAGCCCTCCCTTACGTTCGTGCTCTAAACGGTCGTGGGTACAATCGTCCTATTATAGCAACATGTCATTATGACGGTAACTATCTTGCGATTACAAAAAACAATCCAGGAAGGAATATCCAGTGGGTTGAGATGTTGCTTTTTATAAACACTATAATGGAGCCCAACTTCCGTAAGTACATTGTTCCTTGGCCACCAAATGTTATCAAAACTGGGTTAGCTCGGCCAATTTTATTTGAGGACAATATTTTGATCAGGGAGCCGTTTCAGGGTGAATACATTACACTTGTCAATGCAAATGATAACAAGGGAGTTAAGCAGTTTATTGAAATAGCCCGGAATCAACCCGAACGAAAGTTTCTCGGAATTTTACCTTATTATGGAGTGGAATATAAGCTTCCTGATGCTTCAGATAATGTAAAGTGGATTCCCTTTGACGATGATATTCGTACCATCCTTAAGGAGACTCGTATTTTACTGATGCCAAGTTACTATGAAAGTTTTGGACGAGTTGCAGTTGAAGCGATGTTGAATGGAATACCTGTTTTGTATTCTAAGACCAATCCCAAGTCAAAATATCCAGGTGGAAGTACAGAAGGTATTGAGTCCTGGATCAAACCAGTTGGCGTTGCATGTCATCGTGAAAAAATTGAAGAGTGGATTCATGAGATAGAAGTTCTTGACGAACCTGAAGTCTATGCTGAAAGGTCAAAACAATGCAGAGAACACATCAAAGCGATGGATCTATTCAACGAAGCCTCGCGAATTGCAAAAATAGTTGAAGATTTTTCACAAGAGAACCCAGTTATTGTTAAGAAGGTTGTTGAGCAGGTGACTCATCAACCACAGGTATTGTCGCCTTCTGTTCCAAAGGAGCCTCCGCGTGGGACTCCGGTGGGATTCTCAGCTTTGAGTGGGCGACTGAGAATACGGCGTTAACTTGATCCTGCAACCATCTACCGCGCTCACACAACTTAGCTTGCTCTTCGTCCATACCACTGCTAACAACCGGCTTCTTGGGGATATATTTAGATCCCGAAGTAACTGGATTTTTCGGCGTTAGTGCGTCAATCGCATCAATCACGGTCTCGTGACTAAAAAGAGCCTTCTCTGCCTCCTCGCGGCTACATCCAGTCATCTGCTGAACCATGATAGCATCTTCCATCTTTTTCTTGTTTCAATTGTAAATACCTGAAGATGCGTTTTATTGAAGATCTTTGCCCTCCTGCGTTGCTGTATCTCGTCTTCCTCGTGATTCAGCTCGGATTTGATGCGTCTCTTGGTCTTTGGATCACGTTCCTCGTGAAGCTGGTTCTTGGCTTCGCAACTGTCTATGTGTTGGACATCTTCTGCGGAATGGGCCTCGGCGTCTTCTCATGGTTCCTTGTGGCAATGCCGTTTGTCATTACGTCCCTCGCAACTGCGATTTCCATGGGGCTTCTCATGGATGAAACGATTATGAGTCAAATGTCAAAACGGGAGAACTTCCTAGCTGGAAAAATGGAAGCTGTTCCTGCAGCATCAAATGAGATAAGCCCCGAATAAAATGGCATCCCTTCTCTTCTGCTCCGCTCGTGTGTATAACGCTGTCTACTCCTTCCTGAAGTGGCTTCTGACGACTCCTCAACAGTATCCCAAGGTCACTCGCTATCTTCTTTCCGACGAGTTTGATTCAGATGATACTGAGCGCACTCGTGTTCCCGAGAACAGTATTCTCATTGAGCAGTGGGAGTCTGAGACTGGTCAGAAGAGGTGCAATCTCTTCTACGAGGGAGAGGAGCCGATTTCCAACTCTAACCCATTTGTCCAACCTCCAGAGGTTCCTTGGATTTGGATTGGAGATAAGACGACCGAGGTTGACCTGACAGCAGCCATGCAAAAGTACTTGGTTGTTGGCAATGTCATCCGCCTTGATCTGATTCTTCACATGATTCAGGTTCGTGAGAATACTCAGATTGTCTACATTAATCCTCGGACACTTGAAGAGGTAAAGTTTCCAGCAGACGGAGTAAAGATCCATGTTGCCAACTAATCCATTCAAGACCGCAGAAGACTACATTCAAATAAGAAAAAAGTACACACCCAACACCTGGGCTGAAACAATGACGATTATGAGCGACATGATTATCATGCCGGTCATAGCACTTTTCCTTTTGCTAACAAATCAAGTAGACATATTTTTACTTGTGAGCACGATGGTCAAGGCATATCAATGTTGGACTGAATATGAACATTATATGAACCTACAGTCGCAAGTTCAGATGATGTTTTTGCATATGAGTAAGGTTGGTGGTCCTTTTATCAGGACAAATGACATGACATATATGCCTTATGTTTTTGCCGATGCAGTTGTTAGGACCCGTTAGAAGTAGGGATCGCAAACGCGCCTCCCGGTGGTGGGTTCGGGTTATACGCAGAATAGTTCGCGAGCCCGCGAGCTCCATCTCCGGCAAAGCTATATCCAACACCGCCGATTGAGCCACCGCCACGAATGCGACGACGAGTCTTGCGTCCACGGCGCTTGCGAGAACGACGTCCTCCGTTGGGAGAATACGCAGCACCATTAGGCACTGATGTCATGTTAGGGACATACTCAAGAGCGCCAACCGAGATTGGCTGACCAACACCATATCCATTTCCACCACGCATACGACGCGTGCGACGACTGCGGCGACTACCACCTTTATCCATCATACAGGATCCCATTTATTATCTTACGAGATATGATAATTATATGCTACCGTCTACTTTTAGGGGAACTTCATATAGATTAGCTACTAATTGGAACATGTTTATTGACGTAGATAAGTACAAAAATCGTCCGGTCAACTATCTAGAAGTAGGTGTTTTTTACGGGGCAAACTTACTATCTGTAGCAAACTCGTACGCCGCACACCCAAATAGTAAATTGTATGGTATAGATCCGTGGGAAGATTATAACGAGTATCCTGAATACAAGGGTCAGCAGAAAAGTATTTATGAGACCTATTGTGAAAACATTGAAACTTCAGGACACAAGGAAAGAATCACAACCTGTAAGGGATATTCTAATAACGAAATTCTAAAATTTGAAGATAACTTTTTTGATATAATTTATATTGATGGTAATCACGAACCGGAATTTGTTCTTGAAGATGCGGTTCTGTCTTTTCGGAAACTAAAACCTCTTGGTTATTTGATATTTGATGATTATGGATGGGGAGGACCTGATCTTACTATGCGGGGAATTGATGCATTTGCATCAGCTTATCATAAAAGAGTACGAGTACTAGGACAAGTCGGTTCTCAGGCATTTATGAAGAAACTTCTGTAAACGTTCCAATTGATCCTGGAACACAATCGTAGATTTCATAACCTCGGATGTGATTTCCAACTGGGACATCTTCAATCTTGATTAGTGCAGACAAATCGGGAAAATGCATCATATCAAGTAGATCATAAATTCTCTCCTTTCTCTGTTGATAGTTCAACGTTTCGTGAACACGGACACCGTTGAGTACAACTAGGTCATATACCACAAACAGTCCGGGTCCCAGTCGCACAACACGAAGAATTGTATCACAGCAGAGTCTCTCATCAATGACAATAGATATTTCCTCGGTTCTTCCGTTACGAGAGTCAGAAAAGCCCGCGTGAGCGACACCATTCTTATCATGAGACAGAAAAATCCAGCCAGGAGTTCCACTATACTGGGGGACCCGCAAGGGATCCGATGTCGGTGGACCCTTCTTTACTAGGGGCCGCAGGTGGTATGTTTGGGTCATACGTTGGAACATTGACCGTCTGCTTCTCTTGTATAGGGGGCTCGCTTAAAACGGGCTGCTCGTGGACCGGCTCAAACCTAACAACCGGTTTTGGTTGAGGAGGATACAAAGTCCTCACTACATAAAAAACACTAAGGTGAATAACTGCGAGAAGAATGATACAGCCGACACCTGTAGAAAGGATGTTCCAAACGTCCATTTACATACTTAAGACCTTTTCTAGTTATAAAACAAACCGCAATGTCTGATATTTCTGAAGTTAAAGTGGAGGAAGTTGTAGAGGCAAAGGAAGTTGTCGCTGTGCCCGCCGTTCCTTCCGAGGATCTTAAGGCCCTGATTGAGAAGACGGTGAAGGACGTTGTCAAGGCAGCCGTCAAGGAGCTCCTGGATGATCTCAAGAAGACCCCGATCTCATCAATTGACAAGGATGGTGATGGAGTCATCTCGGCCGCCGAGGTCAAGGAGGCTGTTAAGGAGCATGCTCAGAAGCTCGGCTGCGGACCTACCTGCTCGATCGCTTGAAAAAAGTAGGTAACAGGACCGACTGTCTCGCTCCACACCCTAGGAGAAGTAGAATACAAAGTAATTGTCACAAGCTCAGTATGATAGACCCGTGAAAAGACCTGAGCTTCCTGATGACGACTGAAAAAGTCGTACTCCCCTTTTTCATCCACCTGAATTGTTTCTAGTGTTTTGTCATGTTCATTATACCTACCAAACCCGGTATACAGATACCTGGTTTCGTATGTTGTTCCTTTTTGTTTCTTGTACTGCTCGGGGACAGTGCTACTCATGATAAGCTTCATTACTTAGTTACATCGTGTTTGCGAAAACGAGTTTCCGGAGCTCCTCCGGATTTGTTACGGCGGCGTTCATCTTCTCCACCGCCTCCAGGATTGAGCTGTTGATCGTCGCCCACTTCTCGGGATCGTTCACATACTTGGTTGTACGTGTGCGGCCATCGGGGAAGGTCTCAAACAGCTCAGACTCAACTGCACCTGACAGCTCCATGTAGACTCGCAGCTGGATCTCATCGTAGACAGGCGGCTCAGACCACCAGCGAGTGCGCTCCTTTGCATCAATGATGCGCTTGTGCTCGGCTACGTATCCATCTGTGCGACCGTTGAGCTTGAACTTCTCGTAGCTCTTCTTGAAGTTGGTTGTGTTTCGCTGCTCGACCTGAACCGCGTGAACCTCTTGGTAATTGTCGAGAGCCTTGTCTTCGTTCTTAAGACCACGCTGGCGGAAGACAGAACCGCGAATCTCATCCACCATGGTGTCGCGGAAAGATTGTGGTAGGTCAGAATACCTCAATGCAAGAATTGTCTTAGCCTGTGATTCTACGTTCTGAATAACAGGTGTGATATCCTCTAGGCCTTCTGTGCTCCTGACACCTCGTCCGATGATGTTCATGACATCTCGGTTGCGGAGTATCTCATTCTTGACCTTTGTGATCGGTCGGCGGTTTTCTGCTGCCATAATGGCGTCCATCTCGGTCTTTGTTGGAATGTGCTTTGAAAGCAAGCCAAACATGACCTCTGTAGGGTTTTGGTACTTGTGGAGGCCACAAAGGCCAGCCACCTTAGATGCTGCGATATCGGGAATAAAAGACATTGTAGAGAGTGATGTCTATTTACTTTAATGAAAACAGTTCCATTTTAATGCATACACCAAACTAATACAGCAAATACAATGGAGTGAAGAAGAAGACCGGTTGATGTAGGAAGACCTGATCCATAGGTAATATGACCTATGCACGGTGTCAAAAGACCATCTGTGAACCGATACGTCATCGGATTAGAAACAATGAAAAACACCAGCGTCACAATCAAGACATGAATGATCTTATCCTTCATCTTTAGGTGTTAGGTAGAAAAACTCTTCTGCATACGAATAATCGCATCAATCCATCCCGGCATTCCCTGAAGGACATTTGAAACCGCCACAGTGGATCCAGTTACAACAGTTGTATCCAGTGTTGTGCCTTCGCATACAATCAGAATAGCTGCAATCAAAAGATGCTGCTTTTGTTTAGCATCTGCAGGTGACCAACGCAGGCAGTACATCTTGTAGAGAACTTCAATTACGTTGCGTGCATTCGGCTGCGTCTGTTTACGAATTGCATCCCAAAACAACCAAACTGGCTGATGTGCATGGGCATCAACAACAAATTCGTCATGGCGAAGAGCAAATAGAAGTGGTTCCTTGTTTTGCTTCTTATGCTCCTTACATAATGCAAATGTCCAGGCCATCCAATACAGACAGCGCGTTACATCACGAATGTCAGAACGGATATTATAACAAAACTCATTGACAGGTACAGCCACAGAAAGAGGATCTGCAGGACGCAGGACAATCTTGCCATAAATGGATGAAGGTGCGCGAAGTCCTTCCTGAATTGTCACTGGGTCAAAGTCATGATTGGGTTTGATTGTGGGCAAAGATGGAAGCTTGTTCTTACGACAGAGAGACAAAGTAGACGCAACTTCACAAACAAGACGACGAACATCAGGATTATTGCGGATAGAGGTCATCTTTGAGATCGGATATGCAGATTCTAATGGCATGTATTTTTCGTAGGATTCAGCCAAGTATACAAATACATTCGGTTGTGCGCGGTTGATGTGGAGAGCTGCCGCATCAAAGAAGGCAGCCCAAAGACTATGAACAAGGCCCGAACAAAGAAGTTCTAGAGTCCAATAGCATGCGTAATCCGCATGACCAAGTTGAACGTTCTGTAACAGAACCTTGGTCACGTGGGCACGTGGATGTCCACAGAATGTTGTTTTTTGAAAATCAGTTACGGATCGAGGGTCAGTTACCTCCATTACGTAGTTGGGGAGGTTAGTGGGATAGTTGGTTGAACGCGAGTCTTCATAACTGCTTTGAACACATAATAAATCGCAACCAAAGTTCCAAGTACAAGAAGAATATTCAGAAACACATCAACCCAATCTAAAGGATTAACCAACTGTTCGGCCTTCTTGTGACGCTCGATATTGATTTGGTTCTTGATATCACCAATCTGTCTTGTAAAAGCATCAACTGAATACTGCAGCTCGTCTTGAACAGACAAGACCTTATCCTTTACGCCATTCACAAGATTAATGGTAGACTTCTGCTGCTGATCCTGATTTGTTAACGTTGTGTACTTGTTGATGTAGTCATTGACAATGGGCTGAGCTTCAGTGGCTGCCACACGCTGCTTCTCATCATTAATCCATGTGTCTCCCTTAAGAAGAGTGTAGTATCCGATACGTGCCTGTTGATATGCTTCAGGAGCCTGGTCACGCACTGCCTCGGCATCCTGGAGGGTCTTGAAGGCGGTCTGAAGCTTGACTGCTGCGTCTATCTTTGCATTTGCAATTGCAAGGGCATTCTCAAACCGATTAACTTCGTTAGCATAGACGTCCTTGTTTGGCAAAGCAGTATAACTAACAATCTCTCTTGGTTGCTGATACATTGGAACAGAACGCAAAGGTACGCTGATTGATGAATCACCGCTGTACATACATGACAGATTCTGCCCCGTTGCCACCATTTGATAGTTCTTTGACGTAGGACATTGGAGCACACAAGCAAAACCGCTCGGTGCCACCGTAAATTCCGATGGACAGTTTCCCATTATCTAGTAGATAGATAGATTCCAACCGAGGCACCCACGCAAAGTGTTAAAAACGCAGCCATCGCAGCATATTCGCCAGGAACAAACAGAAACATAAGGAGAGCAAACAATACTGAAAACAGGGCAGTTTGGATCACAGTCAGGTTCTTTGCATTCAAAATCTGATTTGTAACCTCGTGCGACTCTTCCACCGGTTGTGTCTTTGACCGCAGTGGACGAAGTATCTCAGAAGTCTTCTTTATCTCGTCGGCAACTTGGTTAGCAGATGTGAACGCTGCGTATTCTGTCTGAATCGCACCGTGTTGGTCTTCAATGACTCCCATTGTTTAACGGTTCGGAATAAAAGACTTGTATGCAGCGAAGAACGGAGCCGCAATACGCGCATCACGATTAGCGCCCATGTCACGCCACCCAAGCAGATTGGGAGCAGGGGATGTTCCCTTGCTCAGGTAGGGAGCAAGAGTAGCTGTCATACGAATAAAACGAGTGTGCTCAGATGCATCGCCAACCATCATGCGGCGATTAGGGGGGTTGACTTGGCCAAACGGTGAAGTGGGCATTTTTGTTTATGGGCAACAAGATAATGGCAGCGCTGCCACTGGATTTTGTAACCCTGCTTAACACATATAAAGAAAACCTAGCATCATACCGAGTAACTGGAAATGTTGCCTACAAGACTGCATATGAAAATGCAGCTAGGGCTCTTGATCAAAAATTGAATGCTGTCCAAGGCCAACTTGCAGCCGATGCTCGGTATGTCCAGGGATTCCTAGGACAGTATTCAGATGCCAACGCGAAACTCCAAAGTCTTCAACAGAAATCCAAGGAGATAAAACAAGTTGGTCCTCAACTCCAAGATCAGTACATCAAAACAAAGGAACTGAACACTGTTCCATTGGCACCGATTGATTACACTGGCCTGTACGTAAAGGGAGGCATATTACTTGGCGTTGCCGTCATCGCAGGATTAGCAGCAGCAACATGACCTCCTTTGATGACTATTGCAAAGAACAAGAGGATGCATGCACCTGTCAGTAAAAGTGCATACCAAAAAAATGCTGTATCAAAATTTGTTTTTTGATCATCGCGGATCCTACGAAGCGTCTCAATTTTATCATGACTTACGGCGAGACCGTTGTAGTCCTGTTGAATCCGAACTAGCCTCTTAGAAAGATCATCGCGATAAGTTGCGATATTCGCAGCACCATCGCGAACAGTGGCTACCTTCTCAAGCATCTCTGCAAGGATATCAGCCAACTGTTTGTTAAGGCTTTCAATTTGAGCCATAGAACTAGGATCTCCTGCAGCAATAAGGTGTTCGTAGTTTGAGTGGAGAGTTTGATATTTTTGTTCAAGTTCGTCCATTGTTATTGAGTAACATTTACATCCTCAACACAATACCTGTATGCGATAGAACGCCCTGCCGTATCACTGTGACGAATTACCTCAAGAACATCTCCGGGAATAGCTCCAATCCACTTGGCAGCCGGATCCTGAGAATCAATCCACGGCAGCTCCTCCTTGGGGTCACGAACCTTGTACTTTGCAAACACCTTCACCTTCTCGTCTTCACTAAGAATCCTATGAGGAATCGCGAAACGGTGTGTGGTATACCAAACTGCAGTCTGTAGCTGATCAACGTGGAAGAACTGTACGTGGTTCTTTGCATGAGACTTGACTGTCTTCAGAACATTCTCGGATGGCCGAGAGAGGGCAACAATGATAATCCCATTTGTATGTCCATTCTCCTTCGCAAAGCTGTTGACAATATAGTCAATATCCTGAGCCAGCATCTTATCCTTCGTGCTGAAACACACAAGAATTGAACCGATCGTATAAAGCCGAACCTTCTCCATCTTCTTATCTTCAGTACTAATCCCCTCCGTCTCAATGTTCAGGTTCCTAAGCTCAAGCATGGTACGGAGGGTGTTCAAGGCGATATCGACGGGTGTAATATTCTCCATTGTATACTCCCTCTTCTTACAGTTTATACGATTCGTTTTTTTCATGATCTTGAACAATGAAGCACATTGTTTGGTTTATAGTTGGAGTCCTTGTCCTCGCAGTGGCATGGAGCTTCTTTGCAAGGGAAAACTTCAAGGTTGGATTCTATGAGACCACACAGGAAGAGAAGCGTGCTGCCGTTGAAGATTCTTCGTATGCTCAGCAGACTAACCACATTGAACCTGCACAGTACTCATCGGGACCTATTCCAGGACAGGAATCTCCATTTCGCGTGAATCAGTTCAATGCGTATGTCACTTAAAGATCGATTGACATAATCTTTGGCTGTACAACGGGTTTCGTACCATCTGTGCGGTGGCGAACAACATCATCCCAAAATGACTTGAGTGCGGGAAGCCGTGTAGACAACCACTCCTTGTCCTTCGGAACAAAATCTTGCTTGATTCCAACCAAAATCCAGTAAATAAACTGATGAGTCTCCATGAGTGGAGCCTGCCACTCGTGGACATCTGCATCATCGGACTTGTAGACGACTTTCTCCTTTTCATCAACTGCGAAGACGCCCTTCACTACACTAGCAGACTCCCATTCTGCAAAGAATACTTGCTTGAACCGAAACTCTGCATACTCGCACTCATCAATGCCCGTACACTCCATCTGCATTTGCATTTGGTGTATGTAGGCATCCGGAATTGCTGGCTTCTCAGCTCGGCTCATTGGACACTTGAATTCAACCAACCGACCATAACGAAGAGGATCTGATGTATCATTTGGAACAATCAAACCATCCGGAGAGGCTCCAAGGAAAGGGACCGTAGGATGTGTACAACATCCGACGTCAATCACGCTACAGTTTGTCGTTTGCTCAAAGATTCGCTTTGCGACTGGCTCAAAGCGAGTTCCCCAAATAAGAGGTGCAATTGAACCTGACCCGGAAGATGAAGGAGGCTCAAGCTTCTTCAAGAGAAGTTCAAGCCTACTTGCTTCAGACATCCAAACTTTTGTTACTTCTGACGCAGTGATCATCGTTCCGCGCTTGTTGTGCCATGCATCCGTTCGCTGATCTTGGTTTCCATAGAGACGGATTGTTCTCTCAAATGCTCTGTCACGCAACCACAATCGTCCAACTGTCGAGTTCATGACCCTTTCCAGTGCTTCCAGGACTTGCATCCTCAATAGTCGGTACGACAACTGAGGCTGTAGTTTCTGACATAGGAGGATGAATTGTCGTATCCGCCTCTGAAGATGTGTGTAAGGTCTGTTCTCTAGAAGCCACACACTCAGTGCTTCGTCCATTACCTTCATTCTGCTTACTCTCCGAAAGTTCGTTTTCTTTCCGCGCAACAATGCGATTTTCAATCTCATCTTGAGTTAGCTTCTGAAATCCCTTGACATCATCAAACATATCCTCAATCAACTTCTTGAACTCTGTATCATGTGCATCAATCTTGTCAAGAGCTGCACCCGCATCCTCAATCACGGGCTGGACATCTCCCTCCTTGAACTCGGGATCGGGGAGAGGAGACATGTCACGAATCATCTCCAAGAATGAGTCGTATTCCTTATCGCCAGTGACAGAGACATTGTTACCAGAAAACTTCCTCTTCATCATGTACAACGCTAGATCAGTGTTGTCCATTGTCTTTACCTTACAGACCCACTTTAAGCGATATAACCGCATTAATAATACAAAAATGGAGGTCATTCAGAATCGTGATCACTGGGTTCTTCATCGTCTTCAGACATTCTATTCCAACGCAGAGAACTTGAATCGTGTGAAGGCCATTCTCTCCGGGGAATCGCGCATCAGTCTTCGTCTTTTGGATTGGCTGGTCACCAATTATGCAAAGAAGCACAATGTTTCGTACCTGACAACTGAGAATCGTCATGTGATTGTCTACCTGGCCTACAAGTCACATCTGAAGGCGTATAGCAAGAAGATGTTCGATCCCTTCTGCCGTTGGAAGCGGATCCAGTTTATGGAGATGGACACAACAGTTGGACAGTTGAATTTCTTTGAGTGGGCAATTCAGGATGAGGTTCTCAAGTATCTTGAGGACAATTATGATGAGGTTCACGCAGACATGGAGGCATGTTCAACAATGATTCAGGCAAAGACGGATGAGGGTGGACGTCGCAAACGCCACGAGCTTTCTAGGTCTGCGACCAAGGGTGTGCGTCACCACGATGTCAAAGTTGTTGTTACCTTTGAGTAAGATGCTTTCAGTCTTTAATACAAAAATTCTATATCCAACCTCGCGTGATATTAGCGAACACGATGTTGATGTTGAGTCCGATCTTTGGAGTATGGACGGACGAGATGTATACCGAGGTGCCCGTGATCCAACCTATACTCATGCAAATGTCTATTGGTTGTATGATGAAGAGTTAACACGTGTTGGATGTGTTGAACATGATACCAAAAACCACGCAGATTTCAACTTGTTGTGGTTTCATGAGAGCCCATTTGGGACTCTTTTGCAAGAAGAGTGGGAAATTGGAGATAGCATATGGGTTGATCTTCCAGTTCCAACTGTTGATCGGTTCATGTCAGAAGGATGGACAACTCCAGGTCTTTTCCTAGAACATTGTCTACATGGACCTGTTCGTATTGTGACTCCCGGAATGGTTCTACAACTTCCAACCGTGTATGAATGTAAAAAGTGCAATCAGCGTTCGCTGCGTCCACTTCATAATTCACCTGGTTCTCCACTTGACTTCCCCGATAAATCAAAAATTTTGTTTATTGATTCTGATATGATTGTTCACCGTCCACCGCCTACTTCACGTGTCTTTGAGATTCTTGGATTTACAGCGCAGCAGCCACCCGACGACGATTCACCGTCTTTGGAGGAGCAGACGCAGGAGCCGGTGCAGCCGCTACCTGCTCGGGAGGAGTCGCAGGACGAGCATCCGTCGGAACCTCCACTGACTGAGCCTGCTCCTGAGGCTCCTCATCCTCCTGAGGCTCATCCTGAACGTCCGCAAACGCCGCCGCAGCCGACAGCCGCTGAGTCGGCATCACCTGAGCGAACGAGATTCGCCACGTCACGCCAAATCCCTGCCCGGACACGTAGACACTCGGGCTGACCACGAAGCGAGCCTCCATACGCTTCGGGAAGATCTGCTCAAGGTTGTTGGTCGTCAGTGCGATCGTACGACCTGTGGAGTCAACTGCCTCCATGCTGACCTTGCCATCCCACACTGGAACCTTCATGCGGAAGCTCGGCGGCCACTTACCATTCGGCACCCATGCGCCGTCCACCTTATCAACCGATGGGCTGATGAACTGCTTCATGCTGTCACGGAGGACATCCTCCTTGCGAGCACGACCGAACCACTGAGTGGACTTCTCAACTGAAGTCTGCAGCAGCTTGTCCTCAAGATCCTTGAGGAAGTTGTAGAGCTGGCCAACCTCACCAGCCTCCGGTGGAGCACGCTCCTTTGCGAACTTGTCACAACCTTCGAGGCTAGCCATCATTGAGTAGTTGATACCGTTCTCGGTCTCCTTGATATTGACTCCCATTGCATACCGCATCTTGGGGATGCGAAGCTGGAGATTCTGACCATTGTAGCGGATAGGAACGCTCTTGCTGCCATTGTTCTTGTTCACACGGAGATCGCCAAACGAGATCTGCTTGAAGTCGATGTTGCTAACGTTGATGATTGCATTGACGGACATTTTAGAGTATGCTATCTATAGTATTGTTACCTTTAAGTTCCATTTTTTTACCTAACGTTTCTTGACTCTGTGACCTAAAGATATTACGAGTAAGAAATTAATGCCAAGGTGTGCAGCCTTTAAAAATAAGACAAGCGAAATCCAATGTACTGCTAATTCATTGTTTGGCCATTCATTTTGTGGTCGGCATTCAAAAGCAAGATCTCCTCGTGTTTGGAAGCAGATGGAATCGCCGAATACACGTTGTGCCGTGATGATTCAATCCGCCGTACGTAGATGGTTTGTTAGGAAATATCTGAAGGTAGCCGGTGTAGGTGTTCTACATCGCAAAGACCTTGCAAATACTGAGGAACTCGTGTCATGTGAACCCCATGACAGACAGTATCCGATGGATTATTTTTCCTTTACAGAGAATGGTAAGATTTGGTGGTTTGATTTTGGAACATTGTGGGTATGGGCATCAAAGTCACTTGCACCTACAAATCCGTATACAAAGGTTCCGTTGGCAACTGATACACGCAAAAGGCTTCGTGAGATGTGGTATCTTAGACGAAAGCGTGGGCTTCCTATTCCCGATGAACCTGAACCATTTGAAGAGAGAGTCAATATTCGTTGGAACATACTCTGCCAAGCCTTTGCAGATAATGGGTTTGTAGAAGTTACCCCTGCACATTTCAGCAGACTTAGCAAAAGCCAGTATGCAGCTGTCTTTACTATGATTAGGTTTGATATACCTGTTTCATTCAGGAGTCATGATCGCGGGGCATCGTTGGCATGTTCCATGTGCAGTTACATGCTTCACAAAACTACCCTTGAAACCAATGCAGCTGTGTATATTGTGAACTCACTTCGAGTCATTATGCGTCTGATCTCGCTGCACAAGGATCCATACATTATGATTTTCACATTAATGTCAGCATTGTACAGGTGTTAAAAACGAATCCGTTTTAGGTAAGGATTCTGATCACCAAGATGAATATTTTCGTATTATCAGTTATTCCCCGCGAATCCGCCGAGGCTCATTGCGACAAACATGTCGTTAAGATGATCCTTGAAACCGCTCAACTTCTCTATTGTGTCCATTGGATGACAAATCCTGATGGACTGCCTGATATAGCGTATAGGAAAACCCATCCTAACCATCCATGTGCAATTTGGGCTCGCGAGTCAGTTGACAACTACCGTTGGCTCTGTGATCTTGGATTTTGGCTCTGCAAAGAGTACACGTACCGCTATGGTAAAGTTCATAAGACTGCCGCACATCTAGAATGGCTTTCCGATAACTTTCCACCACTGCCTGATATTGGACAGACTCCATTCAGAATGGCCATGCCCGACGAATTTAAGAATGAGGATCCGGTCGAGGCCTATAAAGCATACTACCTTGGTGCCAAGGAGCGAATGTTGCACTATACCCGACGCCCCCCTCCCCTGTTTATAGAAAAGAAAAGGGCTTACATGACCGCCGATGGTAAGAGTATACCAGTGCGTTAAAGATGTCGTCCTCTTCTTCTGTTTCTAAGTCAAACAAGATGCCCGCGAAGAAGTCCGATGCCCCGAAGGTCACGAAGGCCGCCGAGCCCACCCCCGTCGC
>Ga0007791_10000125_pt1 | contig 20096 bp, 14 predicted proteins | sample CryBogmetaGMA05M_FD_60368 | JGI IMG/M metagenome (GOLD analysis project Ga0007791, IMG submission 60368) | Freshwater microbial communities from Crystal Bog, Wisconsin, USA - MA0.5M | ecosystem: Environmental > Aquatic > Freshwater > Lake | place: Crystal Bog, Wisconsin, USA | collected 2009-07-06 | reverse complement strand
ACCCGAGCATTAAAAAACCTCCAGAGTCTGTTGAACAAGTGGCAGGCGCGGTTGCGCGAGCCCGCATGGTACCTGCATGAAGGCCCCATGCCGGCGGGTACTTCCCCGGATGCGGGACAATCGCCGCCATGACAACCGCGGAACTGCAACCAGTAGCCCCCTGGGACACCGGCCTGGAATGGGGCAGCAGCTTCGCCGCGCTGGGTGCGCCCTTCTTCACCCGGCTGCGGCCCTCGGCCCTGCCCGAGCCCTACTGGGTCGGCCAGAGCGCCGCCGCTGCACGGGAGCTGGGCCTGCCTGCGCACTGGGCTGCATCGCCGCAGTGGCTGCAGGCGCTGACCGGCAACCTGGGCCTGGCCGGAAGCGAGGCCCTGGCAAGCGTCTACAGCGGCCACCAGTTCGGCGTCTGGGCTGGCCAGCTCGGCGACGGACGGGCAATTCTGCTCGGCGAGCTCAACGGCCTGGAAGTCCAGCTCAAGGGCGCAGGGTTGACGCCGTATTCCCGGATGGGCGATGGACGGGCCGTACTGCGCAGCAGCATCCGCGAGTTCCTGTGCAGCGAGGCGATGCACGGCCTGGGCATCCCCACCACCCGGGCGGTCTGTGTGACCGGGTCGGACGCGCGGGTGCTGCGCGAGGAAGTGGAAACGGCCGCTGTGGTGACGCGGATGGCGCCGAGCTTCCTGCGGTTTGGCCATTTCGAGCACTTCTGCCACACCGGGCAACCCGCGCAGCTCAAAATTCTGGCGGATTACGTACTGGACCGGTTTTATCCCGAAGCACGCAGCGACTCCCGCTGGACCGGCAAGCCGTATGTGGCGCTGCTGGCAGCGGTGACGCAGCGCACGGCCGAGATGGTGGCGCAATGGCAGTCGGTGGGTTTTTGCCACGGCGTCATGAACACCGACAACATGAGCATCCTGGGCCTGACCATCGACTACGGCCCGTTTCAGTTTCTCGATGCCTATGACCCGGCGCACATCTGCAACCATTCGGACCACCAGGGCCGCTACGCCTTCTACAAGCAGCCCAATGTGGCGTACTGGAATCTGTTCTGCCTCGGTCAGGCCCTGATGCCGCTGATTGATGCCCAGGACGATGCGATTGCCGCGCTCGAAGGCTTCAAGACCCAGTACCCGCAGGCATTTGCCCGGCGCATGGCCGCGAAGCTGGGATTTGACACAGTGCAGGAGGCGCAACGCGGCCTGATCGAGGACATCCTGCGGCTGCTGGCCCAGGACCGCGTCGACTTCACCATTTTCTGGCGCAGGCTCAGCCACTGGGCACAGGCGTGCCGCAGCGATGACGCGTCAGTCGCGGACCTGTTCCTGGACCAGGCTGGCATCCAGGCTTGGCTGCTATCGTTTTCGCAGCTGCACGCCCAGACTGGGCAAGGGTCGCAGACCCGTTTGATGCTGCAGGTCAACCCCAAATATGTGCTGCGCAACCACCTGGGCGAAACCGCGATCCGGGCGGCACGGCAGAAGGATTTCTCCAAAGTGGCGGAACTTCTGGCAGTACTTGAGCACCCTTTCGACGAGCATCCCCAGGCCCACAGCCTGGCAGACTTTCCTCCGGACTGGGCCGCCAGCATCGCCATCAGCTGCAGTTCCTGAGACCCCCCCAGCGCAAACCCAAGGACCCCCATGAGCTACAAAATTGCAAAGACCGACGCCGAATGGAAAGCACTTTTGCAGGAGAAAGGCGCCGAGCCGCTGGCCTATGACGTGACCCGGCACGAGTCCACCGAGCGCGCCTTCACCGGCCGCTGGGCTGACCACCACGGCACCGGCACTTACCACTGCATCTGCTGCGACAAGCCGCTGTTTGCCTCGGAGAGCAAATATGACTCCGGCACCGGCTGGCCCAGCTATTTCCAGCCGCTCGATGCGCAGGCGGTGGGGACCAAGGTCGACGGATTGCTGTGGATGAAACGCACCGAAGTGCATTGCGCCGACTGCGGCGCCCACCTCGGACACGTGTTTGACGACGGTCCGGCACCCACCGGCCTTCGCTACTGCATGAATTCCGCGTCTTTGCAGTTCCGGCCGGCATGAAGTTCCTGATCGACTTCTTCCCGCTGGTGCTGTTCTTCGGCGCCTACAAGTGGTACGGCATTTATGTCGGGACCGGGGTGCTCATGGCTGCCACGGTGCTGCAAATGGCCCTGGTGTATGGCATCGACCGCAAACTGCAGGCCATGCACAAGATCACGCTGGTACTGGTACTGGCCTTTGGCACGCTGACGCTGGCACTGCATGACGAGCGCTTCATCAAGTGGAAGCCTACGGTGCTGTACAGCGCCATCATGCTGGCCATGGCGGTGGCAGTCTGGGTGCTGCACAAGAACTTCCTGAAGATGCTGCTGGGCAGCCAGCTCGATTTGCCCGACCGGATCTGGCACCGCCTCAATGTGGCCTGGGTGCTCTACAGCGGACTGATGGCTGCACTCAATGCGTATGTGGTGATGAACTACAGCACCGAAGACTGGGTCAATTTCAAGCTGTGGGGATATGCATTCCCGCTGGTGTTCATTCTTGGTCAGGGGCTCTATATCGCTCCGCACCTGCAAAGTGCAGCCCCACCAGAAGACGGTTCAACGCCATGACGCTCTCCGCCACAGCGCAGAACATTGAAACCCGCCTGCGCCAGACCCTCACGCCCAGCGAACTCACGGTGGTCGACGAAAGTGCCGACCATGCGGGGCACGTGGGCGCCAACGGAACCGGTGCCGGCACGCATTTCCGGGTGCGGATTGCTTCACCTTTGTTTACCGGGCGGGGCCGCATTGCAAGGCATCGCCTTGTGTATGATGCCCTGCGAGATTTTATCGACCAGGGGCTGCATGCACTGGCCATCGAAACCATTGACTGAATCCAAGGAAACTGAATGAAAAAGCATTTTTTGAACGCCCTAGCGGCAGCCGTTGTTCTGGGTGCGCTCGCGCCTGCGGCATTTGCCCAGAATGTGGCCATCGTCAATGGCAAGCCGGTTTCCAAAGCGCGCCTGGAAGCACTGGCCCAGCAGGTCGCCCGTGCCGGCAGGCCGGTCACGGCGGAGATGCAGGGCCAACTGCGTGACGAAGTCATTGCCCGCGAAATTTTTGCCCAGGAAGCCCAGAACCGGGGCCTGGATGCCACCGACGACTTCAAGAACCAGGTCGAACTGACACGCCAGTCGATCCTGATCCGGGAACTGTTCACCGATTTCCAACAGAAAAATCCGGTCACCGATGCCGAGGTCAAAGCGGAATACGACAAGTTTGCCGCCGCCAATGCCGGCAAGGAATACCGCGCACGCCACATCCTGCTGGAAAAGGAAGACCAGGCCAAGGACATCATTGCCAAGATCAAAAAAGGTGCGAAGTTTGAAGACCTGGCGAAAAAAATGTCCAAGGATCCAGGCTCCGGTGCCAATGGTGGTGACCTCGACTGGGCCAACGCCAGCAACTACGTCAAGGAATTTTCTGATGCCCTGACGGCCCTGGGCAAAGGCAAGCTGACCGAAACGCCGGTGAAAAGCCAGTTCGGCTACCACGTGATCCGCCTGGACGATGTGCGAGAAGCGCAATTGCCCAAGCTTGACGATGTCAAGCCGCAGATCACGCAACAGCTGCAGCAGCAACGGCTGGTCAAGTACCAGGAAGAGCTGCGCGCCAAAGCCAAGATCGAATAACGCACTGCACGGGAGTTAAGGCATGTCAGGTGACGGATTTCACGTGCACGGGCCGCACGACCACGAGCTCGAGCACGCCATGCAGGGCGGTCATGGCGGTGGCGGCGGCATGATCAACCAAATTGCCATGTTCACCGCCATCATCGCCACCGTGGCGGCCATCTTTTCGTACATGGGTGGTGCCACCCAGGCCAATGCCGGCCTGTTCAAGAACAACGCAGCCTTGAAAAAGGCGGAGGCTTCCAACCAGTGGAACTACTTCCAGGCCAAAAGCACCAAGCAGGCCTTGGCAGAGCTGGCCATGAACCTCTCGGCCGAATCCGGCAAGGCCGCCTACCAGGCCAAGGTGGAGCGCTACGAAAAGGAAAAGGGCGAGATCAAGCTGCTGGCCGAAAAGCTGGAAACCGAAGTGACTGCCTGGGACCACCAGAGCGAAGAGCAGATGCACCAGCACCACCGCTGGGCACAGGCCACGACGGTGCTGCAGGTGTCGATTGCGCTGGCAGCGATTGCACTGCTGACCCGCAAGAAATGGCTGGAGTACGGCATGTTCGGTGTTGGCGCATTCGGGCTGGTGATCGGCACCCTGGCGGCGCTTCACATCTAGCACCGCACGCGTGCAACCCCGGCCGGTCCGGTTGCACGGCCTCAGGTCAGAACAGGGTTGCGAACATCACCAGCACGGCCACCGCCATCACGGCTGTGGCAGACCAGCCGAAAAACCGGTGGCGCATGGAGATGGTGTAGTCCCCCAACAGCCGCCCCGACTGCCCTACCGCCATCATGGCCGCCATGATGGGCACGGAAATGACACCGTTGACGATTGCGCTCCACACCAGCGCCTTGATCGGATCGAGCTCGAAAAAGCTGATCAGGGTGCCGATGCCGGTGGCAGCGATGATGATGAGGTAGAAACCGCGCGCTTCCTTGAAGCCGTGCGAAAGGCCGGACTTCCAGCCATAGATTTCACTCACCGCATAGGCGGCCGAACCCGCCAGCACCGGCACAGCCAGCAGTCCCGTTCCCACAATCCCCAGGGTGAAGACCAGGAACGCGAATTCACCAGCGACAGGGCGCAAGGCCTCGGCCGCCTGCGAGGACGTCTGGATCTGCGTAATGCCCTGCAAATTGAGCGTGACCGCCGTGGCGACGATGATGCATAGCGCCACCCCATTGGAAAAAATCATCCCCACATACGTGTCCTGCTTGATGCGCGACAAATGCTCGGCGGCGTACTCCGGGTGGTGGTGCAGGGCCCTGGCGTCCGGGCGGCGCTGCTCGTCTTCGACCTCCTGCGCGGCCTGCCAGAAGAAGAGATAGGGGCTGATGGTGGTGCCCATCACCGCCACAACCATCGCCGCGTATTCCTTCAGGGACCCAGCAGCCAGGCCAGATGCGCAGGGGTGGACGGACTCGGCCAGCAATTGGCCCAAGGGAACGTGCACGGTGAGTACCACGGCGACATAGGCGAACAGCGTCAGCGTCAGCCATTTCAGGATTCGGACCGTGCGTTCGTAGGAAAAAAACACCTGGGTGCTGATGCACAACGCGCCAAAACCCACCACGTACAGGGCATGCGGACCACCGGCCATCAGGCGCACTGCTTCGCCCATGGCTCCGATATCGGCTGCGATGTTGATGGTGTTGGCCACCACCAGCAGCCCAACCAGGAGCTTGGTGAGCCAGCGCGGGCACATCTTGTTGATGTTGGCAGCCAGCCCCTCGCCCGTGACCCAGCCGATACGGGCCGACAGCATCTGAATGCCGATCATCAGCGGCGTGGTCAGCAGCAGCGTCCAGACGAGCGAAAAACGGAATTGGGAACCGGCCTGGGAATAGGTGGCGATACCGCTGGGATCGTCATCGGCCGCGCCCGTAATCAGGCCGGGCCCCAGCCGGTTCACGAATTGCTTTGCGCTTTGTCTTACCATGGCATTTCCCTTTGTGCCCCATTTTAGAAAGCGTGGCACCATAGGCCCTGACCAGGCGCAGTAAAGCCTGGGTAAAGCGCGGGCGGCTGCAATCCCATGGATTGAAAGCCGGAATACAGTCCCCAAATGCAAGGCCTTGAATGTCTTCATTTCCAAAGGAAAATCCATGAAGTCGATGTCTTTTTCTGCGCGACTGCTGCGGGGCCTGCTGGTCCTTGCGGTGTGGAGCGCCGGTATGTCGGTGGCCCAGGCCGAGCCGACCATGGCGGAAATCTATGCCACCGCCCAGGCGGGCAAACTGGAACAGGCGCAAGTCATGGTCCAGCAGGTGCTGGTGACCCACCCGGAAAGCGCCAAGGCCCATTTCGTCCAGAGTGAGCTGTATGCACGCCAGGGCAATCTGCCGCGGGCCCGCGAGGCGTTGGCAGCGGCAGAAAAGCGCGCTCCCGGCCTGCCCTTTGCCAAGCCCGAAGCCGTGCAGGCATTGCGCACCGCGCTCAGCGGCAGTGCGCCGCCGGCGACGGCTGTGGCAGCACCGATTCATTACGCCACGCCGGTGCCCGAGCCCAAGTCTGTAGCCCCCCCCGGCAACCCGTCCTGGCTGATGCCTCTGGTCATTGCCGGTGGTGTGCTGGCGGTCGGGTATTTGCTGTTCCGCCGGCGCACGCCGGCAAACCCGCCTGTTGCGCCGTATGCACCCGCCTTTGGTGGCGGCGGTGGCGGTCTGAATGGCCCGCAAGCCTTTGGCGCCGGCACTGGTGTACAGCCGGGCTACGGACAACCGGGCTATGCACAGCCCGGGTACGGGCAAGCCGCCGGTAGCGGAATGGGCGGACGCATCATGGGCGGTGTTGCAACCGGTCTGGCGGTGGGCGCCGGCGTGGTTGCGGCCGAGGCCATAGGACGCAATCTCATGGGTAACCACGAGGGCGCGTCCAGCCGTGCGAACGACAACTTTTCCGGAAATGACTTCCGCCCCGCCGACAGCAATGCCGACATGGGGGGCCAGAATTTCGGCATCAATGACACCAGTTCCTGGGACGATGCCGGTGGCGGCTCGGGCGACTGGGACAACTAGCCGCCCACACGGTGTGCCCCGGCGCAACGCGCGCCGGTCTGTTCCTTAGCCGACCCAGCGCCGGGCGTTGTGCCAGAGCTGCATCCAGGGGCTGAACGCACTGGGATCGCCTCCGTTCCAGCTCATCTGGATATTGCGAAACACCCGCTCGGGATGCGGCATCATGGCCGTAAAGCGGCCGTCGGCGGTGGTCACTGCCGTCAGGCCACCGGGGCTGCCGTTGGGATTGAACGGGTAGGCCTCGGTCGCAACACCGGCGTTGTCGGTGAAGCGCAGGGCAGCGATGGCCTGCTGCGCATTGCCGCGGTCGCGGAAATTGGCATAGCCTTCACCATGGGCTACCGCAATCGGCAGGCGGCTGCCGGCCATGCCCGCCAGAAACAGCGAGGGCGAATCCAGCACCTCCACCATCGACAGGCGCGCCTCAAAGCGTTCGCTGCGGTTGGTGGTAAAGCGCGGCCAGTGCTGCGCGCCCGGAATGATGTCGGCCAGTTCGGCAAACATCTGGCAGCCGTTGCACACGCCGAGGCCGAAGGTGTCGCCCCGGCCAAAGAACGCGCCAAACTGCTCGGCCAGACGCTGGTTGAAGGTGATCGAGCGGGCCCAGCCGATGCCGGCACCCAGGGTGTCGCCGTAGGAGAACCCGCCGCAGGCCACCACGCCCTGGAAGTCCGCCAGCCGGGCGCGACCGGTCTGCAGGTCGGTCATGTGCACATCAAAGGCTTCAAATCCCGCTTCGGTGAAGGCATACGCCATCTCGACATGCGAATTGACACCCTGCTCGCGCAGCACGGCCACCCGCGGACGGCGCAGCAGCAAGCCTGGCGCTATATTTTTGGTAGCGTCAGGCCCAGAAAAAACAAGGGCTTCCAGCGATTTTGACAAATGAATGTGCAGACCGGGATCGTCGAGTGCACCGGCACTGGCGTGCTCGGCGTCGGCACAGGCCGGGTTGTCGCGGCGCTGGCAGATGTTCCAGCTGACAGCGTCCCAGACCTGGTGCAGGTCCGCCAGCGGCGCTGAGAACAGCACCTTGGCGTCGCGCCAGATTTCCAGGGCCAGGGGCATGCCCGGCCGGGTCTTGCCGACCACATGGCTGCAGGCGGACAGGCCGTGCGCGCGCAGCGTCTGCATCACCGCGGCCCGCTCCGAAGTGCGGACCTGCAACACCACGCCGAGTTCCTCATTGAACAGCGCGGTGAGCGTGCGCTCCTCGCGCCGGGCGCCGACTTGCGCTGCCCAGTTCTTGCTGTCACCCACATCCATGCGGCCGTCGCTGATGCCATCACCTTCGAGCACCAGCATGTCGAGGTTGAGCGCCACCCCGACGCGGCCGGCAAAGGCCATTTCGGCGACGGCTGCCAGCAGGCCGCCGTCGGATCGGTCGTGGTAGGCCAGGATATGGTTGCCCGCGCGCAGGGCGTTGACGGCGCCCACCAGACGGACCAGGTCCTGCGGGTCGTCCAGGTCCGGCGCCACATCGCCCACCTGGTCCAGCGTCTGCGCCAGAATGCCAGCCGCCATGCGCTGGCGACCGCGCCCGAGGTCAATCAGCACCAGGCTGGTGTCTTCCGTGGCCTGGAGTTGCGGCGTCAGGGTGCCGCGCACATCGGCCAGCGTGACGAAGGCGCTGACAATCAGGGACACCGGCGAGGTGACCTTCTTGTCGGCACCGGCATCGCGCCACTGGGTGCGCATGGACAGCGAGTCCTTGCCCACGGGAATGGAGATGCCCAGCGCCGGGCACAGTTCCAGCCCGACCGCCCGCACGGTGGCATAGAGCGCGGCGTCCTCCCCGGGTTCGCCACAGGCGGCCATCCAGTTGGCCGAGAGCTTGACACGTGACAACTCCAGGGGCGCGGCCAGCAGGTTGGTAATAGCTTCGGCCACAGCCATGCGCCCGGAGGCCGGCGCGTCCAGCGCTGCCAGCGGCGTGCGTTCGCCCATGGACATGGCTTCACCGGCAAAACCCTGGAAATCCGCCAGGGTGACCGCGCAATCGGCCACTGGAACCTGCCAGGGCCCCACCATCTGGTCGCGGTGGGTCATGCCCCCGACAGTGCGGTCGCCAATGGTGACCAGAAAGCGCTTGGACGCCACCGTCGGGTGCGACAGGACGGCGATCACCGCCTGCTGCAGGGTGACGCCGTGCACGTTCAGCGGCGGGAATCGGCGGGTCACGCTTGTCACATCCCGGTGCATGCGCGGCGGCTTGCCCAGCAGCACATTCATGGGCATGTCCACCGGCGATTGCGCGCCGGCATCGACCAGTTGCAGTTGCTGCTCTTGCGTGGCCACACCGACCACCGCAAACGGGCAGCGCTCGCGCTCGCACAGGGCCTGGAACAGGTCCAGCGATTCAGGCGCGATGGCCAAAACGTAGCGCTCCTGGCTTTCGTTGCACCAGATTTCCTTGGGCGCCATGCCACTTTCTTCCAGCGGCACGGCGCGCAGGTCAAACCGTGCGCCACGTCCGGCATCGTTGGTGAGCTCGGGAAAAGCATTGCTGAGCCCACCGGCGCCCACATCGTGGATCGCCAGAATCGGGTTGGCCGGCTTGCCTGGCGCGCCCTGGCCCAGCATCCAGCACTGGTTGATCACCTCCTGCGCACGCCGCTCGATCTCGGGGTTGCCGCGCTGCACGGAATCGAAGTCCAGGGCAGCGGCGTTGGCGCCGGTGGCCATCGAACTGGCTGCGCTGCCCCCCATGCCGATGCGCATCCCCGGTCCGCCGAGCTGGACCAGCAGGCTGCCCGCGGGAAACGCCACCTTGTGGGTCTGGGTCGCATCAATGACACCGAGCCCGCCGGCAATCATGATCGGCTTGTGGTAGCCGCGCTGCACGGTATCCACATCGCTGCCGGCAGACTGCTCATATTCGCGAAAGTACCCCAACAGGTTGGGCCGGCCAAACTCGTTGTTGAACGCTGCCCCGCCCAGCGGCCCTTCGGTCATGATCTGCAGCGGGCTGGCAATGTGGTCCGGCTTGCCGTAACCCCCGGAAATGGGGGTCAGATTCCAATTAATGCGCGACACGGTAAAGCCCGTCAGCCCGGCCTTGGGCCGCGAGCCACGCCCGGTGGCACCTTCGTCGCGAATCTCGCCACCGGCACCGGTGGAGGCACCCGGGAACGGGGAAATCGCGGTCGGGTGGTTGTGGGTCTCCACCTTCATCAGGATATGGTTGACTGCGCTATGCTTTTCGTAGCTGCAAGCCCCGATACCGCCTGGGCTGGAAGCCGATTGGGCGGTAAAGCGTTGCACGCTGCTGCCCTCCATGACGGAGGCATTGTCCGAGTAGGCGACCAGCATGTGCTGCGGGTTCTGCTGGTGGGTGTGGCGGATCATGCCGAACATGCTGTCCTGCTGCGCAACGCCGTCCACGGTAAACTGTGCATTGAAAATCTTGTGGCGGCAGTGTTCGCTGTTGGCCTGGGCGAACATCATCAGTTCCACATCGGTCGGGTTGCGATCCAGGGCGATGAACGACTGCACCAGATAGTCCATTTCGTCTGGGGCGAGGGCCAGGCCGAACGCGGCATTCGCCGCAACCAGCGCGTCGCGGCCGCCGCCCAGCACATCGACCTGGGCCATCGGCACCTGCTGCAGCGGCTCGAACAGTGCCTGCGCCTGCGCGCGCCCCTGCAGCACACTCTCGGTCATGCGGTCGTGCAAAAGGCCTGCCATCTGCAGTTGCTGCGTTGCCGACGGTATAGCGCGCGACAGCAGGCCGGTTTTGAACACCAACCGGTACTCCACCAGCCGCTCCAGCCTGCGCACGTCCAAGCCGCAGTTGCGAGCGATGTCGGTGGCCTTGGAGGCCCAGGGCGATACCGTACCGAGCCGGGGACTCACCAGCACCGTCAGTCCGTGCGCGTCGGAGCGCGCAGGCCCGGTGTACGGGTCGCCATACGTCAACAGGGCCGTGAGTTGCGTGCGTGCCGCGTCTGCGACCGGCGCCGCCGTGGCCACCAGGTGCACATAACGGGCGTGCACGCCGGACACCTTGTCATCAATGGCCCGCAGCGGGGGTAAGAGCTGCTGGGCGCGAAAACTACTGAGGGCGTTGCCGCCCTCGAAAGTGGAAATGTGCAAGGTCACAGTGGGGCCTGGAAAGGGAGCGGGCAAGGGGCTGAATTTTAGCCGCCGGCCAGCCGGCCGCAGACCCAATGGGATAATCTCGGCCCATGACCATTACCTACAAAGACGCCCAGGGCATCGCCGGCATGCGCCGGGCGGGAAAACTGGCCTCGGAAGTGCTGGACTATCTGACGCCCCACGTGCAGCCCGGTGTCAGCACCAACGCGCTCGACCGGCTGGCGCACGATTACATCGTCAACGTACAGGGTGCCATTCCGGCGCCGCTCAATTACACCGGCGGCGGCAACACGCCCTACCCCAAGTCGATTTGCACCTCGGTCAATCACCAGGTCTGCCACGGCATTCCCAACGACAAGCTTCTGAAAAAAGGCGATATCGTCAACATCGATGTCACCGTCATCAAGGACGGCTGGCATGGTGACACCAGCCGCATGTTTTTCGCCGGTGAGCCCTCGATCGCGGCTCGGCGGTTGTGCGCGGTAACCTATGACGCCATGTGGCATGGCATCCGGCTGGTGCGTCCGGGCATACACCTGGGTGACATTGGCTTTGCCATTCAGCGATTTGCCGAAGCGCAGGGCTTCAGCGTGGTGCGTGAGTTCTGCGGACACGGCATCGGCCAGATATTCCACGAAGCACCGCAGGTGCTGCATTACGGGCGGCCCGGCACGCTGGAAAAGCTGGTCGAAGGCATGACCTTCACGATCGAACCCATGATCAACGCGGGCAAAAAAGATATCAAGGATGGACCGGAAAAGGACGGCTGGACGATTGTCACCAAGGACCACTCGCTATCGGCCCAGTGGGAGCACACGGTGCTGGTCACCGCGCAAGGCTACGAGGTGCTGACCCTGTCCGAGGGTACCCCGGCCACGCCCGCGTTCGTCGATCAACTGACCTGATGGTCCTCGCAGCTTGAGCGCGATTGCCGCACAGCGGGCAGACTTCCGGGCCCAGAAGGCGCAGCTGCTGCAGGAGATGGCTGCGCGCAGTCCTTCGGCGCGCGGTGTGCGCCGGGCCATGCAGCGCCTCTCAAGGCTGACCGATCAGGCCTTGGCGCGGCTCTGGAGCCTGTCTGGGCTGGATGCGCCATTTGCCCTGCTGGCCGTCGGCGGATTAGGCCGGGGGGAGCTCTTCCCCTATTCGGACGTTGATGTGGTGGTGCTGCTGCCGGATGGGCATGCGCCCGAGTCCGATGCCATGCTGACCGAGCAACTGGAAAAATTCATCGGCGCCTGCTGGGACTGCGGCCTGGAGATCGGCTCGAGTGTGCGCACCGTCAGCCAGTGCCTGAACGAGGCCGCCAAAGACGTGACGGTACAGACGGCGCTGCTGGAGTTCCGCCTGATCACTGGCAGCGTGGTACTGGCCAACCAGTTCCGCCAGGCGTTTTTTGAAGCCATGGATGCCAAGGCTTTTTTTGTCGCCAAAACGCTGGAAATGCAGCAGCGGCATACCAAGTTCGAGGACACGCCCTACTCGCTCGAACCCAACTGCAAGGAGTCCCCCGGCGGCCTGCGCGACCTGCAGGTCATTCTGTGGGTGGCCAAGGCGGCCGGCTACGGGCACAACTGGCAGGACCTGGCGCACAGCGGCCTGGCGACGCCGTTTGAAGTCCAGCAGATCCAGCGCAATGAGTCGCTGCTGTTCCAGATCCGGGCAGGCCTGCACCTGCTCGCGCAGCGCCGCGAGGACCGGCTGATATTTGACCTCCAGACGGCGGTCGCGAAGTCATTTGGCTACGTCTCGGTGGAATCCAAAACCGAACGCCGCACCCTGGTGCGCTCCAGCGAGATGCTAATGAAGCGCTACTACTGGGCTGCCAAGGCGGTAACCCAGCTCAACCAGATTCTGTTGATGAACATCGGCGAGCGGCTGAACCCCTCCACCCACGCGCCCCAGCGTATCAACGACCACTTCAACAACAAGGCCGGGGCGATTGATGTGGTCAGCGATGACCTGTACCGGCGCGAGCCACACGCCATCCTGGAGACCTTCCGGGTCTACCAGACCACACTGGGCGCGGCCGGCCTGTCGGCGCGCACCTTGCGCGCGCTGTACAACGCGCGGGACCTGATGGACACGCGCTTTCGCAATGACCCGGTCAACCGCGAAACCTTTCGCAAGATCCTGTTCGAACACGAAGGCGTGACCCAGGCACTGCGACTGATGAACCAGACCTCGGTGCTGGGGCGCTACCTGTGGGTTTTCCGGCGCATCGTGGGCCAGATGCAGCACGATCTGTTCCATGTCTACACGGTCGACCAGCACATCCTGATGGTGCTGCGCAACGTGCGCCGCTTTTTCATTGTGGAGCACGCGCATGAGTACCCGCTGTGCTCCCAGCTGGCCTCGGGCTGGGACAAGCCCTGGGTGCTCTACGTGGCGGCGCTTTTCCATGACATCGCCAAGGGGCGCGGCGGCGACCATTCGGAACTGGGCACCACCGAGGCCCGGCGCTTCTGCCGGCGCTCGGGATTCAGCCAGGAAGACTCGCAGCGCATTGAATTCCTGGTCCGGGAACACCTGACCATGAGCCGCATTGCGCAGAAATCGGACCTGAGTGACCCGCAGGTGATCACCGATTTTGCCCAGCGCGTGGGCAACGAGCGCAACCTGACCGCCCTCTACCTGCTGACCGTGGCCGACATCCGGGGCACCTCGCCCAAGGTCTGGAACGCCTGGAAAGGCAAACTGCTCGAAGACCTGTACAAGTACACCAGTCGGACCCTGGGCGGGCGTGCACCGGACCCGGATGCGGAAGTGGAGGCGCGCAAACGCGAGGCCCTGGTGATGGTGGCCTTGTATGCGCTGCCATTTGAGGCGCACAAGCCGCTGTGGGACACGCTGGATGTGGGCTACTTCATGCGCCATGATGCCGTCGACATCGCCTGGCATGCCAAACAACTGTCGCGCCATGTGGCCACACTGCAGCCGGTGGTCCGGGCACACCGTTCGCCGGCCGGCGAGGGCCTGCAGGTGCTGGTCTACGCCCGCGACCAGCCCGACCTGTTCGCGCGCATCTGCGGCTATTTTGACCAGTGCGGTTTCAGCATCCTGGAAGCGCGGGTGCACACCACGCTCAAGGGCTATGCGTTGGACACTTTCGAAGTGGTCAGCGCAACCGCCATGGAGGACCACTACCGGGAACTGACGGCGCAGATCGAAAACGGTCTGGCACTGGCGATTTCATCCGCCGCGGCGCTGCCCGCTCCCAGCCGGGGTCGGGTCTCGCGCCGGGTCAAGAGTTTTCCGGTCGCGCCCCGCGTCAGCCTGCGCCCCGATGAGAAGGGCCAATGGTGGCTGCTCACCATTTCGGCCAGTGACCGCCAGGGGCTGCTGTATTCGATTGCCCGGGTGCTGGCACGGCACGACATTGCCGTGCAGCTGGCCAAAATCGCGACCCTGGGGGAACGGGTGGAGGACACCTTCCTGATCCACGGCGCCGAGCTCAAGTTCAGCCGGGCGCAAATCGCCATGGAAACGGAGCTGCTCGCGGTGCTGGGGGCGCCCGCTTAGCGGCTCACTCGTCTTCGGCCGCGGCGATGCCGGGGAACAGCACCTCGGTAAATCCAAACTGGGTGAAATCGCGCACCCGCATCGGGTACAGCACACCCCACACGTGGTCACATTCGTGCTGCACCACCCGGGCATGAAAGCCGTCGACGGTGCGGTCGATGGCGTCGCCGTAAGGGTCGAAGCCGGTGTAGCGGACCTGCGACCAGCGCGGCACCACGCCGCGCAGCCCAGGCACGGACAGACAGCCCTCCCAGTCGCTCTCCTGGGCATCGCCCATCGGCGTAATCACCGGGTTGATCAAGACGGTGGGCGGCACCAGCGGTCGGTCCGGGTAGCGCGGATTGCGCTGCCCACTGCCAAACACCACCACCTGAAGGTCCACGCCGATTTGCGGCGCTGCCAGGCCGGCACCGTTGGCAGCACGCATGGTGTCCAGCAGGTCGGTGATGAGCAGGTGCAAGGCATCCGAATCAAATGCGGTCACGGGTTGCGCCACCCGCAACAGGCGGGAGTCGCCCATGCGCAGGATCTCACGCACCGCCATGCAGCAGCTCCAGCAATCCCGCCTCGTCCAGCACCGCGACCCCCAGCGTGCGCGCCTTCTCCAGCTTGGAACCAGCTTCGGTGCCGGCAACCACGAAGCTGGTCTTCTTGCTGACCGCGCCCGACACCGTGCCGCCAGCGGCCTCGATCAGATCCTTGGCAGCATCGCGCCCGAGCGTCGGCAAGGTGCCGGTGAGCACCAGCGTCTTGCCAGCCAGCGGCTGGGGCCCAGCGGAGGCCGGCACACCCTCCTCCCAGGTGATGCCGCAGGCGCGCAGTTGCTCCACCACCTCGCGGTTGTGCGGCTGGTCGAAGAAGGTGCGGATGCTCTGGGCCACCACCGGGCCGACATCGCCCACCTCCAGCAGGCGCTCCAGCTCGGCGTCCATGATGGCATCCATGCTGCCAAAGTGCCGCACCAAGGCCTTGGCGGTGGCCTCGCCCACGTGCCGGATGCCCAGGCCGAACAGAAAGCGCGGCAGCGTGGTCTGCTTCGATTTTTGTAGCGCGTCCACGATGTTCTGCGCCGATTTTTCGGCCATCCGGTCCAAAGCAGCCAGCGACGTCAGGCCCAGCCGGTACAGGTCGGGCAGGGTGCGGATGATGCCGCTGTCCACCAGCTGGTCCACCAGCTTGTCGCCCAAGCCCTCCACCTCCACCGCGCGGCGCTGGGCAAAGTGCAGGATGGCCTGCTTGCGCTGGGCGCTGCAGAACAGGCCGCCGCTGCAGCGGTGGTCGGCCTCGCCCTCCTCCCGTACCGCCGCGCTGCCGCACACCGGGCACTGGGCCGGCATGGTGAACACCGGTGCGTCCGGCAGGCGCTTGTCGGGCAGCACCGACACCACCTCAGGAATCACATCGCCGGCACGGCGTACCACCACGGTGTCGCCCACCCGCACATCCTTGCGCCGGGCCTCGTCCTCGTTGTGCAGGGTGGCATTGGTCACCGTGACCCCGCCTACGAACACCGGGGCCAGTTTCGCCACAGGGGTCAACTTGCCGGTACGACCGACCTGCACATCAATGGCCAGGACCTGGGTGACTTGCTCCTGCGCTGGGTACTTGTGCGCCACCGCCCAGCGCGGCTCGCGTGTCACAAAACCCAGGCGTTGCTGCAGCGCCGTGCGGTTGACCTTGTAGACCACGCCGTCGATATCGAAGGGCAGCTGGTCGCGCTGAAGCGCGATTCGCTGGTGGTATGCTATCAATTCAGTAGCACCATACGCAAGCGTGACTTGGTCTGCGACCGGAAACCCCCACGATTTGAGTGCTTGCAACAAGGCCATGTGGGTGGCAAAAAGTGCCTGCGCCGGCTGGGGCGCCACCTCCCCGGTACCGTAGGCAAAAAAGCTCAGAGGACGCTGGGCCGCTATCGCCGGGTCCAACTGGCGCACGGCACCAGCCGCCGCATTGCGCGGATTGACAAAAGTTTTTTCTCCGCGCTCTCCCCGTGCCATGCGCTCTCGCTGGCGGGCATTGAGGGCATCGAAATCGTCGCGGCGCATGTAGACCTCACCGCGCACTTCGAGCACGGCCGGGGCCTGCGCGGGCAGGCGCAGCGGAATCTGGCCGATGGTGCGGATGTTTTGCGTCACATCCTCGCCGGTCTCGCCGTCACCCCGGGTGGCGGCCTGCACCAGAATGCCATCCTGGTAACGCAGATTGATGGCCAGGCCGTCAAACTTGAGTTCGGCAGCATATTCCACTGCCGCATCGCTGTCGGACAGCCCCAGTTCCCGCCGGATGCGGGCATCGAACGCCTGCGCACCGCTGGCTTCGGTATCCGTCTCGGTGCGGATGCTGAGCATGGGCACCGCATGCCGGACCGGGGCAAAGTGCTCCAGGGGTCTGCCGCCAACCCGCTGCGTCGGCGAGTCCGGTGTGCACCACTCCGGATGCGCTGCCTCGGCCTTCTGCAAGGCCCGAAACAGGCGGTCGTACTGCACATCCGGAATCTCCGGCGCGTCGAGCACGTAGTAGCAATGGGCGTGGTGGTGCAGTTGTGCGCGCAGCGCCTCGACCCCGGCCAGATCGCCCGGCACCTGCGGTTCAACGAAAAGATCTGGCGTTTGCATAGCAGGTGTGCCTGTACGCACCGGACGGCTCAGGAGAACAGCCGCCGCGCCAGCGGCGAGCCGGCGGCAAAGTCGCGCTCTTCCAGCCGGTTGTAAAGGTCTTCGAGTTCAGCGCCGATCACATCCATGGTCTGTGCTGCCAGCGGCTGGCCCTCGTCGTCGGTCACCTGGCCTTCCATGGCCTGCGCCATCGCAAAGGCAGCTTCGCGCATGCGCTCATAGGGTCTGGCTGCGCGGTCGACCTGCGCCACATCCAGTTGCAGGCTGAGGGCACGGATGGCAGACTGCGCCGGGTCTTCCGCCAGAGCGGCCTGCGAATCAAATGTGAGCACCAGCAGCGGGGGCAGGCCCTCCGTGTCAGCGGGGAGGACCATGCGCCCGGCAATGGTGCCCGGCACAAAGCCCAGCCGCGCGGCATTCTGTTGCACATAGCCGGGGCTCCAGGACGCACTGCGCGCCCGGATCGAAAAACCGAGCTGCGCGTCGTGGGCGCTGGCAAACTGGTCGAGCTCCCGCGCCCGCGCCACCTCGTCGAGCATCTCGGGAAACTCCGGCGTGGCGTTGATCGCATCGGCAAAAGCATGGGTCTTGACGACAAATTCCGAGTACTCGATCTCATTGAGGGGCCCGGACCGGTTGGCCAGCTGCACCCCGGCCTGAAAACCACCGTAACGCTGCCCTGGTAGCGGACTCTCCCACGCTTGGCTGCGCAGGTTGAAGCCTTCTACGGCAAAAGGTTTGGCGCCCGCCCGGCGCGTCGCCGGCAAGGCGGCAATGGCCGCATCGCCCGACACCACCGGAGTGGCAGGGTCCAGCGCCAGGGTGGCGATGACGTCGAGCAGGGTGTCCATCGCGGGGTTGCGCGCCCACAGCGGCACCGGCGCGACGCGGGGCACAAAGCCCTCATCGGAGAAGCCGGGCTCGCGCTCCTCCCGGCTGGCGGCGTCAACGCCCGCATCCGCATCGGCCTGCCGCGGCGCATTCCTGCGGGACGTCCAGGCGCCGTGGGCCACGATGCCCGCCAGCACCAGCCCCCCCGCCACCGCCAAACCGATTTGTAGATTGCTCATGGTCCCTTGTTACGCCAGTTCCGCCAGGGTCATGGCGGATTCCATGTCCACTGCCACGATGCGGGATACGCCTTGCTCCTGCATGGTCACGCCAATCAGCTGCTCTGCCATCTCCATGGCGATCTTATTGTGGCTGATGAACAGGAATTGCGTCTCCTTGCTCATGCTGCTGACCAGTTTGCTGTAGCGCTCGGTGTTGGCATCGTCCAGCGGTGCGTCAACCTCGTCGAGCAGGCAGAACGGGGCCGGGTTGAGCTGAAAAATGGCAAACACCAGCGCAATAGCGGTCAGCGCTTTTTCGCCGCCCGACAGCAGGTGAATGGTCTGGTTCTTTTTCCCCGGTGGCTGGGCAAACACCTGCACACCGGAGTCCAGGATTTCATCACCCGTGATCACCAGGCGCGCATTGCCACCGCCGAACAGTTCGGGGAACATGCGCCCAAACTGCGTATTCACCTGGTCAAAGGTTCCGGACAGCAGCTCGCGGGTCTCGGCGTCTATCTTTCGGATCGCGTCCTCCAGGGTGGTCATCGCATCGGTCAGGTCCTTGCTCTGGGCATCCAGGAACGTTTTGCGTTCGCTCGCCACGGCCAGTTCTTCCAGCGCCGCCAGGTTGACCGCTCCCAGGGCGTTGATCTCCCGCGCCATGCGGTCAATGTCGCCCTGCAGCCCGGCGAGCCGCACCTCGCCTTCGCGAATGGCCTGCTCCAGGGCGGCCAGGTCCGCCGCAGCGTCGACCAGCTGCGTGTCGTACTGCTCGAAGCCCAGCTGCGCCGCCTGCTCCTTGAGCCGGAATTCGACAATGCGCTGGCGCAGCGGGTCGAGCGCGCGCTCGAGCTGCATACGGCGCTCATCGCTGGCGCGCAGCTTGGCGGTCAGGTCATCGTATTCATTGCGTTTGTCCGCCAGCGCCTTTTCACGCTCCAGCTTCAGGGCCAGCGCACTTTGCAGTCCCGCCTGGGCTGCTGCGTCTGTCAGCCGCTGCAGTTCTTCCTCTGCACGCAGCGCTTCGGCAGCCAGCGTCTGGGACTGCTGTGTGGCTGTGTCAATGGCGCGCACGAGTTCCGCATCGCGCGCGTCGAGGCTCCTCTGGCTGTAGGCCGCTTCCTGAGCCTGGCGTTCCACGACCCGCTGTTGCTCCCGGCACACGGCCAGCGCCCGCTGGGCCTCCATCGCCCGCTCCTCCAGCTGCGCGTGCCGCTCCTGGGTGTCGGCCAACTGCATATCGAGCGACTCAAAGCGGCCCTCCGCGATGGCACGTCCCTCCTGCAGCGCCTCCAGCTGGGCGGCAATCTCCGCCATGTCGGCATCGATCTGCACGCTGCGCGCGCGCGCCTGCTCGGCACGCTGGGTCAGCCGCAGCACCTCCACCTGCAAACCATGGCTGGTATTCTGTGCCTCGCGCGCCTGCTGGCGCACGCTCTGCAATTGGCGCGTGCCGTCGGCATAGGCAGACTCTGCCCTGGCCATGGCCGTCCTGGCCTCTTCGGCCATCAGCGCCTGGGCCCGCACTTCTTTGTGCAGGTTCTCGATTTCCTGGGCACGGGCCAGCAGTCCGGCCTGCTCGCTGTCCAGGGCGTAAAAGCCCACGCTGTGGGCCGTAACCACATGGCCAGAACGCACAAAAATGCATTCGCCTGCCTGCAGCATCTCACGCTGTGCCAGTGCCTGTTCCAGGGTGTCTGCGGTAAAGCAGCCCTGCAACCAGTCGGCCAGCACCGCGCGCTGGCCGGCATCCCCGGCCCGCAACAGGTCAGCCAGACGCGGCAAGGTGCCGCTGGTTTGCGGCCGTGCAGCCAGGGGTGCGGTGTAGAAGGCGAGCTTGGCCGGTGGCGCATCGTTCTCAAAGGCACGCACCATGTCCAGGCGCGACACCTCCAGCGCGCCCAGCCGCTCCCGCAATGCGCCTTCGAGCGCACTCTCCCAACCCGGCGCGATCTGGATGCGGCTCCACAGCCCCTGCAAATGGTCCAGGCCGTGCCGCGCCAGCCAGGGCTGCAATTTGCCATCGGTGCGAACCTTCTCCTGCAGTGCCTGCAGCGCCTCCAGCCGTGCCGATAAATCCGCCTGGCGCGCCGACTCGGCATTCAGCTGCCGCTGCTGG
>Ga0007791_10000120_pt1 | contig 20573 bp, 18 predicted proteins | sample CryBogmetaGMA05M_FD_60368 | JGI IMG/M metagenome (GOLD analysis project Ga0007791, IMG submission 60368) | Freshwater microbial communities from Crystal Bog, Wisconsin, USA - MA0.5M | ecosystem: Environmental > Aquatic > Freshwater > Lake | place: Crystal Bog, Wisconsin, USA | collected 2009-07-06 | reverse complement strand
CAGCGCCACGATGCTCGACTCGCGCAACGCACCCATCGCGTCCGTGACAGGTGGGCAGAATTCGATGACGCCGTCGACGTCGGCAGCTTGTCGACGTAAGGCCGCCTCGTCGGGCCCCGAACCAATCAGTCGCAGACGCCAGCCAGGGTGAGCCGCCGCAATCTCTCCCCACGCTTGGATGAGGAAACGGGTGCCCTTCTCCGGGGAGAACCGCCCGAGGTAGGTCACAACCCCATCGCGCGAGGGGTCCGCCGGCGTGTGTGGCCAGAAGGCCAGGGGGTTGGGCAACCACCTCGTGGATTGCAGGCCCGCCCGTTGAAAGCTGCGGGCATCGGTCGGCGTGAGGAGCGTGACGAGGTCAACGTCTCGATAGAGCTCGATCGAACGCGCAAGGTCTCGTCCGCCCGCGGCTGCTTCAAAGGATGAGTGGTACTGACCGATCACCGGCCATCCTTGATGTGGCGTACGAGCGACAGTTTCCATGGCCCATAACTGCGCCGTCACGATGATGCCGGGCGGTCCGTCGGCAAGAATCCGCGTCAAAGCAGCCGCAGCTTTGTCCGCCAGGCTCCTTCGCTGTGCCTGTCGCCGGCGAACCGATGGCAGCAGGTAGCGCGCGAGTCGAAAATCACTGGGTGGCGGCGGCGGAGGCCATGCCCGATCCATCAGCGTGAAGCGACGAAATCCGGGGTTGTCGATAAACGTGTGGCGCGGTTCAAAGGGCGTGACACCGACGAGATCTACGGGATACCCGCGCTGGACCAAACCTTCGGCAACCACGTGAACGACGCGTTGAGCCCCACCGACTTCATCGATGTTGTTGGCCATCACAACAATACGCGGTGTCATCGCAGCCTCACTAGTGCTGCAGCGGCGCGGGCTCCGGCCAGACCATCCACCGGACCCACCATGTCACGTACGAATGCCTCACGGGCGGGCTGCTGTCGTGTCCGTTCGTCGACGAGGTCAGCACATGCCTTGGTCACCCGCGAGTGGAGTTCCGCCTGATTACTGGCCGCGGGACCGAAGACTTCCAGGCCTGAATACAGGCCGTGTAGTCGATCGACAAAAACCGCCCGATCAGGTTGGTAGAGCACGACTGGCACTCCGCGAGCGCAAGCATCGCCGATATATGACGAATAGTCAGAGATCACAAGATCACTTGCGGCGAGGTACCCCGAGATCTCGTCGTGCGATGCCAGTGCGCGAACGGCCCATGCGGCATCCGGTGGCACCTCAAGCCCCACCGCAACGAGGTACGTGGAGTCGCCGAAGGCTTCCACCCACGCGTGGAGATCGAAGGGAATCCGGGCGCGCGGCTCAGGTACATACGTCACGACCACCCGATTGTCGGGGAGATCCAACTCCGCCCGAGTAGGCACAGCCATGTCCAGGCGGGCTACACCCACGGCCGTGACGTCGTCCGTGAATCCCCAGGCACTTCGGGAGACCTCCACATCTCTCTGCGATGCGGCCAGGATCATCCGAAGGCGACCTACCCGGCGTCGAAGTTGCTGCATAGCCGACGGACTCGTCAGGACGCTCGGATCATCGAGACCCCGGTGACGCACAGGTGCGCCTTCAGAGACCCAAGTGGCTACCCCGCGTACTCGGATGTCCAATGGCATGGTGCCGTCGTCGATACTCCAGCGCGCGCGAGACGCCGCCCATGCATGGGCCCACGACACCCTGGTCACTCGACGCGCGTAAGACGGCGGGTCGCCGGCCGTTGCACTGCACGCCCACACCTGAGCAACGCTCGGATGCGCACGGTGGAGCGCCTCGCCGATCGCTCGCACGTTGCCGGCGCACGCAGCGCCGGCGTGGGACTCCAGCAGGATCACATTGCTTCGTGGAACGAACGTGCCCAGGGCCATGGCCAGCAGAGCCGAGATCTCCGCCCAGCCGATGCGCATGGCTTTGCGCACGCGCGTGGCCTGTGCATGCCCACGCACGGGCACGATGACCGGGGAGAAATTGGTGTGATCCCCTGCGCGCACGCCGATAGCCACATGCTCCTGGGTGCCCACGCGCGGCATTCTCGATACTTTCCAGTGCCACGTAGCGCCTGACGTGGACGTCCACTGGGCGGGCACGGATCGAACGATGCGAGCGCCACACCTCACCTGCAGGATCGGCGCCGTAGACGGATCAAGGTCGCCGGCGAAGTTCACCGTGCTCCCTTGACTTCCCGTGCTCCCCCGCACGCTATGCGCATACGAGCGCTGCGTCATCGGGATCTGCAGCAGATGCAGATCGGTGACATCGAGCCACTCCCGCGCCGTGCGCCCACCATGATCAGGACCGTCCTCAAGGTGCGAGCAGCCCCACCACTGCCGCCCCTGGCCGGCCACGATCGACTCAGCAACCGCACCGTGCTGTGTCAGGAATCGCATTGCCGCCCGCACTCCGGCTAGGTCTCCGACGAGGAGATGATAAATCGCCACCCGCAGCATCGGAGCGACCTGCCATGCAGCAGACAGATCGCACGAACCTACGTACGGCTGGAGACGCTCCATGAGACCTGACGCCGTGTCGTCGTCAACGTCGCACATCGATGTGAGGTACAGGCGCAGATCATGGTCGAGGAACTTGAGTTCCTTGACCGAGGTCACGCGCGGTTGATTCAGGGTTGCCAGGAAGGCATCTATGAGTCGATTGACCTCCACGCGGCTTTCGACATTGCGAAATTCCGAGCGGCGGCGGGTGATGGATGCATCGATCGGCGCCACGTTCCATAGATACACAGTCTCAGGAATGGTGGCGATGCGACGGCTGAGCGCCATTGCTTGCAGTGTGAAGAGTTGATCTTCATAGAGGATGCCCTCAGGAAAACGCAGGCTGTGCTGCTTGATAAGTGAAGCGCGATAGATCTTGTTTACGGAGATGGTGTCGTAGAGGAGCTCAGGGAAATCCGCGAGTCCACTGGCGGCCCGAAACTCCTCATGCAACTCCGGATGCCACCGACGCCCCGTGCGCGAACGAGGGTTCTGTCGATACGCCGCACCGCACACGACATCTGCATCCACGCGTTCCGCGGCCTGCAGGAGGTTTTTGCATGCATGGCGCTCATACTCATCGTCTGAGTCACAGAACATCACCCACGGTGCGGTGGCCACGTCGATGCCACGGTTGCGGGGCGCACTGCACCCGCCCGAGTTTGTGGCCAGACGCTCGTACCTAATGCGTGGATCAGTTGCTTGCAATCGGGCGACGACGTCCGCGGTGTTATCCGAAGACGCGTCGTCAACGACAATGATCTCCACGTTTCGCAACGTCTGACGCTGGACGGAGGCGATGGCTGCGGGAAGCCGGCGTGCGTCGTTGTAGGAGATGACGATCACGCTGACATCGGGCCCGGTCATATGCCTGCCGCCGCCTCGATGAGCACACCCGCTCGTGCATCGAACGAGTGATCACGCGCAACACGAGCTGCAAGTTCCAGCCGCTCCTCGCGCGACGGGAAACCCGTATCGCGCGGTCGTCCCAAGAGCTCCATGAGTTCAGCCGCATCGCGGAAGGTCAGCACTGTGGAACCGAACACATCCGCAAGGCCGTTCGCCGCATCAGAGATCACGCGCGTCCCTGTTGCCGTGGCATCGAAAAGCCGATTGGACAAGAAACCCAGGTCGGCCATCGCACGCCAGTGGTCGTTGAGGACGATCCCGGCCGACGCATATGCGGCGGGCAGGAGGTCGTTCGCCAAGAACTCTCCCGCAATGCGCTCTGGGGGAAGGAAGGCTTCCCATCCCACGCCGTACACCGTGAGTTCGACTCCTGCGGCCAGTGACGCGTGAACAGCCGGACGGAACTCCCCACGGGTGGAACCCACAAACAGCACGTCAGCCCCGGAATCCGGCGAAGCCGCCTGGGGTGTGAAGCGACGCGTGTTGGTGGCCTGCAGAAGGGGCCGGACCGTCTCATTGCCCCACGTTGTACTGGCCGCGAACACTGCGTCGTAGTCCGCCATTTCGTCCGGCTCGACAAGTTCTGGATGACTGATGACCCACAGGATCCATCGCGCTCCCCCGCGTCGAGGCCGACGTGGCGTGATGCGTTTGAGGCCGCGCAGCACAATGACGACGTCATCACGGTCACGATCAGGGTTAGCCGCGCCACCACGTGTGACAACACGTGCATCGATATCTGCGCGACCGAGCGCATCAGCGAGGTCGTGCGCAAACCACGTGTCACCCCAGTGAAGCGCGCCCTCGGTATTGGGGGCCGCGGTGACGATCGTCCATCGTGGTCGGCGGCGCAGGATTCCTCTCACGACTTCGCACCCCCGCGAAGGAAGCCCACGCCCCACGTCACATGCATCAAGGCAAAGACCCACGGCATGCGCAGAGCCGAAGCCGCCGACAGCGCTGGCACACGACGCGCGGCCATGAAGCTCGCAATGGCGTTGGCCGCGAGATAGCCCACCGGCGCTAGGAGACCCAGCGTCACAAGTGCAGGGGTGCGCGTCAGGACACCTACGAGCGCCAAGGCACAGCCGATACTGACACCCGCAACCATGACCGGGGCTGCGAGATAGCGAAGTGACAACGTGTCCGGATGACGACGCGTCACTTCGCGACGCCAACGGCCGTAGTCGTGGTACTGCCTGGCCAGTGCACCGGATGTGGGTCGGGGCCGATAGGTCACCCGCATCTCGGGCGTGAACCACACGACGCCACCGGTGTCGCGAATGCGCAGGTTCATCTCCCAGTCCTGTGCGCGAATCATCGTGTCGTCGTACCCACCCACGCGCTCCAACGCCGCACGCTGGAAGCAGCCGAGATACACCGTCAGTGCCGGTCCGGCGGTACCACCGATGTGGAAGGACGCGCCGCCGACCCCGAACGGCGACGTCATGGCCCGGGCCACCGCGCATTCGAACGGGGTTGTTCCTTCAGCCGCCATGATGCCGCCGACGTTGTCAGCTCCTGTCGAGCGCAAGGTCTCAACGCCCGTGCGGACATAGTCCACGGGGACCATCGCATGCCCATCGATGCGCACGACAACTGTTCCGGTGCTGCGGGCTATCGCGGCGTTGAGTCCTGAGGGCGTGCGGCCACTGGGATTGTCCACGACATGTACGCGCGGATGACGTGCTGCAAGTTCCTCAGCCACATCTCTGGTGCGATCGTGCGACGGCCCCACGGCGACGACGATGTCAAAGGAACCCGGATAGTCCTGTTGAAGAAGCGCCTCGACCGCATGCGCCAGATGCCGTTCTTCATTCACCACCGTCATGATGATGCTGACGTCGGGCCAACTCATGCGAGTGTCCCGAACTCGGGATGACGCACCAGCCCATCCACGCGGCTGACGTTCTTTTTCAAGAAGTGCTCATCACTCACGGTGGCCGTGTGGCCATCTGAGCGGCGCACATAGACATAGCCCAATCCATGCGTGCGATACACCAGCCCACCGTCGTCGATCACACGATCCAGAAGTGCGCGATCGACTGACTTGGGTACAGGTCGCCATCCGCCAACCGACGCTAGGTCACCACGCGAGATCAGCATGGTTCCTCCGCAGACAAAGTCCGCGTATGACTCGGCCGGATACACCGGACGAAACACGGTTACGCCTTGTGCTTCCAGATGGATCCAATCCAGTGCTTTGCCGACCACCTGCGCTCCCGAGTACTCACGGGCGAGGACGAGGTCCCAGATGTGGTCAGGTCCGTAATAGTCATCGTCATCCATCTTGGTGATGAGATCTCCGGACGCCGCCGTGCACAGAATCTGCAGGGCTTCGCCCAGATTGCGGGATCGATCAACCGGGATGATGGTGACCGGGTGCGGCAGGCCATCGGATGTACGGCGCAGTGCGTCCACATCGATCTCATCGCCGTGAGCTGCAATCAACACCTCAAGCTTGGGGTAGCTCAGCAGAGCAATCTGCGCGAGGGCATGATCAATGTGTGCGGGTCGATGCGTGGACATGACAATGCTGACCGACGGCCAAGAGCCCATCGCTGCCCAAGGGCCGTAAGCACGAAGCGCGTGGCGCCTTTCGCGCACACTGGTCGCCTGCCACTCCAGCTCGCTGCTGGGCGCCTGGCTCTCGGACGCCAGCACGACAATCCCGCAGGCGGCGAGTTGTCGCGAGAGTCGCTCGGATACCTCGCCGACCACGGCCCGAGTATCCGAGAGTGAGGCAACATCCTTTTCCGTGACATCGCCGTGGATCCGACGAGGACGAAGGCCACCACCCAATTCGAGGCTGCCCTCGCGCATGCGCGCAGTGAGCATCCGATCCAGTCCATGCGACGGTCGTCCGATCGGATTGTGCACAGATGGATCGACGCACACCTCGAAGTGCTCGCCATCGCGCGTCCATCCTGTCTCGTTCACGACGACAGTCGACTCTCGCTCGAGAAGAGCCTCTTCACTGTCGTGGGCCACTACAAGAATGTCCGCACGTCGCACATGTCGATCACGCTCGACCGAGGTCACATCATGTACGCGCTGGGCTAGGGGTTGGGCTGCGTCGCCGAGACCGGATGCAAGAGTGACCTGACGCGCATCGGTTGCTGAATTCGTGGGACACAGCATGCGCAGGACAGCGGCAAGAACGCGGGCGGCATCCGCGGGCTGAGATAGCGACAGGCGCACATCGGCGCGAAGGCCGGATCGGGTCACCTCGAGCCGATCAATGTGTGCAAGGCCGGGGCGACCGATCCAGTCCTGCGGCGAACGACAGCCGATAACGCTGACCTCGAGATCCGTCAGCAGGGCTACGCCCACGCTGGCAACTGTCAACGCACGCAGATCCTGAAGGGTGTCGACCCGGACTCGCCAGGCCCGCCCGTCACGACTGGCGCGCACGCCGACCGGAACTGCCACATGCCGACCCTAGTCCGCGATGCGCATGAGCGAGTGGATCAGCGGCCGAACAGGGCCTTGGCCATGACGATGCGCTGCACCTGGTTGGTTCCTTCGTAAATCTGGGTGATCTTGGCGTCCCGCATGTAGCGCTCCACGGGCCAGTCCTGGGTGTAACCCGCCCCACCGAGCGCCTGTACAGCGTCGGTCGTGACCTTCATGGCCACGTCAGACGCGAAGCACTTGGCAGCGGCACCAAAGAACGAGAGATCTGCATCGCCTCGCTCACTCTTGGCGGCTGCCGCGTAGACCAACTGGCGGGCAGCGGCGACATCCATAGCCATATCGGCGATCATGAATTGCATTGCCTGGAACGACGCAATGGGCTTGCCGAACTGAATGCGGTCCTTGGCGTAGCCGATCGCGACGTCTAGGGCACCTTGCGCAATGCCGATCGCCTGGGCGCCGATAGTGATGCGGGTGTGGTCGAGCGTGGCCATCGCGGTCTGGAAGCCCGACCCGCGCTCTCCGACGAGACGGTCGGCCGGGATCCAGCAGTTGTCGAACAAGATTTCGCGGGTAGGCGAACCGTGAATGCCCAGCTTGCGCTCGGGAGCGCCAAGGGAGAAGCCGGGATCGTCCGCATGGACGACGAATGCGGAGATTCCGTGCGATCCAGCGCCCGGCTCCGTGACTGCCATGACCGTGTAATAGGTGGAGACACCGGCGTTGCTGATCCAGCTCTTCTGACCATTGAGAACCCAGCCGCCGTCATGCTCGACCGCACGGGTGGTCATGGATGCCGCATCGCTGCCGGCCTCACGCTCGCTGAGGGCGTAAGAGAACATCGCCTCGCCACTGGCGACCTTGGGCAGATAACGCTGCAACATGTCTTCGTCGGCCGCGATCATCAAGGGCATCGTCCCGAGCTTGTTCACCGCAGGGATGAGGGAGCTCGACGCACATGCGCGCGCCACCTCCTCAATCACCAGGCAGGCGGCCAGCGCGTCGCCGCCCTGCCCGCCGTACTGCTCGGGGATGTGGATGGCATGGAATCCGGAGGACTTGAGTGCGTCGTAGACGTCCCACGGGAATTCGCCAGTCTCGTCGATGTCGGCTGCTCGGGGGGCGATGCGATCGCGCACCAAGTCGCGTACCGCCGCCACCAGGGCCTCATGCTCCTCGCTGAGCATGAAGTCTCGAGACTCGTGGGTCACCAACATGCTGTCCGTCCCTCCTGCGCCGCTAGCCTTCCGACATGACTCCGCGGCTTTCCGTCATCGGGACCGGGTACCTCGGTGCCACACATGCTGCCTGTATGGCCGAACTTGGCTTTGAGGTCATCGGACTAGACATCTCGCCCGCCAAAGTCGAACTACTGACACAGGGAACAGTACCGTTCTTCGAGCCCGGGCTCGGCGAGGTACTCGCGCGCAACATCGCCAATGGGCGTCTGCGCTTCACGACGGATTTCGCAGAAGCGGCCTCCGGTGCCGATGTTCACTTCATCTGCGTAGGCACGCCTCAGGCGGCAGGAGCCCAAAAGGCGGATATGAGCCAAGTGTTCGGCTCCGTCGAACAATTGGCCCCGCATCTGGCACCCGACGCTCTCGTGGTGGGCAAGTCGACCGTCCCCGTAGGCACCGCCGATGAGATCGCGCGGCGCTTGGCGATCTCCAACCCTGGGGTCGAGGTTGCCTGGAATCCAGAGTTCTTGCGCGAGGGATTTGCGGTCAACGACACCCTTCATCCGGACCGTCTCGTCGTCGGCGTTCGTTCTGATCGCGCCGAGCAGCGTCTGCGCGAGGTCTATGCGCCCATCATCAACGAGGGCGTGCCCTTTCTCGTGATGGATTTCCCCACGGCCGAGCTGGTCAAGGTGGCCGCCAACTCCTTCCTCGCCACCAAGATCTCCTTCATCAACGCCATGGCAGAGGTCTGCGAAGCCGCCGGCGCCGACGTCACGCGGCTCGCCGAGGCCATCGGCTACGACCCGCGCATCGGTAATCGATTCCTGGCCGCAGGACTGGGCTTCGGTGGTGGCTGCCTACCCAAGGACATTCGCGCATTCATGGCACGTGCCGGAGAGCTCGGCGCAGACGAGGCTTTGATGTTTCTGCGGGAGGTCGACCAAATCAACCTGCGCAGGCGAGCCCACACGGTCGACCTTGCCCGCAAAATGCTTGATGGCTCATTCATCGACAAGCGCATCACGGTGCTCGGCGCATCGTTCAAGCCCGACAGCGACGACGTGCGTGATTCACCATCGCTGGATGTCGCCGTCGCGATGAGCAATGCGGGCGCCGACGTTGTGGTCAACGATCCCAAGGGTCTGGAGAACGCCGCACGCGTGTATCCGCACATGGCGTACGAACAGGACGTCATGGCCGCCCTCAGCGGGGCGGACCTCGTGGTCCTGGGCACCGAGTGGCGCGAGTACCGCGAACTCGATCCGGCAGCGGCTGCAGCCCAGGTCCGCTCTCCCCGCATCATTGACGGACGCAACACTCTTGACCCCCAGTCGTGGCGGTCAGCGGGGTGGACGTATCGCGCTCTCGGTCGCCCACACGCATGATGTCCAACGACCCGGCCGTCATTGCATCCGCACTTGACGACACCACGCTGTGGTTCATTGTGGGGCTGGGCAACAATCCGGAACGTCCGGCATTTGAGGTCTCACACGAGCTCCTGGCGCGAGGCAAGAAAATCGTGCCGATCTACCCCCGTGCCGAGGTCGTGCATGGTGAGCAGGGCTACGCGACGATCGCAGAAGCCGTGGAAGCAGTCGGAGTCCCCGACGTCGTCGACCTCTTCGTCCGTTCCGACCGGGCAGGCGAATTCACTCGGCAGGCCATCGACGTCGGTGCACGATTCGTCTGGATGCAGCTGGGCGTGCGTGACGACGACGCGGCGATCGAGGCCAGAGACGCGGGGATCGGCGTGGTCATGGATACGTGTCCGTTGATCGAGTGGCCACGACTCGGGCACGTCTGATCATGGGGCCGGACGGCGCACCCACGGTAGGCATGATCGGTGGCGGGCAACTCGCGCGCATGACCGCTGAGGCTGCGACGGCGCTGGGCATCGGCTTTCGAGTGCTCGCCGCGCGAGCCGACGATCCCGCAGCGCAGGTCGTACGCGACGTTCACCTGGGTTCTCATGACGATCGCGATGCGGTACTCGCGTTCGCGCGCGGGTGCGACGTGATCACGTTCGATCATGAGCACGTACCCGCGGGCATTCTCGAAGAACTCGAGGCCATGGGCGTGGCCGTGCGCCCCGGGCCATCAGCACTGTTCCATGCCCAGGACAAACTGCACATGCGTGCAGCGCTGTCGGGCATCGGGATTCCCTGTCCCGCGTGGGCCCATGTCACAACAGCTGCCGATGTCGCCGCATTCGCCGAGCATCACAGTTGGCCCGTGGTGCTCAAGACCTCAAAGGGCGGATATGACGGCCGCGGAGTCTGGGTGGTCGACAACACCTCGCACGCAACCGACGTGATGCGCACACCCCTGGCCGAGGGTGCCCAGTGGCTCGTCGAGGAACGTATTGCTTTCGTCCGTGAGCTCTCCGCTCAGGTCGCCCGATCACCGCACGGACAGGCCGTCGCGTACCCAGTGGTCGAAACCCGCCAGGTCGGTGGCATATGCAGCGAGGTCATTGCTCCTGCACCCGGCCTGTCGGACGATCGCACTATCGAGGCGCAGCATCTGGCCCTTCGGATCGCAGTCGAACTCGACGTCACAGGGATGCTCGCTGTCGAACTCTTCGACACCGGAACCGACCTTCTGGTCAACGAGCTGGCCATGCGCCCGCACAACTCCGGACATTGGACCATCGACGGTGCCGTCACCAGTCAGTTCGACAATCATCTGCGCGCGGTCCTCGACCTGCCCCTGGGGGATCCGCGCCTTCGCGCCGACCATGCCGTGATGGTCAACATCCTGGGTGGCGATGTGCCCGCTCTCTACAGCGCCTACCGGCACGTGCTGGCCCGCGACCCTGGCATCAAGGTGCACCTATATGGCAAAGAGGTGCGGCCCGGGCGCAAGGTCGGTCACGTGACCGCTGTCGGAGATGACGTCGAGAGCCTCGCCTCGCGTGCTCGGCACGCAGCCGACTACTTCTCGGGTCGGATTGACGAATGACGGGACTGGCACGACGCCGACAGATCACGAGAGGATGACCACATGAGCACTCCCCTGGTCGGCATCTGCATGGGCAGCGATTCGGACTGGCCGACGATGCGCGCCGCAGCCGAGGCGTTGGAGGAGTTCAACGTTGCCTATGAGAAGTGTGTGCTCTCGGCGCACCGCATGCCGCGCGAGATGGTCGACTACGGAACTGACGTGGCCGGGCGCGGAGTCAAGGTGGTGATCGCCGGTGCCGGCGGCGCCGCCCACCTGCCGGGCATGCTCGCCTCACTCACCCCCGTTCCGGTCATCGGGGTGCCCGTAGTGACGGGCTCTCTGGATGGCATGGATTCGCTGTTGTCCATCGTTCAGATGCCGGCGGGAGTACCCGTGGCGACGGTGGCGATCGGCAATGCCCGCAATGCAGGTCTTCTTGCCGTGCGGATGCTTGGTATCGCCGACCCGACCTTGGTCTCAGCGATGGCTGACTTTCAGATCGAACTCAACGCGGCCGCGCGCGCAAAGAACGCCAATCTCACCTGACGACAGTCCACCCGTCAGGTGCCGTCGGTCGCGAGACTTGGTCCGCCACCGCGGCGCCGCGAATCATCGGACTCCATCAACTGATACACGTCGCGCTGGATGCTCTCGACGCTGGGTACATCCTTGATGGACAGGCCATCGTTCTCTCCGGCCGACTGGATCTCCAGCATTCCGTAGTTGAGGATGCGACCAAGGAATGGGACGAAGAAGGAGACGTTGTTGATCTTTGACAGCGGAACATCGCGACCACGCTTGCTCAGGATCCCCTGACGCACAATGACGCGGCGGTCGGTGAACACGTACTGGGTCGTGATCCATCGCAGGAACATGAACAGGGTCGGCCAGAACAGAAAGAACACCATGACCGCGGCGATCGCCCACTGCAGCCAGGACCACGGAGCAATGACGATTAAGAAGCTGCCCACGAACACGTTGATGAGCAGCACGATGATCGGTCCGATCAGCGCACGCCAGTGCGGGTGCATCTCGTACTTGATGGTCTCGTCCTGAGCAAGAAGCTTTGCCGGGTATCCCATGGCTAGATCGTTGCATGGATGACGTCGCCAGCGGCGATAACGTGCAGATCTCCGGCTGAGTCAATTTCTAGTCGGCCGTCGTCCAGCACCCGGGTCGCTGTGCCTGACACCGCGGTGCCGTCGGGTAATTCGACGGTCACCTCGCGCCCGATCGTGAGGCATTCCGTGCGGTAGGCCGCCACGACGTCGCGGCCGGCTGCAAGCGCAGCGAAACCCCAGCGAAGTTCGTTGCGCAGTGCAGCCACCAGGGGTTCACGGTCCGGCTGGGCACCCTCGAGCAGCACCGAGGTCGCGCGCTGCACCGGAAGATCCGCCACCGCATGCGTGAGGTTGATCCCGATCCCGATGACAACGGCATCACCGTCCACCTCGGCAAGGATTCCGCCGATCTTGCGCGGGCCGGGCGATCCGTCATGAGCCTTCTTATCCACCACCACATCGTTGGGCCACTTGACCATGCACTCGACCCCGCACGATTGCAGTGCGCGCGCGGCAGCGATCCCCGCGACAAGTGGAAGCAGACCCCATCGCTGCTCTGGGCGAACAAGCACGGAGCACCACAGGCCCGCGGCAGCGGCGCTGTCCCATGAACGATTGAGTCGACCGCGCCCGGCCGTCTGTTCGTCAGCCACGACCATGGTTCCTTCGGGTGCTCCCTGCCGTGCCAGGGCCAGGACATCGGCATTGGTTGAACCGGTGGACGCCACGAAGACGGCCGCCGGCCAATCCTGCGCAGTGACCTCATTCGCCTGTGATCCACTCATCAGCCGCTGTCCCAAAACCCGCTCGTCCACGTGGATAAGGTACGCAGGACGCCTGGAGGTCAGATGAGCGCTGCTCCCGTAAACGAGAATTCACCCCGATCCACCGCCGGTAAGGCCGACACGCTGGCCCAGAAGCGTGCTGAGTCGCATGGGCGAAGCGTCGAGTCGGTCAACAAGCAGCACGCCAAGGGCAAGATGACGGCGCAGGAGCGCATCGAAACCCTCCTCGACCCGGACTCGTTCCAAGAGTTCGACGAACTCGCGCGCCATCGCTCCGTCAACTTCGGACTGGAGAAGAACCGCCCCTACGGCGACGGCGTCATCACCGGCTACGGCACCGTCGATGGTCGCCCGGTGGCCGTCTTCGCACAGGACTTCACAGTCTTCGGCGGCAGCCTGGGCGAAGTGTTCGGCGAAAAGATCGTCAAGGTCATGGACTTCGCCCTCAAGACCGGCTGCCCCGTCATTGGCTTGAACGACTCCGGAGGCGCGCGCATTCAAGAAGGTGTCGTGTCGCTGGGCATGTACGGCGAGATCTTCCGCAGGAACGTCCAGGCCTCTGGCGTCGTTCCGCAGATCTCTCTGATTCTTGGCCCGTGCGCCGGTGGCGCGGTCTACTCGCCGGCGATCACCGACTTCATCGTCATGGTCGATCAGACCTCGCACATGTTCATCACCGGCCCTGACGTCATCAAGACCGTGACGGGTGAGGACGTGGAGTTCGAGGAGCTCGGCGGCGCTCGCACGCACAACACCAAGAACGGTGTCGCGCACTACATGGCCACCGACGAGCAGGATGCCATTGAGTACCTGCGCGAATTGCTGTCGTACCTGCCGAGCAACAACCTCGACGACGCGCCGATTCTGGATGCTCCGGCAGATCTCGCATTCACCGACGAGGACTACGAACTCGACACGCTGATTCCCGACTCCCCCAATCAGCCCTACGACATGCACCGTGTCATCGAGCACCTTCTTGACGACGGCGTATTCCTGGAAACCCAGCCGCTCTTCGCGCCCAACATCCTGTGTGGGTTCGGACGAGTCGAAGGTCGATCGGTGGGCATCGTCGCCAACCAGCCGATGCAGTTCGCCGGGACCCTGGACATCGATGCCAGCGAGAAGGCCGCGCGCTTCGTGCGCACCTGCGACGCGTTCAACGTGCCCGTGCTGACGCTGGTCGACGTACCCGGCTTCCTGCCCGGCACAGATCAGGAATGGAACGGCATCATCCGTCGCGGCGCAAAACTCATCTACGCCTACGCCGAGGCGACGGTTCCGCTCGTCACCATCATCACGCGCAAGGCCTACGGCGGCGCATACGACGTCATGGGTTCCAAGCATCTGGGTGCCGATATCAACCTCGCGTGGCCGACGGCGGAGATCGCCGTCATGGGTGGACAGGGTGCCGTCAACATCCTGTACCGCAAGGAGCTTGCATCCGCCGGCGATCCGGTCGCCGAGCGTGCACGACTGCTGGATGAGTACCAGGACACGCTTGCCAATCCCTACCTGGCCGCCGAGCGGGGCTACATCGACGGCGTGATCCTGCCGCATGAAACCCGTGGCGCCGTCGTGCGAGCCCTGCGGGCCCTTCGCACCAAGCGGGCAAGTCGACCACCAAAGAAGCACGGCAACATTCCGCTGTAGTTGCACACAACAATCGCTTCACGTCATCTATGGGAGAGGAGACCGCTATGAGTGACCAGCGCCCTGCGCTACGCGTCATCGCGGGCAGTCCCACCGATGAGGAACTGGCCGTCGTGGTTGCCGTACTTTCCGCTCGTGCAGCTGCACGTCCGGTTGTGTCGCCCACCCAGCTGAGCCTGTGGTCGCGCAAGGGGCGCAATGTGCGTCCCCCGCAGCATCCGGGCGCCGGAGCCTGGCGCGCCTCCATGATGCCGCGCTAGCCGAGCGCGCTAGCCCATACTGTGTGTTCATGTCGGCTTCAGGCTTGTCATCGAACGGCGATCCCGCGCGCTCCGCAGCGGTAGCGCGCCTGCGCAAGCAGGCAGCATGGAAGCGCCTAGCGATCATGTTCGTCGTCATCTGGATCGTCCTCACCATCGTGTGGTTCATGACCGGCCGAGGGTCGTTCTGGCCGGTGTGGGCGATCTTGGGCATGTCCATCGCTTTGGTGTTCTTGGGCATCGACGCGTTCGGACCGGTGCGCACGGGCCCATCAGAGGCGCAGATACAGCGTGAGATGAAAAAGATGGACGGCACGTCCTGACTCGAGTAGTCCTGGCATCGGCGTCGCCAGCCCGCCTCCAGTTGCTCACCAGCGCCGGCATCAGACCTGACGTGGTGGTCAGCGACGTCGACGAACCCGCACTCATCGCAGCCATGGGCGAATCCACCCCTGCCGACATGGTGCTGGACCTCGCTCGCGCCAAGGCACGCGATGTAGCCGCACGCATCAGCCTCGGACAAGACTCCAGCCTCGAGGCTGACACCGTGATCATCGGCTGCGACTCGATGCTCGAGATGGACGGTCAGGTGCACGGCAAGCCGGCGTCTGCCCAGGAGGCACGCGAACGTTGGCAGGCCATGGCCGGACGCACGGGGGTCCTACACACCGGTCACTGGATCGTGCGAGGCAGTCGTGAGCTCGGCGCTGTGGCCAGCACCTCGGTTACCCACGGTCGCCCGTCCCCTCAGGAGATCGAGGCGTACATCGCCACCGGGGAACCCTTGCGGGTGGCCGGCGCATTCACCTTGGATGGCCTTGGTGCACCCTTCGTCGAGCGCATCGACGGCGACCCCTCCAACGTCATCGGACTTTCCCTTCCGTTGACCCGTCGCCTGTTCGCCGACCTCGGGATTGTCTGGACCGATCTGTGGGCGTGACAAGGGTCACCGGACCCGTTTCGTAGGACGTCCATATATCCCTACGCGCCCACCCCCATCCCGGATAGGCTCCCCTGATGCGCAAGGTCCTCATTGCCAATCGTGGCGAAATCGCGATCCGTGTCATTCGAGCCTGTCGGGATGCCGGGCTGACGTCCGTGGCCGTATACGCCGAACCCGACCGCGACGCCCTCCATGTGCGCCTGGCCGATGAGGCCCACGCCCTCGGCGGCGCCACCGCAGCTGAGAGCTACCTCGACATCGCCAAGATCATCACGGTATGCAAGCACTCGGGTGCCGACGCCGTTCACCCCGGATACGGGTTCTTGTCAGAAAATGCCGACTTTGCCCAGGCTGTCATCGACGCGGGGCTGACTTGGATCGGACCGTCACCCCAGGCGATTCGCGACCTCGGCGACAAGGTTTCCGCCCGTCACATCGCCGCACGCGCAGGTGCACCGCAGGTCCCCGGCACGCCCGACCCGGTCACGGGTGCCGACGAGGTCGTCACGTTCGCCAAGGAGCACGGACTGCCTGTCGCGATCAAGGCAGCCTTCGGCGGTGGCGGACGCGGCCTCAAAGTTGCCCGAACGCTGGAGGAGATTCCTGACCTCTACGAGTCCGCGGTGCGTGAAGCAGTAGCAGCGTTCGGTCGCGGCGAGTGCTTTGTCGAGCGCTACCTTGATAGTCCACGTCACGTCGAGACCCAGTGCCTCGCCGATTCACGCGGCAACGTCGTTGTGGTGTCTACTCGCGACTGCTCGCTTCAGCGCCGGCACCAGAAGCTCGTCGAGGAAGCACCCGCTCCGTTTCTCACCGACGATCAGATCGAGCGGCTGTACGCCTCGTCCAAGGCCATCCTCAAGGAGGCCGGCTACGTCAACGCGGGCACCTGCGAATTCCTCATCGGCGTTGACGGCACGATCTCGTTCCTCGAAGTCAATACCCGCCTGCAGGTCGAGCACCCGGTCAGCGAGGAAGTTGCCGGTATCGATCTGGTGCGCGAGCAGTTCCGCATTGCCGAAGGTGGGCTCATCGACTACCCGGACCCGGTCCTGCGCGGACACTCCATTGAATTTCGTATCAATGGTGAGGATCCCGGTCGCGGTTTCCTTCCGGCGCCCGGCGCACTCACTGTCTGGAATCCGCCGAGCGGTCCGGGTGTACGTGTGGACTCCGGCTTCCAAGCCGGCGACGTTATCGGTGGCAACTTCGATTCCCTGCTGGCCAAGCTGATCGTCACCGGCAGAGACCGCCAGGAAGCGCTCGAGCGTTCACGTCGCGCCCTGGCCGAATTCCAGGTCGACGGCATCGCGACAGCCTTGACCTTTCACCGCGCTGTTGTCGACGACCGGGCCTTCGCCCCCGCCGATCCGCAGGAATCGTTCCGCGTTCACACCCGCTGGATCGAGACAGAATTCGACAATCAGATCCCCGCCTACTCAGGCTCCACCGATGGTTCCGTGGACGCGGCTGGCCGCGACACCGTCGTCGTGGAAGTCAGCGGGAAGCGCATCGAGGTCACTCTCCCCGCGGGACTGGGTTCCACCGGGGCGGCCACGAGCGCCGGAGCCAAGGCCCCCGCCGGACGCAAGCGCGGGAAGTCCGGCGGTGCGGCGTCAGGCGACTCCCTCACCGCACCCATGCAGGGCACGATCGTCAAGGTTGAGGTCACCGAGGGTCAGACGGTTGCCGCGGGCGACCTCATCGTGGTCCTGGAGGCCATGAAGATGGAGCAGCCACTCACCGCCCACAAGGCCGGAACCATCACCAGCCTTACAGCAGAGCCCGGTGCCACCGTTCCCAGTGGCACCGTGCTCTGCGAGATCAAGGACTAGCTAGCGAGCAGTTCCATCTCGTCGTTCATCTGAGTGACGGCACTCACCCATCGCGCGTAAGCGATGGAGGTGAAGAACGGCTCCAGATTCGGGGCCATCACCAATTCGGTCAGCAGTTGCACGGCGCGATCCAAGGACAGTCCGCCCTGAGATTCCGAACGCAATTGAGCAACCTCCTCAGCGATCATTGACTTCATCAAGGCGCCACTCACGTGACGACCGTCCACCAACTCACTGTGGTGGCGACGCCACTGCCAGAGCTGTGAGCGGGCAATCTCCACGGTCGCCGCATCCTCCATCAACCCATCGAGTGCCACCGCACCGAAACCATCGAGCCAGGCGGCGAGGTAGCGAAGTGACGTGCGAATGTTCGCCCGCACGCCATCCTCGGAGATCACTCCCGGTGTGCGCTCAACAGCGAGCAGGTCGGCCGCCGAGACATGCACGTCGGCTCGAAGGACGTCGCGCTGATCCGTCCGGTCTGGTCCAAAGGCGGTAGTGAATGCCTCATCGCATAACGGCACTAGAGCCGGGTGGGCCACCCAACTGCCATCGAACCCGGCCTGGGCTTCGCGCTCCTTGTCCTGACGCACCGCCACGAGCGCCTGCTCGAATCGCTGCGGGTCGGACTTCACCGGGACTGCAGCCGCCATGCCGCCGATCGCATGTGCACCGCGTCGGTGACAGGTCTGCACGAGGAGATCTGTGTAGGCCCGCATGAAGTCGACCGTCATCCGAACCGACGAGCGATCCGGGAGAACGAACTTCGAATCATGTGCGTGGTACTTGATTGTGCTGAACAGGTAATCCCACCGTCCAGCATTGAGTCCCGCAGAATGCTCGCGCAGTTCGTACAGGATCTCCTCCATCTCAAATGCGGCCGGGATCGTCTCAATGAGGACCGTGGCACGGAAGGTTCCTCGCGGCAGACCCAGCATCTCTTGAGCGGCGATGAACACGTCGTTCCACAACCGCGCTTCCAGATGCGACTCCAGCTTGGGCAAATAGAACCCCGGTACACCGCCCCGTGCGATCTGTCGGTGGGCGCAGTGAAATGCGTGGAGTCCGAAATCCAACAGACTCGCCGAGATGGGCCGGCCGTCGATCACGACACCCTTGTCGACGAGGTGCCAGCCTCGGGGCCGCATCACGATGGTGGCCGCATCCTCATGGACGCGGTAACGCTTTCCCTCCGGCGTGGTGAAGTCCAACGACCCGTCGAGTGCGTCCATCAACGAGGTGTGCCCCTCCATCAGGTTGCTCCATGTCGGTGTAGTGGCGTCCTCGAAGTCCGCCATCCATACCCGCGCACCGGAGTTCAGCGCATTGACAGTCATTGTCCGCGTGGGCGGACCGGTGATTTCGACGCGACGATCCGCCAAGGAGGGTGCGGGTGTTGCCACACTCCAGGACTGATCTTCACGGATGTGACGCGTGCCCTCGAGGAAGCCCAGCCTCTCCCCCGCTCGCACTGCCCGCATGCGGTCGCGCCGACGCTCAAGAAGCTCGGTGCGCCGCTCGGCAAACATGGCGTCGAGTGCGAGGACGAAGGCCAACGCTTCGGATGTCAGCACCCGTCGCGAGTCCATGGTCGGCTCGTGCCCCACGCGGATTGTTGAATTCAGCATTGTCACTCCTAGTGGAATTGCTCAGACTCGGTGGATCCCGCAAGAGCAAGGGTTCCGCTCTGGGGGTTGATCGCCGTGCTGACCATGTCGAAGTAACCCGTGCCGACCTCGGCCTGATGGCGCACCGCGGTGTAACCACGGTCGACCGAGGTGAACTCCGCCTCCTGCAACTCCACATACGCGGTCATACCCTGACGGGCATAGCCGTGAGCCAGATCGAACATGCCGTGGTTGAGTGCGTGGAAGCCGGCCAGCGTGATGAACTGGAAGGCGTAACCCATCGCGCCCAGTTCGTCCTGGAACGTGGCGATCTCTGCATCACTGAGCGCTGCCCGCCAGTTGAACGAGGGTGAGCAGTTGTAGGCAAGCTTCTTGCCCGGGTACTCCTCGTGGAGGGCTGCGGCGAACTCGCGCGCTAGTCCCAGATCCGGCGTACCGGTCTCCACCCAGATCAGATCGCAGTAGGGCGCGTAGGCAAGACCGCGGGCGATGACCGGGTCCAATCCGTTGCGTACCCGGAAGAACCCTTCCGAGGTGCGCTCTCCGGTGGTGAACTGCGCGTCGATCGGGTCGACGTCGCTGGTCAGCAGGTCGGCGGCGAGTGCATCGGTTCGAGCGATGATGATGCTGGGCACACCCATGACGTCGGCGGCCAGGCGAGCCGCATTAAGCGTGCGAATGTGTTGTGACGTGGGGATGAGCACCTTGCCACCGAGGTGGCCGCACTTCTTCTCAGACGCAAGCTGATCCTCCCAGTGCACACCGGCCGCGCCGGCCGTGATCATGCCCTTCATGAGTTCAAAGGCATTGAGCGACCCACCGAATCCCGCCTCCGCGTCAGCCACGATGGGGGCGAAGTAATCCAGTGACATATCCCCCTGGGCATGAGCGATCTGGTCGGCGCGGACAAAGGCGTTGTTGATGCGACGCACAACCGCCGGCACGGAGTTGGCGGGGTACAGGCTCTGGTCGGGGTACGTCTGTCCCGAGAGGTTGGCGTCAGCGGCAACCTGCCAGCCGGACAGGTAGATGGCCTGCAAGCCGGCCTTGACCATCTGGACTGCCTGGCCACCGGTCATGGCGCCCAGGGCCCGCACGAAGGACTGCTCCTCGAGCATGGTCCACAGGCGCTCGGCACCCCGACGGGCGAGGGTCTGCTCCTCCTGCAGGGAGCCCCGGAGTCGGACAACGTCCTCGGCGCTGTAGGTGCGCTCTACACCGGCCCAGCGAGGGTCGGTTTCCCAGTGGTTCTCTAGGGCAAGGACGTCGGCGTGCTTCATGTGAGGCTCCTTCAGCAGGTCAATCGGACAATGTGGTGATCTTTTTCCATTCGGATCCGATTAGCACGTCGAAATTCTGTGTAATTTTCTTATTTTTTACTATGGTGCGCTCTATGGCTGAACTTTCCGACGAGCAGGTAGCCACAGGACGATGGTTGCGTCACTTCCGTCGCTTGCGTG